>Ga0302122_10000745_pt1 | contig 20185 bp, 12 predicted proteins | sample CB21_SCM_MG_FD_203115 | JGI IMG/M metagenome (GOLD analysis project Ga0302122, IMG submission 203115) | Marine microbial communities from Western Arctic Ocean, Canada - CB21_SCM | ecosystem: Environmental > Aquatic > Marine > Oceanic | place: Canada: Western Arctic Ocean | collected 2017-09-28
TCACGTGCGAGCTCCAGAACGGCCGCGCGGCCATGCTCGGCACCTTCGGCGCCATGTGCCACTCGTGCGTCGACTCGTGCGACCACCACTTCTTCTACCCGATCACGCACAACTAAGCGCGATCGCCCAAGAACGAAGAAGAACGGGAGTGCCCCGCCGGCTCGCCGGTAGTAGGCGCACGCGCGTAACCTTACGAACATGAACTAAATATCACTCGCGCGAAGTCCCGCGCGCTCAAGTTGACATCTGCCAGCGCACGCCGTCGCGACGACCGAAGCGACGACCGGGAGCAAACCTAGGAGTGCTTACAGTCTTCGTCGGCGGGACGCGTCCTAGAGGAGCTCGAAGTTGCCCTCGAAGGGCTGCATGAAGTCGCCGCCGTAGGCCGGGAAGTCGAACTGCGTGAGGAAGGGCACCGAGCCCGGCGCCTTGGACTCGGCGAAGAAGCCGAAGAGCCCGATCATCGCCTGCGTTGGGGACGCGTGAGTACAGCACGCGGCGCGGTACGACGCCGCGTGGGACGAGGCGGCCGTTGTTGATCTCGGCGTTGCGGCCCTTGGCCAGCTGCTCGGGCGACTTCTTGCCCGCGCCGAGGCCCCAGTAGAGGTTGGGCAGGGGGCCCTCGAAGTCGGGGTACTTCCCCGGGAGGCCGCCGCGCATGTAGTGCGCGTCGCGCTTGCCCGTGGTCTCGTAGGTTTGGAGCTCGCGCCAGAACTCCAAACAGCCGACGAAGCCGATGATTTGCCACTTGCCCCCAGCCTTCAAGTTGTCCCACAGCGCGGCCACGCCGCCCTCGCCGAGCTCGGGCCACTTGTCCTTCTGCATGGTCATGGGGAAGCCCCAGGTCAGGCCCTTGGCGTGGACCAAATAGCCGACGAAGCCGGCCATGGCCACGCGGCCGTGCTTGATCTCCGCCTCGCGCAGGAAGCCGATGGTCGCCTCGTTGCCCTGCTCCCAGAAGTCCTTGTCGCCCAGCTCCAGGGGGTCGAAGTAGCCCACGATGGGGTTCTGCTCCTTGGCGAGCGCCTGCGTCGGCGTCCTCTAGATGTGTCTCGTGGCGTTCTCTCTGTTCCGCGTCGACGGCGTCGGTCCGCTGGCGGTCTCTGGCTGGGTCTCACGGCCCGCGTCGCGAATCGAGACGCGCGACCTGGTTCCCAGATCGGCAGCCAGGCGTCATAAAGCTGCCGACGGCGTCGTGCGAAGTGCGGACGCCGCTCCGGACCTTCAAGTCCCCGTAGGTGAAGCCCGTCTTGGCCCGCTTGGCCGTCTCGGCGGCATCGGACGCGCGCGCGACGGCGGAGATTTTCGGCTGCGGCGCGACGAACGCGCTGGCGCCGCTGAGGGCGAGGGCGGCGATGATACGCTGCTGCATGGTCGACCTGCGCCGCGGAAATGCAAGTTAAGATCTATTTTGCGACACTTTGGCTGCCGTGGGTGCCTTGTGTTTTCGCAGCGTGCGAACAGGCATGCTGTATAATCTAAGGCTGTAGTGTGCTGCGCGGACGCTGAGATGCTATTTACGTAGGCGAGGCGCGTAAATTGCAAATAGAGAAGAGGACGGGGCTCCTATAATCTCGCCTTTGCCATCGAGCTCGAGCTCGTGCACCAGCCCAACGATCTGATTGGCCGCTGGCGCTAAGCTAGAAGAGTCCTCTCCGGAGCGGGCTGGACGTAGTGCGGCGCTTAAACACGGTCAGCCGGGCGACCGGCACCGGAGCTACTGCCAGGATGGTCGCGGCTCCCGGGCCGCCCGGTTGGCACCGACACCACAACCCAGGACCGCCGGAGCGGAGTTGGGTCAGAAAGCCCAAGTACCCACCAGGCGGTTGCGGGTATCCCACAGAGGGAGTCGGTGGGGCGCGTCCAAAAGTCCAGCGCGGCGGCCGACGCGGCGGAGCCACGCCCAGGGACGGGTCAAAAGAATGGCACACGCCCAGGGACTCGTCCGCGGGGCGTCCGGCGCAATACAACAAGGGAAAGAAAGCACCCTTACGCGGCCTAGGGCTGGTAGATGTCTTCAGAAGCAGAAGTGGACGCGTACTTGCCGAGGCACTCGTTCACGTCGTCCGCGCTCCCGAGGATGCAGGGGACGCGCTGGTGCACGTTCGTGGGCTCGATGTCCATGATGCGGCCCCGGCCCGTGGTCGCGAGGCCGCCGGCCTGCTCCACGAGGAACGCCATGGGCGCCGCCGCCTCGTACAAGAGTCGAAGCTTGCCGTTCTTGTTCTTGGCGTCGGCCGGGTAGCCGAAGACGCCCCCGTACAATAGGGTACGATGGACATCACCGACCATGGAGCCGATGTAGCGCGACGTGTACTGCGTGGCCGTCTCGCCCGTGCCCGTGCTTAAGCCCTCGAGGTAGCCCTGCAACGGCTTGTCCCAGTAGGGCCTATTGGCTTCGTTAAAGGAGTAGATCTTGCCCCGCTTCGGGATTTCGACGCAGGGGTGCGTCAACACGAACTCCCCAATGTGCTCGTCGTACGTGAAGCCGTAGGTGCCCGCTCCCAATGTCATGAAGAGGTGCGTCGCGCTGCTGTAGAGCACGTAGCCCGACGCCACCAAGGAGTTGCCCTGCGCGGATGGTTTGATGGTGTGGTGTCGACGGCGGCGCGGCGAGCCGGCGCGCAGCGGACGCGTCGCAGAGGCGCCGTCGTTACGAAGAAACGGACACCGCCCCTTACCGGCTGCAGCGTGGACTCGAGGCACGCGTCGAGGTCCCCATTACTCAAATCGCACTCGTCCTGCTTGTCCTCGAAGATGCCGAAGATGGTGCCCGTGGGGATGCCGGCGTCCACGTTCGAGGAGCCGTCCAGGGGGTCGAAGACGGCCACGTACTTGCCCGTGGTCTTTTCCACGATGATCTCCTTCTTGTAGCGCTCATCTAAATCATCGTCGACTTCGACGGGGGCGTCCTCCTCCTCGCTGGCCAGGACGCCCATGCGGCCCGTGTATCTCAACGCGTTTTTGAGGACCTCGTTCGTGATGACGTCGAGCTTCTTTTGCTCCTCGCCCTGGATGTTGATGTTCCCGCTATCTAAGTAGCCCGTGAGGCCCGTGAGGGCACTTCTCCGTACCAAATTGGAGATGGTCTTGGAGGCCGTCTCGATGGAGGAGAAGATGGACTCGAGTTCCCGCAACTCGGGGTTCGCGAGCGCCGTCTCGATCATGAAGCGCGAGAGCGTGACACCCGTCTCGGAGCAGACGTCGCTGAAGATGGGCGCCGTGGGGGCGGCGCGCTCGAGGGTCGCGGCCTGCGTGGACGACAGTCCCTCGCTGCAACTCTCTGCTCGCGGCGTCTCGCGCGCGCAACTCTCTGATCGTGGCGTCTCGCGCGCGCAACCTCTGGTCGCGGCGTCTCGCGCGCGCTCTCGACGGCTGAATGGTTGGTGTCGTTTTGACATAGCGCTTGGAAGTGAACAGCAATGCGGTGGCGATGCGCTGCACTCTTGTTGCAACGCTGGTACCGCGGCGTCGCGCGCTGCGTGTGTAATGGACGCCGAATAAAACCTTCAGCGGTGCTTTGGCGTTTGCTGCGCGCGCAGCGACGCCATTCGGCACGAGCGCAGCCGCTGCCGAGAGGCAAAGAGCTACGAGTACGCGCTGCATCTTAGTTGACTTGACAAAAGCTGTGACGACCGCCCCTGGCTCTGCTTATGCGGCTCGACGGCGCGCGTGCAAAATTGCGTGAGAGCTGAGATCAAACGGGTCGTGCTGAGGACGCGAGAGACGTAGTTGGAGATACCCTGCGCCGTTCCATACGGGTCGGCGGTGGATATGACCTCTCCGGCCGCCGTGGGGCCGCCCCACTGCGCGGACCGACGTTCGCGGCCGCGACGGCCGGAGCGACCCCCGCAAAGGCCATCGCGACACGCCATCATAAAAAGCAAGTTACCCAATCTACTTGCCCCCCGTCGTGCAGCCCTCGTCGTCGCACTCGAGGTACTCGTTGAAGCGGTCGACCTCGTTGGCCGACCCGATGCAGAGGGCCGTGCGCTGGTCCACGGCCGTGATCTCCACGTCCAGGATGGAGCCGCCCGTGACGCCGTCGGACTTTTGCCCCCGGCCTTCTCCACCAATAGCCCGAAGGGCGCCGCCTCGAAGGCGAGGCGCAACTTGGCCGGACTGGAGTCGGACGTCGGGTTCGCGAAGACGCCCTGGTTCTTGGTGAACTGCTGATAGATGTCCGGCACCAAACCGCCAGAATATCTTAAAGTGTACTTGTCCTCCATGTAGTGCTCCACCAGACGCTTGTAGCCCGCCACCTCCTTGGCAGCTCTCAAATTGGCGGGCGAGAAGATGCGGCAATCCTTCTCGATCTGGATCTTCGCTCGGGAGCAGATCCAGGCCTCGTAGCTCCCGTCGCTCAGCATGCAGCCCTCGGGCGTGCACCCGTAGCTGAACTCGTAGACCCCGTCGTCCAGGGCCACGGCCACCGTCGTGCGCGGGCCGTACAACGCGACCAGTGAAGTGACCTGGTCCCGGCCCGTCGCGCCCAGCAAGCCGTCGTCGCCCTTGCCGGACGTCGACGGCCAGACCCCAATGATCGTGCCCACGGCCCAGTTGTTGTCCACGATGCTTGAGCCGTCCAGCGGGTCCCAGCAGATGGTGTACTCGCCCGTGGGATTGCACTTCTCCACGACGGGCTCCTCCTCCGACGCGCCGTACCCAATGACCTCGCTGCTTCGAGCGACCTCCGCCATGATGTCGTCCGCGATCACGTCCACGCTCAGCTGGGCGTCGCCGAACGTGTTCTCCGAGCCCTCCACTGTCACCAAAGCGCTCCGTAACGCCTCGGTGATCTCGCCGCAGGCGTCGAGCATCTCCACGATGACCTTGCGCACGCCGGCGTCCTTGCACTTGGCCGTCAGGACCTTGTCCAGGCTGTCGTACGTGTCCTGCTTCTCCGTCGTCGTGTAGAAGGACGTGCCGCTCGCGCCGTACGCGTCGTCTCTGCCCTTGACGATGGTCCGGAGTTGGCGCGGCGCGCGGCCGGCCTGTAAGGCTGCCGCGGTGGAGAGCGCGAGCGCTACGACGATGGACTGCATCTCTGGCGGTGTTGCTGCCTGCGCGCAGGGCAATGCAAAAGTTGGGCGCAGCAGCTTTATGGTTATTGCAGCGCACGCGGTTCTTTTGTCGAACTCTTCGCACGCGTACAAAGGATACAGTGAACAGCGACCGCGCCTGGGCAAAAAGGACGCTGATCTATGCGGTCTCTGTCGTGAAATTAGCAAGACAGTGACATGTCTCTGCGGCGCGGGCTCGTGCCCATCCAAAACGGCGCTCGGGCGTCCTGCTAGACGAGCCTAACACGGAAAGCAAAGTTCCCGAGCTCAGCCGTCTGGAGCCGGTACGTTGCGCATAGCTAGGTACCCAACAAGCAACCGCGCGGCGCCGCGGGCACGCCTAGAACATGACACCACACCATGATGAACACACCGGCACGAAGGCGGTGTCGATGTTGAAAGGCGCGTGCCCCGACTGCGTCGTGGTTGGCAGCCGCCTCCCGAAGCCCGCGCGCGAGGCCCCCGGCCCCCCGCGGTCGCACCGCACGCCGTAGAAGGCTACTCAGACCAGCACCAACGAAAAGAAGAGTGGCGCGCACGACGTCTCCGCGGCCGTACGGCTTCTTACTGGCTCCTGCGCTGGGCCCGATCGCACGGGCTGCTCATCTCAGGAGCAGCACGCGCACCGTCAAAAACAGCTGGCCACTGCTCGAATTACGCGGTCGTACGCCAGCAACGTCTCTCCAGGCTGTCTCCAAGCCTCGAGCGACCCTCTCCTGTAAGCAGCACTGCGAAAAACGACGCAAAAAACGCGTACAACAACGAGCCCCAGCAAGCTCTGAAGTACAGCTTGCCAGGCGCGACACTAAACACACTGCGTCCTGCTTCGTCGACACGACTTCGTCATCGTCGTCGTCGTCGTCGTTCTCAAGAGGTGCCTCGCTCACCTCCTCGTCCAGACAACATGACGCGCCAACGCTGCCACATCATGTCCTACATCTATTTAGGAGCCGCCGTCCAGCTCCTCTTGATCCTGAGCGCCCTGCGGGTCACGGCCGTCTCCGCTTTACAAGCGACCCAGTCCAAGACCAGTGACGCGTTACGAAGAGCAAGGGCGAGACGAGCGTCAACAGCGCGGGGCCACTTCGTGGACTTGGTGTCCGCGCGGTCCAGTCTCTTCGACGTGGCCGCGTCCATCGCCGAAGAAGAAAACACCGTGGCACCCGCCTTCGCCCGGGCCTGCGTCGACGACCTCTCCAAGTTGGCGGCGGCTCGACTGAGCCTCACGAGCGCTTTAGGAGACGGTGGCAGCCACTACGAGGGCGAGGCCGGGCGCGTGGCCGCGGCGGTCGCGGCCACGCTGGGCGACTGGCGCGTGGAGACGGAAGAGATGCCCGACGAGCCCTTCCTCATCGACGCCGTCGTCGCGCGGGACGCCGGGAGCGCGGCCGCTGTATTAGCGGTCGTGGACGAGGTCGCGCGGGCCGCATCCCAAGGTCGAGTGGGCGTGGGCGCGGTCGTGGATAGGGGCCGGGCCGCGGTCTTAATTGACGGCGAGGGCAAGCGAGCCCTTGTTTCTTTAGCTCAGGCGCCCCTAGCGGCGCCCTGCGGCGACGCCCCGAAGGCGCATCCTTCTCTTAGAGCAGGGGCCCTGCTCCTGAAGGGCCTCTCGGGCGCGGCGACGGCGCGCGGCGACCTCGTGCGTCTGGTCGCCGCGGCGGACCGGATGCTCGTGCTCGCCCGGAGCGTCGACCGCACGGTGACGGTGGCCGAGTGGCAGCAGGCGGCCGTGGACGTCGCCTCTTGTTGCGTCGCTTTGGACTGGACGGAACGCCGCGACGAGGCTCGGACGCTCCTCGATGAGGCGCTCCGACCCGACCGGATCCGGCCCGGCCGCGTCGCGTCGCACCGCGGGCGGCTGCTGAGGGGCGACGCGTGGTTCGACGGTTCCGGGCCGCGCGCCTAGAGACCCCCCTTGTAAAATCAATACTCCACGAAGTTTCGCGTCGGTGGCGTGGGGATATCCACCGCCATCGTACGTACTGGTAAGTTAGCTCCCCTCCCCAGGCCCCCCTTGGACGACCGCCTCGTGGATCCACTGCGACGCCAGGACGTGCGCGCACACGGCGTCGAAGTCGTCCCAGGCCTCTGCGCCGAGGCAGTGCTCCAGCGCGAACGGCCCCTGGCGCGTGCGCTCGAGCTCGACCATGTGCGCGCAGGACCCGGCGCCCCGGCCGAGGTCGTCGATCAGCGTCCGCACGTACGTGCCGCCCCCGCACTCGACATCGAGGCCGAAGAACGGCAGGGCCAGGGGGGCGACCATGTCGCCCACGCCCCGGTCGGCCATTAATTGCAACCGCGCCACGGAGACCGGTCGCGCGTCGCGCTCCACCTCGATGCCCTGCCGCGCGAGCACCTGCGCGCGGGTGTGACTGGCGTCCGCCCCCCACGCCGTCGACGCGGCGCACGAAGCGGGACGCCGCTGTGCGACGTGCAGCCGCTGGCCGTCCTTGTGCAGCGCCGAGAACATGGGCGGGATTTGGAGGATGTCCCCCGTGAACTGCGGCAACAGCGCCTCAACCCTCAAAAGCGTCGCCGCGTCCCAGGCCGCCGTCTCCGTGACGTTGCCCTCCCCGTCCAACGTGTTCGTGGCCTCGCCCAGCTTCCCCACGGCGACGTACTCCTTGCCCCCCTTCAAGTAGTCCTGCATCATGCGGCAGCCAGTGCCCACGCCGATCACCAGGCACCCGCGCGCGTTCGGGTCCAGCGTGCCGCCGTGGCCGACCTTGACCTTCTTGCGCTTCTCGCCCTTCTGGCGGATGGCGCGCTCGAGCGTGCCCCGGATCTTGCCCACGACGTCGCTGCTCGTCCAGCCCGGCGGCTTGTAGACGCAGCAGACGCCGTCGGGAATAGCTTCGCGCGTGCGCTCGAAGATTTGTGGCTCCGTCGCTACGTATCGCGACACGCCGCGCGTCGCGTGCCGCGGTGCTCGCAGGAGGGCTCGCGCGCAGACGACCATGCCTAGCAGCCGCATCGGTGCATGTGTCTCGTGTGCTCTGTGCAATACGGGTCGCGTCGATGGCGTGCTCAAACTAGCAGAAACGCGCTGGGACACAAAGGCTCCTTGCAGCACTGCCTACAGCGCGTACACCTCAAGTGATATTAATGGCCAGCGAAACCCGTGCACAAGTTACAAGTTGCTCGCGACACGGGTCTACGCGTCGCACGGATACCTCCAATAGGTGCAGATTCACTATATCAACCAAATTACACAGGCGCGTCGCGTGAAGCGGACAGCGACAGAACCGGCGCCGAAGCAGCGCGGCGGCGCAAGTCGAGCCACATTCACTCACGTCAGGTTCGCGTCCGTCTTCGCGGTCTCATACCCCTCCGGGTCCGTCCCCAGCGGCGCCGACGCGCAGTAGTCCTGGAGCCGCCGCATCACGGGCGTGTCCAACCGCGGGGGGATCTCGTCCTTCCCGTTAATGAAATTAAAAATGTCGATCGTCTCGCAGTTGACGATCTGCTCGTAGTCGTCGCAGTCCTTGGATGAGAGACCCTCGACGTTCGCCACGGCCCAGCTGCCCAGGAGGAGGTCGACCTCGAGCCAGCCGCGCTGCTTCGACCGGTAGATCAACCGCTTGCGGCGCACGGCGTCGTCGGCGGGGACCTTGCGGTGCTCCGTCGCGAGCTCGGTCCAGCGCTGGCTCGCGCGCGCCTCGAGCGCGTCGGAGAGGCCCACCTTGGCTGCAGGGCTGTTTTGAGTGCTGCTGACTATGACCTCTGGGCCCTTAGAGGCGAGGGAGCACGCGGCGCCGGCGTTTCGCGCAGCGGTGCGAGCCGCCGAACGAGCGGTGAGGCGGAGCATCATGACTGCGCGGCACTGTGCGTCGTCGAGCTGGCTGCTGGGCAGAGTCTGTGTGCGGGCGCGCGACGCGGTTTTTGCCAAACGAAAGCTCGGCACCCCTCCCTGAGACGTGCTTGAAGCCCCTCGCCAGCAGAGTTGGGCATCTGAGAAGACCTAAAACCCGTGTAAGAGAGCGTCGATTTCAAATCAAACGCGAGTTTGTTAGGCTGCGTTACGAGCCTGCACGGCAATATCGTGATACACAGTACTTTCCACAGCTACGCCGGAAGCTACAAAAGACGCTACAGCGAATACTGCGCCGCGCCGCACCGCGTAGACGCCGCGCGCGCCTAAAAGCTCCAGAGCACTGCAGCCACTGCCGCGCCGCTAGCAGAGCCGCAGCCGCGCCTAGCAAACCATGCCGCTGTCCCGCAGCGCCCACACGGCTCAGGACGGCACGAGCATCGCCCAGGTGCAGCAGGAGGGCTACGACGACTTCGAGGAGTACGAGGGCCCGGCGCCGCGTCTGGGATGGCTGCTGAACATGGCGCCGACGACCTTCCAGCGGGGCGACCGCGAGCTGAGCGGCGTGGCCCTGTACCTGCTCAGCAAGGACGCGAAGAGCAATTTTAGGGTGACGGTGGGCTACGCGCCGTACTTCTACGTGGCCGTCGCGCTGCAGTTCGAGCGCCTGACGGACGCCACCAAGACTCTCTTGCAGAGGCGCTTCGAGCTGGAGGGCTGCCGCGTCGAGACCGTCTTGCTCGAAGATTTGGACGCGCCGAACCACGTCGCCGGGAAGAAGCGTTCCTACTTGAAACTCAGTTTCGACAACGACCGGGAGCTCTTCGCCGTGCGCCAGGAACTGAAGCCTGTGGTCTTCTCAAATAGAAGGCGGTTAGCCCAGAACGACGCTCGAGATGGCGGGGAACAGCGGGCGCCCGACGATTTGTTGGAAGCGCTGGACGAGATCCGGGAGTACGACGTGCCGTATGCGATGCGTTGTAGTATTGATTTGGATTTTAGAGTGGGTGCGTGGTTAGAAGTGCAGCCCGACTTTACGATTGACCGGGACGAAGGCGAAGCGACGGACGCCGAAGTGCCCGGAGGATACACCGCTCTATGGAAACGAGATGTTCTAGAAAAACCCACCCCGCGCATTCTAGCGTTTGACATCGAGTGCACCAAAGCAGCTCTAAAGTTCCCGAACGCCGAGCGCGACGAAGTCTTTATGATCTCCTACATGGTCGACGGCATGGGTTATTTAGTGATCTCAAGGGATGTGGTCAGCGAGGACATCCCGGACTTCGAGTACACGCCCAAGCCGGCCTTCCCGGGGCCCTTTGAAGTGTTTAACGAGCCGAATGAAGAACAATGCATGCGCAAGTTCATTGAGCACTGCAAAGAACTCAAGCCCCACGTCTTCGTGACGTACAACGGGGACTTCTTCGACTGGCCCTTCATGGATAAACGGTGCCAGACCTATGGGATTGACATTCGGGCCGAATTAGGCATCGCCGATAACGAAGCTGGGGAGTGGCGGGGCACGGGCGGCCCCGTCCACCTCGACGCGTTCGCCTGGGTGAAACGCGACTCGTACCTCCCCCAAGGGTCCCAGGGCCTCAAGGCGGTCACCAAGTACAAATTGGGCTACGATCCGGTAGAGGTGGACCCTGAAGATATGGTGCGCTTCGCCCAAACGGAACCTAGAACGATGGCGTCGTACTCCGTGAGTGACGCCGTGGCCACCTTTTATCTATATGAGGTCTACGTGAACTTATTTATCTTTTCTTTGTGCACCGTGATCCCGAACGGGCCCGAAGATGTTCTCAGGAAGGGGTCGGGGACCCTGTGCGAGGCTTTATTGATGGTCGAGGCCTTCAAGGCCTGCGTTGTCTGCCCCAATAAGCAGAACGAACCCGCGGTGTTGAGGAAAGAGGGTAAATTGGTTGAGTCGGAGACCTATGTTGGAGGTCATGTGGAATCTTTAGAATCTGGTGTCTTCAGATCCGATCTACCGGTAGACTTCGACCTGGACGCGGACGCGTTCGATCGTCTTATTGCGAATGTAGATAGAGACTTGGAATTCCACGTGCGCACGGAAGGCAAGTGCGGGAAGGAGGACGTGGCCAATTTCGATGAAGTCCGAAAGGAGCTCATCGCAGCGTTGGAAGCCATGCGGGACAACCCCAAGCGAACGGAAGCGCCTAGAATATACCACTTGGACGTCAGCGCCATGTATCCGAATATCATTTTGACGAATCGCTTGCAGCCGACCGCGATTGTCGATCGGGAGAAGTGCGCGGGCTGCGATTACAATAGGGAAGGCAACCAGTGCAAGCGACCCATGGACTGGACCTGGCGCGGCGACGTCAATCCGGCGAGTGCCGCGGAAGTCAATCAACTCCATCGCCAACTGCAGTACGAGAGCGTGGATGTGGATGGCACGTCGCAAAGGTACGCTTCCTTACAACCCAAAGATCAAGCCCTGCAGCTCAAGAGCCGGCTGCGAGACTACGCCCAGAAAGTCTATCGGAAACAGAGAGTAGTAGTAGAAGAACCGCGGACGGACGTCGTCTGCATGCGCGAGAACTCCTTCTACGTGGACACGGTGCGCGCCTTCCGGGACCGCCGCTACGAGTACAAGGGTTTGACCAAGGCCTGGAAGAAGAAGCGGGAAAAGGCGGCGAACCGGACCGAACGGAAGCACGCCGAGGATAAAGAATTGCTCTTTGAGTCCTTGCAGGTGGCCCACAAGTGCATCCTGAACTCCTTCTATGGCTACGTCATGCGCAAGGGCGCGCGGTGGCGCTCCATGCCCATGGCCGGTATTGTTACCCTTACGGGTGCGCAACTCATTCAGCAGGCCCGGGCCTTAGTGGAGCAAGTGGGACGCCCGCTAGAATTAGACACGGACGGCATCTGGTGCATGCTGCCGTCGTCCTTCCCGGAGAACTACACCCTGGAGATTAAACAAAAAGACGGCTCGACCAAAGGCCTGCCCTTCTCCTACCCCTGCGGCATGCTCAACGCCGACGTCCACGCGAATTATACTAATCATCAAATGCAGACCAAGAACAAGGAGGGCGGCTACGACGTGTCCAGTGAGTGCTCTATCTTTTTTGAGGTCGACGGCCCGTACCGGTGCATGGTCCTGCCGGCTTCTACCGAGGAGGGCAAGCTCCTAAAGAAGCGCTACGCCGTTTTTAATGATGACGGTTCTTTAGCTGAATTAAAAGGCTTCGAGCTCAAACGAAGGGGCGAATTAGAATTGATTAAGGCGTTCCAGGGCGAGCTCTTCGAAAAGTTTTTGGGCGGCAAGACCATCGAAGAGTGCTATGCCCAAGTGGCCGACTGTGCTAATGCTTGGTTGGATATTCTAGAACATAAGGGCGCCGGCATGGAGTCTGATGAAGTCTTGGAACTCATTTCCGAGAACCGCTCGCTGAGCAAGGAAGTTACCGAATATGAAGGGAGGAAGATGACCTCGTTAACGACCGCGAGGCGCATCGCGGACTTCCTCGGCGATGACATGATCCAGGGCAGCGGTTTGCAGTGCAAACTGGTCATCTCCGCGAAGCCCGCCGGCGCGCCCGTGACCGAGCGGGCCATCCCCACCGTGATTTTTGCCGCGGAGCCCGCGGTACGGAGGCACTTCCTGCGGAAGTGGCTGAAGTCGCCGGGCGAGGGGGACATGACCGTCTCTGAAATCGTGGACTGGCGCTACTACCGGGACCGCCTCGAGGGCGTCATCCGGAAGATCATCACCATTCCCGCGGCGTTACAAGGCGTGGCCAACCCCGTCCCGCGCGTGCCGCACCCAGAGTGGTTAAGGAAGCTCGTGGCGAACCGGGACGACTCGCGAAAGCAGACCAAGATCTCGACCTTCTTCGACAAGGAGAACACCGCGAAGAAGGCCAGGGTCCGGGACATGGAGGACCTTGGTGCCAAGGCCGCGACGCCGGTCGTCGCCCGGTCCAGGGCCCGCGCGCTCCAGAAGCGCGCGGTCCCGCCGGACCTCGTGCCCTTCAAGGAAGCGCCCCAACTGGGCATCACCCTCAAGCACATCCCGAAGGACCAGTACACGTTGTGGCTGCACGACCGGAAGCAGCGGTGGCGCGCGCGCCGCTTGGCGGCGAAGACGGACACTGACTCGGCGAAGAAGATGCAGCGCCGCACGCAGCAGCTCCACGTGCCTCCGAAGCGCAAGACCGTGACGGACCTGGTCCGGAGCTCGACGACATCTTTAACACGCGGGACGTGGCGCATCGTCGAAGTGAGAGACGGGGAGACGCCCGGGCTGCTGACGGCCTTCGTGGTCACGGACGACGGGCTGCTCCAGCGGGCCGCGGTCCGAGTGGACCGGCGCTTCTACGTGGACGTGGACGAAGCGAGTCCTTCGTCGTTAACGGAGGCGCTGACGCGGATCGGCGCGCGAAAGGTGCCGCGGGCGACCCCGCCCACGGGCGACCGCCCGAGCGACGCCGTGAAACAGATGTACGAGGTGCGCGTCGACGAAGCGCGGGACAACGACCTGGAGGCTTTGTTGGCGCACCCCCAATTGGGCGCGAAGTACGAATTCCGCACGCCGGCCTGGTTTCGCGCCGTCTGTTGTGCCGGCGGCGCGTGTCGAGTACGACGGTCGGCGGCCAAAGACTTAGAACTAAAAGGCGGCGCTTTAGTCTTCGAGCCGGACGACCTGGAGCTGGCGCCCTCGGATGCGTCGGACGCGATCGCTCTATTACCGCGCCAGGAGGACCGGGCGTCGCGCTTGGTAAGGGTCGCCTACTTATACCACGGCCGGTGCCCGAAGACCGGGCGCGCTGTCGTGGCCTTGTTCTACCTGGACCGGCGGGAGCGCGGCGAGGGGGAGGACAGTTCGGACGACTTGGCACCGGTCCTCGCATCGCTCATCGTGGCCGACCCCAAATCAAGGAAGGGCGACCGCCCGCCGGCCATGAAGCGCCTGTTCGAGATGGCGACGCAAGACGCTGAGAGGCTCTGGAAAGGGCTGAGAGTCGAGAAGTCCGAAACGAAAGCCACGGAGGCCGAAGCTTTAACGAGTGCCGGCGCTTCCCTAGCGCAGTACGCCTCCGAGAAGCGGGGACCCACCTTGGTGATCGTGGAGTCGTGCGCCGGCGCGTCGGAACTACGGAGGACGATCCCGCAGCTCGGCGACTTCGCGAACCTGGACGTGGCTTTTAGGAGCGACGACGGCCGGTACCCCCGCCTGGGCTGGCAGTCCTGGGTCTGTAGGCGGGTCTGCGAGCGCGTCGCGCGCGTGCCGCAGTGGTTGGAAGAGCGCCAGGCCATGGCCCGCTACGCGAACGTGCCTCTTGGATCGCTGGGGGCGTCTCCATTGACGCGGGCCGCCGACGCGTTGTTCGCGCGCTCCCTGAAGCAGCACCGCCACTTACTATGGGCCTCGGAGGCGTCGGGCCCCGATCTGGGCGACGACGAAGGGGAGCAGGCCTCCTTCGATGACGACGGTGAATTACCGTTGGTCTTCAGAGACTTCGCGCCCGTTGGCAGTTCCTACGCCAAGAGCACGTCTGGGCGGCACGAGGACGTGGCCTCGACGAGCGCCAAGGGCGCCGTCGAGTGCCCCGGCACGTACCGAAGCGTCTGCGCGCGCATCGACGTCTTCGGCGCGGCGGTGAACGCCGTGATGGTCTCCGACGACCTGGCGGGCGACGGCGCCCTGGGCGACTCGGGCTACCAGGACCAGGACTGCGCGCACGCGTTCCGGATTTTGAGGGCGTTGCTGGCGGAGTGGGTCGACGACGTGTCCAAGCGGCGGTCCGAGCACGCCGACGCTTTACTGGTGCATTTGGATCGGTGGTTGCGGGACCGGTCGTCCATCCTCCACCACCCGCAATTACGGCGCCTCGTGCAGACCACAACCAAGCGGGTGCGGTCGCGCCTGGTGGCCGATCTAAGGCGCTTGGGTTTACGGGTCGTGCACGCCGGCGAGTCCGAAGTCATAGTAGCGACTAGAGAAACGGACCCCACGCTCGCCGCGGCCCACCTCGAGTTCGTGTCGCAGACGATCGCGGCGCGGCCCGTCTTCCGCTACTTGCATTTGAAACCGAGAGCGTTCTACGCGTCGTTACTCTACTTGGACGCGCGGAACTTCGGCGCCATCGAGGTCCTGGACGGCGACGAGGACATGACCAACGAAGAGGGCGAGGAAAGGTTGCCCGTCCACGACCGCTTCGTGAGCCAGTGGGACCTGGCGATCGAACTCCCGCCCGTCGCCGTGGACTGGTTCAACGTCTTGGTCGGGGCCTTCTTGCACAAGCCCCTAAAAGCGAGGACGGGGAACGTGCAGCAGGACGAGCACTTCACCCAAAACTTTGTCGAGACGTTCACGTCGCAAAAGCTCATGCCCGTCGTGGCGGAACTCCAGCGGGACTACCACGGCACGTCCACGGCCCTGGATTTCGTGGTCCTCGTGGGTCGCGCGTTAGCTTTGGATGAAAGCGTCGAGGAGGAGACGCACCGGGCCCGGCGCTTACTCTTGGCGCAGCTGGGGACGCGCGAGTTCGACCCCAAGGCCCAGATCAAGGCGCGGCCCACCGCCCTGGACGTCAGTGGCGTCGCGTGCCCGTACTGCGACGCCGTGCTGGACGTGGACGTGGCCGCGTGCTCTAGAAGAGGCCGCGCGGATGACCTGCACAATAACGTCGTGCACGAGGAGGACGAGGAGCCGCCTTCTTGTTTATGTGAGCGGTGCGGCGGAAGTCTACCTTCTTCAACTTTGGAAGCTTCTCTACTGGAGACGGTCGACCTGTGCCGGACGCGCTGGCTGTCCCAGGACCTGCGGTGCAAGCGGTGCAAGCGGGTCTGCCGGGAGGAGTGCGCGACGCACTGCCCCTGCAGCGGCGTCTACGAGACGGACATCGACTCTCAGAAGTTCGAGGAGTACCTCGCGGCGTGCGCGGAGGCCTCGCGGTACTACAAGTTCGAGGCGCTCGAGGGCAAGGCACTCGCGCTCGTCGACGAGTGCCAACAGGACGTGCAGCGGCGCCTCAAGGGCGAGTACCACGTGGCGTAGGACCCCCCGCGCCCTTATTAACTACCTAGGTGTTCAAGTTATATCTAGCATTGCCGAGGCCCGAGCCAACCCAAGTTACACAGAGAACGGGCGCCGGCCTACGGTCTAATGCACTTTGAAAACACTCAATGTTACCTAGAGGCCCGGTCCCCAGCCCCCAGGGCGGCGGCCGGCCGTCTTACTCCTCGATAGCGCCTTAAAACACTCAAGACTCACGTTATTTTATTACAGACGGCGCGCCGACGACGGCTTGCGCAGCCGCTGTCGCGGCAGCGACGACGTCCGCCGTGTCGTCCAGCGACACCTCGCCGCGCCGTCTTCGCAGCGTTGCAGCGTGCGCGGCGGTTTTTGCGGCGGCAAGCCCGGCGGCGCGCGCGGCCCCGTCGCCCGGTAGGCCGTCGAGCGCCGCGGCTAGAGCTGCTTCGCGCCAAGATGCGATGTCCTCGCCTCCTCCGTCTCGCTGGGCGACGTCAACCTCGAGCAGCTCGCCGGCTTTCTCCGATAGGCGGAGCGCGGCGGCGTGGGCGACGGTGCGGGCGCCGACGTCACGAGGGCTTGCTCGTAATGCCGAAATCTCTAGTGTTTTGACGTCCCGGGCCCTCTTGCCCGCCTCAAGCGATCGGACGAGGGCGTCGCGCACCGCACCCGTCTTTCCCGCGCGGCACTTCTCCAGGCACTGCTTGGCTTGCTTGAGGACGTGCGCGTTGCGGCTCGAGAAGGGATCGAAGCCACCAGTGCCCTCAGCAGCGCCGGCCACGACCCGTGCCAGCCATTCGCCGGCGTCCGCGCCGGTCGCCGCCTCGAACACGTCTAGCTCGTCGTCGTCGTCGACGTATGGCGCCGAGCGCGATGTTTTTACGATGTCGTCGCCCGCGGCATCTAGTGCGCGGCGCCAGTCGTCGAAGGGCCGCGTCTGATAACTCGCGATTTGCGCGGCACACGCCTCGCGCGTCGCCGCGACCGCGTTCTCGTTCCCAGCTACGATGAGGAGGAGCCGTGCGCACGTCGAGAGCGTCGCGGCCTCCTGGACGGCGCCGTTGCTCCGCTCGATGATGCTCTCGCTGAGCGCGAGCGCGGTCTTCGGTCGCGGCAGAGCCATATCCTCGCCCATTACGGCTATTTTCCAGCGCCAGGCGCGGCCGGCGGCGCCGTAGTACTCTGAGGCTGTCGATGGTGTCAAACTGACGACGTGCACGTTGAGTGCCACTGCAGTAGCTACGGAGAGCAGTGCTCGAATCATGGCGTGTAGCCACATATCATTCGTGCCGTCGCAGGCGTCGCGAAAAGATGATAGCCAGGGTTCCTCTGGAAGCTGCTGCACTAAAACGTGCACTGCTGCGCTACGATATGAGGAGGATGGGATGAAATGTAATAAATAATAAAAGTTATCAAAACGGGTTTCCCCGACTGGGGAACAGGCTTGCTCTGCTCCGCGCTCGTGACGGTTTATGCATTAAGCGCACGTCTTCTGGGCACTCTGAAGGGCTATAAGTCACCCGGTGCTTACGCCGCGGCGCAACTGTTCGGTCGGTGGGTCAATCACCCTGAAACTTGTGACCAGGGAAATAACGCGTTAAGCCCGGCGGGATCACCCCGATCACGCCACGATGAACCCCGAGGAGCCCTGGCCGGCGCGCGACATCGTGCTTTTCGAGAACGGCCAGTGCCCCTCCTGCCACATGGTTCGACGGCGCCGAGCCGACGACTGCGCTCATTTGTTGCGCGACGGCGATCTGCCGGCGGTGCCTCACGAACTGCCTGCGGCATGCGCAGGGGAGCGACCGGTTCGCGTGCCCGCTCTGCCACGGGGCCATCGTGAACGACCCGCAGGAGGCGCGCACGCGCCTCGCGGCGCACGTTGAAAACGACTCGCCGTTCGCGCTCGAGCTGCTCGCGTGCATGCACCAGCAGGGCCAGATGGGCTTCGCGAAGGACCATCGGGAGGCCGCGCGGCTCTTCCGGCGCGCCGCAAAGCTGGGTAAGCCGCGCGCGAACGTGCGGCTCGGCCTGCTGAAACTCGAGGGCGCCAAGGGCGTGCGCCAGGACCCCGACGGCGCGCTCGCGGCCTTTTTGAGCGCGGCGCGGGGGGGCGACGTTTATGGGCAATACTTAGCGGGCCGGGTCCTCCTCGACGACGAGGCGGACGCCGAGGGCAGCACGCGGCAAGCGATCGTGCTCTGGGAAGCGGCGGCCGAGCAGGGCCTCGGGGCGGCGGCGGCGGCGCTCGGCACCATTTATGATAGGGGCGAGGGCGTGCCGCGGAACCTCGCGCACGCGGCGATTTGGTATGCCAAAGCTTCGGAGCTCGGCGACGACGTCGCGACGGAGCGCCTCGAAGAGCTCCGCGTCGAGACCGCTCATATTTTCCGGGGGATGAAGTTCGTTTGGTTAATCGTTCTTTGTATCCCAGCGACGAGTTCCTTGAGGGGTCCAGCAAAACCCGTTTTCCCATGCCGCGTATACGTGCTCGCACTCGCATAGATGGTGTAGAAGCGCTTGCGAGCCCTCTGTCACAGCTGCTGATCGCCTGTTATCTCATATCACAGCTGCTGCCATCGCTTCGCTTTGTCATGCCCATCCAAGTCAATCTCAACGATTTAGAAGCGCCCGCGCCGACACCCGCATCGGCACCGCAGCAGGTGCCAAGCTGGGCGCAGCCATCGAATCGCACTCAACGGCTCGCGCCGGCGGACGTCGTAGAGGTCGAAGCAGGGCCCCCGCTGCGCTCGGAGTACTACGCGGGCCAGCGCGTGAGCGTGGACGGCCGGCTTGGCAAGCTCGCGTTCCGGCGCGGGTCGGGCTGGCGCGTCGAGCTGGAGGAAGGCGCCACGGTATTTGTGGAGGACGACTCAACGTTAGCACCGGCACCCACGCCGCGCAGCCACTGGCTCGACGAGGTGCTGGAGTCCATCGCCTCGCCAGCGGAGGTGTTTCTGCTAGGCGAGTCGACGCACGGCACCAAGGACTACTACGCACTGCGCTTCGAATTGGTCCAGTCGCTCATCGAGCTCAAAGGCGTGTCCATGGTCGCGATCGAAGGCGACTGCGTAGCGGCGGCACGGGTCGACGCCTACGTGCGCGGGGCCTCGTCAGATAGGACCGCGGAGGAGGCCTTGCGCGGCTTCACAGGCGGCCGGGGAAAGACACCGTGGCTCTGGCGGAACCGGGAAGTGGTCCGGTTTGTCGACTGGTTGCGCGAGAGAAACACATCAGCAGACGCAACGTGCGGCTTTGCGGGCCTCGACCTCTTCAGTGCACGAGCATCAGCGCGAGCCGTGGTCGAATATCTAGAATTAGTGGACCCGCCGGCGTCGCGCACGGCCGCGGAGTTGTACGGCTGCTTCCTCGCCGTGTCCGAAGAAGACTACTCCAAAGCGTGCCTCGCGGACGCGCGGTCCGACGCGCGGGGCGCGACGCAGCGCGTCGACGCGTCGCGGAACGGGTGCGAAAGGGTGCTGTCCGACCTCCAGACGAAGCGCTATGAGTATTGGGATATAGCAGATGCCGAGAGACATTTCAACGCCGAACGTAATGCGGAGGTCGTGGTGTCCGCCCAACAATTTTATGCCAAAAGATTGACGGAACCGGACGTCACGTGGAGCATCAGGGACCAGCACATGGCGCAGGGGCTGTTGCGACTCCGGCAGGACCTCGAGTTGTTGCGGGGCGCGCCGCCGCGCATCGCCGTGTTGGCCCACAACAGCCATATCGGCGACGGGCGGGCGACGGAGCAATCCAGGCAGTGGAACATCGGTTACTTAGCAAGGGAGACGTTCGGCGCCGGCGCCACGATTGTGGGGTTCAGTACATTCTCGGGCTCGGTGACCGCTTTGCCGGCCGACGACCGGGAACGGCCCTTGAAACATGTCCTAAAGCCGGCGCTGTCCTCGTCCGCCGAGGCACTGCTCCACGCGAACTACGCGGCGCACCCGGGCCCGAAGGTCTTGAATCTCCGCGCGCCGCACGACGACGCTTGTGTCGTAGACGCGTTGCGAGCGCCGCGGCCCCAGCGGTTCGTAGGCGTGAACTATATGGCCGATGATGAAAGGCGGCGGCACTACATCGACTGTCGGCTGCCGGAAATGTACGATTGCCTCGTCTACGTCGACGAGACCTCGGCACTCGAGCCGCTCGATCACCTCGAGGAGTGGGATTCGCGTCGTTTGTAGCTTGTAATTTTCTTTTGTCTTTGATCCGTGTGTATGTGTGCTACTTTATGTAACTAGCCCCACGTTTACGTGAGGGGGGGGGGGGAATTTCACGCTCAGAAAACCCCGT
>Ga0302122_10000748_pt1 | contig 20155 bp, 15 predicted proteins | sample CB21_SCM_MG_FD_203115 | JGI IMG/M metagenome (GOLD analysis project Ga0302122, IMG submission 203115) | Marine microbial communities from Western Arctic Ocean, Canada - CB21_SCM | ecosystem: Environmental > Aquatic > Marine > Oceanic | place: Canada: Western Arctic Ocean | collected 2017-09-28
GGGGTCCGCGAGCTGCCAGGCCGCCTGGAGCAGCGTCGCGGACTCGTGCGCGGCCGCGAGCGTCTCCTCGCACGTGAGCGGTGTCGGCTCTGTGGGCGTGGATGGAGACCCGGGCGTCGTCGCTGGCCTCGGTCGTGGCGTCGGCCGCGGCGTAGGGGCAGGCATCGGCGCAGGTGGAGGGTGTCCTTGATTTGGACGTCCACAAGCTCGACGCGAAGCACCAGCGCTGGCGGCTCCAGGCGATGCACCCCGGTCAAGACCCGTCGTCCCGCCTGCCGACGCCTGGATCGCCAAGGCCGTTGAAGCACGGCGGAGTATTCAGGGCGCGCCGCCGCAAGAGCGCGCCGGGGCTTTTTTTGTTTACGCGAAGCATCGACTGCCTGGCCATGGCCACCCGCAACTTTAGAGGAGGCCCGGTTCCGTGGGCGACCTAATAGACGCGTATTCCTGTCCTCAGACCCAAACCCGAGCGTTGAACTAATATCGATTCCGCTGCATCACGACGAGGCGAGCATAAAAAATTCACACCACTGCAGCGCGATGGCACCTTCATTTCTACGCGCCGCATGGGCGTTCGCGGTGATCAGCGGCGTCGGCGCGATGCCGAGGGAGTCCGTGTAGCGAAACTCGCGGTCGGCGAACGCTCGCGGATCTGGGCTCCGCAGGATCCCGGACTGGATGAGCCGCTCGCGGTGCGTAGGGGGGGGCGTGTGCCGAGGCGAGCTCTTCGATCTCGAGAAAGGGCTACTCGCAGTCGTACTCCTGGTCGGGTCCATACCGAAGGAAAAGCTTGCTGGCACAGCGACCGTCTTGGCGCGACTCGCCTGGGGCATGGCCGTTCCAGGGCGACGCGGACGTCATGCGGACGCGCCCGCGCCGCGCGCAGTCCGCGCCGCCTCGCGCTCGCTAGGCGCCTAAGAAGCTTGGCATCATTGCGCAGATCACTTGGAGGTCACTGGGCTCGACTCAATATTCAGTAGTTTGCGTCCCCAAGTTACTCTTTCGAGCGCGGGGTGCAGCTCCTCGACACAAGGCCAGGGGGTTGGAGCCGCGGAGGAACGTCACGACAGGGGGGAGTGCCCCGCGCTCCCGAGTCTCGGCGCCGTCGGCGCCCCGGCAAGGCGTGCGGGCGGCGCGCGCCCGGGCGCAGCGCGCGCGAACTAAATTCGACGCGCGGCGTGGTCGAGTGTCGGAAGGCCGGCGCGATGGCCCCTAGGCACCTGGCTCCAGCAATGATAGATGGCTTCAAGAGTGCACGCTATGTGAGGTCGCGGCGCGACGCTGCGTTTCGCGGTCCGTCAGACGTGCTGCGAGTCGCTCTCTCGGCGATGATAAACGACGACATGGCGACGCACGGGTCGATTGTAGCGAGCGGAGCTACTTTTCGAGGAAGCTCAACCCTCGAGGTTTGGATGCTCGGACATCTCCGCGGACGCTCGTGGAGAGCCAGGGTGAGAACACGACCCCTGGCCGACGAACAAGACGACAGCAAACAAACGCGGCGCGCGGCGCGGAGAAACGCCCCAGGCGGGACCCCCCCACTCCGCCCCAGCCCAGACTTCTCGATCCCAACACGGTTCCGAGAGACCGCGAGGCTTCCGTTCAACCCCGGCGCGCCACTCAGGTCTGGGGTACAGGGTAGTACGTTTTTGGTGACAAGCACACTTAATTAAATTAGTTCACGGTGAAGCCAACATGGTGCGCTTCGCACGACCATGCCTCTGGGCTCTGCAGGCCCGCGCCGTCGCCGCGACTACTGCCGTGCAAACGCGAGGGGCAGCGCGCGCCGCGGCAACATTCAGCACATCGGCACACCAGCTCAGGCCGCTGCCGGAGTTCGCCGCAGCGTCGCTGCGCCAGCACGTCTACTACTCGGCGACGGCGAACTGGCTGATCCGGGGCCGCGTTCTCTTGGGCGCGAACCCGACGCGGGGCCGCGATGCGATCGCGAAGACGTGCGCCGGCGCCGTCTCGCTGCAGGAGGCGCACGAGGACGCCGCGGTCTACGACCACCAGTTTGAACGGTGGGCGAGTTTCCCGCTCCCGGACCTGGAGCCGGCGCCGAGCCTCGACGCGCTGGACGCCGTCGTCCAGAGCCTCGCGGCGCGCGTCCGCGCCGGCGAGACGCTGTTCGTGCACTGCGCTTATGGAAGAGGCCGAACGGGCCTCGTGGCCGCCGCGTTGCTGGGCGCGCTCTACTCGACCCTGAGCGCCGACGAGGCGCTCGCGCGCGTGGACGCGTACTACCAGACGAGGGGCGAGACGGACGGCGCGACGAGCCCCGAGACGGAGCCCCAGCGGGCGCAGGTCCGGGCGTATTTTGCGGAGAAGCTGCGACGGTAATTATACTTTAAATTTATACAACACTAGCCCTCCGGCGTGGTTTCCGACGGTGCGGACTCGTCGGCGGGCTCGGCGTCGGCCCGGTCGGTGAAGTCGCCCCAGTAGTCGGGCTGCTTTTGCAGCGAGTCCCAGTAGTCCTTTTGCGGCTTCTCCGGGTGCGAGGACTCCTCGGGTACCGAATCGTAGTCCGAGTCGGGCGGCTGGTCGGGGCAGGCGCCGTGGTACGAACAGTGCGTCTCCTCGCAGGCCTCGAAGACGCAGTCCCACCACCGGTAGTAGGCGTCGAGGCACTCCTGCCGCACCGTTTCGTCCTCCTTCTCGCGGTTGTAGGCCTTCATGCAGAAGGCGACGGTCTTCGGCAGGAGCCCGCAGCCGCTGTACGTGCCCGCCGTGGGCACCAGGTGCGCCTTGAGGCACCGCTGGTAGGGGCCGCCGCGGGAGTGGGGGTAGGCCGTGCTGGCCTCCCACTCCTCGTAGGGGGTTTTGGGCAAATAAGCCGCGGCGAGGGGCAGCAGGCCCAGGAGGGACCGTCTTCTCTGCATCGGTTCGATGGCGTGCGTAGCTTGGGTATTGCACCGCTGCTTCTAGCGGCTGCCCGGCGCTTCGTTCCGCTTCGCGCCGTCCGCAGACCCGTCCGGCGTCCGCATGCTTTAGTGTGCGGGTTTCTTCGGACGGGTTTCGCGTCCGGCCGAGCGCATGCTTGACCTTGCACTGCAACGCAGCTGTCAGAGCAACGAGCGCGGTTCCGCGAACGGCAGTTGAGAGCTGTCGATTGCCCACCGGCGGGTCACATCGAATGAGAGCACTCAGCATGGCGCTGCTCCTGAGGGCGTGCCGGGCGCTGCGCCCGGGCGCTCACCGATCCCTGCTCACGCGCCGCGCCACAGCAACAATCACGGAGGACACGGTCCCGCCCGTGACGCTCCTAAGCGGCTTCTTGGGGAGCGGCAAGACGTCCATGCTCACGGCCATATTGCAGAACAGGGAAGACCTCAAGGTCGCCGTGGTCGTGAACGACGTGGCGGCGGTCAACGTCGACGGTTCCGTGGTGAAGCGGAGTCTGGTGGAGACGGACGGCGAGCCCGTGGAGCTGCTGGAGCTGCAGAACGGCTGCGTCTGCTGCGGCCCCGAGGCCGAGGAATTAGCTACTTCTATAAAAGCCATGGTCAAGGGCCGGGGCTTCGACCACGTTGTTGTCGAATTGTCAGGTGTGGCGGACCCCGGCGTCGTCAAGGCCAACCTCAAGATGGGTTCGGTTGACGTGGAGCGGGTCGTCACTTTAGTGGACGCCCCGGCCTTCTGCGAGCAGTGGATGTCCTATGATGTGATGGAAGATAGAATTAAAGATGAGAACGAGGACCCCTACCACCCGACCTCCAAAGGTCCGGCGTTGGCGTCCAAAGCCGACCTCGAAGCGGACCCCTGCGCGGCCGGCCAGAAGGTCGCGGCTTTGCTAGCGGCGCAGGTGGAGTGCGCGGACGTGATTGCGGTGAACAAGATCGACGTGGCCGCCGAAGACACGGAGCAGGCGGCCGTGACGTGCAAAGCTTTAATGCCGGACGCCTTGATTCTGCGGACGGAGTTCGGCCGGGCGCCGCTGTCCGAGCTATTGCCTTCCTTGGGATGCGCGAATACGGCCTGCGAGGACGCCGCGTGCGTCGATGCGAAGTGCGGGGAGGAGGTTTCAGAATGCTCCAATACGGCCTGCGACGACGCCGACTGCGCTTATGCCTCATGCGGCGAGGCGGTCTGCGCGAACACGGAGTGCGACGACGCTGATTGTGCCGACGCCTCGTGCGGCGAGACGAACCATGCTCATGAGTGGGCGGGCGTGTTCGAGTTGCAGGAGGACAGCTACGAGTGGACGGCCCAAAAAGTGAACGGGAAGTACGTCGGCAACTCGATGCGCCTGGTTCTTCTAAAAGCTTCGGCAAGCTTGGACGGGCTGAAGAGCGTGGAGGGCCTTGGTGAGGCGCTGATCAAGGGCGACAAGTGCAAAGACGTGCAGGGCGGCGGTACTATTCAACCGGGCCGCTGCTCCAACCTCGTCTTCGACCAGGCGAAGGAGGAGACCACCTTCACGCTCGAGGGCGGATTCTCCGCCGCGGTCTTCGCGGCGAAGGCCCCGACGGCCACGAACGCCCTCCGATTGGACGGTATGAAAATAGAGCCCCGCCAGGAATGGTGCACGAAGGCCGACTGCGGCGAGGACCACGACCACGGCCACGCGCACGCGACCCCGGCCGTGCTCGCCACCGAGTTCACGTCCTTTGTCTACACGCAGCAAAAGCCCTTCAACTACGACCGGTTATTGGGGATGATCTCGCGGTGGCCCATCCCCCAGAAGACGGTGCTAGATGTCCGTGATTTAAAACCGGGCGGCGCCGGCGTCAAAGGTGTGAAAAGCCCCTGGGAGGCCGTGCTCCGGTCCAAGGGCACGGTCTGGCTCGACACGCACCCGCGACGCATGATCCAGTGGGCCTACGCCGGGCGGCACTTCGGACTAGATGATGTGGGACCCTGGGCCGGCGATACTGAACAATCGGAGATCGTGGTCATCGGCATGGGCCTCGACGAAGGGAAGCTCCGGGCGGACTTAGATGAGGCGTTAGTGACAGAAAGCGAGCTGCGGGCCATGGAGGAGAAGGTCGAGGGCGGCGGCGGCCTCCGCTTTGCTATTGGTACGTCGGTCGAGTGCAACGTCGGCGACGACTCGTGGATGCGGGGCACCGTGGTGGCCCTGGATTACGTGGAGGACGGCTGGGACGCGCCCGCGCCCTACCAGGTCGAGCTCGACGACGGCACACTCATCTTCGCGCCGCTCGACGAGGACTGGGTTGTGCGCAAGCAGCTCAAGGCGGAGGCGTAGGTGGACTAAGATTACCCTGTAGTTTACATAGAGAGGTAGGCAGGTGCAAATTGGGAAAGACATTCAGAAGAATTTGCACATAAAAATTTCGCTTCGGCCGCCGTCGTCGAGGGCGCTTCTACCCGACCAGCACGCCCGTCGCCGCGCGGGTAGTCAACAGCCCGGCGCCTGGCGCGTCAACTCGATCACCTGGCCGCTCTCCACGATAACGTCGCTGGTTTGACGCTCCATCGCGTCTACAATGGGCCCCTTGGCGTTGACGACGACGACCTACGGCTCCGGCATCACGTGTTTCGTCATAAACGCGCTACCCCACCCCTCGTGGCAGCAGCTGTACGGGCGGCCGAAAAAAACCGTCACGAAGCAGCAGTCGCAGCACTCGTCGGCGACGTCGAGTCCGCGGGGTTGGACCCCGAAGCCGAAGCGTTCGTAGAGGCCCTGAGCCCGGTTACCTCTCAACAGGGCGAGCGACAGGACCGTGTCGCCTCGCGCGAGCGCCTGTGCTTCGGCCCACTGCAGAAGCTTGGTGCCTGTGTGTACACCAGTGATTTCGGCCGCACCCTCCACGCCATCGAACAGACACCGTGAGGTTTGACGGGAAGGGACCTCGAAGTCTGCTGACTCGGGCACTACCGACGCCCTTGCCCCGCGCGTCGGGGCTCACCGCGAGCTCTTCGACGTAGAGCTCGCCCGGCTTAGGCGCGTGGAGGGCGCACGGCATGCCGTGGACGCAGCAGTGCACGAAGCCCAGGACTCGATCCGTCTCGTCGATGGCCACGGCGTAGAGCACTTTATGCTCGGGGCGCATCTTCTCGCGCTTCGCGCGCCACCCGTTGAAATTCTCGTCGCACGACCACGGTACGAGGCAGCAGCACCGCTTCGAGCTTATGAATGCGTTGAAAATGTCGAAGTCCTCTCTGTACCTTGCTGGGGTCAGGACATCCACGCGGATGCTCGACATGACCCTGATGCCCAGTGGGTGGTGATCGCAGTACACGTGGGTCTGGGACGAGTGTCAAGTGTCGGCAGTGATCAAGACAAAGCAGAGAGTTGCTCCACGCGGGGCAGCTCGTGTAATAAGCTCCGCGGAGCTGAATTTATAGAAGTTGCCTATAAAACCCGCACGCTACGTGCGGGTTTTCGAGGGGCGCTGAGCCAGCTAGCGACGCTCTGCGTGCGCTGATTGTGTGCAAACTGTTGGAACAAAAACGACGTGGAACAGCTGTATTCAGTCGCTGCATTCAAATTACAGCCCTAGAGCGATTCGTGCGGGAACAGCAGTCACTGCACTGCAACAGAGCAAATGGCAGCGCAGACCGTAGCAGTCGACGGCGCCACGGAAATAAGAGATGTCCACCTCAAGGTCGACACGCGCTTCGCCAACATCAAGGTCGTGGGCGAAGCTGGCATGGAGGCAAGAGATGTGAACATGCCAAAAAATCTGCACAACGCCGCCGAATTGTTCCTACGCGCCGGCCTCGTGGCCAACGCCGAGAAGCTGCAGGAAACAACAAATGCCATGTTCAAGATCCTCTCCGCGAACCCCGACGGCGCCGCGCACTCGCTGGGGCGGGGCGCCGTGTGCTGGGCATGCGGCTCCTGCGGCTTGGCGCGCGACCCCGAAGCCAAGGCGCCCGTGTGCAGCGCGTGCGGCTCGGACGACGCGAACTGGCTGCGGGTGTTAAAGGACAAGACGACGGAGGTGCCGTGGATTCAAGCCAAAACGCTGACGCCCGAGCAGGCCGCGCAGCGGGAGAAGGCCGCGGTCGCGGCGAAGCGGGCCGAGGTCGAGGCGGGCGTCCGGGAAGCGCTCGCGGCGCGCGGCGCGGGGGGCACGTAACCATGCGAATGATAAACCGCACATCATGATGCGCTATCGGAGAAAGACCGGGGCTGGTTACACGATAGCATCGACGGTGCCACAGACAGTAAAATGTAAATTGTAAAATTTAGAGGCCCGCCGCCAGGGCGGCCTCGCAGATGGTGCCGATGCAGAGCGACCCGGGCTGCGGCCCCTCGTCCGTGAGGGCGAAGGCCCCCGCGTCGCCCCCGACGAGGTCCCTGAACGCCCGGTCGCCCGCGGCCTCGTCCTCCATAAACACCACCTTGGCGTGCGTGGCGTCGTCCAGCCAGGGCCGGATGCCGCGCCACGCGGCCGCGAACAGCGGCGGCGCGCCGACCAGGACCGCCTGCTTGAGCGGGTACTGCCGCGCGACGTCGACGAGGCGCTTCGTGCACCGCAGGGCCACGGGCCGCATCAGCTGCGGCCGGTTCGCGAGCTTGACGTAAATGGTGGGACCCGCGTACGCACCACCGCCCCCGCGGGCCTCGACCAACTTCGCGCAGACCTCGTAGTGGAACGCGACGTAGCGCTCGAAGGCGTCCACGCACGCGTCGTTCGACCACGCGTCGTAGGTCCAGGGGTGCCACCGTCTCCCGTCGAAGAGCAGGGCCACGTCGTGCGGCGCACAACCTTGCACGATTCGTAATGTGCCGCTCGCGCAGGCGGTCGGTGCATCTTTTGGTAAAGCGAGCGTCGCCGGTTTTAAGCAAGCGAGCCAGCTCACGTGGGCCCGCAGCTCGTCCACGTCCGTGTTCACGTAGCGCGCCAGCGTCCGCGGCGTGAGCGCCGCGGCGGCCGCATTGCGCGCCTGTCGCAGCGCCGGGTCCAAGCCATCAAGCGCGGCGTCGCGCCGCGCCGCCGGGGTCTGTTCCTCGTCGTAGGGCTCCTCGGCTTCGACGAGCGCGTCGGGCGTGCTTGCGAGGACCTGGAGCAGCTCGAGCGTGGGGCCGTCAGAACTGCCGGAGGTGTCGCGCGAGACCTGGGGTATGGACTCGTCCAAGGCCGCCATTGGGTTCGCAGCGGCGCTGGTGTTTTAGCGCGTGGGGCGTTCCGAACGCTGTGGGAACACCTAGCACAGCAGTTCGAATAATCTTGGGCAGTCTAAATGATGGTGGTGGCTGACGTTAGAGTCGCAAATGGTCGCGCGTCATTTTTTTGAAAAACCCGTGCGCTCATGAGTGCGGGTTTAGCCAGGCAAAACAGCGCGAACACGGCGGAACGAAGCGTGCGATCGAAGGCGCGACGACACAGGCAGCGTTAAGCTTCAGGCGAGCAAAGGAAGACCGACGCTCTAAGTTTTGACGCTCAAAACGCCCCAGCAGGAAATTTCCGAGAGACGATCCGCGACGCCGTGCGCCTCTGGCTCTCGGACCGCGCCGCCGCCGAGGCGGAGTACGGCGCCATCGCGACGTGGGGGACCGGCGAGGTGACGGACATGTCGTATTTGTTTTGTGCGAGCTCCTTTGATTACTCTGGGCGCGGGTACTGCAACACGGCGGCGGCGTCCTTCAACGACGACATCACTGCGTGGGATACCTCTGGCGTCACGGACATGAAGTACATGTTCAACGGCACCTCGGCCTTCGACCAGGACCTCGGCGGCTGGAGCGTCGCCAAGGTCACGAGCATGTACGCGACGTTCAACGGCGCCGCAGCCTTCGACCAGCCGATTGGCGGCTGGCGCGTCGACGGGGTCACGAACATGAAGTGGATGTTCCACGGCGCCGCGGCGTTCAACCAACCACTGAGCAACTGGAACGTCGACGAGGTCAAGGACCTAAGTTGGATGTTCGAGGGCGCGGCGGCCTTCGACCAGGACCTCGGCTGGTGCGTGGGCAAGGACGTGAACCTGGGGAAGGGCGTGGGGGTATTATTGCGGCGTCCTTTAACGTTGCGCTCGACGGCGTGGCGTCAGCCGCCGCCGAGACTTCACGGTTCGCGAACGCAGGTCGGGCCCGCGTTTCCCCATTTTATCGACTGCCCGTGCGCGGCGACGTCGTGCGGCGTCAGTTTCTGCGACACCACGGACGGAGAGGTTACTACGCCGACGGGCTCTGGGATTTTTCTTGGAGGTGCGTCGCTCGCGCTCCTCGTGTTGTGCTCGCGCTCCTCGTGTTGTGCTCGCGCTCCTCGTGTTGTGCTGCGGCGCGATCAAGCGGGGTTTTTGCCGGACGCCGGTGACATACGGCGGCGTGGGCAGCGACGTCTTGGATTTCGAGATGTCGGGCTCGCCATGAGAAGCCTCGCTCGCCGCGGCCGTGTTGGTCTATGCGCTCGCGTAGGCGCGTCCCAACCACCGTAAGTTAAACACCCATATTACAACAACAAGACTGCGCGAGCAACCGCGGCTGGAACGCCTCAACAGTCGCCGCGAACGCCAGCAACCGCGCGGCATAGAACTCCGCTGTGACCGTCTCCGCGAGAGCCGTGTTATCCGGATGCACGAACGCGGTCCGGATGAAGGTCGGCTTGGCGCCCGACGGCGCCGCCGCGACGACGTCCAGGCGCTGCGCCTTGATCACAGCAAACGAAAAGTGCGGCCTAGTGTCCGCCGGGTACGCGGGGCAGACTATGGTTCGCCCACCAGCGCCCGGCGCGATCATGATCGGCCACGACTCGTCGACCGGGCGGAAGCCTAGACTGGTCAGTGCCCGCGCGACCACGGGCTTGGTCTGCGGCCGGGCGCGGATCTCCGCGTCCAGCAAGACGCCTAGAGCGGCCAGAGTACCCAAAGCGAGTTTGGCGAGGCCTCGGCCCCGCTGCTCCTCCGCGACCTCGACGCCGCGCACGTGTATTGCCGCATCGTCGACCTCGCATAGAATGCGCGCCGCCTTGGCGCCCTTCCGTCGGTCGTTCCCAAGGATGAGCGAGAACCGCTCGTGGCCGTCGAGCTTGTCCCGCAGCAGCGCCACGTCGAAGCCGTCGACGCTTCCCACGAGGCTCCGGCGCGGCGGGCGAGATGGTTCCGCGTCAGCTGCCAGCGACCGCGAGAGAGCGGCGCCCTCCGTCAGCAGACACGGCGTATTCGCGCCCTCCGTTAGCAGACGTGGCGCCGTCGTGCTGTGCGCTACAGCCAGTGCGAGGATAGTAAGAAACCGCGGCACGAGCGGCAGCGTCGCGGCCGTCGCTCGGTCGTGCGGCGAGAGCCGCGGCTCGAGCTTGCCGCGATGCGCGAGTTCGGCATGCGTGGGCGCTGCGAGCAACTGGGGCTCGTGGTGCTTGTAGGAGAGCACCGCTGCGGCGCTCGCGGCGTCGCTGAGCACTTGTTGTGGCGCTGCTGAGAGAGCTACCATGTTGTGTGCATCTTCTGACTGCGAATTGGAGCTTGCAGCTGTACTGCAGCAATGCTGGTTCTGCCTTCGGCGCCTATAATCAATCAATGGTGCCGCTCTGGTGCGCTGGCTCCTCAGTGTGCAGGCAAAAGCTGCCTTGGCGGCGCGAGCACTTGTGATGGAGAATCAATCCAAGAATTCGCCCAGGTCTCCTTCGCGATAACGCGCATGAGTATGCGAAAGCGCGAGGCGTTCCTGGACCCTGCGGGTTTAGCCATCATGCAGGCTGAGCCAGAGCCAAAAGTCTTTGCCTGGCGCGCGCCTGAAATAGGTGCAGAGGGAGACCTGCCGCAGCCGAGGACATCGATCGACGCGGAAGCAATCGCCTCATCACGTTGGGCGAGTCCTGGCCGGCGCCGTCGTGACTGCTCCACTTGACCACTGCTGCACCGGGCGCTGCAACGGGCACACGCACAGCTCCAATTGACCATGCCCTCCCCCCGCGCGCGCGCCGGCCAGGGCTCGTCGCCGCGCGCGGGCTTCGGGAGCCCGCGCGGGAGCCCGCGGGTCGAGCAGCGGGAGGAGGACGCCGCCTGGGCGGAAGCTTGTGCAGTTCCGCCCATGTCCATACGGACGCAACTTATAAGGGCGGGCGCCGTCGCCGTTAGTTTGGCGGTCCTAGTCATGCTGCGGCCGGAATTGGCCTTGGCGTACCGCAAGCTGACGCGCCTACCGGGGCAAAATGACAACCTCAAAAGGTTCCTGCCGCCCTCGCGCCGCAAGTCGGCCGAGCGCCAGCTCCAGTCCCGGTTAGAACGGGCGGGCCACGCCGACGCCAAGGACGCGACCATCGACCCGGACTGGGCCTGGTTCGCGCCCGACAGCGCGCTCTCGCTGGACGCCGCGTCGGCCGCGGCCGCCGCTGCCGTGGAGCACGGCGCGGCGCCGGGGCGGCGGGACCTGGACGTGGAGGCCTCGTACGTCGGGTGCTTTGGTTCTGAGACGTGGTTCGAGAACCGGACGTACGTGGGGGGTCAGCGGGGCGCGAGGTATCGCATGGCCGTGAGAGACGCGGCGAAGCAGCGAAAACGGTATTTTGCGTGCGCGAGGCGGGACGCCGACGGCCACGGGTTCCTCTTCGACGACTTGGTGCCGGACGCTTTACAGGGCTTCCCGTCGGGCGACCTCGTGGCCGGCGGCTGCGAGCGCGCGTGCGCGGACGAGGACTCCAAGCTCTGCGGCTGCGCCGACGACGCCTGCACGGGCGCCATGGGCGACGACCAGCCCCACCACCGGCGCTGGGCCGTCTACCGCATGCCCGACCCGCCGCCGAAGCCGGCGCCGCGGCCGCCGCCCGAGGAGTGCGACGGCGCCTGGACGCGCGCCGACGAGGCCGCGGCGGAGGCCGCCGTCTTCGAATCGGCGGAGGCGACGTTGTTCTCGCACCTCGGCTTCGCGGACGGGGGTGGTGGTGGTAGTCCGGAGTAATTAATTAATTATTAATGCGCGTCGGTGCCAGTGGCGCACGTGGGGCACACTGGGATAGAACCCATATTCTCCTTGCTCACGGACCAGGACCGGAGTCACGGTGCATGTATGGCGAAATAACAAATCCCGTTCTAGCGCCATGCTTCGTCAGTACGTCGATGAAGTGTGGCACTAGGTGTAGAATCGTCGTGTCTTTCCAGAAAGAAAGGATGTTCCAAGCGATGCCGTTGTCCCCTAGCTTCACGAGGAAGGCGGTGGCGCCCTCTGCTCGCGCATCGCGCCCGCGCGGTCGCCGCCTCAGGATCTTGAGCGTGGCGCGGTCGCGGGTGAAGAGCGACCGGAGACGGAGCACCGAGCGGTGCGGGCGTCTCACGTACGCCTTAAACGAACCGTCCGCTTCCATGCCCGCGACCAAGGCCTTGATCGCGAGAACGTACCTGTCCTGGTCCATGTATTCGGACGACCTATTTGACATTGCTCGCCACCGGCGCCATCGTGCTTCCCCCTGCTCTAGACACCACGCCCCCGAATAAGTTTCGTCCGATGCGTAAGGTTTCACAATCGACTGCCATTTCGCGCCGGCCCGCAGCAGCATGTAAAGGCGCGTGAGGCGCTGGCTGTCCATCATTTCTCCCCCAACGAAGTAGAGCAGATTGGCGAGTAGCGTACACTGACAAGCTCTATCATCCATGGGTCCCAATGAATGGGAAACCCCTCCAGAATCCAGATCAAATCCAGTGGCAAGAGCCTCCACGTTCGCACCGTTCTCAATGAGAAGTTCGCACATGTGACTGCGAGTATAAGCGGCCTCCCATAGTGGCGGGATATCGCCACGGCTAGTGCGCGTACGTGGGTATCGCTCACCCGAGCCTGTGCCACGAAGGTTCGGATTGGCTCCGCGTGCCAAGAGTAAGCGACACAATCCGATAGCGTCCCTGCTCCCGGTAGGCGAGCCTACGCATTCAAGGAGGAGCGTGCTGCCCCGAGCGTCGAACGCGTTCACGTCCGAGCCCTCCGCGTCGAGCCACGCCTCCACGGGTGGGATGTTACCATGTTTCGCGGCGTCAATTACGGCGTCCGGAACAAGCATCGCGACGAGCCGAGTGTCCGGCTGATTTAGCTGGCTACGGCGCGGCTCAGGCCTTACCAAGTTTGGCTTCGCCAGCGAAACCCGTACAGTAAACCCGCACGGAGTTTTTCGGCTACTACGACGGATAGCGCTGATCTGCATTGCGGAGCTGTTTAGCCGCTGTGCGTTTCTCGCATCGCTGCCACAATTTTCGCATCGCTGCGTCCATTCGAGTTGCTGTGATTGACTGCATGTGCGGCATCGCAGCCATCCTCTGGGCAGCAGAGGACGCAGTGCCAAGCGACGCCAAAGCAGCAGTGCTCGACCTAGCCAGCCGCTGCGGCATCGCGCGACGCGGCCCAGATGCGCTCGATGCATGCACTCCCGCACCACGCGTCGCCCTCGCCGCGAGCGTGCTCACCATGCGTGCGAGCGGCGACGCGAGCCAGCCCGCGACCGACGCCGACGGCAACGCGCTCTGCTGGAACGGCGAGTGGTTCCAGGGCGGTCCCGCGGCGGACGCCGCGGATACGCGGTGTGTGCTCACGTTGCTCGCGAACGCAACGGTAGATGCGGAAGACGCCAGCACGGCGGCGGCGCGCGCCGCGGACGCGCTGGCCGAGCACGTGCGGGGCCCCTACGCGCTCGTGTTCTACTGTGCCACGGCCCGGACGCTGCTCTACTGCCGCGACCCCTTCGGCCGCCGGAGCCTCGTGGTGAACGGCCGACGGATCGCGTCGGCCCCGCCCCGCGACGGCGCGGGCTGGACCGAGGTCACCACGCGAGGCGTGCATTACGATGGCGGGTGTGCGGCCTGGCCGCGCTCCTTCTTCGACGCCGTGGGCTGGCCGCCCTCCGGAAAACCGTGGAGCGCGCCCTCGCTTTCTGCTGAGGACGCTTCTTTACAACTAGGCGCGGCCCTCTCGGCCGCCGTAGCACGGCGCTGCGCCGGTCTAACAGAAGTGGCCGTCCTCTTCTCGGGCGGCATCGACTCGGTCGTGCTCGCGCGCCTCGCAAGCGACGCGCTGCCGGCGGACGCGGCCATCGACCTCGTCAACGTCGCGTTCGGCGAGCGTCCCGGCGACGCGAACCGGGCACCCGACCGCCTCGCGGCGCGGGCCGCGCTCCGGGAGCTGCGCGCTGCGTGCCCCAACCGCGCGTTCCGCCTGCTCGAGGCCACGGCGGCGCCGGGCGCATTGGTACGCATCGCCAATGACGTCGCGGCGCTCGCCGCGCCCTGCGCGACGCACATGGATTTTAATATCGCGGCGGCGCTCTACGTGGGGGCGCGTGGCGAGGGCGTCGTGTACGACGGGGACGCCTCCGGTGACGGCAACGAGCACGGCCTGCTGCGCTATTCGACGGACGCGCCGCGAGAAACGCTCCCCGACCTGCGGGCGGACGGCGGCAAGTGCCGGACCTGCGGCAAGTCCGCCAAGGCCCGGTGTGTCGCGGGCCTGTGCGGCGGGTGTTGCCGGCGCAAGGGCCGCGGCGACGCGGTTTACACGTGCGGGGCGCACCCGAAGCGGAAGACGTACGCCGAAAAATGTGAGCTTCCGCCGCCGCCGCTGCCCGTCGCAGTACTAGAAGCGAAGCCGGTCGTCCGGACGCGCGCCCGGGCGCTTTTGCTTGGCATGGGCGCCGATGAATTGTTGGCCGGTTACGCGCGGCACCGCACGGCCTATAAGCGAGGTGGTGTTGAGGAGTTGGAGCGCGAGGTGAATACAGACGTCGCGCGGATTTCCACCCGAAACCTGGGCAGGGACGACCGCGTGACGGCCGCCTGGGGGCGCGAGGCGCGCTACCCGTTTTTGGACGAGGACGTCGTGCGCTGCATTCGTTTAGACCTGGGCGCGGCCGTCGCGGACCTCGAGCTGCCCCCCGGTGCCGGTTGCAAGCGCGCCCTGCGCGGCCTCGCGCGGAGCTTGGGTTTACACAAGACCGCGACGCTCGCGAAGCGGGCCATCCAGTTCGGGACGCGCATCGCGCCCTTTTCCAACCGCCTGTCGTTCGGGGCGGCGCGGCGCGGCGACGGGGGCGCTGCCTTTGATGTTGAGAAGCTCGTGGCGGGGGCGCGGCGCGTCGCTGCTGGGGTAGCGCCGGCGTGATGTTTGTGTTGTAAGATTCAAGTTATTTTGCATTTACACGCCAGTCGCCGACGCGGCGAGTAGTAGCACATAAAATGAAATCCGGCCGCGCGCTGTGCTCTACTTGTGGGTTAAAGGGGAGGCGCCATGATGGGCGAGTTGGAGGTCTAATCTTACGCCAGAGTAGGCGCGAAGGGGGGGGTACCTTGTGAGTTTGTCTCCGAGTCGCTCACGGAGCCGCGTCGCCTCCCGCCCACACGCAGTACCGACCGTCTGCACCCACGTTCACCGTGAGGTCGTAGTCTTCGTCGACGTCCTGCGATCCCCAGTGGCCGTAGCAGTTCCACATCGCCTTACGAAGCGCGTAGCCGAGGCCGCCCTTGTATTGCGCCATGACGCGGTCCTTCCAGTGGCGCGCGATAACGGCGAAGTCCGCGGACATCTTGATCCGCGTTTGCCCGCAACCGGAGCAGGGGAGATTGCACGTGTCGATGTGCCGGACCTTGAAGGTCTTATCGGCAAAAGGTCCGTGCAATCGTAAGTCTTCCGCGAACGCGCGCCACTCGCTCGGCACGGGGAAGCAACTATGTTCGACAGTGCCATGCTTGGCGTGGTGCAACAGCGTCGACTTGCCGACGCCGCTCATTCCGCAAAGTAGCGCGTCGCACCCGCCATCGTCTCCGACGAGGCGATTCGTCTTGTTGGACGTGGCCGAGGTGATGTTCCACACCTCTCGTAAAAACGTAGAAGAACCGTTGCCGTGGGCGGTGCTGATGAGCAAGGGGGGCGACGACGCGCCGCGGAGTCCCGCGCGGACCGAGGCGGTTTGCGTCTCTTTTGAGAGCGCGGCGGACGAGGCTGCGGCACCACCACGGGTCTCGAGGGCGTCGAACATGAAATAAATCCACACGCCGCAGCAGCAGAGCAGACCAGTCAGAAACCGAGCATGCTTTCGCGCGCGCGCCCGCCGAGGCCAGTTAACGTGCGAGGTGCGGTTTTGTGCCTTGCTGTCCACGCAGCGGTGGTAGCTGAAGATATTGGATAGTCTGTGTGGGTGTGTCGGTCGGCGGAGCGCGTGCACAGGTCAATATTAAGACAATTTCTCACCCTTGATGCTGGAGCTAGTCTCGCGTCTGCGAGGGCTGTCACAACGATTGCGCGTCAGTCGTTCCTTGCGATCGTATAAGGCCTTCGTCTAAGGCTTATCTCAGAATTTAAATACCCGCAATGTGGGCTTTTTTTCGCGCTGACACCACACACTTTTTTTAGCAGTTCCTGATCAGCTGAGCATGAAAGCTACATTTTTTTTGCCGTGCGAGATTGTGTGGGGCCTCTCCGTAAGGCCACCGATGGGTGTCGATAGCGACACACAGCCTCGAGCCACCGCGGAGCGCATACCCGCCCGCGGCGGCGGCCCGCAAGCCCTAGGGCGGAGTAGCGCCCAGTCCACGCCGTCGCCATGACGAGTGTAAACTTCTTCTATTTAGTTTCGAGGAGGAGCGGGGATAAACAACACAGGTCACAGGGCTCAGAAGGTCGGCGGCGGCGCCTCGGCGAAGTGGCCCTTCATGCGCTTCACGAAGGGTCGGGACGCCTTGAGGAAGGTCTCCAGGTCCTTGCGGAGGTGCTTGCCCCACTTGCGCCGGTCCGCGCCCGAGTCGCCCAGGGCCCGGTAGAAGACCTCCCGCGGCGGCAGGAAGGCAAAGGCCTTGCGCGCGATGGCCCGCACGACGCGGTTGTGGTGCGGCGCGTAGGTCTTGTCGTAGGCCTCCTGGCCCGCCTCCCTCAAAGCCTGGTTCGCCTCCTTGTCCTTGTCGGGCGACGCGTCGAGGGCGACGGGGGCCCGCCTTAAAACCCCTTCCAGGATGTTCTCGAAGAAGTCGAGGAAGAGCAGGGACCAGTACGCACTGGCGGCCACGGGCCGGTGGCCGCGGTACGCCATGTCTCTCTCATTGATCACGAGCTCGTCCAGGTCGACGTGGCACGACTTCTGGGAGCAGGGCGTGGCTTCGAGGGTCACCTCCGCCGCTCGCCTCAAATTCACGCTGTCCCGCTGGAGGGGCGTCGTGATGAAGGACGCCAGCACTGTGATGACGGGCATCAATGTATCTAACGTCTCGGCGACCTGGAGCACGTCCAGGCTCGAGTTCGAGACATAGACGGCCTGCTCAAGGTGGCCCTGGCCCTTTTGCAGGATGGAGGCCGTGGGGTCGACAATGATCGTCGGGGCCGCCGGCGCGCTCCAGAGAGTGTTCCAGGGCGCCGTGGAGACGAGGCTAAACGCGAGCATGAGCTGGAGCTTCGCGAGGCTCGGTTCGCGCGGGCGGCCCATTTTGTGGTGCGGCACGGCGTCGCACGCAGCTTGGCGTGCTTCTGCGCTCAGTCTGGCGGGCCGACGGCACCGCGCGGCGCGTATGCGTTAAAACGGACCGCTGAAGGCTTGTCGCTTTTTGAGTCTAGCGCTAGTTTGAGTAGGAACCAAGGCGCTGACGGCTGGCACACTACTATTTGACAGCTTAGACGTACACTGTCGCGTACGGCCGCTGCGTTAGAACGCCAGCTGGTAGTTCATCGGAGAGGTCGACCCCCCTACTCTCCGATTCCGACATTCACCACCCGTCTCCTGCCTCTGTTCTCGTCGAAAAGGTACTCGCCACCGACGCCACCCTTCCGCGGGCCCTTTAGCGCAATAAAGGTCCCCCCAGTTGCGTCCCGCGCGTTCAAATCAGAGGTTTAAAAAGGAAAGTGACCACGAGGCTTCATGGGCGCGGACAACAAGAGAACGGTCCATACGGCACCCGTGGCGACTCCCAGGCGGAGAAACAACCACCGCACGGGTATTTCCTTTGAGCTCAGACTTGCTAAGCTGCAGCTGCAAGGAGGTCGCATAGCTGTGGACCAAAAGCGAAATGGCGAAGAAGAACAAGTCCAAGAGCTCAAAAAATGGCACTGCCACCGCACCAACAGAAGCAAGACAGAGCGGCCAGGGCCGGAGCACCATCCTTGCCGCCGCAGCAATTGCGGCCCTCGCAGCCGTGGCCGCAGTCGTCATGAGTCGGGACCCGGCCGCCGCGCACGCGCAAGCGGCGCTGCGCTGCTACGCGAGCGACGCCTGCGCCGCCCGCGATGTGCCCGCGTGCGGCGTCGTGACGGCACCCGCGAAGATCGCGGCGGCGCTGCGGCGCGCGGTCGACGCGAAGACCGTCGCCGTCGCCGCCGGCAGCACGCTGGACACGACGCTCGTGCGAAAGGGCCGGGACACGCTTTTGGCCCACGGCGCGAACGCGAGCGCTATCGATCGGGCGCTCCTCGCCCTCGACGTCGAGTGCGGCACGAAGGCGGCCGCCGCGTCGCCGAGCATCCGGGCCGTCCTCGATATCTTCAAGGAGGTCTCCGCGGCGCACGCCCGGGAGCCGGTGGGCGGCGAGCGCATCGGCCAGCTCCGCAAGGCGCTCCAGGGCCATGATATTGACGTAAGAGGCGCTTTAGGGGGCGGCGGCCTCTTCAATAATGCGGCCAGCGTCGCGACGGCCGACACGCCTTTACTAAGAGCCGCCCGGAACTGCGACGCCCGGGCGACGATGGCTTTACTACAATTAGGAGCGAATCCGCGCCTGAGCGACGCAAGACATTTCCGGGCCCTGGATTTAGCTTTAAAGTGCGAGGACCGGCGCGTCTTCGGCGTGGCCAAAGTTATTGTGGACTTCTGCGGCAAAGGTTGTGTTGATTTCGAAGGGGATATTACACCTAGAGATGGCTTGAACCCCCTACATAGGGTGTTATTGCTCTGGGCGTCGAGCTTCTTCCCGACGCGGCCCCAACAGAACCCGTGGAACATGATGCTGGGGTGGATGCTGGATGCCGGCGCCGACGCCACGCAACAGACGCGCACGCCCTCCGGCGAAGCGCCCTTGCACATCGCCTGCGCGAAGCGCAACGTCAAGGCGCTTGAATTAATACTGGACGCTCTGGAGCGCGCGGGCGCCTTGCGACCGGCCCTCGCCCAGGGCGACGCCCTGGGCGGCTTCCTCCCGCTGCACGTCTGCGGCGGCGCGTGGCAGATCTGGAGCGTGACGCTGCCCCGCTTATTCGCCGGCGCCGGCGAGCTGAACACGCAGGCGCTTGATGCGGACGACGCCTGCATTCCCCCTATAAGGGCCCTCGCGACGCCGGACGGCCACCCCGCGCTCGCGACTGCCGATACTTTAGCAAAGTGCGGCTTCCTGGGCCGGGCCGTGGCGCTTCTATTAGAGAAGGGGGCGGACATAGCACAACGCGACGCGCAGAACCGGACGGTCCTCCACTTCCTCCACCCTCATTTAATCCAGGACGCGGCGTCTTCCCTCGTTCAGGTCGACGCGCCTTATAGAACCGTGATTACGGCCGCGGTCCTGCGCCGCCCCGACGCGCTTCAATTACTGGCCGAGTCTCGTTTAGAGAGAGAGCGGTGGCACGTCGAGCCACGCAAACCGGCACCTCATTCATCCTTCGACGGGCCGTCATTAGATTGCGACGCGGTGGTGGCGCTGGCGACCAGTGACGACGAAGTCCGGGAGCACATTAGGAACCACCGGCCGGTGCTACGAAGAAACGCCTTGGATGACTCGTGGAACAACGCACGGCGGGACTGGGGCGACCGCGAGGCCTTGGCGAAGCTCGCGGGCGGCGCTCTAGTGAGGTCCGGCCCGATCCCCTACGCGTCGGCCTTCTCCACGACGGAGGCCATTCTCTCCCTGAAGGAGGCTATGCATAGGGGCTATGAGGACTCGGTCCGGACCGCGGCATTAAGGAAAAACAAGCTTAGTGTGGACGCGCCCGCGTACGTCTTCGAGCAGATTCGCTGGGACGGGTCCTACGCGGACCACCCCCTCTTCGACGTGATTAAAGAGCGGGTCGGTTCTTCTCCCCTGGACGAGTATGTGATCCACGACGCGCAGTTCTTCGTGGGCTCCAAGTACTCGGGCGCGCCGGCGCACTACCACAGCCACGCGATGAACTTTCTCGTCACAGGCAAAAAACGGTGGCTCCTGTGGCCGCCGGCGTCGGCGCTGTACTCGCGGACGCCGGCAGTATCGTGGCTGGACAGAAAAGACGCCCAAGCGTACCAGTGCGTGCAGCCGGCGAACGCCAGTCTCTATGTCCCGGCCGGCTGGGGCCACGCCGTGCTCAACTTGGACGACCATA
>Ga0302122_10000750_pt1 | contig 20113 bp, 23 predicted proteins | sample CB21_SCM_MG_FD_203115 | JGI IMG/M metagenome (GOLD analysis project Ga0302122, IMG submission 203115) | Marine microbial communities from Western Arctic Ocean, Canada - CB21_SCM | ecosystem: Environmental > Aquatic > Marine > Oceanic | place: Canada: Western Arctic Ocean | collected 2017-09-28
AGGTTCACTTCAATAGTGAGTTAACTTCGCTATCGGTCAGGGCTCTGTAGCCATCATCTGTGATGACTGCCAAATCCATGCCGTTGCCGCTTGCAGCATCACGTTGCCCGGATGCTGAAAGAGCACGAGATGCTAATTTTAGGGCTTCTTTTTCAGACATGTTGTCGCTGAAACCATCTTCTAGGACACCGTACATGTAGGGAGAGCCTGAACCAGTTGCACAGTATTTGTCTGGGATACTTCCGCCAGCGGAGTCTATGGAATATACAGATGGTCCGTCATCATCCATGCCGACTATTAGGAGTTGAACCCAGAAGGGGCGGCCACCTAGGATGTTGGCAGTTAGAGTGGCGGCTGCGGTGACGCTCATTTTCTTGTTACGCTTTAGTTCGTAAAGGTTGACTTCAGCAGCCAACATTCGGCTCAGGCTTTGGGCGTGCCCGACTAATCCTGCAGTTGTTAAAGCGAGGTTATCGCCTATTTTGAATAGTTTCTGAACGTTTTTATTGGCGATGAAGTGGCCCATAGTTGCCCGGTGGTCTGCTCCAACAACAGCTCCTCCTTTGAAGCAAATTCCGAGTGTACTTGTTCCTGTCTTGAATTGCTCCGGCTCCATTGATTGCATTATAATCACCTAAGACAAAGACCTCTCAAACAGCGAGGGTCCTTGAGCGTTGAGTCTAGGCGGTATGGCATGGCTTATCAACCCGACGATAATACATCAGACCGCAGGTTCATGTGCTTAGCCCACGCCAGCACCAATATGAAGGATGAAGGAGAAGTCAGTGGCCAATCCTCACTTGACTCATTCTCTACCGAAGTGGTCCAATCTATCGAGGAGATCTTGACCACATCCACCGACCTCCCGTTGCGCCGTTTGGATATGCCGAGTTCACGACCGACGGGTGAAGTTCCACCTCCTCCTGCAAAAGTTAGTTATCATGACCTTGGAAGTAAGTATCCCGCTGTTCCGATTTCTTCAGGTGAAAATGGCTTAGTTTTACACCGAGGCGTATTGCACGACTTGACTGGAGTGGGGGGGTTAATGGATTGGCTAAGCGATGGGGAAGTTGTTATCGTCGAAGTTGGGCGTCTGATGCAACGGAAACTGGAATTTAATACAGCCTTAGCACAATTGCATTCCTTTATCGAAGGAGATTTAGGAGGGCAGATAGTTCAACTTACTTCCTCAAGGCTACTTTTGCTTCCCCCAGGTTGCAGAGGGGTACGGGGAGTTGAGGACGAAGCCTTTGCTGCTGGCCGGCTGGAGTGAGCAGAATGGAATCAGATATCGATATGCCGTGCCCTATTTGTTCAAAGTCTGGACAATTGAAGATGATTTCAGATATCAATGATATTCCGTACTTTGGAGAGCATACTCAAGTCACCCTAATGTGCAATGACTGTGGTTGGAGACAAACCGATTTCATCCCTGCTGAAGGTAAGAAGCCTGGTGCATCTTCTCTTTTCATTAGTGGTGAGGAAGAATTGAGGGCTCGAGTTGTACGTTCATCGAGTTGTACCATCTCAATCCCCGAATTAGAATTGGAAGTCAACCCTGGCACTTCAAGCCCTGGTTATGTGAGCAATATAGAAGGAGTAATTGACCGCTTTATCCAAGTGGTTGAGATGGTCTTGAAGGACCTCGATGACCCTACACAAGTGGGTGCTGCAACCCGTATCTTGTTGGTGCTATATGAGGTGAAAGAAGGGCGGGGCTCAGGAATAACGGTAGAATTCCTTGACCCACACGGCCATAGCATGGTGCTGCATGAGAATACAGTTAATCGGGAATTGACTAAAGAAGAGTTGGAAAGTTTGCCTGTTGGGCCAGAGCCACCGGTCATTGAAAAGCAATCAACGAGCATCCATGGCGAGGAAGTCATTGACTAAATGAGCATTTTGTGCTTTCAATTCTGCGTGTTCATTCATCCATTCCAAGGCTCTATCGATGCACAGTTGTTTCATCTCGGCAGCCAATAAGGTTCCTGCTCTATAGGAGGATGCCGTGTCTCTTAGGAAGTCATCATCATCCTCGAAGAAGAACACCATGTACTGAAATGCCACGTCTTTTTCTGGATCTCCACCTAGCCTGCGATGTTCCTCAAGTGTGGCTTGACCACCAGAAAAGGCTCGTTTGATTTTCTTCTCTATTAATTCAGGTGAATCATTTAGGAAAATAGTAGTCTTAGGTTTTGAAGATGACATCTTATCCCCTGATAGTCCAACTGCAAAGCGATGGTAAGTACTCGAAGGTTGTAGCAAACCCATTCCCCCCATCTTACGCTCCAATGCCAATAAGCGCATTCTGATATTAGTTCGGTCTTTAGCCGTAGCAGAAGGGATGTGAATCGAGCCATGCTTGGGATTGGAAATAAAGTCAGCAAAACCCAAATCAGTTAATTCAGTGCAAATATCGGCAAATACCTGATTTTTCTTCTGTCGGTCATTTTGACCAAGTACCTCGCTATTTTCATCCTGCACAGAAAGACCGATTATTAAACCGCCATTCTTGGCTAGTTTAACATTGAACCAATTTGTTTTGCCAACAATTCCACGAGTTAGGCGCAAGTGTGGGTCTTGGTCGACTCCAACTGGAACCACGATTGGGCGTAGCCCGCCATATTCATCCAATTGAGGATGGATAATGTCACCGGCCTGAATCAATGGTGCCTGAACATGAGCAAGATTGGTATCACCTGAAAAACCGTAGATTGCTTCCATTTCTGAGAGGTTCGTCTTCTTGCCCAAAGTGAATCCTAATTTTTGCGTTATTGAGCGAGTGGACTGAAAGTAGACATTGGTCCGGTTTGGATCTAAACCCATTGCAGCATAATTGGAAATATACTCTTCAAGTGCTATGTTTCGAGCATCTGCTAGGCTAACGCCGCGTGTTGCATTAGATTCAAGGTCAGCCACTGCGATGGTGACGTCACCGCCTTGTTGCTGGAACCAGCGCACTTGGTCGATAACCATCTTGTGTCCCAAATGCATTTGCCCACTGGGCATCAAACCGGTCATGACACCAAACGGTTTACCAGAATCACGAGCATCAAGAACAACATCAAGGTCTCGATGACCAAAAACGATGCCTCGCCGCTGATGCAGACTTGCATCATGAATTGAGGATGCATCCAGCGGGGTGATACCAAATTGCTCGATGATTCGGGAATAGTCGGTCGACTGGGCACTGGACCATGGGTCGATACGTACCTCGCTTGCCATCCGCTCACCTGATGTTGTGGCCTTTACATTCAGGGGATGAAGGCTTCGCCACATAGAAGTGTCAGGAGGCATTAAGGAAAGTGATTGAGATGGCGCGGATAGTGGTTCTTGGAGCCGGCATGATTGGCAAATTCGTAGCATCGCGATTATCTGAACATGATTTGCTAGTAGTGGATAATTGCCAAGAATCGTTGAAAGGATTGGATTGTGAAACCCTTTGCGGTTCAGCTTTTGATGTCCTGAGCATGGAAGATGTGGATGTCTGGGTAAATATGCTACCTGGGAGAGTTGGGCATGCAGTAAGGCAACCACTCCTGAATAAAAATCAAACAATTGTGGATTTGGCATTCACGCCAGAAGACCCACGCAACCTACAAGGCGGCAGAATGGTCTATGATGTAGGTATTGCACCGGGACTTTCCAATCTCTGGAGTGCAGCGATTAAGGACATTGAAAAATTGGAAATTAAAGTCGGTGGCATCCCTTGTCAGCCCGACGATGGCTGGTCCTACATGGCGCCATTCTCTCCAAGCGACGTTATTGAGGAATATACTCGTCCAGCAAGAGTCATCATAGCTGGAGAGCAAAAAGAAATTCCGCCATTGGAAATGAGGCATATGGTCGAAATTGAGAATGTTGGTACATTAGAGGCAGCAATAACCGATGGACTGCGAAGCCTGCTAGATACAATAGAAGCCGATTCTATGTTGGAATATACATTGAGATGGCCCGGTCATTATGACAAATGGTTAGCATCTAGCCAAGATGAAGAATTAGCAAACGAATGGCAATTTGATTCAAGCAGAGAAGAAATGACTGTCATGACGGTTGCTGCCACCACAAAAGGCGGAGAGTGGAATGGCTATCTTATTGACTATGGGAAAGGTGGTGATTCATCGATGGCAAGGACCACAGGGCTGGTCACCCTTGCGGCGATTGATGCTGCTCTTGCTGGATTGATTCCAGAGGGGGTGTATCCCCCTGAAGGGGTTGTTGGACTATTGCCATTAGCAGAAAAGCGGCTGCAAGACGCAGGTGTGCAAATTAAAAGAGATTCATTCTTCCTCGAGTGATGCAATCAAAGCCTTATCTCTTCTTATCATTATCGAATAGGCCAACATAGAACCTAGCACCACTGTAACTCCAATAATCGGCAACCAAGGCGAAGAACTCCTCGCATCTCGAGGGCTAATCAACCAAGTGAATCTAAGATCTGAAGAAGCCTCGAAACGCTTTGACCAAGTGAACAAATCATCAGTCTCATGGGCCGCTATGGTGACCGCAAATGTACGTCCATTGAACCACTGCTCATTCAATACATCAACTCCAATGTCGCCATCTTCAAAGACAACCTTGACCTCCATTCCGACTGGTATAGACAATAAGAGATGAGAGCCATCCATCCTCCAGCCTTGTTGAAGTTGGTTTTGATTAACATCTAACACTGCTAACTGATTACCCGTAGAAACATCGACTATAGAGAGAACCTTTGAATCACTTGCATTAACTCTCCAAGTTACCGGAATATCCCAGTTTCTATCCTCAGAAGCCAAACACGCTTGAGGACGTTCAATTTTTATTCTCCATTCCCCTTCAGCCGAAGTCGTAGATGATGGAATCTGGAATTGGTGGCAGCGTTGAATCACCCATGTCGACCAAGCCTCCCCCCAAGTTGTGAACCATGCATCGCTGTCAAGGAGCCATTCTTCGATTTCTGAATCATGGCGTATTGTTACCTCATCTACTTTTCCAATCCAATAGAAATTCACTAAACCACCGGCTTCTGCCTCTGTTTTCACTGCCGCTAAGGTGTTCATTTCTTTCTCAAGGCTTCCACCCCGCCTACCTAGATTGTACCAATCCTCTGGTTGTTCTGGGAAATCTTCTGAATCATGCCACGCAGTTGAGGCCAAGCCAGTATTATCACCATGAACTGGAAAGCCTTGTGCGTCAATCAGATCATGCTCAATATAGGTTAATCCTTCCTCCACAAAGGTGGAGAGGGGAGTTGAATTCCAATGGGATGCGGCGATATTATCCTCAATATATTCTCTACATTCTTTAGCCATTGCACCAGGGTCTGCTTGCCAAGAGAGAGATGTTATTTCATAGCAACCAAATTCATCTCCCGCTGCCAAGCGTTCATCTGCATAACCTGTTGAAAGCCAACCATCGACTTCCCATGATGCTGCGGCAACAGGGGTGATAATTGGTTGAAGGATTAACAATAGCAGCAGCCACCAAGTAAAGCCTCTGCGCATGATTGTTCCAAATGTCTGCTGTACAAGACTATACCGGAATAAGCGCCTTCAACGATTATGACACGCCGCAGCATAGAATACTGAAAAGCAGCCCCCCCAAGTCATGGGGGATGCTGCTGCTGCATGGTTACGCCTTGGTGATGCAGTCATCATTAAGGGCACAGGCAAGCCACTCAAGCCACCACTCTCATACAGCTTATTGCAATGGACTGTTGTTCCATTCATCCGGTTTTTCATCCGAATCAAACCATATGGTATTGAAAGAATTCCAAAACAAGGCTCGGGGATTTTCGTTGCAAACCACCTTAGTCACGTTGACCCAGTTGTTGTGGTTAGTGTTGTTCGAAAGAAATTACATTATTTAGCGAAAGACGAGCATTTCACTACTCGAGGAGTTTCCTTTTTGATGAAGGCTACAGGTCAAATCAAAACCGAGCGAGAATCAGGCGCCGCAGATGCTTTGTCTAGAGCCAGCGATATATTGGCTGAAGGGCGCTGTTTAGGACTATTTCCAGAAGGCACGCGTTCACGGAACAAAGAGCCACCATTCCTTGCAACTGGGAAAACCGGAGCGGCACGCCTTGCCGCATCCCACCCTGAAGTTCCAGTTACCCCGATGGCACTAATAGGTACAAGAGAATTTATGGCTCCAAAAATACACAAACTCCCTCGGCTTTGGAAAAAGATTCGAGTCAACATTGGTTATGGCCGAAGTTGGAATCAGTTCTTAGAACAAACTAATGTCAGCGAAAAAGATATAGATGCTATTGCTGGAATGAAATCAGATGAAAAGAAAGCAGCAATTGCTGCTCTTTATCGCGCCTTTACTGACCTAATCATGGCCGATATCAAAGAATTGGGTGCACCATAGCCTTCGCAATAATTGAAGAACCGGCTGAGGCCACCACACTTCGGTATCATGGAACAGTATCTCGACTTGATGCGCCGCATCCTCGACGAGGGTCAGTCAAAAGGCGATAGGACGGGAACTGGAACCATCTCTCTATTTGGGCACCAAATGCGCTTTGATCTCTCCAAGGGCTTCCCCATGGTCACTACCAAGAAGTTGCACATGAAGTCGATAATCTACGAGTTATTGTGGTTTCTAAGAGGTGAAACGAATATCTCCTACCTGAAAGAACACGACGTTAGAATCTGGAATGCATGGGCGGATGAAGACGGTGAATTAGGTCCAGTTTATGGCGAACAATGGCGGAAATGGGAGACCGAGGGGGGGCAAGTTGTCGACCAAATAGCGGAAGCCATTAAGATGATCAAAACTAATCCAGATTCACGCCGAATAATTGTCTCCGCATGGAACGTAGGAGCCTTGGACAAGATGGCATTAATGCCCTGTCATGCCTTTTTCCAATTCTATGTTAACAATGGGAAACTATCATGTCAACTCTATCAAAGAAGTGCCGATGTATTTCTAGGGGTTCCGTTCAATATAGCATCCTATAGCATTCTTGTCCACATGATGGCTCAAGTCTGTGAACTTGAAGTCGGTGATTTTATTCACACTATCGGAGATGCCCACCTCTATACTAACCATCTCGAGCAAGCCCGATTACAAGTCTCAAGAGAATGCCTCGGATTACCCCAACTAATCCTAAACTCAGAAAAAATGGATATCGACGACTTCACTTACGAGGACTTTGAAATCCAAGATTATCAACACCATCCACATATCAAGGCCCCAATTTCAGTCTAAGAGGTGGAAAAATGAGAATCGTTGCCTTAGTTGCTTGTGATTTGAATGGGGCTATCGGCAAGCAAGGCGATTTGCCGTGGAAACTACCCTCTGACTTAGCCCGCTTCAAACAACGGACAATGGGCGCTTGTATCATCATGGGGCGCAAAACCCACGAGTCGATTGGCAGACCTCTGCCTGGCCGACTAAATATCGTCATCAGTCGGACCTCAAACTTCGAGGGAGTAATCATGGCAAGAAGCCCTGCCGCTGCAATCACTGCCTGTGGTGCCGTAGATGAGGCATTCATCATTGGAGGCGGGGAGATTTACCGGCAATTCGAATTGGATGTATTAGAATTAACAGTAGTTCAAACGACAATAGAAGGTGCAGACACATTCTTTGAGATACCAGCAGGGATGGAAGTCTCATCAATTGGAGAATCTCAAAAGGCTGAGAATGATGAACACTCTTGGGTTCTCAAGATTCTGGAACGTACTCAGTAACCCTAATTCCAAGTCTACCTTTTCGACTTGGTCGAGTCATGATTGTGTCCATCTTTTTGTGAAAGGCTTTCTCAAGGTCGATTTCCATGGCCAAGGCATTGCCTAAAGTCAAGATGAAAACATCTGCCAATTCTTCCTCTAAGTCAGCCTTGGGTTTCCCCTTGGTAACTGCGGCTGCTAGTTCCCCTAATTCCTCAATCATCAAAGTTAGGCGGTAGCCCATGTCATGGCCGTTGTTATCAGCAAAGGCATGCTTGTGGTGGAACCTTGCAGTTCTTGCCATCATAGTGTCGAATCTACCATCGCAAAGAATCTCTGCGACATCGGTTTCGCCGACTGCTAAAACGCGTTCGCCTGCGTCGTCATTGAGCCATTGGTTGACATCTGTTGGTCTTGCCATACATCATCCAGAGGACCTTAGTCCTTCAATGCCACTCAAGAAAGATGATCGATTATCTTTCCAGCAAGCGCCGCCGAAATTCCCTTTATTTCAGAGATTCCATCAACACCAGCATCCTTCAATGCTGCAAAGGAGCCAAGACCCGCACCCTGCAACTTCTTTGCGGATGCTGGACCGACACCTGGTAGAGTCGAGAAGTCATCATCTGAAGCAGGCGTTTCCGCTACAGGCGCTGCTGCTACTGGAGCTGCCTCTTCTTCTTTGACTTCCACAGCAGGTTCTGATGCTGCCTTGCCTGATACTTCTTCAAGTGCTTCTGCTGCTGCTAGTACTCCTGCTTCTTCTGCAGTATCGTCTTGGTCAGCGGCTGCTGCCAATGCTGCGGCCTTACGGGCTGTGACTTCTGCAGTCTTGCGCTCTTCACCAGCATGGATTTCATCAAGAGTTGGGCCGCTTCCTGAAACTACCCCGCTCTGTAATAGTTGACTCTTGTGAATAACCGCAGAGCGTACAGGGTAGACCTTCCTGACAGCCTTGGAGACTTCATCTTCCATCTCGGTTCCAAGTAGAGACTTTTGCAACTGAGCAAAGGTCTTACGGGATGATTGTGTAAGTATGACATCACGTGCTGCTAAGCGCATTGCACTCTTGACGCTGGACTTGACTCTGCGCTCGGTAATCATCAATGGCTTCAGGCGGATTAAGAAACCATCTTGTGTTACGACATCAACAACATCGTCAATCTTTCCACGGTAGCGGCGAATTTGCCTGCGAACGTGGTCTGACTGGTGGCTGTGGCCGATAAATTCAGTTAGCGCATCTTGGCCAACACACTCAATAACGCGGAAGCGTACTTTGACGTGCATCTTTGTGAAGTCGCCATCGAATTCTTGTTGAGTAATTTCATAGGTACGTCCTACGATATGTTCTTCTTCTTCTCCGAGAGTCTCGCCGATGCGCTTGAAATCCCAAGGATATCGTGGTGCACGAATTGTGAACCAACGCTTGGACTTCCACTTATCTTTCTGCTTTCTTGCTGTTGCGCGTGCCTTTGCACTGTTTCGACTTGCCATCTTAATCCCTCAGAGTGTGTTGTAGGGGCTACCCTACGAGCAAGTCGCCGACTTGCCTCCACTATTTGAATTAGATGAGAGGCATCATGCGCCGCGGTCTTCCATTCTTGTTGCAAGACCTTCTAATTCCAGACCTGGCATTGCTTCTCCCATCATGGCAGAAGCCTCAGTAACCACGGCAGGGTCATCGAAGTGGTGAGTTGCCATGATGATTGCATCGGCAGTAGTCTTTGGGTCTGCGGATTTGAATATTCCAGAGCCAACAAAGATTCCATCCATTCCATGTTTCATCATCAATGCCGCATCAGCAGGAGTTGCAATGCCTCCAGCCGAGAAGGTGATGACGGGTAATCTTCCCATTTTCTTTACTTGAAGTAAGACATTCTTCATATCGGCATGGAATTCCTCATCCAAGTCGCCGAAAGGTGTTGTACATACATCTCCAAGCAGTGGTGATGACTCAGATAGTTCGTAAAACCTGTCCATGATGATATCAACAGCGATATCCAACTTTTCATCATCCATAGTCTGAACTTGGGCGATTTCTTGCTGGATTAAGCGTGAGTGTGTAACTGCTGCAACTACGTTGCCTGTTCCTGCTTCCCCCTTGGTTCGTATCATCGCAGCCCCTTCATGGATTCTGCGAACCGCTTCTCCAAGGTTTGTTGCTCCACAGACGAATGGGATGGTAAAATCATTCTTAGCGATGTGGAAAAATGGGTCAGCAGGTGTTAGAACTTCAGATTCATCAACCATGTCAACACCAAGTTCCTGCAATACAGCAGCCTCCATATCGTGTCCAATTCGGGCCTTTGCCATGACTGGAATAGAAGTTGTCTCGATGATACCCCGAATTAGGTCTGGATGACTCATCCTTGCAACTCCACCATCCTTGCGGATATCAGAAGGAACTCTTTCAAGAGCCATGACCGCAGTAGCGCCAGCATCTTCTGCCAGTTGAGCTTGTTCGGGAGTAACTACGTCCATGATGACGCCGCCTTGTTGCATGCGTGCAAATCCACGCTTGATCAATTCAGTACCTTTGTACATTGTTTCAAGGTCGGTATTAACTGCCATCTCAATCCCTCCATTACTCAAGAGTGGTATTGTAAATTGCCGATTCAATCATCAGCAAGAACAGGTGAATCGCCAGTTGCGACTTCCAAGTTCAGGGATTCAGCAGCATTACGCTCAATCCATGCTTCCTCTTCATCAGGAACATCGGTATCAGCAAAGATTGCTTCCACAGGGCACTCTGGAATGCAGGCGCCACAATCGATGCACTCATCAGGATCAATGACCAGATAGTTAACGGCTTCCTTAAATGCCTCTACTGGGCATACTGCAACGCATTCCTGATATTTACAGTCTACACAACCGCTGACTACTACGTGGGTCATCTGCTTCACTCCATACCCCCGATTGAGAATACGGATATGAAGCCTTTGTGGATTCACTCTTCTTCATTGTCTGCAAAAGTAGGAATTTGTGCCCGCACAACAAGTGATTGAAGACTCTCTTTGACAACTTGCTGGATGTCTTGACCTGGGAAGGCCTTGAATTTGAGTCGGGCTTTTGCGGTTGCTTTTCCGCCTGGTTCACTCAGCATGAGTTTTCCTCGAACAAGCATGTCAAGGTCTATGCGGAAATAGAGGGCATTATCATCATGTAAGCGTGAATCGATTTGCATCAATAATGTATTCAGCAAGTTTGGACCGAGATTGGAAATTGCTTTGCGGATAGCGCCGCGGCGGGTTATATGGGAAGTGATCATGTGAACTTTAGAGCCGTGATAGGATTTTGTTCGCTCTAGGCCGATACTTTCTGGCTCTCCACAAAGCCATGAAAGTGCATCTGCGATGAGCAGTTCATCCTCAAGCCCCGAAGCGGTGGCTCGCCAAGTTAGATTTGCAAATGGCATATGTTCACCCTTCGCTTAGAATCCATAAGCCATTAGTAGTGCTATAGCTAAAATGAAAAGTAGCGCAGGGATGACGATTATTGAGGCTCCCACACCATAAGCAAACCATTTGTATCCCGACATGTAAGCACCTACTACCGCTCCAATTATTCCAAGACAGCCAAGAAAGGGAAGGACGTCGTAGAAAAAGTCCATGCTGGAGTCATAAGAATATACTTCAACGTTTATTTCTGTACCATTTGAAGAGGATTCAGGTAATTTAAAAGTCAATACTCCATCTTCAAATTTACTATCAATAGTGAATTCTCCTTCCTCAAAGATGGTGCATGGCCTTTCAACTCCCCATTCGGGTTGGAATGAAGATACAGCGTATCTGCCGTGTTGCCCCTCGTATTCATACTCCCCCTGTCCTTCGCAATAATCAGGGTCTATGTTGCCACTGAAGGTAGTATTAACTCCATCTCCCTGACCTAATGATTCAGTACGGGAAAGGTTATCTTTCCAATATCTAAATTCCACAGCATAACCGTTAGCCGGGGGGTGTGATAAATCTAATTCTATACTACCGTTTTCGTGGATGGTGCCAATGTTTTCGCTCCCCCAATATTTTAAAGCACCATCACAATAATAATTCACATGCATCCTGCCATTGAGATGCCTCCAACTTAGGCTAGCCTCAGGATAACCGTCTGTGCAATCGAATCCTAATTCTAGCATATCAATGCTGATTTCTCCTTCTTCGTTAGGCTTGAATGAGCCCTCCCCGTAATCATCTTCAGACATTGACTCAATGCCAATTGAAAAAAGGGAAATGACTAAAATAGGGCCGAAAAGTCCTAAGAAGAATTGTTTTTTCATCATTTTGCCTTTTACTGGCATCGCCAAAGAGAGGTCGGTAAAAGTGATGTTTTCGGTAGATACGGATGCCGAAAATACATTTTGAATTGGCGCAGCAGAATCTTCAATAATTACACTGGGCGGCGGGGATGAGTCAGAATCTCCAATGATTACACTGGGCGGCGGGGATGAGTCGGAATCTCCTACCATAAACTACTCACCTCGGCATACCATAAGTAATCTTACTGCCGGATGAAATGGGGTAATGCCCCCCCTGCAACTCATGTTAGGACTTCCAAAAGTCGGTCCTGCTCGGCCGCTCTGCGAAGTTCTAAGGCGATTCGGCGACCACTACTCATCGGTTTTCTCCAAGTTGCATTGCCGTATGGGTGGCCTACGCTAACATGTACATTTGTACCGCCACCAATTCTTGGTGCAACATCATATATTGAATAATTCATGTCTTTGTCGATACAAGTTTGCAAACAGAATGGACCGATGATTCCTGGGTCATAATGCTCCTTGCTTGCCTCGATGAACTTCTCACCTAATTCGAATGCTGTTTCAAGGAGGGATTCTCGAATTGTTGCTGTATTATGTCCAACAACTGTCATTTCTGGAATCTGCTGATGGGCTGGCATGGTCATTTGTTGCGGTGCTGGCAGGCGTACATGACCATCTAGGGATGATTCAAATCTCCAATCGACCCCCAATAATTCCAGTTTTGACATCTCCTCTTCCAAGGGGCTGTAAAAGAAGTTGAGGTTGAATACTGGTCCAATGACATAGCGCTCTATTCTTGCCCCTGCCAAACTGGCTGCATCGATGACCCCTTGCTTGATTAGTTCCTGAGACTTCTGTTGATACTCCACGTAAGATGCGCAGGTAAAGAATCCTCTTTCGAGTTTTTTCTCTGCATGGTGCAACTTGACAATTACTAGACAATCGATATCTTGGGGGTCTTCGATGGCTTCAGGATAAGGAAGTCCCGCTTTATCCAGAATCCAATAATAATCCTGCTCTTCGGTTCTCTCTTCCATTCTCAGCATATTGCGGCTACCAAACATTGGTACCCTGAAATCCTTCTCTATTGCATCCATTCCACAATAAGAAGTGAATGAACGGTTTGGAATATAGATTACATTACGGTCTCGCATTCCTTGTTGAAAGTCAGGGGCTAAGACATCACTGAATTTATCGAGGACGATGGCTTTGTCAACCATTCCTCTGCGCACTCTGCCTGCAACTGTGCGCTGGGTCTTGAAGTAATTAGAGTAAGTTTTTTCTCTGCCTTTTTGACAATATGCCACGGTAGGAAAACCCTCTTCAATAGCGCCATCACAGATATCGAGGGCTGAATGACTTGCAGTCATCCCGATTCTCAACTTTAATCTGTCATATTCTTCTAAGACCGAAGCGATTTCGTCGCGGCTGATCATATTAGACAACTCCAATCAATCGAATCTCTGCAACTCCATCAACTGTTCTGTTGTTAGAGTCTCACCACTCATCAATTTGCTCATCAGGTCAGCCACCTCTTCGCGGGCTGACTTGGAAGGTGCTGAACCACTCTCGATTCCACGGATGGAGCGAAGGATGGACTGGGTGCTGTGAAGGCATCGGATGGAGACAATGTAGTGGTGGTGGGCTTGGTCTGCTTCTTTCTTTGAGCGGCGTAGGCGGCGGTGGGCATCTTCTGCTTCTTCGCGCTTTTTGTCTACTTCACTATTCCAGACAATCATCAACTCGTGGGCCTGTTGGGCTTCTTCTGCTGCTCTAGTGACTTCGATATGGGCTTCTTCTTGGGCTTCCATGGAGACCCGCAATTCCTCGCGAATGCCTTTTAATTCCTCATTACCCTCTTCCGAGAGTTCCATCGAACGGATTTGGGAACGAATCTCCTTCATCTTCTTCATGATTTTCTTCTCGTTTTTACCGGTGTGGCGCCCAGTCTCGAACTCTCGCTCAAAGCGTTGGAAATCTCTGCGTAGGCTGTGAACCGTCACTTTCTTTTCACGGCGACCTCGGTGGCCTTCTTGTTGAGGAACGACTTTTTGTTGGCCATCGCCGCGCAATTCCTCCAATTTTTCTTTGGATTGGCGGACTACCTTATTGCAGTCTGCTCGAATCTGTTTCTTTTCACGAACTTCGGTATTCTTTTCTTCTCGTAATTCACGCTGTGAGCGCACATTAGTGATCAATTCACGGACTTCTCCGTTGAGGTTGTTTCGGACGGTTAAATGGTCCTTAGTTCGGCTGTTCCAGTCGTCTCGAACCTGTCTATATTCGGTAGCTTTCTTATCGACTAGCTTCCGCTTATCTTCTAACAGATTCTTAAGTTCGCTCATCTTGAAACCACGCAGCCTTATCATCGAGTTCCCTTAATGACGAGTCGGCGACTCGCATTCCCCATATGAACCCTATCAACTCAAACTCGCAAAGGGTTCCGCAAGAATTGCTAATTTAATTTACAAACTAAAGTCATAAAGAGGGGCCTAAACAAGGGATACACCAACCTAGTGCCTTTGCTTACTTGCTTTGATACTCGCACAGACTTGCTACACTTATGTAGGCGGGCGAAGATATCATTTGTGTTAAATCCAAACATCATTAGAAGCGGTCAATTGGTCTTCAACATCTCCTGTATTTACTACTCCACGCGGCTCGACAAGCATTATGTGGCACTCGTTTTCTGCACTTGGTTTGTGCATTACTCCTTTAGTAACAACATACATTTCCCCTTCGGATAATTCAATGATTTTATCTTCCAATTCAATCTTCATTTGACCGCTAATGACAATGAAAACTTCGTCGGTATCTTGGTGATTATGCCAAATGAATTCCCCTTCGATTTTAACCAGTTTGAACTGGTAATCGTTCATCTCAGCAATTACTCTTGGTGTCCAATGGTCTGAAAATTTGGATAGTTTAGTGTTGAGATTTACTTTTGCCATTTGCTTCACTCCGCTGGATTATCACAGGCGAGAGGTGGTTATTGTTGTTGCTGGGGGGGCAGGGACACACCATGCCCTATGCCTAAAAATAAACCAAACACCAACCGATAACCAAACCCCAAGCACCCCCCATTTTAGATTCCACTAAAGTTATTGAATTATAGCCCAATTCTTTGACATCATAATCGTACCCCTACCTTTCCATTAAGTTGAAGTCCTATTCGATAGTGGCATGTCCGAGTATCATGTTTCTAGGAAGCATTGCAGGAATCGAGCGGGTCATCCAAAACGACATCAAACCACCTTACCTTTCACTGGTTACAGGTCCACCAGGCTCAATGAAGACTGGATTTTGTATGACTGTTCTATCAAACCATTTGACCAGAACTGGCGAGTTTGGCCTTTACTGCACAGTTGAAGAATCCGTTGATAGCCTATTGCGCTCTTGTGAATCATTCGGCTTGAACCTACCTCACAACCTTCAAATCACCGATTTCACAGAATTACGTAGAGAAAATGAAAACATGGACTATCTTAAATTCACTCGCCGGATGATTGAACATTTCAAACAACAACACGGCCACAGATTCACCTGTTTCGTCCTCGACTCATTGGGTGCAATCTACAGCCTGACTACCGTCGATGAACAAATGCGCAAGAAGATGTTCGGATTCTTTGATTTCTTGAGGTCTCAAAACCTCAATGTCTTCATCATTACAGAACGTAATGTTGGTTCTCATGCGGAATTAGGCGGCAATGAAGGTTTCCTCGCCGATTCAATCATCTCTCTAGGTCTTGATCGCAGAAATGGCACCATCGTTCGCACACTCCAAATTGAAAAGATGCGCCACGTTCGCCATTCAATGGAAAAGCAAGCGATTGAAGTAGGCCCTCAAGGCCCTGTTATCCTTGGACCACTGTTCGACTAGAGTTTTCTTTGCAAAAGATTTTTGGATTCGCCGATTGCATACTTTGCTCGACCGAGCATCGATTTATCATCGACCACCAATAATAGCCAATGAGCATCCCCTAGGCGGCTAACTAAAACCTCTCCTTCAGTTCCTGAAATTACTAACTCCTCCATTGGGCCACTTGCAGATTTCTGACCCACTGGGGCCAAAGACTGCATCAATGCAGCCCATCTTCCAGAAATTACTGAAGCATCACTACCTGAAGGGGAAGTGAAAATTGGCAAGGCATCAATATCGATAATAACTGCAAGAGATGCAGAGGCATCAGACCTCAATGTCTCCAAGATTCGCATTGGCACATTCAACTGCAGATGAAGAGGGGTCATTGAGATTGTGGCTGAGGGCGTTGTAATGGACCGAACATTGCAACTCCAACACTTTGTCGATAATATTCAGACAATTTTCCTTTGGCTTGTAGCCCTCTTCGCAAATAGAATTCATAGGCCATATCGTTTTCTTCTCTAACCTCTAATGAGACATTCCTTATTCCTTCTGATATTCCTGTTTCAACCAACTTAGTCCACACGTCAGATGCTAGCCCTCTGCCTCGGAATTCTTCAGCGATTAAAAAGGTCAGGATTCGAGAAGAACTATCGTCGAGACGCATAGACCAAAGTAGCCCAAATACTTGTAATTCATCCATTGCCTGCTGTCTTGAATATGTTTTCGGGATGAGAAAAAAACTCCCCGCCAATGGATCAACTGGCATACTTCGAATCAATTCGGTAGGATATGCTTCATCTGTTGCTTTGAAAATTAAGTCTTTACAGTGCTGTAAAAAAGCTGATGAAAAAGTAATCGGCACTGGAGAATAAACCCATTTCAAGGCTTCATTATTCAAACTCAGCGCCTCTTATTTGCGCGCCCTTCGAGGTCTGGTCGTCCTGAACCACGAATACCTGATGTGGCCCCAACTCTTTTCTTGCTTGATTTCTTTCGTCGGCTCCTCGATTGTTGAGGCTCATCTGCAGTTATATCTGAAAGCCCACCGCTTGATAGTAAGGCTCCAAAGTCTTCCAAAGACATTGATTCACCGCTGGCGGCTTTTCTCTTAACTTCCTTGAGGTCAACCCTTGGAGCACTGCTTTGACGGGGTGGCCTGTCTGAACTTCCGCTCTTACTTTCATGACGCTTGGGGCTTGGCTTATCGGCATCCTTCTTCTGAATCCTCAACCAAGCATCTAACCTACCTAATTCTCGATTGGCTTCTCTTAACTCATCACGCTTGGAATTCAGATTCCTCAACAGTTTTGTGATTTGCCTATCGATATCCTTCATTTCGTGGTAGTTTCCTTTCAATTCCTTTACACTTGTTATTCCTTCCAGCGCATCTGATTTGATTGACTCAGTTTCTGATTCAAATAATTTCAACTCTTTGACAGCAGCCCTTTGTTGGCCGGACAATTGTTGTAATACATGGTGGCATTCTGAACTTATGACTGCGGCTTTGAACATCTCTTGTAATTCCAAGAAGTAGATGAAAAGACGGACTTCTTCCTCTGGGCTTGGATAACGGAATGATTTTACTGTACCACACAATTTCTCATAAACCAAGAGTATTTCTTCCTCAATGGCTTTGGTTGGAAGGACAACTTTACTGTTTATCTCATCTCTCTGCTGGCGTAATTTATCCATTTCCTTGCGCCTATTTCCTAACTGAGGGATTAGTTTTCTTTGCTCAGCCTTTAACTCGCTTGTGTCATTGACGATTCCACGTAAGGCTTGAACTATCGTGATTTGTGCTTGCCTTGCCTCTCTGATAGAATCAACTTCTGCCTCTATCAAACTCTTTTTCTTCCGTAACTCCTTTGCTTCAGATTCAATTTCATTAGCGGGGCGGCTTCTAAGGTCAGCGAACAAATCTTTGTCTTCATCTGCTGCTAGTAAGTCATCCTTAACGGTTGCAAATATTTCTTCAGAACTAAGGCCCTCTCTTGCTGCTTCAACAAGTATTCTCTTTGCCCCCGCTAGAGTTAGTGATTCAGAAATATCACTAGAAACATCGAATGGATCAAGAATTGGCCACAAATGGGGTATTCTATTATTGGCTGAAGCTTTGCCAATACTAGGTGCTTTCAAACCACCATCTTTTCTTTCAACACCGTCTGGCATTCGTAGTGAAAAGATTTTCTTTGCAGGTAATTGCAGTGATTGCAATGAAGTTAGGAACGACTTGAACATCGACTCCACTTCCTCATCACCTCCTTGCCAAATACCATCAGTAGATTCAGCCAATCCGACATCTAGGCTTCTCTCTCCATCTTCAACAACAGTTCCAGAGTCAGCCAAAAATGGGTCTGAAATCAAATTTGTTGAACGCAGGTGAGTCAAAGCCAGTATACTCCAAGCAAAGGGTGAAAGTCCACCTGATTGTTCCGCTAAGTCTCTGTGGAGAACCCAGTTTTGAACAGCCAATAGGTAATTCGAAACTCGATTATCAGAATCGCTCAAAAGTCTTAGTAAAGCGACTTTATTCTCAGCAGTGGCATCAGATATTGATATTCTAACCGGAATACTAGTGCGGTCATTTATTCCATGAATTGTTGGTGTTGAACGATTCTCATGCAAGATAACATCCGCTAGGCCTCTACCATTCAATTCCCATGAAAATTTCTTGCTAAATGCAGTTGCAGTTTTTCCTTCTGGTAGCGAAACTGAAAATTCAATCCCGCCTCGGCGTGGAGATAATCCAAGGGATGTATTTCCGCTAAAGTTGATACTTGCACCTTTGTGGTTTCGCTCAAGAGACTTCTGAAGATGAGTTAGTATTCCAGAACGACGCTTTGAATCATGTTTATTTGGGGCTGCACCCTCTAGAATAGATGAAAAAGAGACCTCTTCGCTCATTCTTCTTCACCTTCCTTTGTCTTTTTAGGGGGCTCTTTTGCTTCCCTCTGCAATTTGACATTGCGGCGTACTGCTATACTCGACATTCCACCTTCCTTGATATTATTTGCAGCTGCATATAAGTCCTGGAAACCGGCAACACCTAAGTCTCCAAAACCATCTTTCAAGCGCTTTTCCCAGTATTCCGTTGCCTTTACTGAATTTTCAAACGCTGATTCGGCTCTGAATAGTCGTGCATGCAAAATTCGTTGCTCCTCGACAACTGATGTCCAAGAAGTGTGCAACTCATCTGATTCACCAACTAATTCCCCCATTGCATCATGAGCCTTTTCTGCTGCTTCAAAAAGTGGCTTAATCTTAGATTGCATTTCATTCAACTCCCCTAACTCTGGATTTGACGCGATTCTGGCCTTCACTTCTTCTTGATGCTTACTGGTTAATTCCCTTATTGTCCTAAGGAATTTCCGCTCACTCTTATGGTCTCCGGCTTTGGTTTCAAAGTCCTGCTCCATTAGTGCAATTTGTTCGACCAACTTGTCTTTGGCCCATTTTGGATCGGGATTCTTCAAGCGACCTTCTGAGATTAATAATTCTCGTAACTCTTTACTCCGACGGATTAAATCAAAGGCTTCGGCCTTGTATTTATTCCTCTCAAGTTTCAGCGTGGCAACCTTGGCATTGACATCATCCCTCTTCTTTCCGGTCTCTGATGCAACCGGACTTGTGCCTCCGAGTTCGCTCTTCAGTTGACTTATTTGCTCGGGTAAAGACTGCAGTAATTGCTCTCTACGATGAAGCACAGCCTTGGCGAGTAAATCGCTCGGCATTGAAAGGAGGGATGCTGGGTCCATGTTGAACGGGCGCTCGATGCGAGATGCCGACATAAAGGTTGGTCAAAGGGTGCACCGCTGCCACAAAGGTATTCACACCCCTGCATGCCCAAAGGATTGATGGGGCAGAGTTCGACCTTGGCTGTAGTCTTTGGACTGCTCCTAATGTCATTGGCTCCAGCAGCCAACGCCGGGTTAGCAGGTGGAATAGCGATTGACATCAGTTCTGTAGTCATTGAAGGCGATTCTGGAATAGGTGTTGGAAGTATTTGGATAAACTTGAGCCTAGAAGAGATAGATGGTAAGGCAGCAAATGCAAGCCTGAGTGCTACGATAACGACATCTGAAGGTGTGGTCATGGCCAGCGCCAGCGAAGCAGTTCAATTAACCGCCAGCAGCAATCAAGCGATCTCATTAGAACTAACTGGAATACAACCAGGTCAACATCAAATTAATCTCAGTTTGAGTGGCGACCTCAGCCTTTCTCTGCCAGTTGGTTATGCTAATTCCTGGAATGCAAGTAGTAACCGCTTACGTCCTTTGGATGTAGGTTTGGCAAGTTTAGCACAATGGTTGGCTGAGCCGGTTAATGATT
>Ga0302122_10000754_pt1 | contig 20073 bp, 16 predicted proteins | sample CB21_SCM_MG_FD_203115 | JGI IMG/M metagenome (GOLD analysis project Ga0302122, IMG submission 203115) | Marine microbial communities from Western Arctic Ocean, Canada - CB21_SCM | ecosystem: Environmental > Aquatic > Marine > Oceanic | place: Canada: Western Arctic Ocean | collected 2017-09-28
GGCGTCCGCGGCCGATGCTCTGAGAACAGCTTTAGATGATGTCACGTTCTCAGCGCCGACGCGCACCGTGTACTCCAACGTGACCGCGCTCCCGCACGCGTCCGAGCCGGCGACGATCAAGGCGGCGCTGTGCAAACAGCTCACGGCCGGCGTGCTCTGGGAGGACACGATCACCCACCTCATCAAGGAGGACGTCGAGGCCCTCTTCGAGCCGGCGCCGGGCAAGCAGCTCACGTCCATGATGCGGCGCATCTCGCCCGCGCACCACCCCAAGATGAAGAGCGTGTGACGCCTTCTACTGTTCCCCCCGCTCGCGCCCTGTTCCCTGTCCCCCCTTTTGTAAGGTTGTCGCGGCGGTAGCCATAGTCCCTTTGTAGGCCGGCGGGGGCTTGGCGTCGTAACTTAATCGAACACGGCCTCGAAAGCATGCGAGAACCGCAGAGGGGTGCTCCGATACGCGGTCGCCGGAATGGATCCTGTACGGGTTTCCCCGTTGCACAGCGAAACCGGAATGGATCCTGCACAGCAAAACCGGAATCAGGAATGATACCTGCAGGTTTTGCTTGAAAAAAAAAGGAAAGAAACGAAAGTTACCGCCGGCCGGCGGCACACCACCTTCGAGCGCCACCCCCGGGGAGGCTTCGTTCGTTTCGTTTAGTATATAAAAGAGCTTACCTACTTCCCCCCTTTGGCCTCGAGTTCGCTCATGTCCTTCATCATCTTCATGAGGTTCTCCGCGCCGCCCATCTGGCGCAGCATGGCCGGGTCCATCGTCTTCTGGAGCTGAGAAAGAACTTGTTTGGGGTTCCGCTGCATCTGCTTGACCATCTGCTCGTCGCCGCCCTTCATCAAACCGGACTTGCCCATCTTGGTCACGACGCCCTCGAACTGCTTGTGGCACCGGAGGAGCATGCCAACCTCCATGGGATGCGTGCCACTTCCGCGGCTAATGCGATCGACCCTCGATTGACTTCTATTGAGGTCCACCTTGCCGTCTAGTTCATCATCGGTCATGGAGTCCATCATGTACATGAACCTTTTCAATCGATTCCCTCCTTCATCGCCGTCGCCGCCCATCTGCGGGATGCCTGGGATCATGGCCATCACTTTAGAAAGCGGCCCGAGCTTCATGACGTTCTCGAACTGCTCGTACATGTCTCGTAACGTGAACTCGCCCTTACTAAACTTCTCCATCATCTCGTCGTTCTTGTCGTCGCCGATCGTATCTTTGATTTGTTTCACTAGAGTCGACATGTCGCCCATGCCTAGGAGTCGCGAGACGAAGCTACGCGCCACGAAGGGCTCGAAGTCGTCGAAGTGCTCTCCTGAACCTAAGAACAAGATCGGCGCGCCCGTCGCCGCGACCGCGGATAAAGCGCCGCCTCCTTTCGCGTGGCCGTCTAATTTCGTAACTACGACGGAACCAATATCAATGGCTTCGTGGAAAGACGTGGCCTGCTCGTGCACGGCCTGGCCCTGCGTCGCGTCCAGGACGAACACGACGTTGTCGGGCTCGATCGCGGCCCGGATTTCCTGCATTTCTTCAAATAAAGCCGCTTCCTGCCTATGGCGGCCAGAAGTATCCACAATAATGACCTCGTACTTCTCCTTCTTGAACTGGGACACTCCTTCCGCGGCAATGGCCACCGGGTCGGCCTCCGTATAAGAACCATAAAAGGGACACCGTAGCTTCGTCGCGTTCTGCTTCAGCTGGTCATAAGCGCCGGCCCTAAAGGTATCCGCGCAGACCATGCAACATTTAAAACCTTTTCGCTGGTAGTAGTTGGCGAACTTGGCGATTGTTGTCGTTTTACCGGCGCCTTGGAGTCCAACAAACATAATAACGTTGGGCTTGCCCTTCTTGACCTCGTGGGGCTCCACGCCGGGGTCCACGATGTTCACCAGCTCGTCGACCACCGCCCGTTGGATGAGTTTCCTGCGATTCGCGCCGGCGACCTCCTCCTCCATCGCGGCGCGCGTTTTCACGGCCTTGCGCATCTCCATCACGAGCTTGACGTTGACGTCGGCTTCTAAGAGTGCCGCAGCGATGTCCTTGAGCATCTTATCTAAGACCTCCTCGGAGATGACGGTCACGCTTTGCATCTTCTGCAGGGCCGCGGTGAGCTTGCCGCCCAATTCCTGGAGCACCATGGTGCGCGGGTGCCGCGCGGCGGGCTACTTCCCGCGGCGACTTCTAGGGTGCGGTTTCGCTGCGGTGGCGCGGGCGCGTTTTGGCTGCTTGTGCTGTGCAGCGACCTCCGCGGCGCCTCGGAGTGCCGTTTCTCACGCAGCGTCGACGCGTGGATGATGTGAAGACTGCTCGTGCTCTGAATTTGCTTGCGCAGCGGCACGGTACAGGCTGTACTGCGGCCGGAGAGCGTAAACGCCGCCGCGGCAATTACCACAAAACGGGTTTCGACAAAACCCGTCAATGCGCCGCGGCGCCGCACTGGTGCAGTCCACTGTATTCTGAGGCGGCATATTCATTTATACGCTCAGCAACGCTGCCGCTCAGGGAAACCCCATTCGCAGTCGCTGCGTTGCGGAAGTGCTCCCACAGCCGCCACAAGCACTATGGACCAGCCGGGAGCCTTCGCTCATGCAACCCTGCAGCAGCAGCAGCAGCAGCGGACGGACGCCGCCGTCGACTCGTCAAGTATTGAAGATCTGAGCTGCCCCTGCTGCTTCCGCCCGGGCAAGTTGTGCGCGTCGTTCGCGCCCGAGGAGGCGCCCATGAAGATCCGGGGGCTGCGCGTGCTCATGGCCTCCCACGGGCTCGACGCGTACATCGTGCCCTCCGGCGACGCCCACTCGTCGGAGTACGTGGCGCCCTGCGACGAACGGCGGGCCTGGCTCACGGGCTTCACGGGGAGCGCCGGCACGGCCATCGTCACGAAGGAAGGGAAAGCCGCGCTGTGGACGGACGGGCGCTACTTCAACCAGGCCGCGACCCAGCTGGACGGCTCGCCGTTCGTACTCATGCGGCAGCACGAGCCGGGCGTCCCGGACATGCCCGAGTGGTGCGCCGGGTTAAAAGTCGGGGTGTGTGGCTCCTTGGCGCCGCTCCAGTTCGCGGAGAACTTTCGGGACAAGGGTGTGGAGTTAATACCCATTGCGACGGATTTCGTGGACGTGATCTGGGGCGCGCGGCGGCCCAAGGTGCCCCGTAATGAAGCGCTCGAGCAGCCTCTCCATCTGACGGGCGAGTCCGTCGCCAGTAAATTGGAGCGCGTGCGGACGGACTTGAAGGGACACGCCTTGGTGTTAAACGCTCTCGACCAGATCTGCTGGCTCACGAATTTGAGGGGGTGCGACGTCGAGTGCAACCCAGTCTTCTTCGCGTACGCCGTGGTCGCGGACGAGTTGACGCTGTACTTGCGGTGTTTAGATCCGGACGCGGGCGACGAGGCGGAGCAGCTTCGGCGGAGGGGGGCGCTGTTGCAGCATTTTGGGCGCGAGGGCTGTGCTGTAATTCTGCGGCCCTACGCCCTGTTCGACGCGGCGGAGTGCGCGCGGTGCGTCGTCGATGTCGAAACGGCGCCTTCCTACGTGCGCGGCGATGATGCTAGTCGAGCCGCCCCGGGACGCGACCCCTGTGGCGTTATAAGTCCCGGGACCCGGCTCGGCGCAAGGACTAGAGTTTCCGAGAATTCGTGATGGAGACCCGCCGATCAAAAGGCTTTTGCTGAGCCGCGCACGTTGCAGAAGAGAGCCACTCCGAGCTCCGCGACCGACGCTCACCGCTTGTTCCCCGCACAGGCGCTGCGCTGGGCGCCCCGTGGCCCTGGAGAAGGCCACGGCCACGCTGGCTATGGCGGCGGCCATTCCCGCGGCCGAGCGGCGGCTCGTGGACAGCTCGCCGGTGGAAGTGTTCAAGGCCGTCAAGAACGACGTGGAGATCGAAGGCCTGCGAGCCGCAGGCGCGCGGGACTGCGCCGCGTTATCCGGCTTCTACGGCTGGCTCCAGGCGTCCCTGGCGCAGGGCGTGGACGAGTGCCGGGCCTGCGACGAGATCAGTAGAAGGCGACGTGTTCTAGGCGGCCCTCTTTACAAGGGCGACTCCTTCGACACGATCTCCAGCGTAGGAAAAAACGCCAGTATCATCCACTACAAGCCCGAGTGGGGCTCCTGCGCGACCATAACAGCAGCGGAGGTCTACTTGTGCGACACGGGCGCCCAGTTCGCCGACGGCACGACGGACATCACGCGCACGCACCACTTCGGCACGCCCACCGTGGACGAGCGCCGGTGCTACACGCGCGTGCTGCAGGGCCACGTCGCGATGGCGCGCGCGGTCTTTCCCGAGGGCACGCCTGGCGTCATGTTCGACGCGTTGGCACGAGCGCCGTTGTGGCGCGACGGCCTCAACTACCTGCACGGCACGGGCCACGGCATGGGGATTTACTTAAATGTGCACGAGGGGCCCTTTGGCGTCGGCGGCGGCGCCGTCGCGGCCGACAAGCAGTTCGCATCGGCTCGTGCTAAATTGATGTACCTGCACGAAATAAGACGGGGCCACTACGTGAGCGACGAGCCGGGCTTTTACAAGGACGGCGCCTTTGGGTTTCGGATTGAGAGTGATCTGGTGGCCGTGCCGTGTGCGACGAAATATGATTTTGGCAATCGGGCGTGGCTCAAGTTCGACTACTTGACGCCCCTGCCCTTTTCCCGGTCGTTGACCGAGGCATCCTTGCTCCAGGCGGACGAGCGCCAGTGGGTCGACGCCTTCCACGCGGACTGCTGGGCGCGCGTGGCGCCCCTCCTGGTGGCCGAGAATATGGACTCGGTCGAGGATGCGGCGCGGGGGCGCGCGTGGCTCTGGCGCGAGACGCGGCCGCTCGGCGAGGAGGTCTGTCCGCCGGCGCCGCCCGCGGTGTGATCCGGTGCCATAGTATCTTGTCCTGTGTAATGATATAGCGTCAAAAACACGACCGATAATGTTGCTGGTGCTACACTGCGTATCTATATATACGCATATAGTGAAAATCTTAGAAAACCCGTTCATGAAACCCGCGCGTCAGCCGCGCGTGCTTGCCACTGCAGTCCTTATCGTAGTCGCGAGCTGCAATTTACGTCGATTACAATCAGTGCCTAGCCTATTTGATAAGTGATGTGCAACACGACGACCGCTGCGGCGAGCAATGCACGTGTGACAGAGACTGAGTGACTGAGACTGAAGTCCCAACCATGATGTCCGGTTCGACAGCCCTAAGGCGCATCGTTGCTGCAAATGTTCGCGTGCATTCACGCGCAAGCGTAGCAAACCTCCGTTCGCGGCGCGCGATCGTCAGGCATGCCTCCGTCGGCGCCTGGAGCACACGCCAGCCGCGGCGGCAGGCGTACAGCTCGACGCCGGCAGCCGGCGGCCGCGCGGCAGCAAAGCTCGACATACCCTCGCCGAAAAACACGCTCGAGGAGGCGTCGACGGCGCTCCTCGACGACGACGACGACGTGCGCGCGGCGCCCGCGACCGCCAAGCGGCTCCTCGCGCTCGCAGAGCCGGAGCGGAATTGCCTTGCCGCCGGCCTCGGTCTCCAGTCCGTGAGCTCTGGCCTGTCGCTTTTCCTTCCGTATGCTATGGGACAAATCGTAGACGGCTGCGCGGGCACGTGGGGCGCGGGAGACGCCGCTACCGCTGTAGCGGCCGCGGCCTGGACGCCAACGTCTGTGGCAACGGCTCTACTGGGGGTCTTCGGCATCCAGGCGGTTGTCATGACCGCGCGGCAGCACGTGTTGAACGTTGCCGGGGAAAATGTCGCTGAGCGTGCGCGCACAGCGGCGCTCGGGAACTTGGTCGAGCAGGAAATCGCCTTCTTCGACAAAAAGGACAGCGGTGAGGTATGCAATAGGCTCAGCGCCGACGCGGCGAACCTGCAATAGGCGCTGACCACGCACCTCGCGTCAGCCGCTTCGTCGACGTTCTCCGCGATCGGTGCCGTCGCAATGCTCTTCTCCATCAGCCCGCAGCTCGCGCTCTTGTCGCTGGCAGTCTTCCCGTCCGTATTTCTGTTTGCGTCGTGGCGCGGGCGGCGCATGCGCAAGGCGCAAAAGAAGGTTCAGGAAGCTCTGGCGTCGGCCAACGGGATCGCACAGCGCACGCTCGGGAATCTGCGGACGCTTCGCGCGCTCGGCTGCGAGACGTCGATGGAGGTGCGCTACCGCGACGCCGTCGGCGCCGCGCGGCAGGAGGCCATATCCGTCGGCGACGAGTCCGCCGTGTTCGGCGCCGTCGTCCACTTCGCCGCGAACGTGTCCCTCCTCGTCGTGCTTGCCGTCGGCGGCGAACAGGTCATGAGTGGCGCGTTGAGCCCGGGCAGCCTCTCGAGCTTCCTGATGTATTCGCTGTACCTCGGCTTCGCGTCGTCCGGCCTCTCGAGCTCATTCGCTGAATTTTAGCGCGCGTCCGGCGCCACGGAGCGCCTTCTCGCGCTGACTGAGCGCAAGTCCGCGATGCCGCCGAGCCAGAGCGGGGTGATGCTGGCGGGCGCGGGCCCCCACGCCGTCGAGTTCCAAAAAGTCACGTTCTCTTACCCGTCGAGGCGGGACGCGGCGCCGGCGCTCGATGGTTTTGATTTAAACGTCGCCGCGGGTGAACGCGTCGCCGTCAAAGGTGCCAGCGGCTGCGGCAAGTCGACGCTGCTGCGGTTGATCTTCCGCCTCTACGATGTAGACGGCGGCACCGTGACCGTCGGTGGTGTCGACGTTAAAGACCTCGACGCTTCATTCCGCGGCGGTCTCGTGGGGGTCGTGCCTCAAGAACCCGTGCTGCTGAGCGGGACCATCGCCGAGAACATCCAACTGGGATGTGCGCGACCCGCGACGGACGGCGAAGTAGCAGAGGCCGCGCGGCGCGCGGGCCTCGACGGGCTGTTGGCGCGGCTCCCGGACGGGCTGGCGACGGCGGTCGGCGAAGCCGGCGTCCAGCTCTCCGGCGGCGAGAAGCAGCGCGTCGCCATAGCGCGCCTGTTTCTCAACTACCCGCCGGTGGTCTTACTTGATGAATTTTCGAGTGCGCTCGACGAGCGGACCATGCTCGAAGTCGCGGCGAACCTTTCGGACGCGCTCGTCGGGAAGACGGTCGTCGCCGTCGCGCACCACGACAAGGTCCTGGAGGCGATCGGCGTCGACCGGGTCGTGGATTTGACGAAGGAATAGCATCCTAGGTGTACTGTGTAGTATATTTGAGACCACTCCGGGCGTCGGCGTCCACCGCGTCCGAGGATTTTCCGTATCATTGCCGCGGCACTTGTCTACGACGAGTAAAGACGCCGCCAATCCGGGAGTCCCTTTCCGATAGGACACGTAGCGGCGGCGACTTCTAGTGCCACGGCCACTTTTCAGCGCATCTCCGATCAAATTCCAGCGCATCTCGAGTTCTTCTCGCGCGGGCAGCCTCTCGTGCTGCCCCGCCGTCGACCCGGCATACGGACAACGTAGCGCACAGATCCAGCAGTGAACGAAACTAAACAAGCAACTTGGGGCAGTGGCACAGTATTTTGTAATATTGCATAATATGGCACAATCGAAGCGCGGCGTCGCGAGCGTACTCCTCCTGGCCACGAGCACGGTCGTCGCCGGCGAGGCCTGCGCGGCGACCTGCTTCGGCGCGTCCTGCGACCACTGGGACGGCGGCGCCTGGGGCACGTGCGCGCACCTGGAGGTCACGCAGGGCTGCGACTGCTCCGGTTGCGCGTGCGACGGCTGTCCCCAGGCGTCGTGCGAGGCCCCGCGCTTCGATCCGATCGCGTGCCCGTCGGCCGGCGACGGGAGGTGCGACCCCCATCTCAACGTCGAGGCCTGCGCGTGGGACGGCGGCGACTGCTGCGCGTCGACGTGCCTTGGAACGTGCGTCGTCCAATTCAACTGCCTCGATCCGGATCAACTCGAGCGCGCGCCCAGCGCGTCGCCCACCGCCGAGAAACGCGGTACTCGCTTCGGCGTGAACGGCGGCCTGGCCGTCGTCATCCTCTTCATAGTGTTCACGTTCGCCACTTACTACATGCGGCACCGCCGGTCCGATCACTTACTACGGGCGATCCACAGGGCGACCAAGGAGCGGCCCGTGGGGGACGGTGACGCCGCGGCCGCCGCGGCGATGGTCGCCACTCTATCGCGGGACGTCTCGTCCGCGAAATTCGCGTCGGCCGAGTGCCCCATTTGTCTCTACGAGCTCTGCGACGGCGAGCACGGTCGTGAAGAGGCGGGCCTCGACGACGACGCGGTCGTGCTGCCGTGCGCCCACGCGTTTCACGGACGCTGTGTGCGGCCGTGGTTCGCCCTCGCCTACGCGGATGCACTTCGCGCCGGCGGCGAGGCCCCAAGCCTTGCGTGCCCGGTCTGTCGCGCGGTCGTTGAATCGGCAGAGCCGGAGGTATGACGCCGGCGAACTGTGTATATATGCCCATCCCTGTCTTCAAGTTAGATTAATCACATCAATATCACATTATCACACTGCGCCGAGCGCCGCTAGGACACATGCGTCGGCGGCCACATCCGAGGCAGGAGCAGGCGCGCACACGCGGCCAAGCGGGTGATCGGGCGCAAGCCCGCCGCGCGCGGCCGCCGGGTCGCGCAGATCGGCCAATGTGGCGGGCGCGAGGTGTCTTTGGCGCGGACTCAGGAGCTCAGCGACCGTCAGGCGGAGTGACCCACCATCTGGGAGCGGAAACGCGTGCTGCACGAGCGCCTTGCCGAAGGTTCTCTCCCCGACGAGCGTCACGGCTCCGTTATCGCGCAGCGCCGATACAAATGCCTCGGCGGCCGACGCGGTGCCGCGGTTCGCGATGAGGACGAGCGTCGTCGGCGGCCGCGTCGCCGCGCCCGCCGGCGCCTTCGGGTAGAGCCGGTCCGTTCGGAACTCCTCGACGTCGTGGTCAGTGTACTCGCCGCGAGAATTAGCCGTAAAGCAAAGCGGCGTCAGGTCGTCGGCGCCGACCCGACCGCGCGCCGCCCCAACGGATGGCTGATCATCGAACCGATTGCGCGCAGCAAGATCTCGCCGATCGTCGCTTTGGAGACCACGGGGAGGAAGAAACGGCGCGGCGCGCGTGGCCTGCTTAGGCGGTACCCAGTAACCCTCATCGAAGAACAGAGCGGATGCCCGCAACGCCTGCGTGTGCCGCGAGCGTTTGATGGGGCGCAGCGTGAGAGCGTTGCCCCCCTCTTTGTCACGTCGCGAGTCCCCGGCGAGCGAGGCGTTTGATCGACCGCGCCTCGCGGCGCGTCCGTACCCCGGCATCGGTGCCAGTCTCGCGCTCAATAGGAAAACCGTCCCCACAACAAGTGCAGGGGGGCCTAGTAATGGCGCTTGGGTGCGATCAGGGGAAAGTGCATCGACGCTGGCCGCGCGCCTCCTGCAGTTCGCCGCCGTTGTTGTTCCGGAGGTCCAGCACCAGGACGGGCGGCGCGTCGCGTTCTAGCAAAAGTGCCGCCAGCTTTGCGGCCGTACCGCGCTCGAAGGCGGCGATGCGAACGTACCGCGCGCCATCCAACCGCGTCGTTGCAATGTCACGCGCCGGCCGTACGTCGGGAGCGAGCGCCACGCGAACGCGCGTGGCGCCGCGGCGCACGTCGAGCGTCGTTTGATATCCTCCTTGGGAGTATGCGGCGAGCGGGACTGCGCGTTTCCGCGCTCCGACGGGCGCCTGCATCCGCTTCGTCGCTCGCCCTGATACGCTGGTGATGAGGTCGCCGACGCGCACGTCGGCGCGCTCGGCCGCCGAGCCCGGCCGCACGGCGACGACCTCGAGCGCGTCGCCGGCGTCCGCGGCGCGCTCGACCGCCACGTCGTCGAGCGAAGAGCTCACCCGGCGTTCACCTGGCGGCGGTTCGTACGCGGCCCAGCGGTCGTCGATCGCGTCGAGGAGCGTCTCGATCTCCGCGCGGGTGCCCGCGGGCGTCTCGAACTGCCGCTCGTCGACCGAGAACGCGGCACGCTTCCGCGCGGACCACTCCTTGGCGCGGTACCGGCCGTCGAACCGCACGCCCGCCAGTGGATCGTACGCCATCGTCGAGATCGTGCCCCACGCTTGCTCGAATACGGCCTCGTTGGCCCGGACGCGCGCCGCGGCGTCGCCGGCCATGGCTTCGCGGTAGAGCGCCGCCTGGCTGCTGAGCTTCGTCGGCGCGGGCGCTACGCGAGTGCGACCCGTGGTTATGGCAAACGGTGCTTGCGCCGGTGCAGCTTGCGTTGGTGCAGCGCACGCTGGTGATGCAGCACCGATGCATACCGCTGCTGCTACCGCAGCGATCCGCCGCGGTGGTCGCAGGGTTAATGCATCCGCTGCTGGTCGTGCAATGCACAGGACAAATAGCAACCGCATGGCGGCGCCACGCCCGAGCTCGAGCTCGATCAAAAATGGTGGCGCACGGGTTTTCGTTGCACGGGTTTTACGGTCGGTCGCATTGATCGCAGTCGCTTTTGGGCAGGTTCCGCGCCCCTCGGCATAAGAACACGCGTGAACGAGGTATAGGAGTTTCCCTGAGTGCACGCGAAGAGCATCGCCGAGACACCGACGATGTGGCGCGCCAAATTAATCGCTATTCTTCTTGCAGCCATTGGGCTCAATTTGTGGTACTATAGTTCACCCGGCGGCAACCGCCTGGACGCGGAGACGGGCGGCGACGACGCGGGCTTCAACGAAGCGATATTGGCCGCCAAGGTGCGCGTCGACGCTGCGGAGGCCAAGTGGGGGCGAGACGAAGCCGGACGTAGAATTATCGACAAAGTGCTCGCACACAGAAACTTCGGCGACTGCGGCGGGGATGCCGCCACACTCCGAGCCACACTGGAGGGGATGAGACGGGAAATGGATGCTGGCGCAAACATAAATGTCGTTGACGACGAGTACGGCTGATCCGACTTGCATTTTGCCGCGTTCGACGGCGACCTCAAGAGGGTCAACGATATCTTGGCGGCGGGCGAAAGACAACCGGACGTGATTGCGCAGACGCCTTGGGGGTACACGCCTCTGCACGCCTCCGCGGACCACGGCGCTATAATCAAACCGTCACGCCCCGACCGCAAGCCGCGGCACGACGCGAACGCGGCGGTTATCTCGGCCCTCGTCGCCGCCGGCGCGGCGGTCGACGAGACCGTGCGATACGGTTCGGAAGCCATTGATTTGACCCCGTTCATGCTGGCCCTCGCCAGCGTGCACTGCGAGTGCCTCGGAGCGCTGCTCGGCGCGGGGGCCGACCTAGGCCACCAGGCAACCATGGCGTTCCACGCCATCGTCCACAGCGGACGGCGCGGCGCGTCGACCTGTGTCCGCCACCTGCTGGCGCACGGCGTCGATCCGAGGGCGTCTTCTCGCATGGACGAATGGAGCAACACGCCTCTCGACACGCTCCAGGAGGCTCACGACCACGGAAACTATGACGAGACTCCCGAGGAGTACGCCAAGGTCTACAGTGTTCTGAGCTCCACCGGTGCGAAACATGCCAGTCTGAGATCGCGCTGAAGCTCTCGGCGCTGCAGCGCATGGCGCGCGACGAAAGGCGCTCGGCTTGTGAACACAACTGAACAACTACACCACGCCGCCCGCGAGCCGCGGCCCGGGTAGCCCCTCACGCCGAAAGGCCCATCGATACGCGTGTCGAAGGCAATCACGCGCGCGTCCGATGGCCGGCGCGGCGCCGTCGGCGGGCTCGATGGCGACGAGCGCGCTTCGGCAGCGGCCCGAGGCGCGTAGCACGGCGGCGGCGGCGGCGCGGTTGCAGCGCTCGTTGAGCGTTGCGGTGTCGCCGCAGTCGCCTCTCGCACAACGCGTAGAGGCTTCGCGGCACAATGCGCCGCGGTTCAGCCAGCGACTCACCTCCTTCGGCAGCGCGATGCCGGCCAGCGACGCGGGCGCCGGGTTCGTCCAGTAGCTGCCGATCATGACGAGCCAGATGGCTGCCAAGGCTCCGAGGCGTGATGCGTCCTTCCATAACGATGTCATTGCGCCTCGGCAAATTGGTGCCACTGTGAATGCCACTGCCTTCAAATTTACGAGCTTTTGAGCAGCGTTGTTCGTGCTCAGCGCTGGTTATTCTCGACGGGCCTTCTCGAAACCACTTCCTAATGATCTCAACACGCGTTTGCGTGCCAGCGGCCGTGCTTTTTGGACGCCCTCTTGCCATTTTTAGCCAGAGCCTAAAATCGGCGGGATTTCACCAGCGAGCTCCTCTGGGGCTCCACGGGCGGCACGCGCTCCGGCGGCTTGCTTCATGGGAACATCCTTCAGGACGAAAAAGGTTCGGGACACTCACGGGACCTAAAATTGAGAGTGCGCGCTGGCCTCCTGCGCGCTGACCTCAGCGGCTGCCAGGTCACGCCCTGCCTCTTAGGACGTGCTCCTGAGCCAGTCGCCGCCGGCGGGCAAAGCCGTGGCTTCCAGTCGCCCCTGACCCCAAAAAGCAGCATTCGGCGCGCCCAGGCTTTTTGCCGCGCCGGGCGCCGCGCCGCGATAAAAACGCGCGGGCCCGCCCCCAGTTGCCATAACGCGTCGCTGCGAACACCACCACAACAAAAATGGAGGAAGACTGGGACGAGGAGCTTTTTGCCGACGGCACGGTCGCGTGGGCCAAGCCTTACGACCGGCCCTGGTGGCCGACGGTCATGTTCTCGAGCTGGGACGCCGCGCGCCGGTGGGCGCCGCCGAGCGGCCGCGCGAAAATTAGAGTACTAGGCCGGCCGGAGCCCATCCGGGCGCACGAAGCGTTAGGCTACCTCCTGGGCGACGGCTCGCTCCAGGTGTTTGACCGGCGGACCTATGAGGTGCAGGACTGGGACTACATCTCGCCGGAGGCCGTGCTCGCCACGACGCTCTCGAATCGAGCGGCCTACAACGACTCGGACTCCGAGGAGGAGGACGATACGGAAAGGGACCCGCTCCGCCGGGCCTTTTCCCACGCCGTCGAGGAAGCTTATCTGGCTCTGCCGCTCTGCGGGCGGGCGCCGGACGCGGCGCGGCGGTTCATCGATTTGAACCCGCGGCGCGGCCGCTGGGAGCGCAAGCGGAAGCGCGGCGACCCCAAGCGAAAGCATAGGCAGCCGAACTTGCTGCCGAACGCGGGCTTCGACATCCTCCGCAACAATAACGAGAGCTACGTCTTCTCGCACCACAAGAAGAAGGCGCCGCCCGAGCCCTCGCGCCCGCTCTCGCAGCGCGCGACGTCGCCGCGGGTCCTGGACGCCTACACCAGTGTGGCCGTGCCCGCGCGGCCGAAGCCGCGCCAGGCGCGGCCGCCGCGCCGCGAGTCGCTACCGCCCAAGAAGCGCGGCCGGCCCGCGGGCAAGCGGCCCTCGGCGTTGGCCACGCTGGCGGCGAAGCGCCCGCGGCGGCCGCCGTCACCGTCGCCCGAGCCGGTGGTTACGTTGGCGCCGTCGTCGCACGGCCGCGCCCGCTCCGTCCCGCTCAAGATGCGCGAGGCCGCCGCCGAGGTGGACCTCGACGAGGCCGCCGAGGAACGCCGGCGCGCGCGGCCCGAGCCGCGGCCCGTGTCGCCGCCCTCGGCGGCCAAGCGGAAGCCGGGCCGGCCGCGCTCCGGCAAGACGCTGTGGACGGTCGGCGACCGCGTCTTCAGCCGCGTCGTCGGCACGGGATGGGTCCCCGGTACCGTGGCCGGCTTGTTGATGGGGCGGCGGGTGACCGACGACATGATCACGATCATGGGCGACGACGGCGTGGCCCGGGACGTGCGGGCGCCCCTGGCGCGGAAGCGGGCGCCGTTGACGAAGGCGGCGCACGTCGTCTCGCCGCCGGGCTCGTCCGCCGAGGACTCGTCCAAGGCGAACAGCGACGACTCCTCCTCGCGGTCCTGCGAGTCCTTGGAAACATAATTACCCCGCCCGCATCGTTGTCTAAGATCACCTTTTATTAAGTCCGAGCCACGGTCCGAGCCGCGTCCGAGCGGTAGAAACATAGCGGAGACATATGGGTTTAACCGGGGGGGGAGACGGGGGAAAGGCGCGCCTCTACGACTGGGCGCACTGGACGCGCTGCCGCGGGTCGTCGCCGTCCTCGTCCTCGCTGTCGCCGCCGGCCGCGCCCTGGCCCTTGCCGAGCTCCTCCAGGTCGATCTCCTCCAGCAGGGCCTCCTCGGCCTCGGCCGCGTCGTACGTGTCGTTGTTCAGCGCCGGCGGCAGGGCCTGCTTCAGCAGCTTGGCCGCGTCGCCCTCCAGCGAGTAGTTCGGCGGAAAGACGATGGTGAACAGGCAAAACAACCGCCCCTTGTCGAAGGGGTTGCCCGCCTTGGGCATGCCCTCGCCGTCGACGCACATGACGTACGGCACGCCCGGGCTGACCTCGGGCCGCACGATCTGGCCCGGCTTGCTCTTCACGATGAGCGTGCGCCCGTCCAGTTGCTTCACGACGAACTCGAAGCCGCATAAAGCCTCCACCAGCGCCACGTCCTTCTGGATCAACAGATCGGCGCCCTTGCGCTTGAACGTCGCGTGGTCCTTCTGCTGGAGCACGAACACGACGTCCCCGGGCTCCGTGTTGGGCTGCTCGTTGCCCATGCCCGAGAAGCGTAATTTAGTGTTGTGCGCGGCGCCCTTGTCCACGTTGACCTCCAGCACCTGGCGCTCCTTCTTCATCGTGACCTTGTAGCCGCCGCTGCAGTCGGGACATCTCGCCTGGAGTTGCTGGACCATGCCCGGGCCGATCTGGCGCATCTGGATCACGACGCCCTGGCCGCGGCAGGTGGAGCATTTCCGCGGTTCGCCCTTCATGACGTTTCGCGTAATGGCCAACTTCGCGGTCTTGCCGTTGTACAAATCTTCCAAGGACACCTTGAGGGGGTACACCGTGTCCTCGGCCTTCCGCTTGCCGCCGCCGCCCCCGCGGCGCCTTCTCCCGCCCCCGAAGAACATGTCGAAGATGTCCGTGCCGTCGGGCATGTCGCCGCCCTCCAAGCCCTCCAGGCCGTACTGGTCGTACTTGGCGCGCTTCTCTTCGTCGCCTAAGACTTCGTAGGCCGCTTGCAATTTCTTGAATTCTTCGACGTCCCCACCTTTATCGGGGTGCGTCTTCAGCGCCTTCTTGCGAAACGCTTTTTTGATCTCCGACTGCGTCGCCTTCTTTTGGATTCCTAGGACCTCGTACAGCGCCGTCGTGTCCGCGGCCTCGCGCTGCCGGCCGCCGCCCATGCCGCCCATGCCGGGCATGCCCCCGCCCATGCCGTCGTCCATGCCGAACGGGATGCCCCCGCCGCCGAAGAACATGTCGTCCTCCCCCTCGTCGAATGACGCGCCGGCACCTGCGTGTGTAGGCGTTAGTAACATGCGTCTCCTCGTTGGCGTGGTGGTGAAGCGCTCTCTTTCAACGCCTCTCCGCATCCCTCGCGGCCGTGTTTGAAATGTATTGCTGTGGGTGCTCTCTCGTGCGTATGTGCGTCGCGATGGTTTAGCGGTCCGGCGCACGCATGCGGAGCCGGCTCGCGGCCTCGGCGAAGCCGCCCGCCGGCCGCGAATGCCGCGTTTTTAGTACAGTAGGCGATATGGCGTGTAGGCGCATCAGGAGCCTGGCCGCCGCCGCCTTCGCTGCTGTGGGTTCGTATCGTAATTATAACGCAGGATCAGCACCTATTTGTGCAGTAAGAGCGCGAGTATACGCCCGCGACTTGTTACGCTCGTTCGATGTCGACGATGCTATCGTGCGGGGTCCCACGGTGAGCAGCCAGATCGCTCACTAATTCAAACGCATACCCGTGTAGAGAAGGCCGGAAGACTGCTCCGACGAAAGCGGGGCCCCAAAAACGCGCCACCCAGCGCGCTAGTTTGTAATGTGCCAGGGCAAGGCGCAATAAAGCCCCAAGGGCTGCCCATAGAGCCGCCCATGGCCACACCACAAAAGAAAAGGCCCGCGAGCCTCTTCAGCAAACTCCGCACGCTCACGCGGCTGACGAGGACCAGTGCGAAAGTGGCCCCGGCGGGCCTAGCCGCAGCATTAGAAACAGCGGGCGCCGAGGCCGTGGAGCTCCTGCCTGCGACATTGCACACCAATGATGCAGCCGCCGCGAAACGATGGGCGCGGCGCGTGACGGAACGACACGACCGCCCGCGCGCCAAGACGCTCGAGGAAGACGAAGTGCGGAAGCTCCCGACGTCCCCGACGCACTGGGGCCGCACCACGAGCGACGCGCAGGACGACATCGTTTTGGTCTCGCCGGACTTCTCCATGACGAAGTCACGGTTCGAGGTGCCCGATTTGCACTTGGGGCGGCTGAGCCCCATGAAGCCGAGCCTCATGTCGCCCCTGGGCTCGACGACGCGCTTCTCGGCGCGCCTGACCCTGCGGACCCAGCGCGGCTCCGCCCGTTCGACGACGCGGTACAAAGACGGGTCGACGCACCGCTTGGCGACCGCTAGATCCAAGGCGGAGGTCGTCTCCTCTTCGAATTTCGCGGCCTTCGCGGCGTTGGATGGCGAGGGCGCATACCTAGCGTGCATGGATGACGAGGCCTGGCGCCGGCGCGTCTGTGCGCCGCCGCTCGATGCGAAGTCACTCGAAGTCCTGCGCGCGACGTGCGCGGCCCTACGAGGTGATGAGGAGGACGACGCCGCCTTCGCCTTCGAGGCGTTCTGCGCGGCGGTGAGTGCGCGGGCATCCGTGGATGACGCGGTGGCGCTCGCGACGCGCACGGGCGATACATTAATGTACGCCACGGACCGCCTCCGCGCGTTGGATACCGACGCCGTGAAGGAGCGCGCCCTGCTCTGCGCGTTCCTGAAAGCCGCGGACGTACATGCGGAGCAGCTTGCCTGCGAAGTGCTGCGGGGCGGCCGGGGCCGGCGGTCGGTGCCCGTGTGCCGCGCGGCGCTGGAGCTCGTGGAATCGATTGACGAGGAGACGGCCCAGGCTTCAACGCGCCACGTGGACGCCTGCCTCGCGGAGGACGACGTTGAAGCGGTCCACGCTCTGAAAGCGTTGCGGCACCTGCTCTCCCAGTCGCCGGTCCTCGTGCGTTATGTTTTAAGAGCGACCAAGGGCCCCCTGGCCTTCGCGGCGGATCGCCTGGACCGGACCGGGGCGCGGAAGAGTGCCTACGTGGCGCTGCGCGCGGCGACGTACGCGCTCATGGTGGGGTGCGACGCCGACGTGCGCCACGTGGCGTCGTCGCTCGTGCCGATCCACGCCGAAGCATTGAAAACGTCGTTCAAAAAGTGCCACCTCGAGGCGCTGCTCGTGGTGGCGGCGCGGTGCGACTTTAGGGACACGGTGGACGCGTTCCGCTACTGCGGTGTGGTCCCCCTATTGGTCGCGCTCCTCGCGCCGTCGCCAAGCGGTGTGTCGGAGCCGGCGACGCCGTTCTGCGCGATCCCGGACTTTGCTGTAGGTGACGTGGTATTAGCGCTGGGCGAGGCGCGGAACGGCCGGGAGCGCTGGTTCCGCGCTTCCATACAACGCGTCGAGACCCACTCCTACGATATACAGTGGGCGTCCGGCGGCGGGGAGGCGGTGCCGAAGGAGAAGGTCCGCGCCCCGAAGAGCACAAGGGACCCGCCCGTGCAGGCGCCGCGCCTGCACAAGCCCATACCCTGCCGGTCGCCGCGCTTACCAAATACAGGGGACGAGGAGCCGTGGTGCCTCGACGTGCCGCAGCACGGGGAACAGCGGACGTCGCGCGAGGGCCTGCGCATCGACGTCTCGGCGGCGCGGCGGAGCGCCGACGGCGAGAGCGACTCGCTGTCGTCCATTGTAGGGGGCACGCACGTCCCGCGCAGCCCGAACCGGTCCGAAGGTATACCCGACGCCGTGGCGGACGACGCGTGTCACGACCTCGTCCTAGCACTGCTATTGGTGCTGGCCGTGGGCCGCGCCTCGGACGGCGGGGAGCTGGAGCCCGCCTTCTGCACCGCGACGCCCCTCTCCAGCACCGGTCCCCAATTGGCCTTGAACCGGTCCTCGTCGAACCTCTCGGCCACGGCATTGCTGCTCTCGGGCCGCTTCGCGAAGGACGAGGGCCCCGTGACCGGACGGCGCACGTTAACGGCGCGCTCGTTATCGGCCCGCTCGGCCTTGGTGTCGGCGCGGAGCACGCCCGACGACCTCTCCGCCAGTCTCCGGTCGGGCAAGGGGCTGCTGGACGTGGGCACGGAGGGCGACGCGTTGACGTTCCACGTCCTGGATACCCTGCACCAGCACCTGAACGATCCCCAGCGGGTGAACCATGTTGAGAAGGTGCTTCCTTCCGTCTTGAAGCGGCTGGACGCCTGGGGCGCGGCCATGGCGTCGCCCGGGCGGTCGGAGGGCGCGAAGCGTCTCTTAAAGTTGCTGCACGAGGGAGCGCCGCCCGCCTTGTTTCGGCAAGCTCTGATGGCGGAGCAGCGGGGCGCGTTTGTGGGAAGGGGGCGCTTCGGGTCCGTCGTGGCTATTGATGACGACGTCTGCGCCAAAATATTAAGGAGGGAGCGCTCGAACCGCGACCGCTCCGTGTGCCACGCCGTCTACGGGGAAGTGGCTGCGCTCTGGCTGCTGCGGGGCACCGGAGCATCGCCGGAGTTACTGGATTTTGGGCTGAGCCGCGACTGCTACGTATTAATAATTGAGCGGTGCCAGGGCACGCTGGCGACCTGGCGCGATGCGTACGAGGTGCTCGACGACGCCCTCTGTTCGGAGGTCCTGGGGGTCTTCGCGAAGACGTGCCGCGCCGTGTCGGCGATGCACGCCACACATGTCATTCACCTCGACCTCAAGGCCGAGAACGTATTGCTCCGACATGATGGAACCGTGTGCCTCGGGGACTTCGGGGAGGCGCGTATCTTGGGCCCCGACCGCGACGGCGTGCGCCTTGCTAAAGCCCACGGCACGGAGTGCGTCCAGGCGCCCGAGATTTTAAACGGCGTGCAGCAGGGCGCGGACGCCGCTTCGCTCATTGATACGAAGGCCGACTGCTGGGCCCTCGGGTGCCTGTTGTACGAAGTGCTGGCGGGGGCCAAGCTCTTCGAAGCCATGGCGCAGAGCGACTGGCCGCGCTTCTTCGTGCTCTTGACGGGCGACGGGGACCTGCCGCCGCCGGACATGGTGCGGCCGTTTGCTCACTTGGAGCGATGCGCGGGTTTGCTCGGCGTGTTCCGGGGGGCGTTCGTCCGCGACGCGTCGAAACGAGCGGCCGCGGGCGACCTGGCGGAGCTCGCCGCCGCGTGTGCTGTGTAATTTTAACTTAATTATTTTCCCCCATCCGCGATCTGGTTACGCGTGACCCACCACAGCTCGATAGCCCGGCAGCTGGCGCAACAATCCGACAGATGGCTTTGGCTTAAAGCTCCTACGACACACTAGCGTTTCTTTTTCTTTCCACCCTTCTTCTTGCGCGCGCGGCCCGCCGGCGGAGACGCGGTATCTACCGCGAACGATTCCCTCGCCGCCGCCTCGCGGGCGGTCCGCTCGGCCGGGGTGAGTACCGCTGTCTCGGGAGCGGCCTGCACAAACTCGTCCTCAAACAATACGAACATGTCCTCGAGCATCGCTTTGAAATTCTCGTCGTCTAGCATGCCGTTGCTTGTCAGGAACCCGTGGACGTAGTCGGCGTACGCTGCTTTTACAACCTTGCGTGGGTTCTTCTCGTTCGGATCTTTGCCCCGCATGCGCAGGCTTGAGGCCGTCGCGCGCCTCCCGGTGTAACCGCGCGTCGTTGCACTCGCCCTCCCGGGCTCCAAGGTCCAGATCCATAGCCCCCTCCATAGCTGCGTTACCGCTGCCAATAGATATAGTAAAACGACACAGTGCGTGCCGCGGCGCGGCTGCGAATGCGTACGCTTCGACTGGCGCACCAATGCTATGGTAGTGCTAGGCGCAAGAACTCATACGGCTACGGTAGCCTGTGAAGAGCAGCTGATGAGCCTGATGGCCTTTTTCGTACGGGTCTTTGTTACGGGTTTTGCAGCCCACAAAAGCTAAAAATACAGCTCTAGCACTGCAGCCTGAAGTGTGTGCAGCACAGGCTTGGAGCACCATCGCTGAAGCCTGCGCACAGCCAGGCGAGTGCACCATTGCTCCGGCAAGCACAGCGCTCGGCCCGCCGGCCTGGTGGTGGAGCGGCCTGGCCGCCTGCGCCGCGGTCGAAATCGGCGGGAGCGGCGAG
>Ga0302122_10000755_pt1 | contig 20071 bp, 11 predicted proteins | sample CB21_SCM_MG_FD_203115 | JGI IMG/M metagenome (GOLD analysis project Ga0302122, IMG submission 203115) | Marine microbial communities from Western Arctic Ocean, Canada - CB21_SCM | ecosystem: Environmental > Aquatic > Marine > Oceanic | place: Canada: Western Arctic Ocean | collected 2017-09-28
CGCGTCCGTCACGCCCCCGCACAGCCCGAGGGCCTGGTAGTCGTAGAGGATGACCCCCGCGGCCACGACCGGCGAGCCGATCATCTCGCCCGCGGCGTCCGCCGGCGCGATGTGCGTGACCGTGGCCACGCCCTTGATCACCGCTTTCTGGAACGGGAGGCGCGGGTTCTTCTCGTCGCCGCACAGGTAGAAGCCGTCGGGGATCGTGCCCTCCTCGTACACTTCGCCGTCGCGCGCACGTTTGGCGGGTTGGAACTCGGATTCGTCCGTGTCCGTCGTCTCGTGCAAGTCGACGTGGCAGGCCCACTTGTCGCCGTGGGACCGCACCAAGTTTACTAGCGCCCGGGCCTCCTGCGAGCCGCACGCCTCGGGGTCGTCCCGCTTAAAGGACCGGTTCGGGTCGACCGCGTCGTAGTTCCATCTTTGAATATGCTCGTAGCCCCAGGGCGAGACGCACGGCGCCACCAAGATGTCCAGGCCCTTCTCGGAGTAGTCCCTGGCCTTGGTCTGCAGTAAGTGGAGGGCCCTGTGCACGCCCGACGTTTCGTAGCCGTGCACGCCGCCCGTCACGAGGACCTTGGGTCTGTTGTTCCAATTCTTGGACTTGACCGCGTAGAGCGGGTGCTCTATGCCATCATAACACACCTTGCCGTACTCAATGACGTCGTACTCGTCGCGGAGCGCGTCGATGGCTTTGACCACGTCGTCCTGGTAGGATCTAGATTTGGTACGCTCCGCGCGCCACTGCGCGAGCTCCGCTGGGCCCCACTTGGCGCCGGGCGCGCCGATGTGGAACGCGCGCGCAGTCACCGCCGCTGCCATGGCTAGCAGCCGTCCGCGCATGCAAGGCAGAGCAATCGTGCTCGTACTGCAGAGCAACAGCGGTCTTGCATCATCTGAATAAGACGAATAAACCTCGTCATCGTACGGGTTTCTCAAACCGGCAAAATTTGTTGGAACTGATTCAGACGCCAGGTGGCACGCAAACACTTTTTTTGGACGACTGCACTCCGGGGCAGCCCCCTCACGCCATCGACGTTGCCTCGCACCATGTCCGAAGTAGTCCAAAAGGAGAACCCGCGGCGGCCGCTGGCCCGGGCCAAGCCCAAGCTGCGGCAGAACATCCTGAAGGAGAAGCTGCGCCAGCAGCGACAGGAGTTAGCGAGGGACGTCGTGGCTCTCGAATCGAACGTCGTGGCGAAGACGGCGCGGGACACGGCGCGCGCCCGGGAGGCTGCGAGCGAGATGGCGCAGGCCCGGCAGTCGTCCGACGAGGCCGTGGGCGCGTGTTTCGTGGCAGGGGAGCGGCGCGACGACGCCCGCGCCGTGCGGCGTGCGTTCCTCGACGAAGAGAAACGAGCTCGTAAACAGGGCAAGCGCGGTGTCGGCGCGCCGCAGCTGCGGGCGCTTTTGAAGGCGCTCACGGGCGGCGAGCCGACCTTCGCCGAGACCTTCGCCATGCTCGCGGGCCGGGAGACGCTCGACTGCGAGGCTTTTGTGGAGATCCACCGCGGCGCGATGGGCGGGGCGCTGAAGTGCGCGGCGCTGACGGAGGCGCTCGCGGACTTCGACGCGCTTTGCGAGGCGCTGCCGGACTAGTCACTGTGCGACGTCGGCGCGCGCTCTGCGAAGCGCTGCCCGATGGCGGGGAGGACTAGTGTGTAAGCGAGGTCATGTGTTCAATATATTACTGCTTTATTCTCTACTGCACTCGGAGAAAAGATTCGGAAGGAAGAGCTGCTTGTATGGCCCGCGGTGTTGCATGCCCTGCTTGAGGAGGTCGACGTATAGCTCGAGGTAGTTGCCGAGCGGGTACCGTCCATCCCTGTCCGGAATAATCAGCAGTAGCAGGTACCCGCCTCTCACGATAATCTCGTTGGGGTCGGCGGCGTCGGCGGTATTAAAAAGCGTACGCATCGCGGCCCGGTCTCGGAAACAGAGCATGAAGGCCAGGACGACCAAGAGCGACGCGTCGAGGGGGCAGTGGACGGACCACCCGCTCTTGTGACCGAGCTCCGCCCACGCCGCTTGTAGCGAGCGCACGAGGTCACCGTCCGCGTCGATCTTCCAGCTGCCCGATCGCTCATCGTAGTACTCGCCCAGCAGCCCGACCTCGACCATCCGCTTGCCAAAGAAGGACATGGTCCCGGGCGTCTCGCAGTCCGCCGCGTCGTAGCACTCGATGGCGTGCGTGAGACAGCGGCGCGCGTGCTCGACGTTATCAACGAAGCCGCCAGCACCTCCTCCTCCGAGCCCCCAGGGGGCCGTGCCGCCCCTAGGCTTACGATCCACAGTGGAAAAGACCTCCGCGCGTTTGCGACATCCCGGTCGTCCGCCATGGCCTCGCGCGAGCTGGCAAGGATGCGTCACAGCACTTGTGAGTCTGAGGGCGACGACACCTGACCAATGCGTGGTCTGCGGTCAAGGTTTAAGTGCGGTGCTGTACAAAAAAGGGGCCAAAACGGGTTTCACATAACGCCCTCGTGCAGGCAGTCACAGGGACGACGCCGCGTCTATGACGAGAGAACACCAATAACACAAACAAAACCTTACGTAGTCGTCGCCGCCAGCAACTCCCCCAACAACTCATCCGCCGGCGCCGGCGCCGGCGCTGGGTGCAGCTCCTCCGGGGCCGGCGCCGGAGGCAGCTCCTCCGCAGGTGCCGGCGCCGGCACCGGATAGTCTTTCCATTCGCCGTCCTCGAACTTCTGCCACACGCGCGGCCCCTCGATCTTCGCCGGGTCGCCGTCCGGGACGGCCGGCCGCGTGTGGTGCAACGTCCGCAGGAAGGCCGCACGCGCCGCGACCGAGTCCGCCTCGGCGTGCTTCTTCAGCTTTCGACAGTTGTCCGCGAGGTTCGAGAGCGCGATGAGCACCTCGGAGGCGCGGGGCCCCTTGATTTTCTCCCGAATGGCTAATGAGCGTCTAAATAAGGAGTCTGCCGCGGAGTACTTCTCCCGCACCTTGAGGTGCCACGCCAGGCGATTCAGGGCCACGGCCGTGTCCATCGTCTCCCGGCCCGACACCTTCTCGTAGATCCGCAGCGCGTGGCCGTAGCGCCGCTCGGCGTCCTCGAACTCCTTCTTCCGGTCCTCCCTCGTATTACAGCGGTCGCCGCGCATGACGGCCCCCATCGCCTCCCGCGTCAGTGTGGCAGCGGCCTCCAACGTGTCCGGCGGCTCCGGGGGGCGCTCGCGGCTCGACTCCCTCGAACTTCCGCGTTTGGACTTGACGCCCTTTTCCCGGTCGAGGCGCCGCTGCCGCGCCTCGATCTTATCTTCCGCTTTCTTCTTCTTCTTCGCAGCTTTCCGCCGCTTCTCCTTCTCGTCCTCTTGGCGCTTCACCTCCCGCTGCTCGGCCTCCCACTTCAATTGGATCTGGTAGTCCGCCTCTTCCTTCGCACACCGTTTCAGGAACTCCACTCTAGCCCTCAGGTTCTCCGAGTGCGCCTCGAAGCCGGCGCTCAGCTGCTCGGCCATGGCCAGGAACTGCACAGCCATGTCGTTGTCCACCACGTTGATCTCCTCGTCCACCATATTGGCGTACGGGGCGGCCAGTTCGGTGAATAAGGAAGCTGTCCGCACCAACTTGTTGGGGTCGTCCCCGTAGCGCACCATCAAATCGTTGGCGAAGGCCCGCGCGAGGATGGGCGCCTCGTGGAAGGGCACGACGAAGGCGCCGTGCGCGTCCTTGCGGTAGGCTGCCACTTTCTCGAAGACGCGCCACGCCTCGTCGTAGTAGTGCTCGCCCAGCAGTTCCGCGACTTCCTCGCAGTAGATGGGGCCCGTGCCACGGCTCGGGCCGCCGCCCATGGTTGTTGGGCTCCGGCGGCGTCGGCGGTGCTACTGGTTGGGGCTGCCTCGGCGGCGCTGCCACAGCGGGTGGCGTTTGCTGTGCTACCGCTTGGGCTGCCTCGCGGCGGCGCACTATGCCGTGGTTGTCGCGGCGTGGCTCACACGAGTCGTGCTGCTACTGGTCTGCTGTGCCCGGAGCAGCGGCAGCAGTGCTGAGGTAAACCCGAATAAAAAACAAAGGCCCGGGGCGGATCCGCCTGCCTACCCGCTCGCAGGGGGTAGCCGCCTTACGCTTCCCCAGGCGCACGCCTCCCGAAACGCGAATTGACTACAGTTACTACCCCGGGACGGACCCGTATCTTAGATATTATACGACGCAACGCAGTTAGTTTTCTTGGGAAAAGGCCTACTTGCATGGACGGCAAGCCATGACAGACTTGGGCGATCCACCGGCGCCCGCGGCGTCCGAGACCTCCACGTACGTGTGCTCCGACGCGGCGATAGGACGCGGCGGGCCGCGGTTACCACGTCCGATCGCCGTCGCTTGTCGCCGCGGCGTAGGCGCAGGCGCACGAGACCGGCGCGGTCCACGGGCTCGTCGCGGAGGTGCAGCAACGCGCACGCCTCGACAACGGCAACCTTTCCCAGAGCGCCTTCGAGGTCGTCCGCCTCGACCGGCGCGCCTTCGAGGAGCGTCCAGGCGGCCGCCTTCCCGACGGGCCACGCGGCCGCGGCGATGGCCAGGGAGAGGACGATCGAGAGCGCCGGGTCGAGGTAGGTCGTGGAGTTCAGGAACGCGGGCGAACTTTGAAACCCGCACTGTTGGCGGACGACTCGCACGCGCCGCGTGGGTCTCGACGGACAACCACAACAAACAAAACTTACTTCATAGTAGCAAGGAACGCCTCCGCGTCCCGCGCCCCCCGCTCAAACAACTCCTCGAGGTAGGCGTCGGCAACTGGTGGAGCGCCCAGCGCGCACGCAAGGAGGCTGCTGAGCGACGCATCGGCCGGCGATATGACGTCGGCGCCGTCCAAACCAATCGTCGCCGCCGGAAACGGGCAGACGCGGATGGTCCGCGCCGCCGCCGTGTCCGGCGCCCCAAAACACCGCCGCGGCGACGCGAAGTAGCCGTCGACGGCCGGGAAGCCGCGAAACGAGACGAAAGGCCGCGCGCCCTTGAAGTAGAAGGGGATGCACGACGTCGCCAGGAGCGCCTGCTTCACGTCATCTTTATCTTCGAAGGTCGAGGCGAAGAGCGGCGTCGGCAGGGGCCGGAACTGCGTCACCGCGACGCTCACCGGCGCCCGACGTCCGGTCAGGCGCGCCGCGCTCGTGTCATCTAATAACCGGTCCGCCTCCTGCGCCACGGCGTCGTAGTACTGGCCCCGCATGCCGCCCCGGTCCCTACAGTAGCCGTTGACGCGCAATGCGGCTTGCATGGACTCGTCGAGCGACGGGCCGCCCGTCTCGGAGAGCGCGCTGACGACCGCGACGATGCCGCCGGACGAGGCCCCGGCGAGCGGCGTCGTCGGCGACGCCAGGCCGGCCGCGTACAAGGCCTTCGCCGCCCCGAGCTGGTACGGGAAGCAGAGGCCGCCGGCCGTGAAGGAGATGCCTACTTCCGGCAGCGGGTCGTTTGCTTGCGCAGCGGCGGCGCGACGCGCTGTCGTCGTCGCGGCTCGGACGCGTCCGATGCGGCCAGCGCGGGGCGCCAGCGCCGCGGCCACGCATATGCGCATGAGGAGCAGAGTGGGCATTCAGAGCAGTGCGCGGTACGCGACGCGTAGTGGGAGATGCTCTGCAGAGCAGTGCGGTACGCGTCGCGAGCGATGCTCCGCTTACGCACAGCGACGCACGGATGCAAAAGAACGAGCTGTGCCTCTTCGGAGTATCTGTGGCACTTTTTTTGCGGCTTGGCAGTACAGCAAAAAACTGCGAGAAAACCCGTTTCTAAAAAATTGGCGTAAAACAAAACCTAAAACCCGCATGCCATGCAGCCGCATTACGGACGCAGCGCTGCGTTTAACAGAGCTAAGACGCGGCACAGGTTAGCTATTCATCGCAGCAGTCGGGCGAGCAAGTTGCAAGCCGCAAATCAGCAAGAGCACACAAGCTCAGGGTGCGCCCAGAGAGAAGGGCGTACGGCTCGACAGTGATCGTCAAAAAGTAACCACCCAACGCGAGGATGGGTTCGGTCCGGGGCCGCGCTCTGCTCGACCTGGTGCGCCACCGCTTCGGCTGGACGGCGCGCGGCGGGTTCGACACCAAACAGTTCTGGGAGCACACGTACGGGAAGTCGGGGGGCGTCCTGCCCCACGAGTGGGCCCTGCCGCCCGCGGCGCTCCTCAAGTACGCCTTCGCCGACGCGTCGCCCCACCGTCAAACGACGCGCGGCCGCGCGACGACGTCGCTCGAGGCCGACTGCCCCCTTTCCATGAAGACACTCGTGCTCGGCGGGGGCACGTCGGCCCTCGCCCAGATGTTAAAGGATGCGGGTTGGAATGATGTGGCCGCTTTAGATTTTTCGGAAGTGGCCGTGAGTAGGGGGAAGGAGGTCGAGCCCGATGTAAACTGGCGCTTGGGCGACGCGCGTACACTGGACGAGGTGTACGACGAGGGCGCATTTGGTTCTGTTGTGGACAAAGGAACTATTGACGCCATCTACCTCAGCGCCGGGGCCGAGTACGCGGCGGATGTCGGAAAAGTCGCGGCGGGCGTCGCGCGGCTTTTGCAACCGCGCGGCGCGTTCTTGGTCGTGTCCCTGAGCGCGCCGGAGTACCTGTGGCCCCTCCTGCAACACGGGGCCTGGGACGTCACTCAGAGTGAAGTGCGGCGCCTCGACGGCGCGTTCCTGTACGTGCTGCGCCGGGGGCGCCGGCCCCGGGGCGCGTCGGTGGCGTCTGGGTTTATGCCGGTCGGGGTCTCCGACGCGGACCGCATACCCCCCGCGGACGGTATATGAGGGAGTGTAAGCTCACTGTGTGTTTTTGTGTTTTTGATCAATAAATATATTACAATTGGTGCGAGGTGGCTCCATTAGATGTCCAGAGAAAGGGGAATCGCCAAAGTCGTGGTGAGTCTACACCTCCTCGAGTGCCGGCGAAACATCTGGTCCGCCGGGGAAAAAATGTGTGGGCGGCGTCACGCCGCCGGTAGGCGTCGTCTGCGTCGCTGCTTCCTCGAGCTCCGCGACAAGGCCCTCGATCGCCAGGTACGTGCAGCGCGTCGTCGAGCAGGCCAGCGTTTCCGGGGCGTACGCCTCGCGCACAGTTAGGCACTGCGGACAAGCAGGTAAGCCGTAGGCCTGTTGGGCGTCGCCGTCGTGCTCCCAAACGTTCGGGCCCCGCGTCTGGCCCACATTTTCGGGGACCTTTTGCGCCTCGACGCGCGGCGTTGTGCCGCGTTCGACGTCCACTTGCACCTCCGCGGCGGCCAACGCGATGGGCTTCGCGTTAATTACTAGGCGCCCTCGCTCCCTCGGAGCCCATCCGTCGGGCTATTAGGACCGCATAAGGCATTCGAACATTTGGCGAGGAGATATCAACGAACCGCGACAGTCTCCGAGTCTCGGCACAAAGATAACACAACCACTATAGCTTACCTATCTAGACCCGCGAGACCGCCGCATCTCTAATGCCATCTTGCGCCGCTCCGCGCCAAATCGCGTCTGCTCCCGTCTTTCGGAAAGTCCCCGTCGCGGAGGCCCCGCCTCGGCTCGGCGCATTTTCGCTTCAACCTCCCTTCTGACCAACTCCAGCAAAGGGCGGGCCCCGCAAAGAGACGCCTCGTCCATCCTCGGGAACTCGGGCTCGACCGGAGCCGGAGGGTGCAACACCTCTTCCGGAACGACCCAGCCCTCTACCGCCCGCTCGACGAGCTTGGCGACCTCCGCCTGGCGCTGCCGCACGGCGTGGTCGTCAAAAAGCTCGGAGACGGGGAACGCTTGTTTCCGCATCAGGCGTCCCAGCGCACTTGTTGCCGCGTCTGTCCGCCGATAAGTCTCCCGCACGAGCTGGCTGCACGCCCTCTCCACGAGCCAGGGATGCAAGGGTTCCCGCGCGGCGCCGATCTTCGCCGCCCAGACGCGCCCCCACTGCGTCACGGTGAGCCGTAGTGCAGCCCGCATCTTGCGCGCCCGCCGCCGCCAGGCGCTCTGGATCGCCCGCACTGCAATGAATAACCGTCGGCAGGCCCTCCGGCACTTCTCCATCAACTTGAGCCGCGCGCAGAACCAGCGGACCTTCTTCGCCGCCGCCCAGGCGCGCCACGCCGGCAAAAACTTGCGGAAGCGAATTCTGAGCACGATCGTCGCCCGCCGCTGCTCGCGCTCGTTTCGAATATCTTGCACGACTTTTAAGCCCCGCCGCAACTTCTCGGTGCGCGTCGCCAGCACGACCGCCTCAAGCCAGCCTCCTAACAACCTTCTCTTTTTTAAGCGCGCCTCTTTCCTCTCGCGCTTGACGCGTTCGTCCCGCCGCCCCTTCTGCGTCGCCTGCGCCTTCCGCGCCGTCGCTTGAACCACGAGCGTGTCGTGCTTCCGCCGCACCTCCTCCCGCTTTACTTGCTCACGCTCCCACGCCTCCTCGCGCACGTCCGCGACCTGCTCGGCGTTCGTCCCGAGGGCCAGCGTCTGTTGCCGCAGCTTGCCCAGTTTCCAACCGGTCTCCCTGGCTTTGTGGAGCTCGTGCTGCTTCAGCCCTCGGAGGAGCGCGTCGATCTCCTTTTGAGCGGCGGCCTGATCGGCGTGGGGATCGAAGGCCGCCTCGTCCCCGTCCTCGGGCGCCGCCGCCACGGGCATCTCGCCCGCGCCAAATTGTGCGGACTGGGCGCTGCGCAGCCGCTGGAGTCGCTCCCGCAGCTCGCGGTGCTCCTTTCCACCGGGCAATTGGACAGAATGGGCCACCTTGGCGGCCGCCAGCGCGCCCCGCGCGACGACGACGCCCGACCCCGCGAAGATGGCCCGGTCCGCGCGCTTGGCGCCTGATGGTCTAGTGCGAACCGCTCTCGCACCTTTAAGATCGCTCGACTCGAGGAGTGCCGCGATGCGCTCATCTAGATCAGTTGAGTCCATCTTAAACGGCCCGAACTCGTCGTCCAGCCCCTCCTCGCCCTCTCTTTCAGGAGCCAAGCGTGGCCGCCTTCGTACTTGGTTCTTCGCACGCTCCGCGTCCCTCAAACCCTTGCCGCTCATTCTGCCCACTTGCGCGCGGCGGCTCAGGGCGCTGCCCTGTGTTATGTTCGCATGTCGCAGGGCGTGGCCCAGCGCGGCGCGGTGCGCTTCTTGCTTCTCCTGGGTTTCCTGATCCCGGATCGCCTCCAGCGACGCCAACCGGGTGTTCTGCTGGCGCTCCTCTACACTAAGGCGATCGGGGGACGACGCCCGGCGCAGATCGAGGGCCTCGCGCCGCGTCAGGCGCCGGCCCGTCCACTTTTCTATGGGTTCGGGCCCGTTTGGTTCGCGCAGCCCCGCAATAAGCGTCTCTTCGACGCCGACCGGAAGCGCCAACGCCTCGAGGGCGCTGGCCGAGTAGAGGTGCGGCCGCAATGCAGCGTCGCGCTGCGTGGGCGAGAGGCCGCCGCTCGCGTCAATGGGCATATCTAGTGAGACCTCCAGCACGGACCCGTCGCGGCCGGGCACGAGGAGGGCGCCGCGCGGCGCGACCAAGGCCTCGGGCACCCATGTCGGCGCGAGCGCGGGCGCCGTTGCGGGCTCCTCGAGTACATCCTCGTCGCACATGGCGGCGCGTTCCGACGCCTCCTTTGCGCGTTGCGCCCGCTCGAGCTGCTGGCGCTTTCGTTTCTCGGCCTCGGCCTCCTCCCAGTAGGGGCGCGTCGGCGCCTCGAACCGCCGCCCGTGCTCGTCGATGCCGCTGCGCTCCTCCCTTACTGTATTCTCGGCGAGGTCGAGGAGGGCCGCCATCTTGCGGGCGCGGCCCTCGCGCAGCTCGCGTAATAACCGCTGCTCCTTCTTGAGGTCGCGCTCTTCGTAGAACTTGCAGTTCATCGCGTCGACGGCGTCTGCCTTGGTCTGAGTGGTCTGAGGGGGGGAGCGGCTCGCGTGGGCTCTCGACTAGCTCACGGGAAGGGCTGCAATTTTTGGCTGCCCGCCTAGTCACGGCGACGGCTTTTGCGTCGAGACTGCTCCACGCCTTTGAGACCGCCGCGGCAGCGTGCCGAGACCGTGTCGCGTGGGGCTTTTTACCGCAGCCTCCGGCGCTACCAAGCAACCCGCGTCGGAGCCGGGCCGTTGTTAGAGACGTCCCCCAGCCCCCCGAGGCGTGCCGCGACCCCCCGGCGGTCCATCGGGCCGATTTTTTCTGAGAGACGTAGGTGTCGGGTTTAGGTGGTTGGTGTAGCGTTAATGCTGTAGCTGCGCCTGCCCAGAAGGGCTGCCCGAACGTCTGGCCAGCGACGAGCGGCGCGCAGCGGGCGGACGACTGCTCCGCGAGCGGCGGGCGCATCGTTCGCAGTCCCCGCCGCCGGGGCAGCCTAGCTGTGAGCCGAGCGCTGCCCTCATCACCAGGCGCCGCGATGGCGGACCTCGCCTGGTTCAAGGGCTGGCTCGCGGACGCGCCCGTGCGCGTCTTAGACACGGTCACGCTCGATCAGAAGGGGAAGCCGATGACGTGGTTTTATACCTCGTCAAAAACGGGGAAAGTTGCCACCAAGGAACCGCACCAGCTGACCTGGCCTAAAATAGGAAGACGCTTCGCGAAGTTCGCCCTGGCCTCCGAGGAGAACGCCAAGGGACCCCGACGCGTCGCGGTGTTACTGCGGCACGACGGCGCGCGCGCGATCCTGGGGGAGCAGGAGCTCTCGGCGGTCGCGCGCGCCGACGATAGTACAAGAGCCACGATGCTGGAAGGTGTTGGTGGTGTCCAAGTCTACCTCGGCGCCGAGGACGACTACTGGTGCCGCTGCGAAGCCGTTGATACGATCGACGGTGACGCCGCCGTCACGTCCGGTTTAGGGGCGTCCCCCGCACCGCTCGCGCCGCACGTCCACGACGCCCTGGACACGTACACCCGAGCTCTAAGGCAGAAGGCCCGGGAGCCGAGCGTGGAGGCCAAGTACGTCGCCGACGCGCACGGCCAGTTCTGGCTGAGCGATATCCAACGAACGGGCTGGGCCGGGCCCGCCGCCCAGAAGCCGAAGAAGCACGTTAAGAAGCGGCCCGGGACATCTTCTGCTCCGAATAGTCGGGGCGGTAAGCTCCGTCCTCTAAGTAAAGAAACGCGGAAGCAGGAACTGCCCGTGGAAGCGTCCCGGCCCCTCTTCGACGTCCACGCGGCCGCTCGGAGCCAGGCCATCGCCAAAGCGTCTCCGCGGACCAAGGCGTCTCTGAGTTTGCCGACGCCCTGGGAGCAGGAAATTCAAGCCGCGAAAAGGAAACAGTACGAACTCCTCGCTTCCGCCTCCGACGAGCCCTCGCTCTTCCAGAACGAGGCCACGGTCATGACCGAGGCGCCTCCGCTCCATACGCCGGCGCCGCCGCCGCCCGGGTCGGCGCGGGCGTTCGCCCAACAGGCCATGGCGGATCGTATTGTAGCGCTCGAGGCCCAGATCGCCTCGTGTGAAGAACGCGCGTCACGTGCGGAGGAACTACGGGACAAGACCCTGCAGAAGTGTAGGGAGCTGGGTTCGGAGCTCTCCTCTCGCACGGAAGCGCTGGAGGGAGAGTTGCGGGATTCTCAAGTGCAGCTGGAAATCGCCCAGTTGCAAGCCGAAACCTATAAGAACGCGGCGCCCGTCGTGCAAGCAGCACCGATCATCAAAGGTGACGACGAAAACGTGAACACGCTACTGGAGAAGCTGCAACAAAAGGAGCAAGCTTTACTGGACGCCAAGCAGAACTGGGCGCTGGAAAGGCAGTCCATGATCACCAAGACCCAGCGGACGAACACGGGTTCCGCGTACCAGGCGCATGTGCAGGCGAATGAGTTGCGCGCGCTACTCGCCGAGGCCGAGGATAAGGCGCAACAGCTGACGACGGAAACCGCGGAGGCCAAGGCTTCTTTAAAAATAGTGGAGCAGGACAACCAAGAATTGCGAGACGAGGTGGAAAGTTTCCGAGCATCTCAAAGAGAACTGGGCGAAGGGAGTTCCACAGCCGGTCAAACAAACAGGGCCGCCATGTCCCTCGAGTTCGGCAGCGTCAAGCAGACCTTCGACCCCGCGACGGAATCCTTGATGACGGCGCACGCGGACAAGGCCGAGACCCAACGAGCGGCGGATACGGCGAGGAGCGAGGCCCGCGTGCGCCAGCTGCACAACAAGGTCGTTTTCCTCAAGAGTTCGCTGGAGATGGAGATGGACTCTCGGGCGGCGCTGGAGAAGGACTTGAGGCAGGCCAGAAATATGCTGCAGCAGGAGCGCGAGGAGCACGAGAGCCGCCTGGCCGACGCCACGGAGGGCCTGAACGCCGCGGTCGAGTCAGCGGAGGCGCGGGCGCATTCGGCTGTGGCCGAGGCGCACGACCGAGCGTCCCACCTCGAGACGAAGCTGGCTTCGGCCCAAGCCGCGTACTCCGACGCGGTGCACGACGCCGGCGCGGCTCGAAGGAGGGAAGAGCAGATCAAGGGCGAGCTTAGAAGAGCCAAGGCCCAGGAGGAGCTCAAGGCCAAAACCATCAAAGAACAAACGGAGAAATTAGCATTATTACGGAGCCAGGAGATGGGCGAGCTCTCGCAGGAGGATCGGCAGCGGCAGGAAGAAAGAGCCCTCATTCGTAGATTGGAGAACGAGAAGCAGTACTTGGCCGCGCAATTAAAGTCCGAGGCCACTTGCAAAGGAGAATTGCAAGGCGCATTAGACAAAGCGGAGGAGCGCCTCGTGGAAACGGAGGCCCAGGGCCACAAGGCCCTGCAGAACTCGCTGGAGTCCGTCCGGAAGAGCGCGGACCGCGCCAACGCCGCCGAGAAGGAGTTAAGGGGTGTGAAGACGGAGAAGGAGGCGCAATCTATTGCGTTGACCAAGCAGATTGAAATGCTGCAGGATGGGTACACGAAGACCCGGGACGCCCTCAGGATCGAACAGCACCATCGGGGCCGGGAAAAGATCCAGGCCTCGGAATTGATAGACGGGGCCGGCAGTTTGAGAGAGCAGATTGAACGGTTGGAGCAAGATAGATTAGACGATCAGAAGCGGAGCCAGGAAGACAAGGAGATCCACTTGATCGCTTTAAGAGATCAAGAAAGGGCCATGAAGGCGGAGGGCGAGGCCGCGCGCAAGGAGTTACGGGACCACCACGTCCATTTGCAGGAGGTCCGGGCCAAAGAATTGGAACTCAGGCAGGACTTCATCGAGTTGCAGAAGAGCGTCTCCACCGCCGGGAAGCTGGGCCTGGCTTTGGGAGCGGCCGGCGTGGGCGCGAACAAGCGCCAGAAGCGGCTCGATGCGTTAGAACAGAAAGTAAGTGGGGACGAGCAGTTCTTCGGGGACAAGTATAGTGTGCCCTGGTTGAGACGGGAGGGCGCGTCCGCCTTCGCGACGTGGCGCGTCTTTACTTTAAGGACGAAGGCGTCCGAAGAGAATAAAGCGAACGTCGCCGCCGCGGTGCACGAGGCGCTCACGCGATCTAGGGACGCCCACGAGGAGTCCGTCGAGAAGCTGGTGGGGCGGTTGAAGGAAGAACGGGACGCGGCCGTGGCCTGCTCCAATGCTTCAAGTCTGCTGGAGGGGATAGAGGTGCTCGACAGTAGGATGAAGGAGCGCGACGAGGAGCGGGACACGGCGCGCGAGTTCGCGAGCGGCGCCGTGGCCAACCTCAAGGAGATGCTCACCAAGCAGAAAGAGAAGGCTGCGCAAATAGACAAGGCGCGCCTGGACCTGAAGCACGAGGCGTCCGAGGCGCGGGAAGAGGCCAAAGTCGCGCTCGCCGAAGCCGAGCGCCGGGCCCTCGTCGCCTCGCGGGCGGCTGCCGCGGACTACGACTTCTCGGCCGCGCTGCTCGCGGCGCGCACGGCGCGCTGCAAGACGACGGTCGCGGCGACGAAGTTCGACCTGGAGCGGGCACCTTCGGAACTAAAGGAGGAGGTCCAGCGTTTAGTGGAGGAAGTGGACACGTGCGACCAATTTGCGACGCACGCCGTGAGAGAAGCGGTCAAGGCCGCCGGGGCCTTCGAGGCGCTGGAGAGCATCCCCGGCGACCTCGCGTCGTACCGTCGGACGGCGGACCTCGCCGCGGACCGGGCCGGCGCCGCGATCGCGTGCGCGGGCGCCGCCGCGCGGAAGGCGGAGAACTGCGCCATGGCCCGCATCGTCTCGGTGCGGCGGGACGCGGTCTCATACGAAAGGAGAGAGGTGCAGAAGGGCGCCGCGACCGCCGCCCAGGAACTGGCCCAGGTGCAGGACGAGGCCTCCCAGGCGCTCCTTGGAAAACAGGAGCAGCTGGAGACGGCGATCCGCGCCATCCACGCCGCGGAGGTGGCCGGCGCCGCGGCTTTGGAATTGGTGCCGCCCCTGGAACAAGCTGTGCGAGAAGCGGTCCGGGAGAAGGACGGCATCACGAAGAAGTGGGCGCGGGACTGGGCGCGGAGTACGGATCGGCACAAAGCGGCGGACGTGGCCTGCTGCGCGGTGCGCGAGGATCTACGGAGAATCGAGCTGGAGGCCTCCGAAGACTTGGAGGCCACGGACAAGGCCGCGGACGCGTGCGCGCGCGCGGCCATTGCCAGTGCGCGCGTGGAGGTGGCGGAGCAGTGGCGCAAATCCGTCGCGAATGCGGAGGAGCGCGGCACCGCCAAAGAGGCCACGGCCTGGCGGCGGGGCATGGAGGAGCGCGACGCGCTGGCGCAGAAGGAGATGGAGAAGCTCAAGCGGGCCGCCGAACGCGCGTTGAGCGACGTCAAGCGGAGCGCGGCCGCTTCATTGAATGAAGTGCGCGTCACCACCAAGGCTGCCCTGGAGAAGGCGGCGCTCGCGGCGCAGGAGCGGGAGGAGGAGGCCGTCGCTCGGACGGAGGCCAGAGCGAGGCGGGAGGAGCGGTTCCTTAGGAACGACAGCGAAGCGGCGATGCACACCTCCGCAAGTGCCCGGTTAGTGTTGGACGTGGCGGCGCTCCAATCAAAACACCGCCGGTCGCAGCGCGAACGGGACGTCCGGGACGAGCGGGCGCTCGAGGAGTTCGCGACGGAGAAGGAGCGGTTGCGCAAGGACCTCCAGGCGGAGCGCGAGTCTGGGAAGCGCGAGCTCGAGATCACGGAGCGGCTGCAGAAGCAGCACTCGGCGGCCCTCGGCCTGGCCGAGGCCAAGGTCCAGCAGGAAGTTTCTTTGATTGTGAAGCGCGAGGCCGAAAAGACGGACGCTGTGCGAGCGTTCGACGCGTCCCACGGCGCCAAATTACATCTAGAGGTCCTTGCTTTGCGGGACATGGAGCACCTCAAGCGCGAGGTGGCCGCGGCCGCGCGCGCCAAGGCCAAGGCCGAGGCCTACGCCCAAGATGTGCTGATCCCGCCTTTGGTCGTGGCGCTGGACGGCTCCCAGGCGTTGAGTGCGGCGTACGAGGCGCAATTGGCGGCGGCCGGGCGGCAGTGGGACGACGAGCGAGATAGGGTGGTGGATCTTCGGGGCGAGGTGGCTTTTCAAAGGAGACAACACGCGCTGCGCGAGTGGCGGACGGCCGCGAAGGCCGTCGTGCTCGAGAAGAAGGCCGAGTTGCGGGAGAAGAACGCCAATCGAGCCGCGCAGGAGGTCGAGCGGGCCCTGTCGCTGCAGCTCCGGCGGGCGGAGCGGAAGGCTCTGGCGATCCGCGACCAGCTCGAGGAGAGATTGGAGGACGGCGAGCAGTTCCGGGGGCGCATGCACGATACGCTGGTGAACCACGAGCGCGCGACGCTGGTGGCCCATAAACGGAGGAGTACCGAACTAGGCATGGAGCTTGAGGTCATTGTTCGGGATCGGGACGAGTTGGAAGCGGAACGGGACAAGATCCTCGAGTACGTGGACGAGATGCAAGAAAGTGTTAGAGCCATTGAACAGGCTATTCATGCGCACTCGAAGAACTCCGCCATCTCGTCAGACGGGCGCGTCAACGTCGCCCACGCAAAGAAGAAGAAGCGCATGGACGACGACCACGAGATGCTCTTATTAGGCGTGGAGAAGCAGCGGAACGCTTTAAGTGAGACGGACGCGCGCCTCCAGCGGCTCAACGACGCCCGGGAGCGGAAGGAGGACGATATGAAGGAGCTCGAAAGACGGCTCGTGGAGTTATTGGTCTCGCAGCAGAAGAAGCTGCTCGCCATCCTGCAGGAGGCGGCGCACGCGACCCAGGAGCTGGACGAGCGGACGCCGCGCGAGGAGGAGGAGGAGCTCGGGGAGCCGTCGGCCTTCTCGGAGTTTTCTCGGAGTAGCGCGCGGGGGGTCTACGCGAGCTAATATCGGGGGTCTGTGAGTTTCTTTTGGGCGTGGGGGCGCGAGCGACTGAAACCCGTTTTGGGTCCTGTTTTTGCAGGCGCCGCGCTCGATAAATAACGCCGTGCATACGGCGTCATTCGCGCATTTTGCAAGCGGGTAATAACCCGGAGGCAAACCATGAACAGTGACTGCGTCGAGAGGTCTAGTCACCAGTCCTTGATCATGGCGCCCAGACGCCCCTCAAAACAGACCATCAAGAATAAGAGGCAGGGATCGAACGCGGTCCGGCGCGCCGTCAACCGCCAAATCCCAGCGCTCAAGCTCATAGCGAAGTCGAGTTTTAAATTGAGTGAAGGTTGGGAAGAATCAGGTGGCGATCCATTGCAGTGGCGTTTGGCCCACGACCACGGCGAGACAGTGTACACTAAAGTGTGTGAGATAGACTAGACGGGCATTGTTACCATCATGTTCGGCCAATGCGATTTTGTGGATGGGAGCATGCCTGACGCCATCGGCGAGCTCCGCTCCTTGCGTAAAATATCACTCACCGGTTGCTATAGCCTCGTCTCGCTGCCGCATGCCTTCACGCGGTTGTATATGTTACACCTCCTGGACTTAAGCCATTGCTCGAGCCTGGCCACCCTGCCAGACGCTTTCGGCTTGTTAATCGCGTTGGAGTCGCTAGATCTGGCGTGGTGTAAGATTCTCGAGCTACCGGATTCGTTGACTCGGTTGTCTTCGTTACGACGCCTTGTGATGGTTGGCTGCTCGATGGTCGCGCTGCCCGAAGATATGGGCTCGCTCACCGCGTTGACCATTCTCGATCTGGGAAGACGATATCAACCCCCACAGAGGGATGTGCTCCGATTTTCGACGGAGGCGGTGACAGACGTGCGACGTCTGCAGCGAGGTCGCGGGAAAGGACCAACCCCCCCTCCCCGTCTGCGACGGCTGCGGCGCGCGGCGCTACTGCGGCGAGGCGTGCCAGATCGCCGACTGGGCAACCGGCCACAAGCAGACATGCGCCGCGCTGCTCCCCCTCCCGGCCATCTTCAGTGGAGACCGGCCGATCGAGATCCGGTCGCGCCACTGGGCGTCCTTTCCGTGGCGCCGCTTCGCGAACGTCGAGGCCGCCGCCCTAGCGTTCCCGGGCGTGGCGGCGCGCGAAATCGGGGAGCTCGTGGCGTTCCCTGGCGTGTCGCACACGGCCATCGATGCGCGCCACGCGGCCGCCTCGCTGGCGCTCTAGATTAACAAAATTTTACCAGCCCCTACAACTCCCCCTGCCGCCGCTTCTCCCGCGCCGTGACCTGCTCTTTGTAGGCCCCGACCTCCGACGGGTCCAGGTGGCACAGCTCCGGCAGGTCGAAGGGCACGTCGCTCGAGGCCTGGAGCCACTTCATCATGGGCTGGACCTTGCCGAGCCCCGAGTAGAAGCGGAAGGGCGGCCTCTTGTCTCGAGCCGGGAGTAACACGATCACCGGTAAAGGTCCCGCGATGAGGCCGTCCAGCGGCGGCGTAGCCCGCGTCACGTCGAAGCGCGCGATGACCAACGAAGGAATTTGCAGCGCCCGGAACCGCTCGGCCATTTTCTTGTAGTAGACCGTCAACGCGGCGCACTTCTCGCAGCCCTCCGCGTGGAAGATGATCAGGACGTCCTTCTCCGCTAAAGCTTCTTCATCAAAGTTCTCCGGCGTCAGCACTTGCACATCATCCACCCGCCCGATCTGCCGCGCGCGCACGGAATGCGCCCCGAAGTGCTCGAGCCGGCCCATCACTTCGACGGGCGCTTTCTTCCGCGGCTTCCGCTTCAGGAGCCACTTCGGATCAAACACATCGTCCTTTCGCTGGAGAGCGAAGGCGTCGGCGTCCTCCTTGGAGAGCAGGCGCCTTGATAAAAAGGCCCCGAGGAAGTCGCGCAGGTGCGCTCGGTCCAGAGGTAGTGACTCGGGGAACGGCGCGATGACGCCGTCCTCCTTGGCGTTCACGGCCACCGCCGGCAGCCGCCGCGCACCGCCGAAGAGCCCCAAACTCTTCATGCGATCCTCTTGGGCCACGCCGTCGACGTACGCGAAGGCGACGCGGTCCCGAAACGACTCGTCCCGGCGCAGTTGCCTAAACTCCTCCACCAGGTCCCGGTTGGGCACGCCGCCCGACAGCCCGCCCAGTTCTGCGTTCCGGTCGTGGCCCCTTAAGTCCAGAAAGAGCAGGAGCATGGGCCTGTTCAGTACCTCGTACCTTGCAAAAGTCTGGGGCGTCAGCTCCCCGACCCCGGGCAGTGTCTCGGCGTCGACCCAGGGGCCCAGTCCAACGTCCGGGGCGTCGTCCAGCACGTGCGATACGACGTCGTCGTTCGCCACGAGGACCGACGGCGTGCGGTCCGCGAAGCCGCCGTCGACCAGGGCGCGGGCGACCTGTTCATCATCGATACGGGCGAAGTAGACGTCGTGCCTTGACCTCCGCTCGCTGGCGGCGGTGTCGAACTCCGCACTCTCGTCCGCCTCGACGCCCGCGGCGTCGGCGAAGAGGCCCAGCACGCGGGCCGCGTTGGGCGGGACGGTATCGTTCACGTCGCCTTCTACGACGCCCGTCTCGGCTCGCAGCGACAGCCGCGCTTTGAGCGCTCGCGCGTCCTCCGCCGCGCCGAGAAAACGTAAAGCTGCGTTCAACGTCGCGAGCCGCGGCGCCGCCGGCGCCTTCAACTTCCGCGCGAAGGCCACGAGCGCGTCCGGCGCGTGGACGCCCGCGAACGGCGCCGCGTGCGACCGCCTGTAGGCCACGACTTGGGGCATACTTCCGAGCTGGAGCTCCTGCAGTAGCTCGCGGAAGAAGGGGACGTCAGCGTCGGCTCTAGCGAGCGGCACGCCCAGGGCCTTGAGCCCGGGCGCCGCGGCCGCGTAGGCTTGTTCCGCGCCGACGCAGCGCAGACATGCCCGGCTGCCGAACGCGACGAGTGCGACGTCGAATTTCTTGAGCAGTTTCGAGAAGTTCTTGGCAGTGACGTTGAAGTGGCCCGCGGTCAGTGTGTGCACTGTGGAATTGCCGCCGATGAGGCTGTGCGAGCAGTCGTCGCCGTGCCAGCCCGGGTCGCACGTACAAATGAAATTGCTGCAGGCGCCGTGGCCGGAGCAGCCGTTGAAGCAGACCTTGCCTTCTTCGAGGGCCCGCGTGACGGTTAGCAAGAGCAGCGCAGAGATGATGCGTGCTCGCCGCATGGCTGCAAAACAACAAGGCGTGCCAAGGTGAGCCGTTCTCGGGCTCTCGGCGGCTCTTGCAGCGCTTTTTGCGGCTGAACCCTGGGACCTTAAAGTAATGACGAGGAATGCGGACTGCTGGCCTGCAGATCGCGCCTGATAGCGCGTTCACGGCCTGTTTTAAGCCAGGGCAAAACCCATCACGGGCCAAAACGGGTTCGCCACCAGGAAAACGGACGACACAGGGGCGACGGAACAGTCGTGCCGTCTGTCGAACAGAAAAAAGTCATGAGATTGGTTACACAGCCCCCCAAAAGCGCCCGCGTATTCATGCGGTCGCGTCATCGGGAAGCGAGGGGTTCTGGTTGGCGCGGCTTCGCGGGTGTGGTCGCCGGAGATGCCACAGGGCCCACCTTGGTGCGACCTGTCTCCACAACGCCGAGCCGCTTAGAAGCACTTGCGGTGGACGATGGCCGGGCCGGACTCGTCGTACTCGGCCTTGGAGATCCACATGTTCTGGAAGGTGGACAGCGACGATAGGATGGAGCCGCCGATCCAGACGGAGTACTTGCGCTCCGGCGGCGCGACGACCTTGATCTTCATCGTCGACGGCGCTAACGCGGTCAACTCCTTGGTCATGCGCTCGCCGACGCCGGGGAACATGGTCGTGCCGCCCGAGAGCACGATGTTGGCGTAGAGGTCCCGGCGGATGTCGACGTCGCACTT
>Ga0302122_10000759_pt1 | contig 20022 bp, 16 predicted proteins | sample CB21_SCM_MG_FD_203115 | JGI IMG/M metagenome (GOLD analysis project Ga0302122, IMG submission 203115) | Marine microbial communities from Western Arctic Ocean, Canada - CB21_SCM | ecosystem: Environmental > Aquatic > Marine > Oceanic | place: Canada: Western Arctic Ocean | collected 2017-09-28
CCGCCGCGCGCGCCGCCGCCGCCGCCGCCGTCGGCGCCGTGCCGCACGCGGCCGCCGCCCACGAGCCCGCGGGGCTGGACGCGCGCCGTCGACCCGGCGAGCGGCTACGCGTATAGGTACGACGCCCGCGGCAACTCCGTGTGGGAGCACGAGCTGCGACCGCAGTCGCAGCCGATGCCCAGCGCGAGACCCGCACGCGCGGCGAAGCGCGCCGCTCGGGACCAGCCGCGGTCCGCGTCGTCCGATGATGATTCGTCGTCGTACGACTCCCCGTCGGACTCGAGCGACGACGACTGCTGCGAGTGCTTTCGACCACGGCCGGCCTACAAAAAGCTGAGTACTACGTAAGTTGTTTTTTTATTGTGCATATTTGCTTCGAGGGGCTCCCGTCGATGGAGACCACATCGTAGCCCAACTCGGCGTACATGGCCCGCGCCGCCGCGTTCGACGCCTCGACCTTCAGGAAGACGCGGTCGAAGTCCCAGGCCCGCACGATGGCCTCGCACTTCTCGACGAGGCACGTCGCGAGGCCTCGCCGGCGGTAGTCTTCTCGAACAGCTAAATCGGAGACGTAGGGCCGCGGCCGCCCCGGCGATTTGGCCGGGCGCCCGTCGCAGTCCACGTAGCCAACGGCGTCGCCAGCTGGTGAGCGCGCGATGAGCTGCACGTGGTTCGCCCCGCCGTGGTGGTCGCGCAGTCGCCGATGCTCGCGGTGGGCCGCCACGGCAAGGAACGTCGGGTTGCGCTCGCCGAAGAACGACGTCACTAGTAAAACAGAAGCGTCGCCGAGGTCCTCCTCCGAGGCCTCGAGGAGCAGCACGTCCTCATTTGTCGCACGTAGAGGCGCTACTCGCCGTCGCTCGGCGTGGCGCAGCCCCACTAAAAACAAACACACGGCCCCGATCATGGCTTCGCCTTCTTCTCCAGTGAACTCTCGACGCACTCCCTAAACGCGTCGTAGAACTCCTCGCACTTGTCCTCGACGTTGCCGTCCGCCTGGCCCCAGCGAAACGGCTGCGCCGAGAAGCACTTCTTGTAGGCCTCGTTGAGCGCCTTGCACTCTGGGAAGCGGCGGTCCATGCGCAACACGTGTGCGGTGGCAGAGCTGTTTTTAGCCTACAGTGCTCGCTACCGCAGCGCACGACTGGTCGTGAGACGTGTGCGGGCGTGGAGGGTCACAACCTGTCGTAGGCAGAGCGATGACTGTATAACAGTGTCGTGCGTGGCTCCTAGCGTGTTTGAAGCTGAACGAAACCCGTCAGTGAAACCCGTGCGTTTATAAAAATTCGGCAAGCGTTTTAGCTAGCGCAAACGGAGCGTAGTGGTGGCCGAGACCGCTTCAAAAGCTTTCAACAGACTACCTGAGAAGCCATGAGGCGACGCCTGCTGCTGCTCGCCTGCGCCGTGGCCTCCAGGGCCGCTGCGGACCCGCAGCCCGATACGACGCCGGCGGCGGCGCACGCGGCGCCAGCGCAACCGGAGAACCTCGCCCAGTTCGTGCGCGAGGCGCTGGAGAACGCGTATACCACAGATGACGACAAGCGGGCCGTGCGCCTATTGCAGGACGGCCTCGCGGACGCCATCTTGGAAGTAGGGTGGGACGACGACGCCGACGAGGTCGCGCAAAGCTTCTCGGCGAAACGGGACCTGCGCGGCGCTGACGCGCACGCTGTTTTGCAATTAGCGCGGGACATGAAACAAGACTCCATTAATAGACGGGACCTGAAATTGTGGGCCGTGTGCGTCAACGACGTTCTTAGCTCGGGCTTCGAGATGGTCGTGGCGCAGAATTATGCCCCAGTGTTCGTGGAGAAGGGGGCGACGGCGCGAGGCTTTGCGGAGGCGTGGTGTAAACCAAGGGAGATCTGGGAGGCCGAATGCGACATGATCGCGTCCACGATCTGCCGGGAGGCCGTGGCGCGGGGCTTTGCTCAATCCACGCCCGCGCAACCGACGGGGGTCGCGGTGACCGCGGGGGCGCGAGTCATGGCGTTAAGAGATGGCGCGTTCCAGCTTGGCGTCGCCGCGTCTGTTGGAGACACCCATGCCGACGTCGTCTTCGAGGACGGGAGTCGCCAGAACACGTCGTTGTACGACGTGCGGGCGCTACCAGCTGCGGATGAACCACCGCAAGCAACGCACCCGAAATACGTCTGGGCCGCCGTCGCCGCGCTGCAGGCCATGGTGCTCGGGCTTGTTGTTTTAAGGGACCACCGGCGGCTCGCGGCGCCAGAGCCAAGACCGCCGCGGCCGCGCGAGGTCTCGCCCCAGCCTATCGTACCGAAGGCGCGGGACTGGGGCGCGCGGCGACGATGCAGCAGTCAAGCTCCGGTGGAGACGCCGTCGCGGGCGGTGCGGCGCTCCTTGTCGACGGCGCCGTCGTCGGCGCCCGATTCCGACGCGCTGGCCGGCGACCGCGTCGGGCTGCTGAGCGCGACGCCCGGGTCGCGCGACCACGAGCGCGCCTGGCGCAAGATGTGGGCGACGAGTCGGGGCGCGCCGCCTTCTCCGGGTGGGGACGACACGGCGTTCCGGGATTGGTACGCGACGACTTTCCCGACGAGCCCGCGGTCTCCTCAGGCGGAAGAGGAGGTGGACGACGGGGCGTCGGCGGCCCTCATGGCGGCCGAGTCGGAAATTCGGCGGGCGAACGCGGCGCTGGGGGGCGGCGACGAGGTCCCGGCGCCGAAGGTGGCCGGGGGGGACTAAGAATTGTGTGATGGTTTATGTATAATTGCATTTCGCGGGCGTATAGTAATTCTCGCGAATGCCGCAGGGATGTCTCAATGGTCACTACGGTCGGGTGCGCGCCACCGAGCACGCGCCGTGCTGCTTTTTCTGTCTCCTCATACGTATGTATGGCTTCGCGGAGATCAGCGAGCGTGGCGGAGTCGCCGCTGACGAGCGCCGCCGCGTAATTCCCCGTCATAATGAGCATGAGCTCATCATTCTCGCCGAGAACGCGTTGCGCCACGGGTATCGTTTTGCGCAGCAATGATTTGGCTTCTTCGAAGCGATTCATTTCTTTTAGCGTCGACGCATAGTTGCTGGCTGCTCGGAAGGTGCTCACATTTTCTTCGACGTTAAGCTTCAACGTTTCCGAGTATACATCGCGCCACAGGCGTAGGCCTTCTTCATGCCGTCCTATCCTTTGATACGTGTTCGCAAGATTGCCCTGAATGATGAGAAGGTTGTGTGAGAAGCTTGGTTCTGATCCGCCAATGCGCCTCATCGTGGATAACTCGGCCTCTTGCACGGACGACGCGTCCGCGAAGTGGTTTGCGGCGGTTAAACCGCTTCCAAGCGCCATCATCGCCATGCTCCTAATCTGATCCGTCTCCGGCCGGCCCAAGTACGTCTTCCAGCTCGCCCACCCAAGCGCACATTTCACGACGCCATGGTAGTCTTGTTTGCACAGACCACACATGTACCACCGATCCCGTCTCGGATTTACATCCAAATTATTCTCTTTCGCCTCCGCGAGCAGAATCTTCGCCTGCTCCGCCAGGCACGACACGTGGGCAAAGCCTGCCGTCCCCCGACACGAGCACCCGCGCACGAGGCCCTCCTTCGTTTTCCAGTGGAGATCCTCCGTGCAGATGTAGCACGTCTGGCCCTTGGTGTCCTCCGCGCACTTCTCGACCGCGACTATTACAGCCTGCGCGTACTTGGCATGATACTGCTCGGCGCCGCCGCCTTTCTTAATCTTTTTGCAGAGCTTGTCATGGCCGCCTTCTTTCCAGTGCTGCTCCTGGCAGGCCGGCCCGCAGTAGCGCGTCTTGCAGCGGCTGCATTGCTTGGCCAGGTGTGGCAAAGGGGCAGCGCAACAGGCGCATTGCGTGAGGATCATCGTGCTCCGTTTTGGGAGCGGCCGAATCTAGTAAACAATACAGCGAATGTCTTGGCTGCACAGTAGTAAGCAATATATATTGAACGCCTTGGCTGCACGGGCAGCACACCAGCGTCTCTATGACATTATGCGCCTCATGAGCCTGCACGAGTGCCAGTACCCGCACGGACGCGTCGGCGGAACAGAAAGACAGAAAGACGCATCAGGTTAGTGCGGAGGGCTCGTTGTTCATCATACATCCGAACGTTTGCGTGCGGGTTTTCAGCGAAGCCGAGTCTAGTCTGGCTTTGAAGTCAGTAAACTGCAACACATAAGTGGCACTGTGCTTGCGCTTGGTGACTCACCATTCATTGCTGTAAAGCGCACCGACCAGTGCCGCATCACGAACCTGCCCAGCGACGCACCCACGATGAAGAGCTGTCTGCTCCTCGCCGCGGCGGTCGCGGCGCTCCAACCCAGCACGCCGCCGCGCCACTCTCGCGTCGTGCTCCACACGAGCAAGAAGAGCACCACGACGCGCCAGCGGCCCAAGGGCGCCGGCCGCGAGCGGCAGGGGAGAAGGAGAGGCGACCTCATCCAGGGCATTTACGACGCGCCCGCGCTCATCGACGATTCATCAGCCGTCCAGGACGACCCTTTATTACCCTTCGTCGAAGCTTTGGCACATGCGGCGGACAAGCGCAAAGGGAGAAATATAGTCGCGTTCCACACGGCGCCCTTGACGGACGTGGCCTCCTTCGTTATTGCCGCCTGCGGGCGCAGCCGGCCGCAGTGTAATGCGGTGGCGGCGGCCGTCGTGGACGACGCCAAGGAATTATTCGGTCGGGTCCCCAACCATGTGGAAGGAGGGGCCGACGGCGGCTGGACCTGCATCGATTTTGGCGACGTCATCGTGAACGTCATGACGCCGCAAGCGCGCGAGTTCTACAACATCGACGAGATCTGGCGGGTAGCGGAGACCGTGGACCTGTCGGACATCGTTAGTCCGGAAGGACCGGATTCTTTGGACGATGAGGATCTCCTGGAGGACGATGAAGAAGACTTCTGGGACGCGCCCAACGCTTTAGATGCCTGGGACGCCTCCCTGCCCGAGAAGCCGGAGGACGCGTGGTAAGCGAGTTGTGTTCATACCTGTCTACCTCGTAGATCTACCTCGATGGCTTGTCTAAGAGAGGCCACCGTCGCGCCCCCCCCACGCTTCTTAGTTTTTCATACAGGTCAGTTAGAGAGGTACTCCTCGAGCGCGCCGGCGGCATCGAGCTGTTGTTTCAGGGAGCCGTCGTCGGCCGCGTGCGCGAGTGACGCGAAGTCGCCCACGCTCACGCCGTCCACGAAGCAGCAGGGGCAACTGCCATAGAGCTCCGTCAACTCAGCCACCATGGCCGGCTCGCTCAGCAAAAAAGGCAAGGACGGCGCCGAGCCCAGCGAGACGACCTTGATCTGGGACTCGTGCACGCCCTCGTCCATGAGCATACTGCGGGCTCGCCCGCAGAAGGGCGAGAGCTCGTACCCGAAGATCACGACTGGCGCCGCTTGCCTTTCGCGGTGGATCATGGCGCGCGTGGCCGCTCTATCATACGTGCCGGCCTGGGCCTTGGCCAGGTGGTCGAAAAAAGGTGCGAAGGGCGAGGTGAGCGAGGAGACGGTTCTAAGCACGGGCGCGGCCAGGCCGTTGATGAGCGGCAGCGTCATCGCGAGCGTCATGACAGTCCGTCGGATCATCGTGCTGCTTGGCTGGAGACCTTGTGAGGTGCAGTAGAGCGCTCTTGATGAACTTGATGCGGAGAGAGCAGGTCGTAGTAGCAGTAGTGCGTCGTGCTTTTTGGCTGCGTGTGTGATCGCTAAAATACCAGGTTGACGTGTACTTTCGTGTGGCCAAAAAGCTTTGAGGTGCGTAATCAACTGCACCCACCCTTCCCACGCGTGCGCCGGACCTTTGTTGGCGAAATTAATCCGCAAACTGCCGATTTGTGCCCGCGGCGCGCGGACGATGCTATCGAGAAGTAAGACGACCGGACGGGGACCGGACCTCCAGGTAAAACTCCTATTGCCCATGGGGTCAGCTGCTTGGGGTGCTCACCAGAAAGTTAGTCCGCTATCGACATGATTTCGCGCGCGCAAGCGGCGGCGCGGGGGCGGGGCGGCGCCGCGCGGGTTCGTATGAGAATGGCTACCTCCTGCGCGCAATTATACTTGCAGCCTGAATTGCTCGTCGGCGTTGGCCAAAAAAGTTGAGAAATGTGCGGGTTTCGGGCTTGAGCACCCGTCTGGTCGCCGCCGGAAAGGGTGCGGTGTCATGATGACGCCTCCGAGACGTGAGGCGGATACTTCGCTTTTGTGATCGGCTAGTGAGTTTTTGCTGCTCTGATGAGCTGACAAAAAGTGCAAATTGCGGTGTTGCAGCCGAGTAGCAAGCGGCGCCGTCAGCACGTGTACAACAGTCGCCGTTCGAAAGCTTTCTCATGAAATCCGCAGCAGAGACGATCCCTGTGAGCAGTTTGAAGTGGTGCTCTCCAGCAATTTGGGTTGCTCCTCGAGCTCCTGAGAGGCTGCAAAAGCCAGACGGAGGCTGCGAAAGCCAGAAGTGCTCCTGCGGTCGACGATGGCACGCGCAGCCATCCTCGGGATGATAGGCGCGGCCGCAGCGCTCCACATTCCAAACCATCCGGCGACGCCCTACATCGCGCGCAACGGCTTCGCCGTGCTCCCCCGGCCGGCCCAGGTCACGGCGGCGCTCGTCGACGAGACGCGAGCTCATATTCTGAGGAGGCTCGACCTCCTGCGAGAAACAGCGCGCCGCAAGCACGGGAGCGATTGTGACCTGCGCTTCCACGAGGTCGCGAGCCGGCAGCCGCACCGCTTCGACGTGCGCGCCTGCGACGAGGTCGAGGGCCCGGGTTGGAAGGAACTCGAGGCCGCCGTGCTGGAGACGGCGACGGACGTCCTGCCGCGCCTGTCCTCTACGAAGCCGCCGCGCATCACGGCCGCCGGCTGCGTCATCAGCGAACCCGGATGCGCGCCCCAGCACTACCACGCCGACGGGCCCCACCCCGACGCGGCGGGGCTGTACAACTGCTTCGTGCCGCTCGTAGACGTGCCGGCAGAGGGCGACGGCACGGCGTTCTGGATCGGGTCGCACATGGACGAGAAATTGGCGAGAGCCGCGGCCGCGAAGCGGCTCGACGGTCTGAACCTCGACGACATCGAGGTCGCGCCCGCCGTGGACGCGGGAAACCTCCTCTTCTTCGACTACCGCGTCGTGCATAGGGGCCTCGCGGCCCACGATAGGGTGCGGCCCGTGGCCTACTTCACCATATCCACGCGCGACGACGACGTGAAGGACGACTGGAACTGGTCGGGGGAGCGCCTCCTCGACGGGCCGGAGGATCTCCGCCCCGAGGGCTCCCAAGGGTGACACTAGCATATCCCGTCGACTGGATATGCTACATCTCGGCGACGGCATCGCATCAACGGCATCGCGGCGACGGCATCGCGTCATCGCATCAACGGCATCGCGTCATCGCATCAACGGCATCGCGTCATCGCGTCAACGGCATCGCATCAATGGCATCGCGGCGATAGTATCACATCAACGGCATCGCGTCCAACGGCATCGCGTCCAACGGCATCGTGTCCAACGGCATCGCGTCCAACGGCATCGCATCAACGGCATCGCGTCCAACGGCATCGCGTCATCGCATCAACGGTATCGCATCAACGGCATCGCGTCCAACGGCATCGCGTCCAACGGCATCGTGTCCAACGGCATCGCGTCCAACGGCATCGCGTCCAACGGCATCGCGTCCAACGGCATCGCGTCCAACGGCATCGCGTCATCGCATCAACGGTATCGCATCAACGGCATCGCGTCCAACGGCATCGCGTCCAACGGCATCGCGTCCAACGGCATCGCGTCATCGCATCAACGGTATCGCATCAACGGCATCGCGGCGATAGCATCACATCAACGGCATCGTGTCCAACGGCATCGCGTCATCGCATCAACGGTATCGCATCAACGGCATCGCGGCGACGGCGTCGCGTCGATGGCGTCGGTTGCAGCCCCCTAGTCGGCGGGGTATGTTGACACTCACTAGAAGAAAATACAATAAGACCAACATACAAACTATTCGACGGGCGGCCGAAAATCAGGCATCGACGGCGCCCAGCCGCCCGACACCGTCGACGCAGCGCCGAGGCGCGACCCGACGTCCCTTAAACGGGCCGCGCGCGTCGGCGACTCGACCGGCGCGGCCACCGTCCGCAACTCCGCTAACACGGCGTCCACAATAATCCGCGCCGCGCGCCGATCGAGGTTAGCGTTGTACCCGCTACACGTGTGCACGTGCAAGCACGCCGGACACCCGCTGGAAAAGCGGCACGGGCACTCGCTCAGGAGGCGCCGCGCTTGGCCCAGCGCCGCATGGAAGCGGCGGAATAGGCAATCCGCTGCGCCCAACCCGCCCGGCCGCGCGTCGTATAATATGAGTCGCAGCGGCCGCGGCCTACTCTGGCGCGGATACACGTGCTCCGTGGCGATGTCCGCCGGGTCGCACACAACGAACAATGGCGCTAAGATCAGCAACGCGTGGTTCGCGGCGTGCACGCCGCTCCGCGCATCTAATTGCAGCGAGGCCATCTTCTCGATCGCACATAAAGGAACGTCGACCCACGTGCCGCGGGAATCGAATTCCAAGGGCGGGAGCGAGAACTCCTTGAGCTCCAAGACCTTGAAGGTCCGCCGGCACACCTTGCGGTAGCCCCACACTTTGGAGATGACGTGCACGACGCCCGTCTTCAAGGGGGCCCGTGCTTCTAAAACGCGGACCGGGTCCACGTCGGTATGGTTGCGCGACGCCGTGATGTACGAGCATGTTTGTAAACGCTTCACGGAGGCGTACCTCGCCTGCAGGTCCAGCTTGGTCACGAGGTGGGGCCGGGCCTGCGTGCTGGACGTGAGCCGCGTCCTTGAATCGCGGGGGGGTCTCGTAGGTATGAAGTGCTCAGATGTGTAAAGGTCATCGTCAGCGCTCACGTCACCACAGGTGCTGTAAGACAGCACCAGTGCAAGGACCGTTGTAAAACACAACGGTCGCTGTGCCCGGCGCGCGGCATCGGCGTAACTATGTGTACCATCATCACCGCACTTGATAAAGAAGGCAACCGGGACGTTGTACGCACCTGGTGCAAGTAGACGGCCCCCTCGAACAGCTCGTAGAAGGCCCGCGCGTACGGCACCGTGTCCAGCACCACGCCATTAATCCGCACCTCGATGGTGACGGGGTCCACCACCCTTAGAGGCACGTCCTTCGCGTGCCGCACGTCGCTGCGTCGACAGACGAAGGACCCGCTCCTTTCTACAATGGACCCGTCTCGTTTTAAAGCGTCGAGGGCGTGCGCCCACGTTTTCAAAGCCTCCTCCGTTAAGAAACCGTCCCTTCGCCCGACAAAGCGCTTCCGGTCCTCGCCAGAGAGGGGCGCCTCGGCCGCGGCGCATAATAACTGGTCCCGGAGCACGCGCTCGTTCGTGATGAACAGCGCGCACGGCTCCACCTCGCCACTTAACAGAGGCGCCTTCCGCGCCATCAGCTGGTCCAACGGCGAGCTGAACAGCACCACTACCGCTAACGAAGCCCGCGACGGGTCCCGGCCGGCCCGCCCGGCCTGCTGCCTTAAGGAGCACCGGCTCCCGGGCCAGCCCAGGTGCACCGTGGCGTCCAAATCCCCCACGTCGACGCCCAGTTCTAAAGCACAGGTAGCCACGACGCCGTCCAATCTCCCTTCGAAAAAGTCGCTCTCGACGCGGCGCCGTTCCCCGGGCGTGTAGCCGCCCCGATACCCCGCTAATCGCGTCGAGCACCGCTCCTGGGCGTAGCCTAGTACGAGTTCCTGCAATTTCCGCGTTTTGCAAAAACAGAGCGTGCGGACCCCATGTGTGGTTAAAGAGGCCACTAAGCGCGCCGCCTCGACGATGGCGCTCTTCCGTCTTATGGGTTCTTCCTCAACACCTTCCACCGCCAGAGCTTTCCGCTCCGCGAGCATTGTTAAAGCGCGCGCTTGTTCTTCACCAACTAAGGCCGCCTTCTCGTCGTACTCGTCCGTGTCCGAGTCGTAGTCGTCCGTGTCCGCCTCCACGACTTTCCTTTTAAACTGCTTCCCTTTCTTTAAGGGCGGATTCCACACGACGACTTGCTTGGGCCCGCGCGGCGAGCAGTCGTCGTCGATCACAACTAATGGTCGGGAAGACGGCGGTAACAGCGTGGAGACGTGCTTTGATGCGTCCCTTATAGTAGCGGAACACGCGAAGTACTGCGCGGCCGGCACTAAACGCTGCAGCCGCCGCAAGACAGCCGCGACGTGCGCCCCGAAGCCGCCCACGTAGACGTGGGCCTCGTCCACGACCACGTACTTGAGATCGTCGAAGAGCCGGCGCCACCTACTAGATGCACCGGGCAGCAGCGTGTAGTGCAGCATGTCCGGGTTCGTGATCAGGAAAGTTGATGGGTTCTCTGCCAACTCATTCCGCTCCTCAGCGGACGTGTCGCCGTCCAATGTGGCGCAGGTCGCGTCCAAGGAACACGCTTTTATAGCGCGTGTCAAGGCCCCGAGCTGGTCCTGGGCGAGGGCCTTCGTCGGGAACAGGAAGAGGGCGACACAACCAGATTTCTCGGCCGCGGCACAGAGCGCCGGCACGGCGTAGCTCAGGGTCTTGCCGCTCGCCGTGCCCGTACTTAATGCCACGTCGGCGCCGCTGAGACACGCGTCGATGGCTCGGGCTTGGTGCGCGTAAAGTTTCAAAGGCTCCAAAAACTTGCGCACACTCTCGGGGAGCGGTGTCGTCACTGTTGAATAGCACCCGGGCTTCTTGGCGAGCGTTTCGATTCGAACGGCCTGCCCCTCGTACCAGTCCTCCTCACTCAAACGTTGTAAAGGTGCCAGGGCGTCGGTCGGTAGTGCTGGTTTCGCTTTCATCGGCGAGGGCGGTGGTGGTAAAGGCGCCGTCGCGACCTTGGGCCCCTCGTCGAAGTCCACGTGAAAAGCGTCGGTCTGGACCAGGCCCTTCCTTGCGAGCCAGGCGGCGTGCGCCGCGCCACAGCTGTCGCGCAGCGCGGCCTCGAGCGTGGCGCGCCGCGCGGCCTCGTACGTAGGACCGCGCTTCCGATCTATTGATGAGAGCTTCGGGAAGACGACCACGTCGTCCTCGAGACAAATCGCGCGGCCGCAGGCGAGCGCCACGGTCCGCACGGTCTCCGGCGCCAAGTCCAACTGCGGCACGGCGCCGCACAGCTGCGCCAGCGTCGTTTTGACGCGCATGGCCTCCAGGCTCCGCGCGACGCGGCGCAGCTGGTCGTAGCCGGTCAGCAGGGCGGCGTACTTCCTGGGCAGCGGCGCCGGTGGCGGGAGTTCCTTGCGGCGCTTCGGCGGCGGCTTCGCTTTGGTGGCACGGCGCTTCTTGGCGGGTGCCGGTGCGGGTGCTGGTGCGGCGGCGAAGAAGCGGGTGAAGTCCATCTCTCTTCACTAGCTCTTCACTGCTCTCTTTGCTTTTACGGTGTTGCAAGCTCGAAGCGGTGCATTATTTTGCCAGGCGGTCGACAGAAGTCTCTTAGGAGACCTCTGCGTAGGCCAGCTGCCTCACCGCGACGGTGCGTGGCTAAGGCTGGCTCAAACAAGTGCAGTGCGCAGGCTCACACGCTTTTATTTTCAAAACGGGTTTTATTCGCACGGGTTTCTCAGCTTTAAAATGCGGAGAGCACACTGAGCCGTCTGAACATCTCGGCATTAAGCTCATTGGGAGGTCGCGGGAGAACACGCGCCGCTCCCCTTGACTCGGGCAGCATCAGCGCGGCTGCAAGGCATACAGGGGCCTGATCGGCTGCCCCACCATTGCGTTCACCGTGCAGCAAGCCCGATGTATCGCGACGACACGCTCCGCCGAATCAGTGACGAGTGCGACGAGCTGCTGGCGACGGCCGAGGCCCGTGCGACGCAACAGCAGGCCTTCCGAGCGCCGCGAGGCGGTATCAGTTCTTCCCCTCCGCCGCGCCTCACGGACGCTCCCAGCGAAGCGCCGCCCGCGACGACGGACTCCGACGAGGACCCGGTCACTCTAGACCAGATGCGCGCGGCGGCGAGAGCGTCGGCCCCGGTCAGTGGCGGCCACGTGTTTCTGGTTGACGTCGCGAAAGACGGCCGCGCGGTGTGCAAGCTGAAAACCTGCAGGGTACCGCTGAACGTCGGCGCGCTACGACTCGGCAGGCGTTCGTGCGCGGTACCCTGCCTGGACGGCCGCGTGTCGTGGTACCACCCCGAGTGCGCGATGACCGCGTTCGCCTCGGCGCGGACCCGCGTCGTCGAGGCTGTCGAGGACATCGACCACGGCTTCGACGCGCTCTGCGCGGCCGATCAGGCGCGCATTCGGGCTGTCGTCGATGCCGCCGCGCGGGCCCGGGCTCCGAGTGCCGCCGACATCCGCCAATCCTCGCTATCGGGAGCGGGCGGCGCTCCGTTCCGGCAGCCGCAGCAAGCGCTGTATGGCACTCCGCGGGAGTCCGAGCCGCCGTCGCCGAAGCGCCGCCGCGTCGAGCAGTCCGCGCCGGCGACGACCGGATTTAAGCCTGGCTGTGGCGGCACGTGCGGCGAGGCCCTCGACACGCTGCTCGAGCCACTGACGGACGGTGGCGGCTTGCTCGGGCTTGCGTGCTGTGTGAGCGTCGATGGGCTGGTCACAAAACAGGCGGTAAATGAGGACAAACTAACCGCGCTCATCAATGAGGCACACAAAGAGTGGAGATTTTTGGGAGACAGATGTCGCGAAAGAGTAGAGTTTCTGAAAGCAGTCGGCCGGGAGTTAAAGCGCAAGGGCAAGAACAGGTACTTTTACAGCCAAAAGTGCAGAAGCCACGTCGGCGTCGTGAGCTCCGCACTTGCGCAGATAAAGAAAAATAGGAAGAGTGGTAGCGCTCTTGCGCAAAATGAATCGCCAGCGGCGAGCACGGGCCCGCCGGTAGCCGCCGTCCCACACGAGTTCGCGGCGCTCGGTGCCGCGATGACCGGCGCCGTCGCCCGCGCAGCGGCCTTTGAGGTGCGCCCGGGCTCCGCCGCATCCGTCGCGCGGCCGGTGGCCTCCTACGCGTTCGTCGAGCGCCTCCGGAACAGCGACAAGGCGGAGAGTTTCCAGCGCATCTTGGACAGCAGCGACAGCGCGGCGGTGCGGCGCCGCGTGGCCCGGCTCCTCCGCGACGACCTGGACATTCTGGAAGACTTCCACCACTCGACGCGGAACAAACCGCCGCCCGTGGCTCGGCACGGCTGGACTATTGCATGGGTCCATCCGGCGACTGGATTGGAGCTCGCGGCCTACGTGACCTGCGACGAAGCGGGCCACGCGTGGGGGGTCCCCGAATCGTGGGTCGCAAACTGCGTCGCCGGCCGCGCATCCCACGCCAACGGGCTCCAGTTCGAGTCCCGCGGGTGGTGGCCGCCGCCAGGGGGAGCGCGGGTGGTCTCGGCAGCGCGGGTGCGGCAGGGCGTCTACCTCTTGAACGGGCGGTTCCGAGCGCAGCTGGGGAGCACCTGGGGCTTCCTGGGAAACTTTGCCTCGGAGGCCGCCGCCGTCCTCGTGCGCGACCGCGCGCTGCGCCGGCACGCGCTGGGCGCGGCGCCGCGACGGGCGCCGGTCGACAAGGGACCTGGGCGCGGCAAGATCCCTTGTCCGTCTTGTGGCAGTTACGTCGGCACCAGAACGTGTACGTGCCCCGACTGGCTACGAATTTAAGGGCGCACGAGAGGCGGACGCTACCTGGAAGGCGCCGACGTCGGTCACGCTGAGGCGGCCCGAGCCCACAAGCTTTGGCGTGCCATCAAACTAGGAGGACGGGTCGCCCCAGGCGTGTTAGTGGGAGAACGACCGGGCCGGCGACGGCCCCGCACGGCGCCGCGCGCCGCACGCCTTTACAACGAGGACGACAGCAACACCGCGGCGGCGACGCGCGCCGCGCTGCTCGCCGCGGTCGACGAGCTGATTAAGAATGCCGAGTCGGCCTTCTTCCGGGAGCCGGTCGACACGCTCTACGTTCCGGACTACCTCGCCGTCGTAGCAAAGCCCATGGACCTCTCCACACTCCGGGGAGTCATCACCAGGAGAGCCGCCATGAGCGTCAAGCAGCTTGCCGACGCGCTCACCTTGATTATGAATAACGCGAAGCGGTACAATCCGCCGGGCCACCTTGTCCACGAGGCGGCCACTGCGTTTGCGCGACGCGCCGCGATCGTCGTCGACGCGGCACGCGGACGCGTCCTCGCCAAATATAATTACCCCAGGGGTCGTGTGGCGCGGATCCGCTGCGCGCGCTGCCGAAAGATCAGGGCGCTGCCGCCGGGCCGGACTGCCTCCAGATATAGATCGATGACGTGCGTCGACCTTGGCATCGCGTGCAAGGTACGCGAGTGCTCGACCCTCGAGGCCGACTGCCCCTGCCGGTCTGGCAAGTACCGAGCAGTCGTGCGGACACAGCGCGGCGCGTGCGGCGCGTCGAAGCATTTCTGCACCGTGCTGGCGGCGGAGCGGGCATACCGCCCGGAGGATGCGCAAGAAAAGTCACACGATCGGTGCATCCTCGACGCCGTCCACACCGGCCAGCCCTACCTCGGCGCGACCTGGGCGTGAGCGCGCGAGGACTGCACGCTCTACGCGTCGGGCGAGGACCCGGCGTCGATCCTGTTGTGCGATGGCGATAATTGTAAAGTAGAGGCGCACTACTACTGCGCCGGCCTGGATGCGGTGCCGCGCGGACACTGGTTCTGCTCCGAGAAATGCCGGGCCTGGGTCCCAGACCAGCATGTCGCAGATCAGTCGCCCGTGCTGCGCCGAAGGCACCCGGCGACGGCTCGCGCCGAGGACCGGTTGGTCGCGCCGTCCCTTGGCGGCCCTCTCCCGGCACGAGTCACCGAGCGGCAGAGTGGGCCTTATGAGATACGGCGAGTCGGCGAGGCGTTTTGGCGGCGGTTCGCCACGCAGGCCGAGGCCGCACGATCTTATGGCGTGTCCCAACGGACGATTAACGAGATCATCAACGGTGGCTATAGCCCAAGGTTCGAGTCCCGCAGAGTCGTTAAGGCGGCCGTCAACGATGGCGGTGCGCCCCAGACCGACGCAGTGACGACGACAGACGCTCTGGCCGGACGGCTGTTTCTCTGCCTGAGCTGCAACGCGCGGACGCGTTCGTGAATCGGCTGACGAGCAAAGTGGGCCGGGACTGCTTCGCCTGCGTCTCTGAGGCGCTGCGCGCGCGGCCGCCCAGCCCGGCGCGCGGCGCGCCGGCGACGACGGCGCCGCCATCCGGCAGCCGCGTTTCCGTGCGCTTCAGCGACGGCAAGAAATATGCTGGGGCTGTCGCGAAGACGCTGGACGAGCACCGCGCCAAAGTGCGGTATGACGACGGCTACCGCGAAACCGTGCACTTCCCGGACCCCGACGTCCGGGTCACGCGTGTCGGGCCCGCCAAGTTCCCGTGCCCCGCGGGCTGCGGCCGCTCGTTCGACCACGCGCCGGCCGCGGTGGCCCACGCCAAAAGGCTGCGCGAAGTTGGCGGCCGCGAAGCCGCACGCCGAGCCCGCGCCGGTGATCAGCGACGAGGTCGAGGCGGAGGCCGCGGCGGCGCCGTCGACCGTAAACGACCCCCCACGGCGCCGACCGCCGACTAAGCCCGCCGCCAAACCAGCGGCCCCGCGGGTGCCCTCCGTAGCGGCGCCGGCGCCTGCCACAGAATTCACCGACGCCGCACCACCAAAGAAGAGGAAAAAATACGGTTATTGGGACGTCGACTACGAGGCACTCGCGACGGGCATGGCGCGATCAGTGGACCACGACGGAGAAGCGGCGCACCGATGGTACCGAGTCTCTGGATAGGTCGCATACGCGGCCGGGCGATCCGAAGACGTACCGGTCTCTGTTAGAAGTCGCGCGCGCCCACTATCCCAATTTACTGGGGCCGGCGGAACCGCGCCGGAAACAAGGCCGCGATGAGGTGCCGCCGCCGACCCCCGCCGCCGTACCTGGGCGGCGCCCGAGCGCCGACAGCGCGTCCGACGACGACGACTTCCTGTACGCGCCGCTGCCCAGCGCCGCGCTGCCCGCGCCGACGCGCTACGCGGTCGGCGACGCCGTGGAGGCGCGCTGGGAGGGCGGCCCCGAATTTTACCCCGCCATCATCGTCGGTGTGCATGCGGTGCGCGGGTGGAATAAGCTGGACCTCCAGTACAGCGACGGCTCCGGCGACAAGGAGTCGGGCGTGGTCGAGGCGCTCGTCCGACCACTCAAGCGGCGGCGCGCCGCGGCGACCGACCGGGGCGACAGCGACGGCGATGATAGCGCTCCGGCCTGGGCTTCCGACGTGCGGGAGCTCCTTGTGGAGATCAAGGCCGTGCAATCGCGCATGAGTCGCCGCGTCGTGCTCGAGGACCTGCGGCAGCAGCTGACGAGCCGCGGCTTCCATCATAGTAGTTGCTTTTGGAAACCCGATCCCTACATCCGCGTGCCCGCAAACTTTCCGTGCTACTACAATGTCTGGGGCAAGGACAACTATCCTAAGGGAAAAGCGTTGGCTATACGGGCGTTCTCGGCTCTCGTCAAATACCTCGAGCGCGCGCTCGCGCTCGCGGGCGATGGCGTGGCCGTGCGCCTCGAGTCTGAGCGCAGCGTCGCATTGGCCGTGGGCGACGCCGACGACAAAGATGACAAGGAGGACGATGACTCGAGCGAGGACGCCGAGGAGTCGGACGTCGGCGGGCGAGCTTCTTCAAGGCGCACGATCGGAGTCCTGCCGAAGGCCTGCGAAGTCCGGCGCGTTGGCCACAAAAAGTGGCGGCGCTTCGTTTCTCGGGCGGACGCGGAGCGTGCGTTTCCCTGCCTGTCTAGAGGAGATATTGGAAAGCTCATCAACAACAGACCGGGAGCCCGGATTGGGCCGCACGTCCGCGAGGAGTTCGAGGCGCGCAACGCCGTCGACGAGGCCGATGACGACGACGTCGCGGGTGCCGTCGAGAGCACTGACGCCAAGGCGGGCGGTGAGGCTTTGCGCGATGGGGGAGACTGGAGGATTGAAATGCGCCGCGTCGGAGACAGTGTGTGGCGCCGCTTTGAGTCGCGGGCACAGGCCGCGCAACATTATGGTTTGGCACCGTCAACGCTCGGGCGGTTCATCAGAGACCCATCAAGTGCGCCCATTTTGGCCGGAAAATTCGAGACGCGTTGCGTCGTGGACGACGACGCCAAGGTGGAAGGGGAAGAGGAAGAGGAGGCTGCCACCGCCAAAGACGACGACAGGCAGGAGAGCCCCGCCACCGCGGCCCTCATAGGCCGCACAGTCCGCATCTGGTGGCCGCACCACAACGAGTGGTTCACCGGGCGCGTCAACGCGTTCGACGGCAATCTGCACGAAATCACCTACGACGACGACACGACCTGGGACGAGTTTCTCGCGGACAGGCGGTGGGAGCTCGTCGACGAGGCGGGCGCGGAGGAGGACGACGCCGCGGGCGCGGAGGGCGACGACGACGCCGCCTCGGGCGAGTCGCCGCAGAAGCAGCCCGACGAGGCGCCGTGCTGCCCGATTTGCCTGGAGCCGCTCGACGCCGCCGCGCCGGCCCTTGGAAAGTGCGGGCACCGCATCCACGCAGATTGTCTCTTCGGCGCCGGGAAGCTTGTGAGCCACGCCTGGGCCGACAACGCGCCGTCGACGAGGCGTGGCCAACAGGTCGAATGCCCGACGTGCCGCCAGCACTCGTGGGTCCCGGCGGAGGAGATCGAGCAGTATCGGACCCGTGAGAAGTAAAGTGTAAGTGGTGCAAGTAAATAGCCAGTATATTTAGTTAACGCGGCGTCGGGCGAGCGAGGCCGCTTAGACGGAGGACTCGTCGGAGAGCGAGGCCGACAGCCGGCGCGGCACGAGGCGCGACCGGCGCTCGTCCGTCGCCTGGAACACCGTCATGATCACCGTCGCCGTGCCCCGGAGGTGGTAGTCGCGCGCGCACGAGTCCAGGGCCAGCCGCACGTCGGCCTTGCCCGGCCGGCGCGACCAGAGCGCCAGCTCGGACTCCTTGAGGCCGTGATGCTTCGCGTAGTGGCGCCGCAGGTTGCCGAAGGTGTCGACGTCGCGCATGATGGTGGCGTACTCCGCGCCGCGCCGCACCACGCCCCCCGAGTCAAGGGGCGAGCGCAGCGTGTCACCCGCTAACACAACAAGGGTGATGTCGACCGGCGTGCCGCCGCCGCTGACCGAGGGCCACTGGTCCGGCGACGTCGCCTCCAGCGCCTCCTTCTGCGCCCGCTTGCGCTTCGGCGGCACCGGGCTGCGTCCCAGGATCGCTTTCAAATCAACGGGCTGCGACGTGGGGTCCTCGAAGACCGCGAAGGGGTCGACGCTCGCCTGCCGGCGCAACGTCTCGTTGCTCAACTCTCGCGCCCAGCTCGGAACCAGCGGCGCCTTGTGCGCCGCCAGGAGGGGTTTCGCGTAGAGGGGCTCGTCGCAGTCCTCGTAGTCGGACATGGGGTAGCCCTCGCTCGAGCAGCTGTCCAATGAGTCGTCGGTGGCCCGCCGCCGCCGCGAGCTCGGCCTCAACTGGTCGTCGTCGGGGCGCCGCCGCTTGCTCAAGGCCGTCGAGGCCGTCGCGCCCGCGCCGCGCGCGTTAGGGCCGTGCGGCGCGGGCGTCGGCCGCGGCTGCGCGAGGAGGCGCGCCTCGAGGACAGGCGGCTCGTCGGACGCGAGCGCGGCGCGGACCGCGGCGTCGCGCCCAAGGGGGCGGCCCTTCCAGTGGAGGCGCACGGCGGCGTCCTTGAGGCGGTACGAGGCCGCGACGTGGCGCACGAGGGCGTCGGCGCCGGTGACCGAGGCGGGGACCTGTACGTGGAGGCGGTGAGGCGTCGTCGGTGGCTGTTGGCGGCGGTTGGTCCTCTTTGCGGAATGAGGCGTATACGTGGCGTACTTGGGCGTGTGTGTCCGCTGCGATAGTGTGATGGCCCGGCGCCATCTGTTTTGGGGTGCACGAGCGCGCCACGGCCGGCAGCGTTTTCCGTTTTGGTCGCGGCGGTTGTTAGGGGAGACAGATTTGCCGCCGCGCGTGTTTTGGGGTGTGTGTTCCTTGGGACGAGCTATACTGTGTGTTGGGACAGCGCTGCGCCAAAAATGCAGAGCGCTTACGCCCTTGGCGCCGCGTTTCTCGAGGCTACCGGGATTTTTGGCCGGACACGGCCGCGGACCTGCAGAACGCGCTGCCGCAGGGACGCGAGGCGCGCAGCAGCTGGTACTGTGGCAGTGCTGGTGCTGGCGAAGCGCACAATCACAGAGCGCTGCGCCATCCTCGGTAATGCAAAATGGTAATATGCTTTGAGAGAACGGCTTTTGCTCTGGAAACCCGTCCCCAAATCCCTGTGGAAATACGACATGCATTTGTCCGAGTATCGTTCGGTTCGAGGCCGGTCCAAAGAGATCAATAGGACACTTCCTGGGGCGCGAAAAAATATTTTTTTAATTCGCGGTGCTCAAAGTGGTCAGTCGCGCCGATGGAATGCTGTCAATTCGTGGTCCAGAGGTCTCCCTGGGGTCGCTTAGGGTCGGTAGTAGTCGTGTGCAATCGCCTACACCGCATACGCCGGCGCTTGGGTCATTATCTACCAGTTCTCTTGGCAGCTGAGACACCTTTAGTAGTTATAGGCCAGGTCTGGCTCAAAGCGCTCTGAGAGCTATAGAATGTCACAAGAGCATGCGCATGCGGTGTAGGTGTCTACTCACCATCACACCTAACCCATAGAGGGTCCGAGAGCCGATCAGCACCCCAAAAAAGTGTTTTATTTGGGCTCGACAGCACCCGCTACCGTCAAATACGCCAATTACTCGAGGGCCTCCAGTAAGCGTGATAGCGGTATCGTTGGATCCCATACTACCCCACCTATAGTGGAAACTAAGTATATGACTTCGGCACCACGAGAAGGGTGCTTTGGGCTGACCGTGCTCGGGTCTGAATATTATTAATCTGGACCTCGCGCAGGTCGGTCGATGATAAAACAAACGATCGCGCCAAGGTCCATGGTGATGGTACAACCGCTGGTAGTCGCAGGTCCAGGTCTTGTGCCCGTATTCAAGCGATCGTGGGGTCGCGGGGTCGATCAGCCGCGC
>Ga0302122_10000761_pt1 | contig 20004 bp, 6 predicted proteins | sample CB21_SCM_MG_FD_203115 | JGI IMG/M metagenome (GOLD analysis project Ga0302122, IMG submission 203115) | Marine microbial communities from Western Arctic Ocean, Canada - CB21_SCM | ecosystem: Environmental > Aquatic > Marine > Oceanic | place: Canada: Western Arctic Ocean | collected 2017-09-28
CTGTGGCGCGCGCTGCGCAAGACCGCCGCCCGAAACTACGCCGGGCTGGCCCTGGACGCATCGGGCTGCTTCGATTGCATGGACCAGCGGCGCCTCGTGGACATTTGCGTGGACGCCCTGGCGCACGACTCCTATCGGATCCACGGCGGCAAGCGCGCATCTATCGCCGACGACCGAGGCGGTTTGAACGCGAAACGGACGCGCCTCGTGACGCGGGAGGCGCTCGTCGGTGCGCTCCAGGCGCATTGTTTGGACCACTTCACTGCCGCTAAATGTGCGGGCCGCCTCGGCTTCTACAAGCAGGTGATTGGCGTCCCGCAGGGGAGCTGCGCGTCGTCGCTGCTCTGTGACTTGTATTTCGGGTATTTTGAGCGCGACTCTTTGGGCCGGTTTTTACGGAGCTCGCTGGTCGCGTGTCGGGTCGTGGACGACACGCTGGTGCTGGGCGCGGACGTGGGCGGGTTTCTGGAGGCGTATGTTGAAGCAGGCCCGCGGTTTAACATCTTGGTGAAGGCCGCCAAGACGCACGCGACCGTCGAGCATCATTTACTAACTTCGGCGCCGGCGCCGCAGCTGAACTTCCTAGGTTTGGAAGTAGACGCGGCGACGGGCCGCGCGCGGCGGGCGCCCGGCGCCCCGAGGCGTCGGCATCTCGCGGCACGGCTCGGGCGGCCGTCGCCACGAGCCGCGAATATCGCGGGGCGCTTGCGGGCGGCCCTCCGCGCACGCGCTACACCGTTACTACTGGACGCTGAGCTGCAGACGCTGGACAGCGCGCGCGAGAACCTGCGCGATCTTTTCATGGCGGCGGCGGTGGCCGCCGAGTCCGCAGTTCGTGCGCTCCGGCCCTCGTCCACGGAGCGCCTCCGGTCCAACCTGCGCGGCGCCGTCGGCGCGGCCTTTTCGGCCTATTTGCGCGCGCGGCGCAAGGCGAACCTGGTCGCGTCGACGCCGCGGCTGAGCCGGCAGGACTTTGTGGCCGCCGCGCGGGCGGCGTTTGCCTCGTCGGGGGTGCTGCGACCGTATCTCGTTGGCCCCCCGGGGGAGTGGTTGGGGGAGTAATATATGTACTTTTAGGAGAGCGGCGTCGCTGGAAGCTCTCCCGTGCTCTCCCACATTAAAACCCGTGTTTCCAACTTTAGCCGTTAATTTATTCCGTGCACCGATTGCCGTCGGACGCACTCTATACCTCACGCATCGCTCGTCTTAGCTCTCGAAATGACGCCCTGATTCGTGATGCCAGTGCTGCTTAGCCAAACGTGCAATTAAACTACCTCCTCGGGAAGCAATGCAAAATTCAAGCGCAGCGGTTGCCGACGCAAAACGGAGCAAAACGCCGCCGCCCGCGCGCAGCGATTCTGGGATGACACCTCATCCACCGACACCGCTGCGGCGCATTGCTGCCAACGACGCGAAGACACCGCTGCGGCGCATCGCCGCCGCACGACCGGCTTCCATGACGCCGCCGTCCACCGTCCGCCAGCCGTCGACGCCGCCGACGCGCCCGGCCAAGACGCCGAAAACGACCGACACCGCGGTGGACGCGCGCGGCCCGACGAAGGTCGCCCAGGATCGGGTCGAGGAGGCACTAGACCGCGTCGCGCAAGACGGCCGCACCGACATCACGGCGGCCGCACCGATCACGCCGTGGCACCAACGCCTCTCGACGAAGGTTTACGCCGGCCGCGTCGAGGTCCGAGCGACGGACGTGCGCGAACCATTCATAGAGGCCGACGCGGCGCTGCTCATGATCCGCTGGGCCGCGCTGCTGTCGCCGCGGACGCCCGTCGTGGAACTCACGCTGGACGACGCGGCCTTCGACCTAGATGCGGACGCCTCGGCGCCGCCACAGACCACCAAGGCGGACGCGGTCTCGGCCGTCTTAGCCTGGTTCGTCCTGCGGTTACTCGCGTTGCTGCTCAGCGACGCGCGCATTGTATTAAGACGGTGCCGCGTCACGCGGAAGGAGCACGTCGCGACGGTCGAGCGCGCGACGGTCGACGTGTCGCTCGCGCCGCCGCGCGTGGCGAACACGACGCCGCGCGAGGCTATCGCGACTGCACTACGGGCCGCGGCCGCGGGCGCGGCCGGCACGCGCGGCTCCGTCGCGTTCGTGGCGGAAGGCGTCGACGCCAAAGGGCGAACCGGTAACCAGGTCCTCGCGGCCGACCGCCTCGGCGGGCGGGGCTGCGTGGCCATCGCGGGCGCCACGGCGCTCGACGCCTCCGTGGAGGCGGACGGCGCCTCGCTTCGCGGCCGCGCGCCCCAGGCGTTCCGCGCGCGCGCGATCGCGACGCTGCGCGACGGCGCGTGCGAGCGCGCGGACGGCGCCCTCACGGTCGCGACGGATAAGGAGGACGCCCTCAGCGTGGCGCTGACCATCGACGGCGACCGGCGCTCGGTACGCGTTGTTGTATCGCAGCCGCTCGACGAAACGTTGCCGCGCGCGTGGGTCGAGTGCTTCGGCCAGGGCGAAAGTCAAGCGCTCGACCTAGACCTCGAGACGCGCGCGCGCGCCCGGATCGGCCTTGCTCATGAAGACGGCTCCATCGTCGCCGTCGTCGTGGAAGCGGGCGGCCGCCTCGCCACCACGAATCAAACGACGACGGCGAGCGCGTCCCTCGAGGTCGAGGTGGATGATGACACGTTCCTCCGGCTCGAGGACGCGCGGCTCGACGCGTCCCCGGCGTTGACGGCGTTTAAGGCAACAAAAGCCGTCGTCCGCTGTACGCCGGCGCGCGCCCGGACTCTGCAGACCCTCCTGCCTGTTTCAACATCGGCCACGGGCAAGCGCCGCCTCGACATCGGGCGTGTGGAAGCGACGCTCTTCGACGGGGCGGACGTGAGCGATAGAAGAGCGTTCTGCGTGCATCTGAACGTGGACGGCCTGGCGGCCCTCGCGGAGCATGAGAAGGTAGCGGCGCGCTGCGCGGGGCTGGAGGTGTTTAGCCGGGGGCCGCGCGCCACGCGGGAGACGCCAGCTTTCAAAGCGTTCGTGGAGGGCGGGGGCGACGCGCTCGTCGCGCGCTTTGTGCCCGGCAAGCTGGAGCTCGCGCTCGCCGGCGTCGAGGCGGAGGTGGACGAAGCGGCCGCGGCCGACGCGCGCGGGTGCCTCGCGGCCTTTTCGCTGGGATCCACCTCGACCGGCGGCGCTGTGGCCCTGACCGCGACGCGAGTGGCATGCACCTACCGCGTCGCGGGCGGCGCCGTGGCTTTTGAAGGCGACGATCTGCGCTGGACGCCGACGACCGCAGCCCTCGCCGCGCTGCGCCTGCGCGCGGGGCCCTACGAGGCGGATCTCATCGAGGCGGCGAACGTCGCGCTGGTCATGAACGACGCGTACCGCGTGACGTGCGACGACGTGGACGTCGCCTACCAGGGCGCGGCCTGGGGCGTCGTCCTGGAGGCCTGGGGCGAGGCCTTGCCGGCTTCGACCTCGACCAGCGAGGCGGTCGTCTTTTCCTTACACGCCCAGCGGGCGACGGTCGGCGCGCCCGCCTCCCGGACGGGCTTGCGCCACGCGCGCCTGTCGGCGGCGAGCGTCGCGTGCACGGTGGACGGTCTTGGGCGGTGGGCGGTCGACGCGCAGCGGCCGCGCCTCGAGACCGCGGAGAGCTCGACCGTGCGGCAGCTCGCCGATTTAGGTGGTGAATTAACCTGCCGCGTGGCGTGGGCCTCCAACGACGGTTTGATCGTGACGGCGCGGGTGCCCGCCGTCCGGGCCACCTCGTCTTTAACCCACTACGACCACGCCTTGATCCGGGCGGTCGTGTGGCGCACGCTCGGCGGCGGGGACGAGGCCGCCGTGACTACGCCCCTGCGGTCGCTCGCCATCACGGTCCACGCCGGGGCCGCCGACTTAAGGTTGGAGGACGCCGGGCGCGTCGCGTCGACGGGCGTGCGGCTGGAGATTGAAAGGGCACACGGCGCGTCCACGAAATTCACGGTCGCCTGCGCGGCTTGTACGGTGTACGACCCCTCGAAGAAGGCCATCGCGTCGCCGGAGAGCGCGGGCCGCGGCGACGCGTTCGAATTCTGCGTGGGCGCCGGCGACGCGGACCTGGGAGGTGGGCGTGCGTCGCTGACCTCGTTAACCGCGCGGCACACGTCCGTCGTGTGGCGGTCCCAGGCCTGGTGGGCCTTCCGCGACTTCTTCAAGTACGACCACGCGCGGGACGCGCGCGACGGTCCCAGCGACGGCTTGCCGCCGCTCCACGAGGACCAGCGGCCCTGGGCCTTCCGGCTCGCGCTGGAGCAGGGCCGCGTGGCCTTGCCGCCAGCCCAGAAACTAGAGACGCCCCTCGAGCTGCGCGGCGATATGGTGCGGTACGACTACGACTCGCGCGAGGCGTCCCATCGGGGCGAGTGGACCGCGAAAGATATCGACGCCGCGTGCGGTGCGCTCAAACTAGAGAATGTAGCGCGAGCCTCGGTCCACCTGTCGCCCGACGGGGCGCGACGGCACGTCTCGGTCGAGGGCGCCCCTTCAATAACCGCGCCGGGCGAGGCCGCGTTCGCCGCGGGCGTCGCGGATGTGGTCGGGTGCGTCTCCCGGGCCCTGGGCTACGACGACGATGTTTTAGACGAGGCGCCCTCCGACCTCCTGCTGCTGGAGACGCGCGTCGAGTCCCTCACCGCGCGCGCCGGGGCCGTCGGCGTGGTGCTGACGAGCCTCGCGTACGGGAGGAGGCGCGCGTCTATAGCAGCGCCGTGGCTCGCGGCCGTGCGGGCGGCTGCTCTGGAAGTGACGACGGCCTCGGACGACGCGCGGGGCATCCTCGGGCGCCTGTCCCTGAACGCGGCGCCGCGGGGCGTGGCCGGCGCGCTCGAAAAGGGCTTCCGGGCCGACGCGCAGGAGGACGGGGCGTGGGTCCTGGACGTGCCGACGGTGTCTGTGCTCAAGCCCGAGCCCGTCGCGGCCCTCGCCGCCGCGGTGGCGACGCACGCGCCTCCGGGCGGCGCCGGGAGCCTGCGGCTCGCGCTGGGGGCGCTGCGCGTCCAGGCCTCCTCGACGACAGTGCTGACCGTGGGCGCCTGCCGCGCGACGCGCGCCGCCGACAGCGCGTCCGCGAACATCCGAGACGCGGCGCTCACCGTCGACGACCGGCACGTCGCGGCCTGCGCCGCCCTGACGCTCTCGTCGTTCCGCGGCCGCGTCGCCGTGGCCGGCGACGCCTTGTGCCGGGTCGACGCGGCGCGGGTCCCCGAGGTCCGGGCGGCGCTCGCGCACTTGGGGTCGCTCGCGCCGGGCAGCGGGTCGCCGTCCGAACCGCTGACGCTGGCCATCGGCGATTTGGAAGTGACGCACGGCGCCTGGATTCTGGGCGGGTCCCTGACGGCGGCCTACGCCAACGACGCGGTCGAGGCGCACGTGAAGGCGACGCACGCCACGAACGGGTCAATCTCTCTCTCAGCCCCGTCCGCAATCGACGCGAAGCTCGTGCGGGGCGGGGCGGGCTGGGGGTTGCAGGCCGAAGCGACGCCGGTCGAACTGACGGCGGGGGCGGCAATCTCGTGTAGCAGCGTGGTGCTGCGGAGCGACGACCGCGGGACGGCGATCCTCGGCCGGGCCGTGACCGCGTCCACGGCATCGTTCACGACGACCCTCGCCACGGATGATGGGAACCCCGCGCGGCCGACGGCCCTCTTGGCCTGGGCCTCCGCCGACGGCTGGGACGCGCTGCTCGTCGCGGACGTGCCGGTCCAGGCCGACGCGCTCGATGAACGGTTGCGGACCCTGCCGCGGGCCACCATTGCGCTCGACGTCAATGGAAGGCGCGTGGACGTCCGGGCGCCGCGCGTCTCGCTGGCCGCGGGGGTGGTGACGGTGGCCGACGCAGCCATCTCCGCGGGCGCGACGTCGTTTACGACGACCATTCAGGTCGAGGCGACGGACCCGCCCCGAATCTCGCTGCACGCCCCCCTCGCCTACGAGCTGATGCCCTTACAGGCGGCCGCGGCCGCGGCCGTCGCGTCGAGCATCGCGGCGGGCGCCGGGCCGGGCGCGTGCCGCGCCGCGTCGGGCCTCGAGGACGGCGCGTTCCCCGCGCTGGACGACGTCCTGGCGCTCTACGCCGCGCTGCACACGCAAGAGGCGGAGGCTATCGTGAAGCGGGCGCCGCGGGTCCGCACGTTCGCCGGGGCGCGCCTCGGCTTGGTCCTGGTGCGCAAATACCATGGCATCGAGGTGGAGGAGGTCGGCGGCGCGGAGGCCAAGGTCCTGGGCGTGCGCAGGGGGGATGTTCTGGTGGAGATCGCGGGCGACGCGGTGAGTCCGACGGAGACGGTCAACGACGTGGCGCAGCGCATCTCCGCGGCCGAACGGCCGCTGGCGCTGACGCTGCTGGCGCCCATTGTGAGGGAGGTTACACCTGTAACGCCACCGGCCATAAAGCTCGCGCTGACGGGCGGGTGTAGTCTGGTCCTCACCCGGAGCGACGCGCGCCCTCTGCTGCGCGTCGCCCTGGACGCGATCGACGTCTCCGCCCAGAAGGTCGACGTCCAAGGGTTGCGCATCGACGGCTTCCGGAGTTCGTCGTGGGAGCCGCTCTTAGAGCCCTGCGGCGCGACGCTGGTCCTGGCTGCCGACGGGGCGGCCGTGACCTTCCTCGACGACGGCAATGATGTGGCGCTCAAGGTGAACGTCTCGGCGTCGCTCTTGGCGAGCGCGCGGGAGGCCTGCGCCCCCCTCCGTACCGACGGCGCGTCGTCGTCGCGCAAGCTGGCCCTCTCGTCGCCGTCGTCCGCGGTCTCGTTCCTCGAGGGGAATTCGGACGAGCCGCAGGGCGAGGCCTTCGTGGTGAGCGTCGACGGGCTCTTCGCCACCTACGAGGCCGGCGCAGTCACAGGCACGAAGCTGCGCTTGGCCGCGACGTCGCTGCAGGTCGACGCGCACGGCGGGGCGGCATTTCCTGTTGTATTAAGACCCACGCCGAAGCGCGACGAGGAGGAGAGCCACGCGCCGTTTGTTGCGCTGTCCCTGGACGGGAACGAGGACGCCGTCGGCGGTGCGCTGCACATCACGCGATCCCTGGACTTGAACATCGACGAGGCGACGGTGGTCCGGGCGCTGGCTTTGATGAATTCGTTGAAGGTGACGTCTTCGGCGCCGTCACCCCCGAGCCGGCGCGTCGGCCGCGTGTCCGCCTCGCGCTTAAAAGCGCGCCTGTCCGTGCGCTGGAACTCGACGGGGGAGACCCTGGCGCCCGAGCTCGCCGCGTGCTTGCCCGCCCTGGACACGTCCTCGACCTTGAGGAAGCTCCTGGACGTCTTCGCGGCCGTGGAGCGGAGCCGCGTGGCGCTCCCTTCGTTCGAAATCGAGGGGTCCCGGGACCGCGCGTCGCTCATGGCGACGGCCGCCCAGCACTACAAGAAGGCTTTTTCGAAGAACGCGCTCGAGATCGCGGGGTCGCTGCGGGCCTTGGGGAACCCGCTCGGGCTCGCGCGGGGCCTCCAGCGCGGCTTAGAGGACGCGGTGCGCGAGCCGATCCAGGGGTTGCTGAACGCCCGGGACGCGGAGGAGCCTTTGGAGGCCTTCGCCGTCGGGTTCGAACGGGGCGCGCGGTCCTTGGCGAAGCACGCCGTGGGTGGCACGGCGGGGTCCCTAGCCCAGATAACGGGCAATATTTCGCGGGCCGCGTCGCACCTAGCCCTGGACGACGTTTATTTGGCGGCGCAAAGAGCAAAGGACGACGCCAGGAGGGACGAGGGCGAGGCGGCGCGGGAGGAGGACATCGCGGCGGTGGACGGCCTGGCCTCGGGCTTCGACTCGTTTGTTGGTGGCATCGTGGACGGCGTCACGACGCTGGTCCAACTCCCCGTGCGGGGCGCTGAGAAGAGTGGAGTGTCAGGCGCGGCGGTCGGCGCGGCCAAGGGGGCGCTGGGCATGGTCGTCAAGCCCGTCGTCGGTGTTGCTGATGCCGCCACGGACGTGTTGCGGGGCATTCGGGACACAACGGACGACGCGGAGGAGGACAGCGAGGACCGGCGCGTGCTAGATTTGGTCCGGGACGCCGCGGCTTTGCAGCGGCGGCCGGCGCGCGCCCTCTATGGCCGGGAGCGCGTGCTACGGACGTATTCGTATGATGATGCTAAAGCCGCGGCGTGGCTCCTCCAGGCGTGCTACGAACTGTTAGGGGACGTCCCGCCGGGCGCGGACGCCTTCTTGCAGCGGGTGCCGCTGGGGGACGGGGCGGAGCTCGTCGTGTCCGAGGGCGCGGTCGCCGTCGTTCACGCGACCGGCGTGGAGTTCGTGGCGCCCACGGCACTGATCCTGGGCTGCACGCGCGAGGAACCCGGCGCGGCTGTCGTCTTGATCGCGGCCGCGGCGCCGACCTCGGGCTCCGTGGCGGAGCCGCCGCCGCGGCACGTCGTGCCGTTTGCGTCGGAAGCGCATGGAGACGCGCTCGCGGACGCGGTCGGGGATATTTTGGCGCGGCGGGCGGCCGCCGCGGTGCCGACGGCCCGGCGGTGATTCTGGGGGGCTTAACTAGTTGTTTGTGTTGAATGGTCTGCAGAGAGTCGATCTGAGGTCGGGTTTTTCGCATTGACGATAGAATTACACTGTAGAGCGCCAGCAAACCTGCGCTCCTGCAGCATAGCTGCTAGTGCATTAACAAGTGCCCATCACTTCATCGCTGCGCAGCGGTCGCCAGCACACGCACCGCCAAGTATTGCTCTCAGAGGGCGCTAGATGGTGTTCTTTGTCTGTGAGGATTGCAATGAATCCCTAAAGCGCTTAAAGGTCGCGCAGCACCTGTGCAAGTGCAGCTGCTCGGCGGTCACCTGCGTCGACTGCGGTGCGACGTTCACCGACGACGCGTACCTCAAGCACGTGACGTGCATGAGCGAGGCGGAGCGCTACGAGGGCGCGCTGTACAAGGCGCCCAAGAAAAAGAATGCGCAAGACCTGTGGGCGGAGCTAGTGCAGTCCGCCTGCGCCAGTCCGAAAGACGCGCCGCCCGCCGCGGCCAAGCTGCTGCCGCGGCTCCAAGGGTACGAGAACATCCCGCGCGCCGAGAAAAAGTTCAAGAACTGGGTTTCAAACTCGCTGAACCTGCGCGGCGGCGACGCGGCCGCGGTCGAAGCCCTCTGGTCGTATTTGGCCTCGAAGCGCGATGCCGCGCGCGCCGAGGCCGCGCCCGCCCCGGCGCCTGCGCCCGCGCCGGTCGCGGTGCCGGCATCGTCGTCGTCCGAGAAGAAGAAGCGGTCGCGCGCCGACAAGACGCCCGAGGAACGGAAAGCGCGCAAGCTTCGGAAGAAGGCCAAGAAGGCGAAGAAGAAGGCTGCAAAGTAAGTAATTTGTTCTGTGAGAATACTATGTGCACCTCATTGCAAATACAGCTAGCCGCCGGAGATCGGCGGGATGAGCGCGACCTCGTCCCGGTGCTCGAGCACCGGGTCCTCGTCCACGCAAACGTACTGCTGGTTCACCGCCAGCGGCAGCTCCATCGCGTGGCCCTTCAGGAACATAAACTTCTCCTCCATGGCTTTCCGCAGGTCCGACGTCCGCGCGCCCTCGGGCAGTTCCGCCTGCCACTCGTCGACACCGGCCGCGACCTTAGCCGAGGCAAAAAAAACAACCTTCACCTTGATCGTGTCGCTAGGCATATTGGACGGCGGTTCTGATCCCTGCGGCTGTCCCTGCAGCTTTCGTGCGTTGTGCGCACAATGCGGCACAAAGGCAAATGTAGCACAAAGGCAACAATTTGACACTGCGGCTTGTGGCACCGGCGACACGCCGTTAAACGCTCAGCAGTCCTCAGATCTATCACTGTTTATGCCACTGACGATCGCTGCGATGCAGGCGAGAGCTAATACACGCGTATGCCGGTTAAAAAGCAAAAACGGGCCTTTCTGGATAAAACGGGTTTCTCTGCAAAAACCCGTAGCTGGTCCGCTCGCGGCCGCGCTCGAATCGACTGTACGCCGTGTAGCCTTGAGCCAACACGCCTGGCAACGCGAAGGACTCTCTCCCCACGCGCGCTCAACCCACAGCGAGCGCGACTGCAGCGCGCCGCCCAGCCGAGTAGACACCGGGAGGCGGGACCGCGCCGCGCGCGCCAGCCGCCGTACCGGAGACCATGGCGTTCCGCGAGGGCGCCATCGACGCCACGGGCGCCATGGTCGAGTCCGGCGAGACCGACGGGCCCCAGGTCACGGTCGTCGTGCACCCCCTCGTGCTCCTCAGCGTCGTGGACCACTACTCGCGCGTGGCCAAGGACACGAAGAAGCGCGTGGTCGGCGTTTTACTGGGCACCAGAAGTCGGGGCAACGTGGACGTCACGAACAGCTTCGCCGTGCCCTTCGAGGAGGACGCCAAAAACAACTCCATCTGGTACCTCGACCACAACTACTTGGAGACCATGTACCGCATGTACCGCAAGGTCAACGCTAGGGAGATCATCGTGGGCTTCTACTCCACGGGCCCCAAGATCAAGGAGAACGACATCAAAATAGACGAGTTGGTCAGAGCCTACTGCCCGCAGCCCGTCTTCGTCATTATTGACGTGCGGCCGGACAACAACTCCATTCCTACCACAGCTTATGTCAGCGTGGAGGAGGTGGAACAAGACGCCACGGAGGCCCGGAAAGAGATTAGAAGGACGTTTAAGCACGTGTCGAGCATGATCGGCGCGTACGAGGCCGAGGAGGTCGGCGTGGAGCACTTATTGCGGGACGTGAACGACCCTACTGTGTCTACGTTAGCTTCCCAGATCAAGCACAAGATGACGGGCTTGTCGTCCTTACGAACGCGGCTGGCCGAGATGAAGTCGTATCTGGAAGCCGTCGTGGCGAACAAGATCCCGGCGAACAACCAGGTCCTCTACAACTGCCAGGCCATTTTTAACCTGATGCCCAACCTGAACCAGGACGCTTTAGTGGAGTCCATGCTCGTCAAAACGAACGACTACCACCTCGCCGTCTACTGCGCGTCGCTGGTGCGGTGCATCATCGCGCTGCACGAGCTCGTGAGCAACAAGATCCAGAACAAGAAGCTGGAGGAGGAGGACGAGGCCGCGAACGACCCGAAGGAGAAGAAGGTTGAAGAGGAGGCGACGAAGGAGGGCGACGCGGCAAAGAAGCCCGAGGAGGCGTCGGCGGCGAAGAAGCCCTAGTGTCGGTAATTGGCTTATTTATATTTGGATAGGGCCCGGCGCCTGTCGAGGGAGTAAGTGTGGGACTACTTATTCGGCCAGCCAAAACCCGCACATTGCAAACGCGCGCGCAGATCTAGCTGCGGCGCCACGCGTGGGCATATTCTACACGTGCGCACGTACGCCCAGCATACGTTGAAAATGGACGCCAGCAGCAGCTCTCCTGAACAAGCGAAGCGAGGCCACTCCCCGCTGCAGATGGCCCCAAGCGACATCATTTGCGCGCTACAAGACTGCTGCCGCGCGAAAGAGGTCGGCTACGTGTTAGGCTGCGCGTGCAAAGCATTGCGACCCACCGAAAAGGCCTGGGAACGGTACGCGAAGCGCAACCCGCCGACGCGTCATGCGGTCGTGTCCTGCACGTGGTCTGAATGGTGCAAGGAGCTGCGTTTGCTCCGCGAGCCAGACATGAACGGCCACAGTCACGCGGCACACACTATTCCGATTACCTATCAATTTGAGGACGGCGCGTCGAAGATTTCGCCCACGCCGCGCTTCGTCCTCCAGATCTGGAGCGGCAGGAAGTGTGTGACGACGACGAAGCTGTCTTTCGAACAGGACGTCACAATTACCCATACCCCTCATTCGTGGGCTCCACCTGGTTCTGAATACAGTTCGAGCATGGCTGCTGGGACGCTCCATTCACACCAGGACGACGGGGAGACGTGCAGCCATTGCCAACAGATGCGGGCCGGCGACGCTATCACGGATTCCATTGGCGTGAGGCTCGGCCTCGACTGCAAACCGCTAAGAGTCCTCATAGTAGCTCTCCCTCGCTCAAAAGAAGCCCAGGCGCCGCGAATCGCTCCGACTGTGGTTTTTTACGTGACCATGCGAGACGGCGCCAGAGGATTGAGTACTGGTTGCCATAGAGACTTCCTCGCGGAGTGTCTAGGTACTGGCACTACTGCTGCCACCATCTCAGGTAATGACCAGCTCCGTGGCCCCCAGAGGGGTTCGTCGGCCTGGGGGCTGGTGAACCACCACGCCGACCTCGGCTTCTATCCATTGGGTATGGGAAGGTATACCGACCTTCAGGCAGGCAAGCCTCTAGCGGCGTGCGTCATGCGCATCCTGCGAGACGCCGCGGGCGCCGCGACAGAGTTGATGATCGAGGAGTTCAATTGGGAGTTCTAGGCGCCGACAATCGGCGGCTTTCGCCTCAATCGCATCGGTGTGAAACGCCATGTCCAAGGGTACGATTACGAATAGATTCCATAGATTCCATAAGAAGATACATTAATGTTTACACCAGTCGTAGCCGAACTGCCCTTCGCCGCCAGGACCTCGGCGCGAGGATAGAAGGGTGTCGCGTACAAGACTAGCCGGACAAGGCGGGAAGAGAGGGGGTCCTACTCCGCCTACCTCGCGCGGCGGCCTCCGCGATCACCCGGAGATGGGCTCTACTTGCGGCCGGGCGGTGAGCGTAACTAAAACGTATTAGTATAATGTCTAACACCACGTGCCCGTCAATGTCGAACATTGTTTTGAAACTCCCGCGGCTGCCCGAAGGCAAAAAAATGGACTTCGGTATCTTCCTAGGTAGGTAGCGTAAGACAGGTGAGCTCCCAAATTAAGTTAGCACCATAATCGGTCTTCGAGACCAAATATTCACGTGTAGCGGCCGAAGTTCATATTCTCGCGGCTCCCGGAAATCTTGGGACATTCTCGGATGAGTCTTACGGGTTGCCAAAGTACACCAGCGATTGACACCGCCATCTACTATCCGGTTAGTACATTATAAGTACTCCGGCCCAGTTTTCATCCATATCCGACGGAACTGCGATAGCCCGCGCTCGGAGGGCGGGAACAGAATTCTATTAGACACTTCCCTTCGTTAGGTGTGTTTACATCCCTTCGATAGTGGTAGAGGCCATCCAACCCACCAGAACAATTACTGAGCCACGTTAGGTGATCAGTATGCTCCGCGCGGTTCGGCCACTCCGCGACCCCACGTTTACATGAAGACGGGCTCAGGACCAAGACCAGCGAGTATCAGCGACGTCACTACCCCTAGGGACCTTTTCGCCGTTGTTCTAATCACAATCGACCCACTTGCTCTTTCTCCGCGAACGACGGTACGTAGGCGGAGCACGGGAAAGGCCCCAGACCGGTGTTTTATAAAATAAATTGGCGTTTGAGGCGCTTTGGTCCTGGGACAGTCCATCCAAATCACCCGAACATTTACTACATAGGATTATATGTTCCGGAAGCTCCGCGCGGTTCGGAGACTCCGCGACCCCATGATCTCGTTAATTCGGGCACAAGACCTGGACCTGCGACTATCAGTGGTTGTACCATTACCATGGACCTTGGCGCGATCGTTTGTTTCATCATCGACCGACCTGCGCGAGGTCCAGGTTAATAATATCGTGCACGAGCGTGGGCTGCCCAAAGTACCCTTCTCGTAGTGTAGATGGCATATACTCGATTTCCACTATCGGTGGGGTAGTATGGGACCCAACGAGACCGCTATTATTATTCCTGGGGGCCCTCGAGTAATTGGCGTATTTGACGGTAGCGGGTGCTCGCGAGCCCAAATAAAACACTTTTTGGGGGTGCTGATCGGCTCTCGGACTGCCTATGGGTTAGGTCTGGTGGTGGGTAGACGCCTACACCGCATGCGCATGAACTTCGGGCATCCCATAGCTCTCAAAGCTCTGGATCAAAGACATTGGCAAATCATGCTCGAGGGAGCTGAACTGCTGAGAGAATTGGTAAATATGACCCAAACACCGGCGTATGCGGTGTAGGCGATTGCGCACGTCTAGTACCGACTCCAAGCGACCCCAGAGAGACCTCTGGACTACGGATGGACCGCATACCACTGGCGCGACTGACCACTTTGTCACTGTCAACACCGCGAATAAAAAAATTACCTTTTTACGCCCCCCAGTAAGTTTCCCATTGAACTCTCTGGACCAGTAGCCAACCGAGCGATACTTAGACAAGTGCATGGCGCGTTTATACACACACAAAAGCCAGTTGTTTTTTCTAAAAAGCACTAAACGGGTTTTCAATAAGGAGGGGGACTAAGCATGCGTGTACTAAATACAGAAGCGCACCGAGGCGTGTGAGGCGTGCCGGCTCAGGGGAATTGCCTTTTTCGATTAGCAAGACCACAGCCAGAGCTCGAGCAACGTAGACAAGAGGCGAGCACTGGTATCTCAAAGTTGCGGCAATCCGATTGCAGCGTTGGGCCACGTTACTGGTCGCAAGCATAGAACGGCATCGCTGCAGCAATCCGCGCAACGAACGAGCCGCTCACGGCTGTGAAAGCTAAAGTCGCCTAGGCCGCAACCTAACACAGTACGCGGCACCATGAAGAAGTCCTCCGGTTTACAGCGGACGTCGTCCATGAGCGCGATGATCGACCGCAAGAAGCGGCCGCTGGAGCCCTCGAGCCAGGCCGCGCGCGCGTGCATGCGCGAGTACGTCGAGGCCCACGGCGGCGACACGCCCATCCACACTATTTTGATAGCGAACAACGGCATGGCGGCCACCAAGGCCATGCTTTCATTAAGGGAGTTCGCCTTCGACGTGCTGGGCGACTCGAAAGCTTTATGTTTTGTGGCCATGGCGTCCGGCCAGGATCTAGACGCCAACGCGGAGTTCGTGAGATTGGCCGACCGCGTCGTGGAGGTGCCCTCGGGCTCCAACAAGAACAATTATGCCAACGTCGAACTCATTATTGACGTGGCCGAACGCGAGGCCGTGGACGCGGTCTGGCCGGGCTGGGGCCACGCGTCCGAGTACCCGGAGCTGCCCGACGGTTTGGCAAAAAGAAATATAGCCTTCATCGGCCCGAGCGGCGGCCCCATGCGCGCGCTGGGCGACAAGATCGCCGCGTCCATTTTGGCCCAAACCGCGCGCGTGTCCTCCATCCCGTGGTCCGGCGACGGCATCACCTGCGACCCCAAGGTCGTGATCGAGACGGGCTCGATCCCGCCCGAACTCTTTAGGAAGGCCATGGTCACGACCGCGGACGAGTGTATAAAAGCCGCGGAAAGGATCGGCTACCCCGTCATGCTCAAGGCCAGTGAGGGCGGCGGCGGCAAGGGCATTCGGATGAGCCAGAACGCCCAGGAACTACGGATGAATTTTGTGCAGGTTAGTAACGAGGTGCCGGGCTCGCCCATGTTCTTGATGCAGCTCTGTTCGAATGCTCGCCATTTGGAAGTCCAAATTGTGGGCGATCGGCACGGCCAGGCCGTGGCGTTGAATGGCCGGGATTGCAGTACGCAGCGCCGCTTCCAGAAGATCTTTGAGGAAGCCCCTGCCGCTATTGCCGATCCTAGCGTTTTTAGGGAGATGGAGCTCGCGGCCATGCGCTTGACGCAGTCCATCGGCTACTCCGGCGCGGGCACGGTCGAGTACCTCTACCACGCCCAGACCAAAAAGTACTACTTTTTGGAGCTGAACCCGCGCTTGCAGGTGGAGCACCCCTGCACGGAGGGCATCACGGACGTGAACATGCCCGCCGCGCAACTCCAAGTGGCCATGGGCATCCCTCTCCATCGAATTCCGCACATCCGGCGCTTCTATGGGCTGGAGGACGTCCACGGCAGTTCGCCGATTGATTTTCATGTCCAGCGGTACCCCAAAATTACAAAGCACATTATCGCGGCGCGCATCACGGCGGAGAACCCCGACGAGGGCTTCAAGCCCACGTCCGGTTCCATCGAGCGGTGCAAGTTCCAGAGTAACCGGAACGTGTGGGGCTATTTTAGCGTGGGCGCGAACGGGGGCATCCACGAGTTCGCCGACTCGCAGTTCGGGCACATTTTTGCGTCGGGAGCGACGCGGGAGATCGCCCGGCGGCATTTGGTGCTGGCGTTGAAGTCCGTGGAGATCCGCGGGGCCATCCGGAACCCGGTGGAGTACTTGGTGGAACTTTTGGAGAGCGACGCCTTCAAGCAGAACGAGATCCACACCGGCTGGCTGGACGGCATCCTGAAGGCCAAGTCCATCGCCGTGCCCACGAACACGCCTCGACTCGTGCTCGCGGCGGTCTTGTACCGCTCCCATACTTTTGTCAAGTCCAAGCGAGGGGAACTCGAAGCGTCCCTGGCCAAGGGCCAGCTCTCCACGGTCCTCGTGAAGGACCTGACGGCCTTCGCCCAGACGATCACCTACGAGGGACTCAAGTACGACTTCCACGTGGCCAAGGCCGGCCCCGAGCTGTTCTCCCTGGTCCTCAACGGTCAGACGATCCACGCCAAAGTGCGGGAGCAGCCCGACGGTTCCTTACTCTGCGCCTTCGGCGGCGCGACGCGCAAAGTGCACGGGTTAGAGGAACCCCTGGGTCTACGCGTCTCGTGCGACGGGGTGACCTGCCTCATGCCCACCATCTTCGATCCGTCCGAGCTCCGGACGGACGTCACGGGCAAGGTCGTGCGCTACCTCCAAGAAGAAGGCGCGCATTTAGGCGCGGGCCAGCCCTATGTCGAAGTCGAGGCCATGAAGATGATCATGGCGCTGAAGACCGTGGAGAGCGGCAAGTGCTTCCCCGCCAAGCCTTCCGGTTCCATCATCTCCGCCGGCGACTTACTGGCCACGTTAGTTTTAAGTGACCCGTCCAAGGTCGCGAAAGTGATTCCCTTCGACGGGACGTTCGACGACGTCTTGGATGCCGTGGACGAGGATGAGACCGGTGCGGATAAATGTGCACTACTCTTAGACGGGTACCAGCGGGGCGACCCCGTGACGTTAGCCAAAGAGTTAACGGACGACAACGTCAACGTCGTCGTCGACGAGGCCGCGCACTTGTTGCAGCGGTATTTGGTCGTGGAGTCGCGCTACGCCGGGCGGCCCATGGACGCCGTGGTGCAAGAATTGGTCGCGGAGCACAAGGAGGACCTGGGAAAGGCCATCGACGTCGCGCGGGCGCACTCCCAATTGAAGAGGCGCACTTTACTGTGCCAGCAGGTGCTGAAGGAGCTCCTGCAGTTGTACGCCAATCGCCGGGCGTCGGGCGTCGACGCCGCGCCCATGCGTCTGGTGAGTGCCTTGGCGCAGCTGGCGGCCTTGCCGGGCGACGCCTACGGCGACCTCGCACTCCTAGCCTTACGCGTCTCGTTGGTGGCGAACGACGAGGCCCCGACCCCGCGCACGCTCGACACGCGCCTCTTCGACAAGGACTCGTTGACGCGCGGCTACGCGTTGATCGAGCTGGAGACCGGGAGCAGCGCGGCCACGGCCTTTTTGGGGAACAGGGCCGAATCGAGCCAACTCACGAAGCCGGGCCGCGGGGGCGAGCCGCCCGTGGTCTTCGTATTCTTCAGCGCGGCGTCGGACTGCTTCTCCGGGGCCAAGACCGTGCAGGCCGCATTAGAAAATGTCCTGGAGGCCTTGGCGCTGGCGCGGCGGGACGCCAAGGTGCCGGTCACGTCCTCGTCCTCGGTCGTGCTCCGGTTCCCGGGGGGCTGGGGCCACGCCCACCCCGAGGACGGCCTGAAGGCCCTGGACGCGGCGTCGTTCGGCGTCGCGGCGCGCCTAGCGTCCCTCCACGTGGACGCGTTGTCGGTGCGCGTGGGTTCGCAGGACCTGAGCCTGGCCCCGCCGACGTCCACGGACTGGCCGACCTTCAAGAGCGTGGGCCGGGGCGAGGCGGACGTGTTCACGCCCTCGCCTTTGGCTAAACGGCGCGCCACGGCCAGAAGAGCCGGTAGTACGTTCTGCTACGACTTCATCGGGCTATTCGCGCGGGAAGTGCGGAGCGGCGGCGGCGACGCCTTCGTGGCCGACGAGCTGGTGTGGGAGAACGACCAGGAGGACGCCCTGACCACTTCAACTAGAACGCCGGGCCTCAACGACTGCGGCATGGTCGCGTGGCACTGCGCGGCGGCGACCCGGGAGTACCCCGAGGGAAGAGAGTTCGTGGTCGTGGCCAACGACGTGACCTTCCAAAGTGGCAGCTTCGGCGTGCGCGAGGACACGCTCTACGCCAAGGCCTCGCAGTACGCGCGGTCCCAGGGCCTGCCGCAGATCTACGTGGCGTGCAACTCGGGCGCGCGCATCGGGCTGGCGGACGAGCTGAAGCCCAAGTTCCGGGTGGCCTGGGTCGACGAGGCGAACCCGCAGGCGGGCCACGACTACCTGTACCTGACGGCGTCGGACCACGCTTCATTACCTCCGGGCTCCGTCCAAGGGAAATTGGTAGGCGACCGCTTCGTTTTAGATGCCGTGGTCGGCGCCACGCACGGGATTGGGGTGGAGAACCTGCGGGGCAGCGGCACGATCGCCGGCGAGACGTCGCGGGCCTACGCGGACGCCTTCACCCTATCTTACGTGACGGGGCGCAGCGTGGGCATCGGCGCCTATTTAAACCGATTGTCGCAACGCGTGATCCAGATGAAGCAGGGGCCCATCATTTTGACCGGGTACCAGGCCCTGAACAAATTACTCGGAAGAGAGGTGTACACGTCGCAAGACCAACTGGGCGGCCCGCAAGTCATGCACCCGAACGGCGTCTCCCACGTCACCGTTGACAGTGATGTGGAAGGCGTGTCTGAAATCATGCGCTGGCTGAGCTTCGTGCCTAGAGTGAAGGGCGCGCCGCCTCCTGTAACTAAGAGCGAGGACCCCATCGACCGGCCCGTGGAGTTCCTGCCGACGAAAGCACCTTATGATCCGAGGCACATGCTTAATGGGACACCCGACGCGCGCGGATTTTTGGACGTGGGGAGCTTCAAGGAGTATCTGGCGGGGTGGGGCAAGTCGGTCGTCGTGGGCCGCGGGCGCCTGGGCGGCGCGCCCGTGGGCGTGGTGGCGGTCGAAACGAGATTAAGCGAGCAGCGGGTGCCGGCGGACCCGGCGAACCCCGACTCGACTGAAGTGATCATGCCTCAGGCGGGCCAGGTCTGGTTCCCGGATTCGGCCTATAAGACGGCTACTGCTATCCGGGACTTCTCCGGCGAGAACCTGCCCACCATCATCTTCGCGAACTGGCGCGGCTTTAGCGGCGGCACGCGCGACATGTACGGCGAGGTGTTGAAGTTCGGGGCGATGATCGTCGACGCCCTCGTCGAATGCTCGCAGCCGGTTTTTGTGTACGTCCCGCCTCATGGGGAGTTGCGGGGCGGCGCCTGGGTCGTCGTGGACCCGACCATCAACAGCGCGAAGATGGAGATGTACGCCGACGTCGAGTCGCGGGGCGGCATCCTGGAGCCGCCGGGCATCTGCGAGATCAAGTTCCGGTCCAGCGAGCGCGTCAAGACGATGCACCGGCTCGACACGAAGCTGCAAGCGTTGGACAAAGACGCTTCCACTAACGAGGAGGCCATCGCCCAGCGCGAGGAGGCCCTGGCGCCGACGTACCTGGGCGTGGCCCACGAGTTCGCCGATCTGCACGACCGGGCGGGCCGCATGAAGGCCAAGGGTGTCATTCGGGACGTCCTGTCGTGGCCGCGGTCGCGGGCCTACCTCGCGAAGCGCCTTAAGAGGCGCCTGGCCGAGGACCCGCTGCGGGCGCGCTTCCGCGGCATGTCCGAGGAGGCGGTGTCGGCGAAGCTGCGGGCGTTATCCGGCGACGCGTACGACGACGACACCGCGTTCGTCGCGTGGACCGGCGGGACGGCCTCCCGCATCGCCGTCGACGCGGCCGTGAACGAGGCCGCGGTCGCCGCGATCCAGGCCGAGGTGAAGGCGCTCGTCGCGGACCTGGCGCCCTCGGCGCGGGCGCGGGCCCTCGCGTCCGTGGTCATGTGAGGCCCCTCCCCCGCCCCTCCCTGACGCGCGCGGGCGTCGTTTTGTTCCTCCCCCTCCCCCGTCGTAAAAGCAAGTTACGGTAGTACTCGCTCGCGTTCGTGTTTGGTGCGGCGCAGGTCGTGCGTGAGGATCATTTTAT
>Ga0302122_10000762_pt1 | contig 19977 bp, 8 predicted proteins | sample CB21_SCM_MG_FD_203115 | JGI IMG/M metagenome (GOLD analysis project Ga0302122, IMG submission 203115) | Marine microbial communities from Western Arctic Ocean, Canada - CB21_SCM | ecosystem: Environmental > Aquatic > Marine > Oceanic | place: Canada: Western Arctic Ocean | collected 2017-09-28
TTATGTGGATGTTGTTTCATTCAGATCAACTAGTTGTGAAAATGGTCGCAACGAGCATGAAAGCCCTATGTGATACACTGGTTGAATTGACTCACAGAAGTACTGTGCCAGACCTCATAGGTGGAGGGGGGGTACCAATTCTGTGGATGGCAAGGCACGACGACTCTACCGGATACTATCGCCGTTGCTCTCCAAGATCAATGGCATCAAATATTCTAGATTGCCTCCAAAGGACGCTAAATGGCAAAACACATCGGCCTATCACGTTTCAAAGCAAATACGCCCCGGTCCCGCAGCAGGTGAGCACACGTGTTGTTGCACAGACATTGTCCAATTTGAATTACACAGACAACAAATTGGTCATGCAAAAACTCAAATATCGCCCTAACTTTATTATATATATCTTCCAGCACGCCCGTTTTGCTCGACACACTTAGAGAGTTATCGAAAAGCCTGTCTAGTGATTTACAGGTTATACGCGTTCTTTGCAGATTGCTAGTGACTCTCCCACATTACTCTAGAAATTCAAATGCGGATGCACGTGGACCGCAATTTAATTGCATAACGGTGCTTATCCGAACTATCCAGCGAGATGCCAAGATGATGATACCACCATCGAGGCTATTGGAAAAATTCAGTTTAGATATTCCTTCCATTCTTAGAGACACCTACCTTGACCAAGGTGAAGTTTCAATTCTCTGGGGAAATTATGAAAGCTGGGAATGTTTGATTTCTCTTGTTTCCTGCCCTCTTGACCCAGAAGACGCTCGAGACACGACAAGCAGTCTCCAAACGTGCGAATTTTATCAACTGTGTTTATTTGTCACCTTGATGTGTTGTGCATTGTGAATCATAGGCTCTCACCAAATCTAGTGGTTGATGCTCTTAGTATTTCATGTTGCCATCGATTTTTATTACCGAGGCATGCGTATTTAAATATGCTCTCCAATAGTGCGGGAGATTACAATTCTGCAGCAGGAATTGTGCTTGCTGCACTCAAGTACGGTGCACCAAATCTTGCAGTGGGTGCCATGGTGCTTGAACACAAGTGCTTGGACTGCTGATTGCGATAATTTTTATTTAGGTTGACATGTTCAGTACTCTTATGGCTTCATGCGGCTCACACTCCGCCAGCGGCGTATTATCTGTGTGCACAGCTGCATTTTTTTTCATGTGGTTTGCGCATTTCCCTTTTACTACCACGCCCCGCTCAGGGCATGTCCACACGAGTGTACCTACACAGGGCGGTAATTTCGACACCCGTGGTTAGGGATTTTGAGGTGTAACTTTCATCTTCCTCCTTGGCGTCCGCCTGCCACCGCTGCTTAGAGCCTCTGCTTATACCTTTCCTCGCGGCGCCTAAAGGCGTCTCAGGGTAGGTAGGAACAGCTGATACGCGACCGAGGCGAGGGTTGCCACCCCTCATTTCGCTAGGAGCGATTGGCCAAGACCAAAGGAAACTCTCTATTTACAGAACTGCCGTGGCCTAAAAGATGAAGCGCCTGTCCCTCTTACTCACGTTCTCCACGAGCATGAAGCCTCCGGCACCTTTTTCAAGAAACGTGGCGTATTGGCCGCGCTACGCTCGATGCGGAAAACAGCGCCGTTTTTCTTGGGATGCGGGCTGGACGCAAAAACCTGCCGACGAGGCACCCTGGGCGTTAGGTCGTGGCTCTCTCGGCACTTACTACTGCTGCATGTGAAGCCACCGGAGGTGAGTTTCTCGTCCAAACCCCCCGTCTCATGGCTATTCAACTCACCGTCTAAGATGACCTGGTACTCTTATCTGTTGACCTGGCACTCTTAATGCGACCGGACGTCGTTTTCTCTCTTGGCTCAAGTCTAACTCTCTCGCATCAATCGGCCTACTCATTCTTCGAGTCTGGTCTCGCCCGTGACTCTACCTGGTTTAATCCTCGTAGCCGACTTCCCCACTGCCCGACCACGTCATCGTCCGCACTCGTGACCTTAATTAAACGATGCGTTAAATGTTCCACCAAGCTTGGATACATGCATACCAACTCAGATCACTCCCCAGTAAAAATCGAGCTCCGTCTCGTTAGAAACCCCAAGAAACGTCTTACGAAGCCCAGGGTTTGCCGAGACTTCTGCTCTTCGAGGAAACTCAGACGACGGTCAACGCACTCGCACCGCAGTCTTCAATCATGTACGCCGCCATTTCAAGCAATCCGCGCCCAAGCGTGGTCCTGGTCCTAAGACCCGCAGCGCCACTGGAACCGCTACCAACCGAACGCAATTTACCACCAGAAGCCATGATGCTCTACCGCTCGCGTGTCAACCACTCCGCTGGGACCCTACGACTCACGGGCGCTCTTGTCTTTGCTACTGACGACTCCCCAGGCCCATCAGGCCCGCCTTCGAATGATTTAAGCTAGCAGGACCTAAACCGCGAGTCCTCATCAACAACCGCAACGACGCCTTTCGTGTATACTGCTCCCTACGACCTAACACCCCCGCATTCCGCATCGCTAAAATCGACTGCGCGAAGCCCGTTGTCTGGTCAAGGCAGCCGTTGACCTCGCCAAAAAAGACTGGTTTTTTTTTGGTACCTTGACCTCAATGGCAAAACTGACGGTCGCAGTGGCGGCGTGTCCTTCTGGCGAGCTGTGGAAGACCTCAAGCGCGGACTTAAGAAACGCCGCCTAAAGCCACCGAGGCCCAAAAAGCCCGACAGGACTGTCGGTCAAACCGATTCCGAGACTGCCGACCTTCACAGACTCTTCTCGGCTGAATCCGGGAATCTACCCACCTCTAGTGTCCTCCGGAGCGCGCGGTCCTGCGTTGTGCGCCATCGAGGCTAACGAGGCCGTGTGGCGCGTCGGACGCGTGCGGTGCGCGGCCGCCGCGAAGGGGGCTGCACCCAAACGAAGAATCGAGCATAACTTCCCTGGATTCATAGCCTAAATCCGCAAAGTTTATACGAACGACACTAGGGGGGTGTTTATTGCCAGGCCGGAGCACGGACCGCAGACCGGGCGAGGAACCTAAGGGGTAACATATCCCGTCGACGGGATATGTTATACGCGGCGTATAACATATCCCGCCGGCGGGATATGTAAGGGGGCCGACCCCGGCGCCCCGCATGGCTCTAGGGTAAGGAAAACCCGTTTAGTAAGAATAATATATTTGGTGTGAAAAGGTGGCTAAATAGCGATTTCCCGAGCAACCAAGCGTCTACATAGCTCAGACGACCCCTTCGAAGTTCCACGCCAACAGGTTTTGGTCGTGGTCCCCGTTTCACACTTCTCATACACGTCGTCGAACGCACCTCGTTTGACGCCCGCGTTTGCAATCAAGACGTCATTACACTGAAAGACCCTTCAAACCAGTCGTCCGTGGGCTATGGGCGAGCATTATATCGAAATATGGTTAAGCTACGACCCAATTACGGATTTCGTGCCTGAGAGCAACACGCCGCTGTTCATCAGCGCCGCGGCGCGTCCCAGGGGAAGCAGCTTGTTTTCATCCGGCCTTATGATATATGCACCGACACCAGCCCTCGCTGGTGTCTAACTGGGCCCCAGAGCCGTGTGCGCGCGGTGCTCTGCTGGGGCAGCTCGAGTCCTTTTATTTGCAAAGAATACGAAAATGGCCATAGTTACGGCTCTCGTTACACGGACCGACCTCACAGTACGGCCCCCGGAGCTCAGGCGGCCCTTAAGAGGGCCCTAATAGTCCCCCGGACCGAATCCAAGGATTTCGGCGCTCGATGGAGCGAACTCTTACTGCGGGTGCAGCCCCCTTCCTCCCCTTCCGCCGCGCGCCGTGCATACTCCCGCATAAACAAACAAACAACAAACAAACAAATTAGAAATCGAGGACGGGGGACACTAAGGTAAGTCCACATCACGGCGCTCAGTGCTTTTCGCCCCGGGCCCCTAGCTTCCCAAGGCGCACACTCTTGACAGCAAATGCATGGAGCTGGCCAAAAGCCCGCGCTGGCGGCAGCGTCCCTCCCAAGTCGCGACGGCTAACGAGTAAAGGGGAACCGGAACCCACTGACAAGGATATTGGGCGCCTCAATTTTATTAATAAATAAGAATTCGACCTCCAATTGCAGCTGTAGGATCCGACCGGCTTGATCCAGACTAGTCTGACTAGGCCCGGGCCGGGGCATTCATAGACCGGTCGGCAGAGCTCGGGTTTTGTTTGGGCAGCCTCAAGCGCCCAGCCTGAGACTGAGCCCTCAGGCTCGCATCGTATACTGACTGAGCAGGAAGGAGGCTCTTATTTGGTTTTTTGCCTTTTGTCTTTTTTTAAAATTTTATTATTAATATCTTCAATGTGCAGATGCCACTACTGGCAGTGTCCGAGTGAGTCACTGGTTATGTATACGTTTATTTAGTAAATAACAAGAGGTCCGGAGTGGCCGCTCCTGCGTAGGAGGGCCCTTGGCGAGTACCAGTAGCCGCATTTGACGGTCGCAGGCATTCCGGCTTTCGCCGGCCCCTCCGAGTGTGACTCCGAGCATGAGTCGTGCCTGAGCCCAAATAAAAAATGCCTTACGCCAACCGCGGTCGGCGTAGTATTGGCCTCCGTAAGAGGCCCAGTTCAGCTGAATTGCCCGGGCGGATCGATTTCCGGACCAAGCGGGCCGGGCCACCCATCGCCAGGCAGGCTGCCATGTGAACGCAAGCACAAAATGACTGACCTAGGGGATTGAGAGCCCTTTTTTTACCTCAATTAAACTTGTAGGTAAAGTTCGACTGTCAAATTTCCTGGCAACTGAATGATAAAAACTAAAAACTTGGAATTAATCTAAAATCTTTCAAGCTTACAGTGGCAAAGAAAACCAGGAAGGGTGAAAGCTATTATCTTATCGTGAGAACAAAAAATTGTCAGGCAACAGGATATTTGGGACAGAGAGGGGCTGGACTGTGCTACGCTCTGATTCTTGAACAAGATGCGCCCTACTCGCCTCCGACACACCCCATTGAATTATGATGTTCCAAAGGCGGCGACTCAGTAGTAAAGTGCGTCCCCACCGGGTCCTGGGGCCCGGACGTGGCCTGTAAAATAACGCCGTTCAGCCGCTGAGCGCCGTCAAGCTAGAGTATTCTCATGTGTTAATAAAACAAATGGCCGAAAAGTGATCGAGGGACCACATGACAGACGCTGGCTGGCCTGGGCAGCTGCCACCTGGCGTTCAAGATCGTTTTTTGCCCTACTCGAAGGAAGTATATCGTAGTGTTTTGAGGTGATGCACGTCGCGAGAAATAAACCGTCTCAGACTCGATGGCGCGGGACTAGTAGCGTTCGTTTCTAAAGCGCGGTGTCTAAATGTTGATCAATGCCGGGATTGGTTGCATGACTAAAATCCAGCTCAAGAACAAAAAAGTCTTGCATCAGGTTCGAGGCAAGAATGATGGCAAGGACGAAGGGATAATTTTTTTCTAGTGCGAGGTTTTTTAGCATGCAGGGGCTTGGAAGTGCAACAAAGGCCAATTAAAGGCGTGCTGATTTTGAAGTTTTTTTGAGTCTAGCTATAATATGCCGACCAAACGTCAACCGTAACAATAGCTGGGTAAACATGGCCATTTTACTTACGCCTAACGCGCATCCTGCTTGCCTTTATCATTGTTGAAAGACCGCGGAATAACAGAAGATCCAACCGCGACAAGGAGGCTCCGTGGCTCGTAAGGTTTCATAAAAATGCAATACTTCGCAGAGTATTTTTCGATGACTAAAATCTGGGAGGGGGTCCTAGCAGTTACTGATGCAAGTTTATAGGTACCCGCTTTCCCAGAAGCGCGGACTGGCGGTCCAGAAATTATTGGCTCATTATTATTCAAACACTTGTGCGATCAATCAATAATAGGAGCGTCGGAGTTGCTTTTATGTCTTTGCATACTCTGACGCTGTGGTGTGTATAGAGTGACGGGAAAGGACGTCGAGCAATACAAGCTGCCTAAAACAGAATTTTAGACACGACGCGCCCCTTACTTGCGATCATGTTATGGAAATAAACCACGTTAAAATCATCTTTCAACACGGAATAATGATCGATTAACTCCGAGCTTGAAGATTATTTTCATTCAATAGCTATTGGGATACACGCTCAAACGGGTGAAGCTGCGTTTCGGCGGCGCATAGCGCGCACACACAGAGGTCTGTCCGTATGGTCTCTAAAAGCTTCTCAGAAATGTCCAGAACTGCGCCTCGTCGCGGCGCGCAAGAGGCGATCGCGTGCAAAGCGGACCAAAAAAGGGCTGCTAGCGACGCCGCGCGGCCGCAGACGCCGAATTTTTTTAGTTGAAGCCAGCGTAGCGTACTGGTGCCAAGGTACTGCGCCGCGGTTTGCCACATGATGGTATGTGTCATGGTCCACGCACGAGAGGGCCAAAAATCACCATTGTCGCTCATTGAGTTAATTTCGCTTTTTTTAGGCTAAAGGGCCGTAGCAAGGCCGGCGCAAATTCAGAGCTGCAGTCAGTACGGTGGTCCGGTCAGCGTCGCCGCAATAAATTTTATCGTGCTGCCAATTCTTGCTGATTAGCAGCACATTTCCTTGCCCTTTTTGCGACCGCGGCGACAAAGCTGCTTGGTTTGGTGCGCTTCTCGAGCTTGGGTAACAAATCGCCCTTTCACCAAAGCTACAAGAGTTCGCCCGTCCGCTATTACTGTAAGACGATGAAAATCAGTAAGCAATCGCGCTGCAAGATGGGAACTTCTTTTTGCAGCGTCTCGTGTAACCTACGGTCCTTGCCGTTGCTTCGGTTTTTTTGCGGGTGGTACTCAGACAACGGAGGAGTACGCTATCACTGATGGAAATGCATAGCCCGCACTACAGGGCTCGCACGCGCCGCGCTTCGCCTAAAAGGCCAGCTTCAGAGAACATGAACAAGAACATCCGAAAGAACCCGCTCTATTTCAAATTGAAAATTCCTTGTGCCCAGTGGCGTGCAGAGTTTTCAACAAAATGCCCGATTGCACGTGCCGTGCCGCCGCCGATTTTTTGGTCCGAGGCTGGCCGCAGTGCAACATTATGCCGCAGGCGCAGTACAGTGCAAGCAATTTTTTTCCGTGATACGTCATGCACGTTTCTGATCGCACATCCATCAATCGAGTTGCTCAGCTCATCAGAGAACGATTCGATTAACTTCGTTCTTGACCCCCTCGTCTTTAAGCAAAGTAACAAAGTAAACAGATAGGCGCCGCGCCATACAGGGTGTCGTGTCCCCTTGCCCTTTTTGCACCTACTAAAATCATCAGAAGCCCAATGCGCCCCAAGCTTAAAAGATTTCGTCTACAGAATTAAATTTTGGGCGGAAGGAAGAAAACTTGTGCCAGCATTGGCACTCGCCGAGGGGTAAGGCGCACCCTGCATTGGGCGTCTAGGCTCAAGGTCGCAATTTTCAACTTTTAATATTCGGCTCTGGGTTTGCTCTGTGCAGCCTACTACTACCACCAAGTACGCTGAACCAGCTTCAACAGCAGCGGTGGGCAAGCAATAAATAAAAACCATCCTTGCAAAAAGTTCTAGTAATTTGCGCCGAGTCTTATCTATCTGACTCGCCGTGCTCTGGCCATTACCCCAATATAGCGCAAAAACATGGAAAGCAAGACCTAACGACCACCAATCCCGGTGATAAGCGCACATTGGGCAATCACGAATCATAATGAGTAGGTACGCTAATAGATAGACCAGACCGCCTCACGCAGAAATGACCGCAAGAAAACTGTTGCCACCAAAGAGCAAAAATATACCCGCGCGGTAGCTTAAGCTTACTTAGGACCTTATTGAAATTTCTTGGACTCTCTCGACCGGGACTTCGGGTAGGCGGTTCAGCCGAGGCTCCCCGGAGTTGCCTGGTTCTCCAAGTCTGGTAGGTGGCTGGATCTAGATAGTATGTTCTTTCACGTGCGAACGCTCAATTAATTAATTAAGCTGCTGTCATTTTAATTGGAAGTAGACACCTTCTGCCCCGCATAATTATCGGTTACCTGAGCGCGAGTGCAGTGCGCGTAGTTCAAGTGTGATATCTATGTCCTGAAAAACCTCGTCAAAATAGGCCAGCACTATTTCAATGTCGCGTCCAACCACACGATGTTTTTCATGTAGACGCTACAAGTTGTTGAGCAGAACGGCATGCGTTGAATAGAGCGGGCTTCTTCGGACGCACAAAGTAGCCATGATCTTTCGTGATGCATTCGCTGAAAATGGTACATGCGTGCCGGCAGTTTGACTTGGTATGCCCGTTGCTGGTACGAATACCGGGTTGTGCGCTACTAGTGAAAATGTGAAAATGAGCTTCACAAATATATTGGAGTTGAAGACAAAAGGACCCTCATAGGCACTCGCTTGTGGGTTGTTTTACCTATGTCCTTCGGCACTCCTAGTCGCGTAGCGATCATAACTACTCAAGTTACGTGACAAGAATCAATTAATACCTCCGAGTCTCCATCCATACCGTGACATAAATAAAAACTATAATCATGATGTCCGGCGAACTTGAACTTGAAAGTACCTCTTGCTCTCCCAGCTGGTATTAGTTCTACAAAAGCTTCCCACCCATACTTCGGCGGCCACCTAACGTTCTTCTGTTGCAGGCCGTGTCTGCAACGGACTCGATCTGGCAGAGCTGAGCCTCTCAGAAACCCGCACGTTGAACCCTATACTTGCAAAGGCGATTAAATTGTGCTCGTGGTGACTATAAGAGTAGGGGGGCGTTGGTATGTGAAGAACACTATCAGCCCTAGTTCGGCAAACTGGCTCTGTGAGGCCGGAAAAGATAATCGCGGAGGCCGCGTCAAACGCGGCTTCTGAACGCGAGCACGGTTAATAAACCAAGTCGCTTCAGAGCCCCCCCACTATGGGATACGATCGAGTCCCAATGTACCCACTTGATGGCCCCGGGTCAATTGCCTACTTTCCTAGGCCGGTATCTGGGCGCTAGGGCCACTGGCAGGGTGAAACAGTAACAGGCTCGTGGTTCCGCTAGTTGGCTCCAGTGCCACCCCGGAGGACTCTTATTCCCGGTGCCTAGACACGTGGTTGGTTCCGGTGCCGGGTGGTGGTTCCGACTCGGATGCCAAATGAATTTAAAATAATTTAAAAAAAAAATAGCCTTTATTTAGAACGGCGCCACATTGGGCCTGAGGATTTCGCGTGGTTCCCGGGCCAAGCGCGCTGCGCAGATTCGGTGGTCCCTACGATGCGTCACGGCCACTGGAACTGGTTGTGAAGCCAGCAATGTTGTCCGCGGCCGTGTTGCCGTGCACGTTGTCGGGACGATGTGATGAGGCGGCATCATGATGGTGTTTACTCAGGCTGCCACTGGCAGTGGCACGATAAAATCCGAGGACCGGGTAAAAAAGCCTGAGGATTTTTGGGAGGCCAGAGACGGCTGGGTTGCGTGAGGCGCGAGAAACAAACATATTACATACTGATGCTGTGGTGTTGGCACTGTCGAACCCCACGCCCTTGATTTAAGAGGAAGCATTCCTTAATTTTATTTGTTTACAGAGAGAGTATACAGAATCTGATGTATGTACACAGTTTGTTTGTACATGTAGGGGAGGACTCGGACGGAGATGGCAGCACATAAAGTCGCTGAGCGAGGACTCGTATAGAGCTTGGACGCGAAGTTCATCGTATTGACACCGCTATGTCACGTATTGACAGAGGACATGTGCCGTGCGGGGAGGACATCGCCGCCACCCACGCCAACGCTACATTACTCTTTGATAATCCAAGCCATACTGACGCCTGGGGGCTCGCGTGGGGCGGGCACACGCCCGTGAATCGCACAGACGGAATATTATGGGCGCCTGAGACGCCAGCTGCCCGGCATGCAATCGCAGCACAGCTCGCGAAGGACCCCCCCACATGCGCCGCAGCACCACCAAGTGCTCGACTTGCTCTTGTCCTTGCTGAGTGTCACGCGCTTGAGACGACACGCCGTGCGCATGAGCTAAAGGGTGAGGCCTGGAGATCGGGGGGGATCAGCCCGAGTTTTGCGTGGGGTGCGGATGACAGCGGCTCAAGCGCCGATGCACCTCCGCTCCTTGATGCGCTCATTCGACTCCGTATGCGTGCAGTTGCTCTCTGTCGTCTCTGTCACGGTACAGCAGCACCCGAAACGCTCGAGGCACTCCTTGACCTTGCACGCGCATACGCTGCGTCCGGACTTTGGTTACAGGCGGCGGCACACGCAAAACAAGTGGTCTCGCTTCTCACCGAGACACCGGCTCGTGTCGATGATGGCAATAATGTGGCGTCCATGGTAGATGAAGCCGCTGCCACCTCGGTCCTTGGACTGTTCTCGCGATTAGCGTCAATCGTAGCAGCAGCGCACGAGAGCCGCGTATCATGGCATGAATTGATCACTATACTAGCCAACGCCCGCGAGCAGCGTCTCGCTGAGCAGCTCTGGGGCGTGCTTGAGGGTGGCCACGCACCGCCCAGATCAGACGTGCCAGGTGGCGATCTAACCTGGGCTGGCGTGGTTTCATTTCTCCGCGTAGCGCATAGTGGTTTTGCAGCGGTGACACAACGCCTCGAGGCTGTTGCACCCACGCACGATACGGCAGCACTCGATCATGCTTTCCGTGCGGCGGCGATCACGCCAGGTGCGGGTGCAGCGTTTGCCGCCCCACTTCGAGCGGCTGTCATCGCATCATCATGTGCGGCAGCTGCCCTGGCCGGCTCAGGCTGGGCTGAGTGGCTCTGCGCGCGAGTGGATGCTGACGCCGCGCGCGGCACTGCTGCTGCTCCTGTCACCTGGGAGGAATGCGTTGCCGCTCTTGTGGCCTGTCCTTTCGCCGTCGCTGCAGGTAGTATTACCTCTCTATCACCTCGTGCAGCAATGGTCGCTGCAAAGCGCGTGGCCAACCTCCGCGCACGCGCACATGTAATGTGCGGTCGAGCACACGCGCGCCGCGGAGAGCTCGCCGCGGCTGCACGTGTGCTCCGAGCCGCGCTTCACGCGGCCGCAAATGCGGGCCGGTCCCTGGGAGCGGTCGCGGCTGATGCACACGCGGCGCTTGCCGATGTTGCAGCATGGACCAGCGTCTTTTCACATGCACACGTATTTCGACAAGTCGCCTCCGCAGGTTGCTGCTTTTACAGTCTCACGTCGCCGCGGAGAGGTGACTTCGCAGTGGATTGACTCAGAAGAGGCAGAAGAATGCGCGGCTACTCGCGAGTCTGGACGCCACCATGCCAATAGCGCTACTGCGGACGCGAAAACTGATGCAGCTAAGCGTGTAGCGCTCGTCGCCGCGCGCCTGGCGTACGCCGGCGGGTTTGGTGCAACTCTTGATCCGGCTGCCACTGCCGCTGCTTCACATCTGGAGCGTGCCGAGGCTGCCACTGAGGCAGTCTACGGCCATGTAACCAGCAATTTCGCCGCTGCGCTCGTGCTTGCTGCGCGAGGTGCGTTAGCTGCGGCGACTGGTAAGGATAAGGCTGCGCGTGATACTCTCGCCCGAGCAGAGTTGCGTCTTGGAGCTGCTGGTGCCCCCGCACCTCGCGCAGCCACGAATGTGCGACTTGCTCGCATTCTCCGTCGTGACCCATCTCGTCGGCACGAGGCGGCGCGGCGTCTTTCGGCCGCGGCAGTTTTTTACAATGGACGCGCGGTTGCGGCGGCGGAGGTAGTGGCCGTCGCTGCTGATGCCGCAGTCGTGGACCGCGCAGACACTGCGCGTACACAGTACGCCCAACTCGCCGCCACATGCTGGGCAGAGGCTGCTGAAATCCTCCGCCGCTGCGGTACAAACACAAGCGCCGCTGGCCGTGTGCGCACTGCTTGTGCACACGTGAACGGAGCTCGGTCGCTTGCAGGTTAGTAGGTTAGATGAAGCCGGCTAGTGTGGGCAGCATCACAGCATGGGAGCATACCTGGGTTGCATGCAAGCCTGTCGCGTTTAGACCATGCCTCCCAGAGCTTCTCGCAAGCACGAGTAAAAATGATCGCGAGTAAGAAAGCCTCTTCGGGAAGTCGAAAATATCTAATAATTTTTCTCTCAGCCCAGGGTCACTGTTAAAGAGACGCCCACGGCCAGCGGAAGAGATGAAGACCAGGAGAGCTAGCTAGGGGCGTCGACGTGAAGTTAAACTGTCGGGAGTTAGGTACGTCAACGTGAAGTGAAGTAAAACCGCCATGTGGGTTTTTGTTTTTTTGAACTTCAACATGGCGCCCTATCCACGTCTCTTCCGTTCCTAGTGGCTTATCCTCGGGCTAGTACATGCTCTCGCTCTAGTCAACTGCGTCTGAGTTTTATCCATTTCCTTCGCGTCCCTGACTTGGTAAAATGCCACAGAACCTCTCTCGGTCGTAAACCGAGCAGCGCCTCAGAGACGACGAGACACAACATATACTAAAACGGTAGTTTAAACCTCGCCCGGGCCCTCTGGCTTCCAGTTGTCGCCGCGACAGCCCACTCCGCTGGGGGGGGTCTCAGGCTGATGAGACAAAGAGGCGATACCAGTGAGACAGAATTTCAAGAACTTCATGTTAGCACAATTTAACAACTTCGAAAGACACGGAGTGTAACGTGCGGGTATTTGAGTTTGCTAATAGGCTCATAACCCTTGTGCATCCAACCCCGTTGAGTGCGAACCTGGGGCCGTTGAGAAGCCTGGTATGTGCCCTATCTACGGCTCATGTAAACCTTTCTGATTATCCTGCGTCTCGGGCGAAACCCCCATTTGAAAACAAACTCGACTCGCCGGAACATTTTCTTTTTGGCCAAGAGAGGCACCTTAGTAGTGGAGACAATCTTATGTGCTGAATGGGTTCCCCGCCGACGGGCGGGCGGCCACGCATCTCTCTCCAAAGATTATCTCTGCCGCAATCTACTCCACCGTAAATCCCGCGCCGTGCACCCAGCGCGAGCTCGGGATGCCGAAAGTCGTCCACATTTCTGCTATACATCATATTCTTAGCCACTTCATATCTACATTTTCTATCCGTGTGAAGCAAAGGGAACAGGCAGCAAGCCCTGGACCATTAGATAAATTTAGGCAGTGCCAACTAGCAATTCTTCCCTGGGAACAAAGAGTGCAAGAAACAGGACTGACTCGTCGCTGCTGTTTAATTCCACGTGCAAAATCATAATCATCAAAGGAAGCGCGAAAGCAACGAAAGCAGAAAAAGCCAGGTACATCGACGCATTCCAAAAGCGCAATATTTTGAAGACATTTAGTGCATCGATGGTAGCCTGAGGGCTTGTTCCACATGCGAAGATGCGCTCCATTAGGGGACATGCTCCACTTCACAAAGTAAACGCGATTATTCTCATTAACGACAATATAGTCTTGAGGAGCATGCAGCACTTCTGCCCCTCGTCGGGGGGGGGTCCAGGTGCACTCACCAGTATTGTGGTTGCAATAATACCTGAGAAGAAATCAAATCGTGTGTTGTAGAGTACTCGGCACGCTGCTGAGCGACAGTTTTCTCCCTACAAGATTTGGGATTACCTCAACATGGTGCCGTACTTTTGCGATGAATAATAGCCTGGCGCTTACCACTCGCCACCAGCACTGAAGTTTCGTCGCAACAACGGCATGGCGTGCTGCATTTCGCTTTTGCCGGCGTGCTTGGATCTTCCACATCAACCTTCCCTGTTCTCTCCTTGATCTGAAACTTCGGTACATTCGTGCCATGACCACGCTCGCATAGTCCTCTTTAACACGAGTCCAGGCCTAACAAGAATTCGTGATTTTTACAAGTAAACTTGGAAAATACAAATGTTGCACTACGCTGTTAGCCCAGTAGGCAAAATTACGAGGGCGCGTTCTCGTCGAATGTGATTGATGGCCTCTAGCTCCGTTTCAGCAATGAAATTTGATTTTGTAATCTCCATTAATTTCGTATCATGCATGCGATGCTCGAATACTAGTTCGCTCGTTGCTAGGTTGTGGTAACACATAACATCCTGTGCTGGGTCGATATACATTCGCCATGGCGACGCAGAAACACCATTATATTTGTGAACTTGATGTAGCGCATTTTCGAGCTCTCCAACACCCAAATAACCATCATTGTCAGCATCCAAAGTACCAATGACCACACGAATTTGCTCTGGAGACAAGTCAATTGGCAAGTCTCGAACTAGGGATTTGAATTCATCATGAGAAAGAAACCCGCATGAACTTTCAGCATACTGCTGAATCAAATGCCCCATGACAATCCCTTTTTGGAACAACACTGACTCCATCCTAATGAGCACGATCGAAGTTAGTGATTTCAGTTGGGCTTCGCGGTTTATACTTCTCGGTGTGGGCGGTTGGTAAAACTCTCGCTTGATACGTTTGAATGCCTTTGACACATGACTCTTGGATGAGCTGGAGTCTAACCATGATATAGTTGCTCGTTGATGTTCTTTTATGTACATGTTTTCTAGTGCCTCCCATGCGGCCTTGAAAGCCACTGCACGATCTTCTTTCTCTTGCGCTATGCGTTTTGCTCTCATGTCTTGTTGCGCAGCCAACTTTATGCGATCATCCGCGGCACGCTCTGCCTGCCGCCTGCGTTGATTCCAGGCCAGCAAATCCATTTTAACTGAAGCGGCGTTTCGTTTTTTTTCTGCTATTGCAGTCAGCCGAGCATTCTCTGCTCCTTGCATGACGACCATATTTGCTTTCTCCGCTTGCTTCATCGCGGATGCCAACCAGATCTGCTTGTTGATAGATTCCTCCTCTCCGACTCTAAAACCCCTAACGGCTCGGAAGTGAGCAATCCATTGCTTGAGGATCCGCCTCCTGATGTACATATGCATTCGCATTCCGGCGTTGTCCCACTGGATGGCATTTGCAATCCAATTTAGCCACCGAATCATTGCTTTGCGGCGAAAGTTGGACGTCATTGTATGACGGAGAATGAAGCCACCATGTGCGATCTCCACAGAATGACTTTTGAAGTTAGTTGTAAACTGGCGAAGACGCCCTTTGATGCAACTGTATCGATGCCATTTAGTCCTAAGCACACGGCGCATAATTGCACGTTCACCAAGAACGGCTGCACTATGCCTCCGGGCGTGTGATATACGTTGCTGGGTAGTATAAGAGTGCCACCACAAGATAAAGGTCTTGCACTTCCGGAGAGACACTGTCCTCTGCTGGAGTTGTATGCGAGCCAGCCCTTCATGAAACTTGCACCATGCAACAAAAAACCAGCGTAATGTAGACCGATATCTAAAAGTCGTTGCAGACTCGAGGTTTATTTGATGTGCATATTGGCAAAACCACCTGGCTGTCGCATCCTCCCGCGACTGCAAATATCGCAACTTTGAGGAGTCTGGAAGCTGGTTCCATAATTGCAGTCTAAATGCATTAACGGTATGCGGGTTAATTGCTAAGAAGTTCTGAAACTCAGACAGTTTAACAAATCGAGGTAAGTGGTGACCAACCATCATCATTCGCGTGAATTCTGCGTGAGTCACAGCTGCTATAGAAATAATGCGCACCACATCACTCCGAATGGCGCTTCCTCCCGGCGAGGTATATAGCTTAAAGAATGAGAACAGCAATTTGCTTGGGTTTTCATACAGATACCTAGTATTTTCAAGTGCATGGATCGAGCATAGCAGCTCCCGCCAGTCGAGCTGACCAGTTGTTATACTGAGACAATGATATAGCTGTGTCAAGCAGTTACGAATTTCAGGTTGGCGCTGGCAGCCTAGGCTATTTGAAAGCGCGCTTACCTACGGCTTTTTCTAGATACAGAGTATATAAGTCAACTGATACACTGTTAATCAAAACAAATAAACCAGGCTTAATGGTCGTCTGATAATCTCCCTCTACTGTTGCCACCTTCCAGAAAATATTCTCTATGCAACTGCCTTGATGCGAAGTTGATGGCCGGATTGATAGCAGCTTTCGAAGCAGCTGCCATTTCTCTCGTCGGCGACCCTCGGTACTCATACAACTAGCGCTAGGTGGCTAGCATACGCAGTGCTGTTAACATTGAATACAAAGCCTGCTGCTGAGTAAATTACATTAAATTTCAAGTTATAAATAATGCATACTTATTACATATATCTTCAACGTTATATCTCAACGCTATCGAGGAGCAAGACGACCGGACGCCGCCCTAGGGAGTGGGGACCGAACCCCTATAGGTATGCTCTCATTGCCCTTAGTGTGCTCATCAGGAACTCAGTCAGAAGCTCCGTCCGCCGCCGCGTGTTTCGCCCGGGCCTCTTGACAATACACTCAGGCTGCCGGTGGCACGCAACGGCCGCATTCTGACAGAGGCCAAGGCACGGGCGCCGCGGACGAGGCGGCTGGAGTTACAGTACAGCACAGCACAATGAAACCAACACTGATGCACATACATTAACTTCGATTGTACTCTCCGAGTCATCATGATGAAAATCTTACTACTAGTAGTACTAACCGTGACTCGGACTCGAACGAACAAATGAGTCACGGGTTTGACTGTATTAAGCGCGTCATCAATTACTAGTACGGATGGCTGGGATGGGACTCGGAATGACACTATCGCGTCATTGACGCCTGAGCCCGGGTCCTACGTTATGCGCGTTCAACTTGAAGTTATTACTAGCGCACTGCATTACTTATGCGGCGTTATTAACGCGCCGCGGCTATGATTAGGCTCCGATTGTGGTTGCCCCCCCCCCACAAGTACGAAAGATTGATATGCGCACTACCTATCTAGGTAGTACGCATATTGGGAATACCGCCTTGTTCAATTATCATGATCATGATCATGATTGCCAAAATGGCCAAAACGCGGGTTGAAGAACCCTAACCCGAATTTGACCCAACTTGAATTAACCCGAATTTGATCCTTGAACCCTAGCCCGAACTTCATTGAATTTGAACCTAACTTGAAGTCGGTAAGACATCTTATTAAAAACCCGAGTCGGCCCGGGTAATTCCACCATTCGAATCCTCTCCACCAATAGAGAATCCCCTCGTTTGAATTCTCTCGACTTGTAGAGAATCCTAGTATCATTTGGCGATAGTAAACGGTTCTTTTTGGTGGCCCGGGTACGCTACAACGATACACTTTTTTAGAATACTTTTGTCCAGAGATCGTTATTCAAGTTCTAACTTTGAATGAAGTTGATCCGAGTGTCCCGGGCCTCCGTCCTCGGTTTCTCATTCTAACTAGCGGACAGGACAGTAACTTCTAGTAAAAACCCGGGCTCCGTAGCCCGCTTTTCTTATTGACGTCCGCTAACTCGGCCGCGGCTAGATCATCGAGTTAAACTCGACGATCTAGCTGAAATAAAGGACAGCCAATGCGCTGCACAGGTTTTTGGCGTCGTTTTTCTCCCCTTCCCCTTTGCCCAAAACCTAAATCGCTCCGCCAGACGTATAAATGGTCCCACTGGCATAATTTTTCTTTACTCATCTCCCATCGCTCTCAGGCTACATCGATATGAGGCTCAACGGGAATCTCCCCCTAGTGTCCAGGCCGATAGTTACTCATAATGGGGGCGAAACTAAATGCAGTGAGTGGGATGCACCCTGCTATCATATCGGCTATAGTCCCCAGCCTTCGGGCGGCATCTATTCGCTTACACCCCGATAGCGCCTTATATCCGCTATTTTGTTTTGCTGCTGTTTTGTAGTTTGCGAGCAAGTTAGTCCACACGGAAGCCGGAAAGCCCCTGGCAGCCTGGAGGGGCGTAGATCGCGCCAGTCCGAGTGTCAGGACCAAAAACTCTTCTTCTCCTCATGGCAGTGCGTTGATGCTTGGCGTAGATCAGTTCATCCAAGGCCATAACGGTATAGGCATCTTTTCTGGTGATGCTACGGTTTGGAGTGTGTTATTGTTGTTGTTGCGCTGTCTGTTTCCTATGAGATCTTGGAGACAGCAAATTCATACTGGCACCGTGGCTAGTTTCCGATATGGGAAAGCGAATAATTCAACGAAAACGCTTGGCCTGCTCATCACAGCGACGTTCGTATATTTTGATGTCAATCGAGTCATCAACAAGAAAGCGGTAGAGATGGACAGTTTTCTGCTGTCCATAACGACGAACACGCCCTATGGCCTGAGTCTCACACATGACGTATTTCTGCAGAGTCTTGACCTGTGTGAATCAACTTTTAGAGAGAGAAAAAAATCAGGATAAAATGGCCTGGAGAAAGACTGCGTATCTTACGTGAAGCGGATGTACGAAAATCACATGATTTGCAGCTGTTAGGTTTGCGCCAGATGCAGATTCGTTGTGAAGTTCTAGAAGAAGTATGCGCTCATCATTCTTTCCCAATTTCGCATTTTGAAATTTTGACATTATGGCTGACATTTGATGAGCTGTGCCCTTGAGCTTCAGCGTTGGGAAACCCTCCTTATTGAGGACGGTATAGACTTGGGTCAGGAGATCCTCAAATTGAACAAAGATGAGGACCCGCTCATCCTTTGGAAAACCACTCACGAGGTTTATGATTTCTGCAAGCTTAGCGCCATGATGAGTGACTGCTTTCGCATTCGAGTTGCTTTCATTAAGGCAAAGCGATGCACATTCCACAACAGAATGAGAGCGTACATTTGCGTGGCATCCGGCTGCTGGACATTCCTCTCGGGCTGCTGCTCCACGCATCTTTGAGGTTTCGCCAACATGACCGCAGCATGAAAAGATGGCTTGGTTGACCAGTGGAATCTGTACGTTAGTCGCCCAATCAGATGATAAGAGCTGCTGTGAAGCAGCAAATTCTCTTTGAGCTTGTTCAATGGCCCGAAAGAATCGGAGGGAACGTGTCCTGCCTACGTACTCTTTGTTCAAGGCCCGTAGCTCATAAACTTGGTTGCGCAGAGCCCAGAAGAGCTCTTTAAGAGTGTCATCTCGCTGCTTTCTTAGCGGAGCGGGTTCGCCCTCAATAATTGGTTCAGGAAAGACAAGATCTACACAACGGGTTGCCTTGATGATCTCAGGACGGGTCTGCGCGTCTAATCTTTTTACGTCGGAACTACGTACGATACCGAATGCCGGCTCATGCGACTCGCCTTTTAGACTACGACTTGCAATGGCCAAGCCTTCAGCAGCCAGCGCGAGCAATTGGGCCGATGCATCACTATCACCAATTCCCTGATTCAGCTCGTTCCACCACTCGCGCATATGTTGGTGACCTGTAAGTCTATCAAATGGTTTGCCAGGTTTATCATTTTTTTTGGTCCGTCCACGAGCATTATTTTCTCCATCAACTTGCCACATGCTGTTCCCGTGCTTTTTGAAAATATTATCACAACCTCGGTCTCCATTGAGAGGCTTGGACATACTCACTGCAGCCCAACGCCGGATCTCCTCCTCAACGCGATGTGCTGCAGCAACCTCCCTGATAATTTGAGTTGCGCAATTCTCCAACTCTGCAGCTCGCTTAGACACAACAGCAGAACAGGCAGTAACATCGCTGCCGTCGCCACTACTACCATTCATTATCGTATTAGTGGCCGAGGCTGGGCGTGCACATCGTTTCAGGAGCGCCTCCTCAGCGTCTGCACTCCCTTCCAGAGCTTCTGAAAGTCTGGTCTCGCGATCACTCTTATCACGGGACTTCTTCTTACCACGTGCTGCGGCCTTTACTTTCTGCATTTCGAGTGCATGGAGATGATGCTCAAGCTCTAAATACACAGCACGGTCCGGTGCTGGCATAACTACCCGTTGAATTGTTGCCTGAAAGCGAATCTCATCTATTTCAGCCACATTTTGCCTTACGAATCTGTTCAAAAATCTCTGTGCCACATCCTGGCGGCGGGCGTGCCAGGAATGGGACTTCGCTTCCAAAAACTCCTGAAATAGCTCTGACTTGGACAGTTCCTTGCGCGAGTCGGTCGGACGATCACCCTTTTTGGTGAGTACCACGGGATTGCTCGCCCCAAGGTGCACTCCCAAGTATGCTGCTATGCCCTTAACGTCATCAAAGGACTCGAGCGGCGGGGTGCCAGATAGAACCCACGAGCAACGCGCCTTGATGGCTTGTACAGTTGGAACATCACGATGGTCCAAGTATGTATACTCATCCACAACTATTCG
>Ga0302122_10000763_pt1 | contig 19976 bp, 13 predicted proteins | sample CB21_SCM_MG_FD_203115 | JGI IMG/M metagenome (GOLD analysis project Ga0302122, IMG submission 203115) | Marine microbial communities from Western Arctic Ocean, Canada - CB21_SCM | ecosystem: Environmental > Aquatic > Marine > Oceanic | place: Canada: Western Arctic Ocean | collected 2017-09-28
CAAGCGCGCGCATGTGCCGGCGTCGGGCCTCGGGCTGCTCTGTCGGGCAAGCCTGTTGCCGAGTGAGCTCTTCCGGCGCATCTGCCTGATGGTCGATGGCGACGGCGACGTTAACGTAGAAAATATAGTCCTGTCGCGCATCCAGGTGCAATTTGGTATAGAAGAACTGTACTACGACGAGAACGACGAGGAGGAGGCCGCGTATTGGACCAAGCAGAGCCGCGTCGTTTCGCGGGTCACGCATCGCCGCATATTCCCGAGTGTGATCCTCCACTTCCATGACATCACCACCAGGACGCACCAGCTCAAGATCACCGGCCGACTTTCCGGTTTTGACGCGCTCGTGCCCTGCAGTTACCGCTACGATGCATGCGAGCCTGCCGCGAAGTTGCGCGTGATAAATAATCTGAGGAAGATCGCCGCGTACAAGGCCACGGCGATGCCCAAGCAGGTTGGCCGGAACGTCGACCTTTCGCCTAAATGGAGGCACGGTGGCACCAGTGGTGTTGGTTGGATCGAGCGTGAGAGTGTGTAAGACTACTGTATTACAACTAGAACTAGCTTACCCGCGCGACAACCACACCTCCGCCCACGAAGACCCCGAGCAACACAAGCGCCCGCGCCGGCGTCGCAAGCAGTCCGGACACGAATGCCGGCACGTCTTCCCGGCGCGCCGCGTTCGCGCGCACGACCAAAGACGCCGGCGCCGCCGCGAGGACGCCCGCGACAAGGGCGACGGTTGCGGCAGCACCGCGGGCGTCGCTCTTCGCGAGCCAGCCGCGCCCCGACGCGCGGGACGCGTCGCGCACGCCCAGGACCACGAACGCGCCGCAGGCCAGGAACCACGCCAGCGCCGCGGGCCGCCACAGGTCGTTCGCGTCGTCGACGAGCGCCTTCGGGGCCGACTCCTCGTCGCCGCCGCCGCGCTGGAACGCCGCCCGCAAGGCCAAGGCATGCGCCACGAACGCTGATGGCGGCAATATGGACAGCGGCGCGCACACAGCGCCGGCGAGGCGCGCGCACAGCGACGCGGCGCTCTCCCAGGCGCAGTCCCAGGGGTAGTACGGCGTCTTATCCATGTACTCGACGCCATTGTCCTTCTCGACCCGCAGGCACGCGGCGCCCTCGACGTCATTTACATAAAACGCGATGGCCAGCGCGAAGCCGAGGACCGACAGAAAAGGCGCGAGGACCGCCGCGAGGCGCAAGATGGTGGCACCGGGCGGCGCCTCGCGCTTCTCGTCCACCTCGGCGTCGAGCACGGACGAGGCGGAGTCGCCGACGTCGAAGGGCGTGAGGCCCTCGCGTTCCTCCTCCTCGTCACTAACGACGCGGGCTCTTAAACATGCGTCGTAGGACGACGGCCAGCAATTTGCCAGGTGCGCGATCCAGCGCTGCAGGGGGACCGACAACACGGCCGCCGTCAGCGCCAGGCCACCGAGCCACCCGCCGTCCCCAACAAACATCGATGGACCCGTGAAGTAGGGCCCCACGAGCGCCGCGAACCATAATGGAAGGAGCATGGCCGCGGTGGCGCGGTGCGCGAACGCTGAGAGGACGCAAGCGAAGTGCGGCGACGCCGACTCGAGTTCCGTGGCGCGCCGCTGCGCCGCGGCCGACGCTTCGAAGAGCTCAGCCACGGACTCTAAATTCGTGTCTTCTTCCAGGAGCGGGCGCGCCAGCTGCGCCGGGAGGCCGCCTCGCAGGCTCTGGATGAGGGAGTCGCGCTGCTCGTTAGGCGTGGTGGCTTCGTCGTCGTCCATCTTTGTCTTTGCACGCTGCTCGTAGGCTTTAAGCGTGGTCGGGTTTTGTGCTGAAAATACCCGTCCCGAGAACCCGTCACGAAATTGCTTAGACGGTGCCGCTTATATCGAGTTCAACGCACGCGCCGAATCATGGTCGTCTTGATCCTCACAAACTGCGCCGCCTGCGCCGCGCCACTGGCCCACGACGCGCCGCGTTGTGTAAGGTGCAAAACCAGATACTGCAATTCCACATGCCAACACGACCACTGGCGCCGCGGGCACAAGCAGATCTGTAAGAAAATACACCACGGCGGCAACGCGGAACAATACCACGCCGACAACAAATATAAGGAGGCGCTGTCGAGGAGTGCGCGGCGGACACCAAGGGCCAGAAATGCTACATCTATCTCGAGGCGGTCCATTCACGCACGGGAGAAGGCCTCGTGCGCGGGTGCGCTTGCGGAGATCGTGACGGCGTTTCTTCCCCAGAACTGGGCGTCGCGCACGTGTCGTGCTTGGCGGAGCAGGCGAAGCTTTTGGTCGCGGAGGCCGAGGAGAACAACTTGGGCGCCAAGGCGTGGAACGAGAGGTGGAGGCAGTGGTATACATGTAGTTTGTGCGAGCAAAACTACCACGGCGTCGTGCGGTGCGCGCTCGGGTGGGCGTGCTGGAAGACGTACGTGGGCCGGCCGGATAAGATAAGTTGTCAGTTCCACGCATTGGCGCAATTGGGGATCGGATTGAGACTTGTAAAGCGATTTGAAGAGGCGCTTAGCGTTGCCAGGTGCGAGTTGGCACATATCCAAGACAATGAGCGGAACGTTGATTTGAAGTGCCAACGCATTGCTTCCTGCCAAGGTGACATTGCAATTATACTTTCCAAAATGGGAAAATGCAAGGAGGCGGCCGCTGAGCACAAAAACGTTTATGATCTCGCACGCGAGACATGCGGTGTGGAGAGCCCGCTTACTTTAGGCACAGCCCGAAACTTCGCGTGTTCGCTTATCAGAGTTGGCCGGTCGGCTGAAGCTAGATCTCTAGTGCTCAAATATCTTCCGATCGCCCAGCGCATTTACGGCGGCCTTGATAATGCAAAAATTATTCTCATGCGCGCGATTCTCGCGGAAACTCTATGGAAGGGGGAGGTCACCCTCGATGATGCGACGGAGGCCGTGGCAATCCTCGAGGATATCTCGCAAAGGTCGTCGCGGGTTAACGGAATCTCGCATCCCAAAACCCTACAACTCCAAGAGGAACTGAAGTCGGCACGCATGGTGTTCGACGTCGCCCGCGCGCGACCCGCTGGTATCGTCTTGGTCAAAATGGATGGAGGTCGGATGCTTATTGCAGGTTATAAGAGGGTCTCATAAGCTACTCAACTGCCTTATTCGCCCTAGCTGGAGTGTCGTCCGCTTCGAGGGCTTCGAGAATTGCTTCGAGAATCCGGAAGAGCACTTTCCTCCCGAGTCTAGCTAGAAACTAAGAGCTTAGAACCCCGCAGCCCGCCACGACGACCTTCTCCACGGGCACGCCCCGCTGCGTGTAGAGGGAGTCGTTCAGGTGCTGGACCACCTCCAGGCCCTCGGTCAAGCGCCCGAACGCCACGCACCGGCCGTTCAGGTGCGGCGCGGCGGCCGTCGTCACGTAGAACTGCGACCCGTTGCCGTGGACGCCCGAGTTCGCCATCGTCAACAACCCGGGCTCGGCGTGCGGCACGAAGAAGCCCTCGTCCGCGAAGAACGGCTTCTCGGCGAAGGCGCTGCGCGAGCCGCTCGGAAAGTCCGCGAGGGCGCCGCCTAATAACCCGACGCCCTTGACGACGCGGCGCGCGAAGTTGCAGCCGACGTACGACGCGCCGGACGGCGCATCACTGCCGCACAGGAGGCGGAAGTTCTCGCACGTCTCCGGCAGCAGGTCGTCGAGCAGCTCGACCACGAGGCGCCCGGCCTTTTGGCCGTCGACGGTCACGTCGAGGTAGCATTTTGATCTGTTTTGCGCCTCGGGCGCCCCCCAGTCGAACGCTAAGGGCGGCGCGCCGGGGCGCAAAAAGCCCTCGGGGCCGAGCTTTTCGTAGCGCTGGAACCAGCCGCGGTTGTGCGTGCCGAGCGCGCGGCGCTGCCGCGCGAGGCGCTGCGCGGCGCGGCGGAGGAGCATTTCTAGTCGCTGCGTAGCACTGCCCTATGAGCGATGCGAAAAAGGGCTGCTGTGGAGAGCTGCTGTTGGCGATGCGTTCTGCTGACAGCGTGTGCAATACACGGAAAGTCACGGCAAGCGCTCAAATGCGCGAGGGTCGAGAAACCCGTGCAATTAACCCGCACCCAAAAGTAAAAAACCCATCAGGTCGACTTACCCGTGGTTGTGCACGCGGGCGTGTGAGCACTACGCTTTGCGCGAGAACAGCCAACACGTGAATATCTATCGATAACCGCACGCAGCCGCCGACAGACGCTCCCGCAGCTTGTCAAAGGTCAAAACCACTAAAAATCTGCCATGGTCTTATTCGACGCGCCCTCGAGCTGCCTCGGGGCGCCGCCGGACGCGACACCGCAGAAGACGGCGGCGCCACTGAGCGATCCTGATTTAGTGGGGCGCGTCCTCGACTACAGCGACGACGAGGCCTTGGCGACCGCCGCGAGCGTGTCCAAGCCCTTCGCGCGGGCGGCGGCCTATTCGCAAAAGAAGCGGTTGCTGCGCTACGTGCCGCCCGGGCTCCGAACGGAAGCGGCCCGCGTCCTGCGGCCCGAGCGCTGCGCGGCAGCTCGCAGAAGGTCACGCGCCGGGCGTTTCACGCGGACGGATCTGGGGGGCTTCCGACCCAGTAAAAGGTTCGGCCACAGTGCCGTTGCTTACGACGGTGGCCTGTGGGTCTTCGGCGGCCGGGACGGGAAGCGCTACGAGCAGGACGTCTGGCGCTTCGACGTGGCAGCGGCCGAGTGGCGGTGCGTCGACGGCCCCGCGGCGGACCGAGACCGGTTCGCGGGGGAGGAGGTCGGCCAGGGCCGGGCGCCCGTCGCGCGCCCGGCGCCGCGCCGCGCGCACACGGCGACGCTCCACGGCAACTGTATGTTCGTCATCGGCGGCGGCGACGCCAAGGGCGCCTTAGGTGACGTGTGGAGCCTCGCACTGAACGACGCGCCGCGGTGGACGAAGCGCGGTGACGCGTTCGCGTCGACGAGCAGCGACCGGGAGTGGAAGGCGTTCGGTCACAGCGCGGTCAAGCTGGAAGGAAGCGGGGCGTGCGGGCACTCGCGGCGGGCGAGGGACGTGCTCGTGCTCTTCGGGGGCGCCTCGAACGCGGGCCAGGCCTTCCGCGCCACGAACGACGTCAAACTGCTCGAGATTTCGGAGACTGGCGTGCGGACCTTGGTGCACAGTGCGGAGGGCCAGCCGCCGCCGGCCGTCTACCGGCACTCGTGCACGCCGCTGGGCGGGGACCGCTTCCTGGTGGCCGGCGGCTACACCTTCGCCCCGACCATCTCCTCGGAGGAGCTGGAGAACGGCCGCGGGATCAGCCTGACCTACTGTACGAACCGTGTGTATGAATTGCGCGTGCGGCGGGGCATCGTCAGGTGGGCGGAGCTCACGGTGACCGGGACGCTCCCACCGCTCGGGGGGCACGCGGCCTGCCTGGTGGCGCGGGACGTGGTCTTCCTGTGCGGCGGCGGCGACCAGACGGCCTGGCTGCCGGAGGACGTGGACCGGCCCCGGGAGAGTGATACGGATACTTGCTACCTTCTTAAGAAGCTCGGCCCGAAGTGGGGCCGCGCAGCGGAGCGAACGCGCTCGGAGTGGCGCTGTGCGGCGGCCCCCTGCAGCTTGCCGCAGTGCGCAGGCGGCCACACGGCGACGATCGCGAGCGTCGCGACGAACGACCTCGGGATCGTTATTTTTGGCGGGCGCGACTATCAAGACGGGGGCAACGCTGGCCGCGACGACATGACCGTGTTCTCGTTCCTCGGCGATGTCGCGGACGGGGTGGCGGAGCTTTATTTGTAAGTGTAAAAAGACAACAATCATGTATAGGCTAGCTAGGAGGACTCGGCGGCGGCACGGCCCCGCTCGCGCTGAACCACGCGTCCGTGGTCCAGGACGCCGACGACGACGCGGCCTCGGCGCTCCGGAAGCCCAGCAGTTCCAACAGCGGCAAGTACGGCGCCGCGTCCGGCGCCGCGTCCGGCGCCTCCGCGCCGCCGCCGCCGCCGCCCAGCCCGCAGAACCAGCACGTGGGCGCGTCGACGTCGCAACCAACCGGGTCGTCGTCGACGGGCTCGAGCCGCGCCCGGGCGACGCGCTGCTTGAACGGGCTGGGCGGTGTCCCGAAGTCCGGCTGCGCGCCGGACGTCGCCTCGGGCGCCGCGCGCACCGGAACGAGCTCCGCGTCGGCCTCGTCGGCGGCCGCAGCGGCCGCGGACCAGGGGCCCGGCGCGTAGTCGCTCTCCCTGGAATAACTTGGGAGCAGCGTGCTCCACGTCGGGCCGCGCTTCTGGGGCAGCCGGGACCCGGCAATCAATGAGCCGGGGTGCGTGCTCTCGTCGTCCAGGGTGTGGCGCTTCATTGTATCTCGCGCGTCGCAGCTCTTTCCGGCGCACTTGCCGCAGCACTTCGGCCTTTTGGCGGCTATAGCAGATTTTTCAATGCCACTTCCAACTTGCGCCAGGGCCAACCCGCACGAGCATGACATTGCCGCAATGTTCCGGGCGTCGATCGTCGTTGTAGTCATCAGAAGTTTACTCGTGTGCGCCGTGGTGGTATGGGTTGCCAGTGGTGGCGCGCTCGCGATCCGCGACTCGGCGCGAGCGAACTGTTGGATCCGAGGTGGCCTCTTGCTCCGTAGACGTGATCATCGGTGTCTTCGTCTGTTGCTTGCGTGTGCGGCTTCACTCTCGGTTGTATGAGACCACGCGCGGCGCGCGCCGGCGCTAGACCGCGGCGCGCGGTCGACTGAAGACACGGTAGAGGTTGCCCTGCGCGCGCGGCGGTGGGCTCAGTTGCGCGTGGACTATGCTTGCATATCGTCGTGTTAGTTTTGGCCGGGGCAGGCGAAGGAGCCATGTGTCATCAATAATGGTACTGCCTAGTGGCATGAGCTCCACGCTGCCGCTGTGGCGGAGTTTAGGCTGATGGCATGTGTTGCAACATGTTGGCTGCTGGGTGGCAGATGGTTTCAAAATCGCAAGGCCAATGCACGAAATCCGAGAATGAACAGATCTGACCAAGGGCAGATGCCTTGCCACTGCAGAAAAAAAATGGAGGCAGGGACCGGTCTCCAGGCGTCCCTAAAGCTCCCGGGAAGGTTTTGGCGCGCGAACTTTTTTTCGTTCGGGTTTAAGATAGCAGATGGTTTTTGGCGGCCATATTCTCAAAGCTAAAAAGAGCCGCGCGACCGCCTAAGGTCCTCGTTTTAAGAACGAGCTTGCGCAACGGCTCCCGGACACCCAGACGACTCGGGCAGCGGCTTGTCCGCAGCTCTCGGCTCACGCGGCAACGCGTTTGGGCCGACCATCTGCTAAAGCAAAAAGCCCAAATTCGGGCAGCTGGAACAGGCGCAACAAGCTCGAGACTTTCGGGACAGCGCTGGCAGACCACATACCGTGCGTACACAGCGGCTCGCACGGTAACGCGCGGATATCAAGGGATTCTGTAAAGCGTATTCTTTGACGCCGCCGACAGACACCCCAGTTCTCGGGTCCGCAAGCGCCACAGCTCGCAAAAACTACGTAGAACATGGGTTCCACCATGTCAACGACATCCCCAGACCACACCACGACAAACGGCCCGCCCAAGAGCCCGCCGCGCGCCCGCGGCCGGAGGCGCCACCGCTCGCGCTCGCAAGGACGACGGCGCCATTCGCCAATTGACCACTGCAATCGCTCAAGAAGCTACAGCAACGAGTCCGACGACGAGCGGAGCGTGACCAGCGCCATGAGCTGGGAGGCGACGCCTGCGCCCTCCCCACGGAAGGCACCCGCCTTCGGCACGACGCTCCTGGCCCACCGGCGGCCGGAGGTGTATGTTGAATTAACACCGGACCTCATGCTCTACGTATTGGGCTACTTGGAGCCGCGGGAGCGCCACGACGTAGCGGCGAACCCGTGCTGCCGGCAATTAAGGGACCGCGTGACGAATAATAGAGAGGTCTGGGCGCATCTGTGCCAGAGCGCGCCGTGGCGTTGCGAACGTGCGGATCTGGAGCACCGGCCCGCTCCAATTTTAAGACGGCTGCACCGCACGGTTGTGGAGGCGGCGTCGTCCGTCGACAACGCGCCCGTGGAGCTCGTGACGCACACCATGAACGCGCACTCTAGAGTTGCTGGTGTCCAAGTCCAATGTTTCCGGACGCTAGTGGACCGCCTCCACTGCGAGACCTTTCGGAAGAACGCGCTCGAGGCGGGCGTCACTGCAAGTGTCGTAAAAGCGCTCTGGAAGTTCGACGACGCCGCGGAGCTGCAGGTGGTGGCGCTGCACTGCGTCGTGTTTCTAGCGAGGCCCATCGGCGGTGCCGAGGGCATGGTGTACCACCGGGGCATGGCGTCGCGCGGGCTGGACGCCTTTTTGGGCAAGGAGGGCGGCATCGCCGCTGTTCTAAGGAGCATGCGCGTGCACGCCTCCGACGCGGCGGTCCAGGCCATGGGCTGCTGGTCCTTGGTCAATCTGGCGTTGAACCACCAGCAGAAGTTGGAGCTGTTGCGGCTGGACGGGCTCGACGCGGTTTTACAGGCCATGAGTGGCCATTTAACGGAGATCGAGGTGCAGTTCCGAGCGCTGTTCGCCCTGATCAACTTGGTGATACCGGAGGCCGGCGTCGTCACGACGGCCACGATGGACTGCGGCGAGGACGCGGCCCACGCGCTGGTCGTCCGGGGCGTGCTCGCGGCCATGGCCACCTTTCCCGGTTCGGAGAAATTGGTGCGGTGCGGGTGCCTCGTGCTGCACAATTTGTCGTTGGACGACAAGAACGTGCCCCATCTCATTGGGTTCGGCGTCGCCGGGCCGTTGCAGCGGGCCGCGCGGTCGCACAAGGACGCCGACGTGCAGCGGTCCGCCGTCTCCACGTTGCGTCGGCTGCACGTGGCTCTCGCGCCGGACGCCGACTTATTGGCGTCGCCCCTCATCGACGGCAGTCGGTGACCTGCCTGTCCACTACACCTGTTCGTTTCGCCTCGCTCGCAGTCCTATAATCGGCGCCCACGCGCACCGCGGGAGTACTCTAAGTCCCTCCGCCAGTGTTTTTGTTCTCGAGGGACTACACATAGACAATACGTTACTTCACATCCGGCTCCGGAGCAGAGACGCCGACTAGGGGGCCCCGCACGTAGAAGCGCCCGACGAACGTCGCGAAGCGCAGCGCGTTCAGCACCGCGACGGCGTCCCAGGCCGTCGCGAGGGCGCCGTCGGGCGGCCGCTGCTCCAGGAAGAGCACCGCGAAGCCGCCGGCCGCCGCCAGGGCCACCGCGCCCGCCTCGTACTTGAAGTCGCGCGAGCCCTGCATAATGCCGTCGCCCACGAACACTAGCGAAGACAGCAGTTGCAAGGGCGCCACTATCCTCAAAAGCTCGGCGGACGCTTCCGCCGCGACGCGGGGGTCGTCCGTCAAGAGCGAGGGCGGGAGCACGTAGAGGAGCCCCGCGAGCACGGCGCCGGTGACGAAGCCCCACGTGAGGAGTCGCTTGCTCCGCGCTCGCGCTTCCTCCGTCGTCGACGCCGACGCCACCAATTGCTGCGCGGCCACGGCTAGCGCGTCCGTCACAAACGCTAGGATGATGTAGAACTGCTTCAGTACGAGGTGCGCTGCTAATAACGTCGGGTCGGCGCCCTGCAAGGCGATGAAGGAGGTCGTCGCCGCGAGGAACGCCTGTAGGCATAAGGTCCGCACTAAAGTAGCTAACGCCGCCGTCTTGAACGTCTCCAGGCCCCGGAACAGGCCTTCACTCTCAACGCCCTCCGAGCGCTTCGCGAAGCGCAAACCGAGGTAGAGGACCGCGGCCCACTCGGCGCAGGCCGTGGCGACGGCGGCGCCGTTCGGGTTCATCCCAAGCTGCCAGACGAGAACGACGTCCAGGACGACGTTGATTAAGGCGGCCAGCGCGGCCGCTTCGAGCGCCGCGTTGGGGTCGCCGACGCCGCGCAGCACGCCGTTCAAGGCCGCGGCGCCGACGATCGCCGGCGCCGAGAGGCCCCGCAACCTTGTGAACGCGACGCTCGCCCCCAGGAGGCCGGGCGGCGCGAAGAGGGCCATGGCCTGCGGCGCCACGGCCTCCGAGAAGAGGCAGAGGACGAGGCCGACGACCAGGGCCGCCCGCACGACGGCGCCGCCCAGCCTCAGGGCGGCCGCCTCGCCCTCGTCGATGCGGGCCCTGGCGACGAGGGGCGTCCCCGCGCTCGCGAAGCAGTTCGTCGCGCTGAACACCAAGCCGAAGAAGCCCGTCGACGCCGCGACCGCGGCCATGGGGATGGCGCCCAAGTTCTCGCCGCAGCGCCCGACAAACGCAACATCTACTGCTGCGAGCACCGGGTCCAGCGCCAGGGCCAGCAGCGAGGGCGCCGCGATGCCGAGGATCTGGCGGTCCAGGGACGGCTCCGGCGTTCGCGGCGCGGCCTGCACTATTATGCCGTAGCCCTGCCGTGCGCGGGACGCCGCGAGCAGTGATGGTGGAGGTCGCATGTCAAATCAGCCGCTGCTTCGCACTGCGAGAACACCAGGGGCTGTAGTTTGGAGCGCAGTCTCGTGGAATCGGTTTCGACAATTGGTCAAGGTCTGCGATGTGGATTGCTGCGGCACAGGGCTCTGAGCCCTCACCCTTTTACCATCGAGAAACCCGCACGCTAAAAGACCGATCCAAAAGAAACCAGGTGCCGACATTCCAGAGGTGCATGCGCCGGCAGGCGCACAAGGCGACCGACAAGAGCCTTCGCGGACGCCGCTAGATGTAGCTAGGGTAAAAGGAATTCACTCGACTGCAAAACGCGAGAGAGCTAAACGCTGCCCCAGGCAGCCCACTAAACGATGGACGCCCACTTGTATGGTGCCGTGGACGACCCCGCCGCGGCGCGGCCCGCGCGCCTCGCGCAGGGCACCGCCAAGCGGGCCGCCGCGGCGTGCGGGCTCGTAGCTCTGTGGAGCCTCACGCTCATCGCGCTCGGGGGCACCTCCACCGTATTAATGCTGCGCGAGCAGTCGGTCATCTGTGCGGACAAGGGCCAGGGCCCGTTCGTGGAGGAGTTCTGCAACGAGGCCCGGGCGCCCGTGCTGGGCGGCGCCGACGTCGTCGCGTACCACGCGTTGCCACAAGGCGCGCGGGCCGTGCAGGGCAAGCCGGACCTCGTCGCGGAGGTCGACGGCTTCCGCTTCTGGTTCGCCACCGTAGCGCATCGAGACGCGTTCGTAGAAGCGCCCGAGAAGTTCGTCCCGTTCGGGGGCGGCTTCTGCCCCTTCGCGCTGACGGGGCAGGACGCGAAGATGACCCAGCGGGCGCTGTCTGTCAGAGACCTGAAGGCCATGGGCGTGGACCCGGACCAGTGGTTGTTGCGAGATGGCCGGTTACTCGTGTTCCGGGGGTCCGGGTCCATGTTCCTGTTCCTGGCGGACGCCGCGGAGAACCTGGCGGCCGCGGCCGCGAACTGGGCCGCGCTCGTGGCGGCCCCGCAGTGCGCAAATGACGCTTTATATAACACGCAGTGCTTCAAGACCGACCGGGGGACGCCGGCCGTTGGCGGCGCGGACGTCGTGGCCTTCTTCGCGCTCGAAGCAAATGCTGCGCCGGTCGCGGGGTCCCCGAAGTACCCCTTCCAACTGGCCACGAGCGATGACCGAGGCAACGCCTATGAACAAGTGTTCTACTTCGCCTCGGCCCTATCTAGAGCCACGTTCGCCGCGAATCCATCGAAATACGTGCCCCAGTACGGCGGCTTCTGCGCCTACGGCATCGCTTTTGAGTTGGGGCCGCAGGACGACGGGTGGAACGGTATGAAGGGCATGGACGAGGCTTTGCCGGAGGAGGGCTGGCCCTGGGCCGCCGATAGTATTGGCCCGCCGACCAGCGTGGAGAACTGGGTGATTCGCGAGGGCAAGCTGTACTTCGCGTTTCTGCCCGAGGTGCTGGATTTGTTCCTCGCGGACTACGAAGCGAACGCGGAACGGGCCAACGCGCGGTGGACGGCCTGGTACGGCGGTGCACTGAGCGGGCCCGTCTCCGTGGACTGCGTGGCCTCGGCCTACGGGCCGCCCGTCGCGCGGACGTGCACCCTCACACCGCAGCGCACGTCGGCCGCCACGCCGGCGAAGACGGTCGCGGCGGCGTGTCTAGCGGCGCTGGACGACGTGTGCGGTCAGGTCCAGGGGGCGAACCCCGTCGGCGCGCTGGACGACTGCTCGAGCTGCCTCACGGCGCACTTCGCGACGCTGGCCGGCGCGTGCCCCGCAACGGCGACGGCGCTGCACGCGGCCGTCGACAAGGCGTACTGCTGGTAATATTTCTTTGTGTTACTTATATATAAGTGGCTCGTCGACGCCGAGACGGCGCGCTCGATTTGTCGCGCGGGTTTTGAATTCACTTTCGCCTTGATTAATTTGTCACATACAAGCCGCGCACGGCCAAGCGTGCATTGAGGCTCGTTCAGTGGTATTGAGACGACGCCGCCTGACCCAGGCTACAAAGATTGAAGCGTGGTGCACGAGGAAACACACAAAATCAACAAGTCTCAGTATCATGTCAACTCCGCGGCAGGGCGCAGATCCTGAGGATGCGAGCAGCGACACGTCAACGAGCGCGGCGGCCAGTTCGGCCGCGCCACCGGCGGCGCAGGACGACCAGAGCAGTGCCCCCCCCAAAAGGGATGCGCCGCCTTCCGATATTATTGATGATGGGCGCCCCTCGAAGGAGATGTGCCTCGAAGCCATCAGCGCGATCGCGAAAGAATTTGTATGTCCTATTACTCTAGAACTTCCCACGGATCCGGTCACGGCCGAAGATGGCAAGTGCTACGAGCGAGAGGCAATACTCGAGTGGTTCTCCAAAAACGATGGCCCGATTAGCCCGAGCACCAACACTGCCATGGGCAGGCAGTTGTTCCCGGCCATCCAGGTGCGCAATACGATGGAGATGCTCGTCAAGAACGGCACCATCGACGGCGATCTGGCCAAGGCCTGGCTGCAGAAACTGGCGGACGAGACGAAAGTGAAAGAGACGCGCGCGAGAGCGGAGGGCGGCGACGGTGAAGCTATGTATAGCCTCGGCGTGTGGTACGAGTGCGCCCACAACGGCCTCGCGAAAGATGCAGCGAAAGCCCGCGCGTGGTACGAGCGCAGCGCGGTGGCCCGCAATCCAAAAGGGATAGCGTGTCTTGGTGAACGTCTCGTGCTTGGCCGGGGTGGTCCCGTAGACAATGTACGCGGGGTCATGAAATTGACAGAGGCCGCGTACCTCGGCTCGGACGTCGGCGCGTATAGACTTGGCGAAACGTTCATCAAAGGCTTATGGGGCCTGCCGAAGGACCCCGTTCAAGTGCGTTTCTGGCTGAAGAAGGTCATCGACCGCGAGTGCAAAATCAATCACCTGAATGACACAGCTCGAGCCCGGGCGGCGGGATGGCTTCTAGATCTGATCGTAAGTGGACGCGCGGGGCCGGGTACTAAGAAAACCCTGTGTTAACCACACCGTCGACGCGCAGAGAAGCCGCGCACGACGTCGACACGACGAACAAGTCCCCCGAGACAAAGGATACTAAGAGTGACCCGACCTTAGGCGCGATAGGGGAGGGCCGGCGCCGCACCCTACCAGCGGCGCGCCGACGCGGTTTTGCGGTCCTGCACGCCGTACTTTTTGGACCCGTGGGTGCGCTGGACGTAGCTCGAGTTCGAGCCGCGGCCCTTGCCGCGGCCCTTACCGCGGCCACGGCCGCGGCCCTTGCCGCGGTCCTCCCAGTTGCCGCGGCCGCGCCCGCCGCCGCGGCCGCCCCAGCCGCCGCCCTTCCCGCGCTTCCCGGGCTCGTTGTCCCAGTCGCGGCGGTCGTCCTTGTAGCCCTTGCCGCCGGCGCGCGCGTCCAGGAGCCGCTCGTTGGCATCCACCAAGGCCGCGCACCGGTCCGCGTAGGCCAATGCCAAGGCCTGGATCGGCGACGGTTCCAATCGTTGTAAGACAATAGTCTTCGTGGGCTGGTCCCAGGCGCCCTTGAGTTCCCTGGTGATCATCATTTTGGACACCAAGCCGTGGGCCGTTCTTTCCGGCATCTCGAAAGTAGCACATAACCGCTCCAGGGATAAAGCGTCGTACGCGTCCGCGCGCGCAAACAGATAAGTCCTTAACGCCTCGGCCTTGATCTTCTCGCGCACCATCTCCTTGACGCCCGCGGCCTCGCCGCCGGGGATCAGGTCCCACACGTCTAGTTCCACCACAAGTCTAGCACATTCGCGCCAGTCGCCCAGCGCCAAGGCCTTGGCCGCACACAGAATATGATCACGGGTATTCTCGGGCGGGCCCGTGAAGACCTGGCGGCTGAAGATGTCCATGTGTTTTCTGAAATGTCTAGAAGTCACGCGTGTCCGCTGCTGCGCCCCGCGTAGCACCTTGTTCCTAGCCTCCTCCACGACCATGGCCGGCACCTCCAGGAGCATGGCCGACGTCAGGTGGCAGCACTCCAACAGATCTAAATTGACGTGCATGTGGTAGGGCGTCTGCCGCCTCCGCTCCGCCTTCTCCTGCTCGTCGCTCTTGTCGGACCACCGCGCCGACTGCACGCCCTGGGCGAGGAGCTCCTTGACTCTCGAAGAGCAGATCTCCGCCAAGCACGAGTGGGCGTCGTGCAACAAACCGCTCCTGAACGCACAGAGCCCAAGCAAGACCATGGCCCGGTTGTACAGGATCTGCGTCTCGACGTCCGCGTCGTGCGCCACCTCTTGTAAATGAGACATCAATAATAGATCGCGGGCGGCGTGGAAGCGGCCATGTAACGCATGATGCGCGACGTGGCATAGCACGGCCCGCGTGCGGCACCGGTCGTCGCCGTGGTCGTACACGTAGCCGCACAGCTCCTTCAAGCTGAGAGCGGTGTCCGACGATTCGGTGGCCGGCGTCGAGGGCGCCCCGAGCCAGGCGCCGGGGTGCGTTTTTTGCTGGTCCCGTTGCACGTCCGAAGCCCGCCGCGACGCCGCGTGCACGTCGTCCCGGCCGCCCCAGGCGGCCCGGAAGGCCTGGGCCTCTCTGACCGCAGCGGCAATGGAGTCGTGCTTGTAGTACATGTGCTCGATGCGCATCAGCGCGATGGTCGCGGCGGTCGCGCCGTCGCCGCTACGGTCGTAGTAACTTTGGATGGACCCGGCGAGCTCTTCTAAAGGCCGCTCATCTCTTAGACGCGCCACGTACTCTTGGGTGTGGGGGTTGATGTGCTGCAACGATTTCACGTACTCGTCCTCGAGGCGGGTCACGTACGTCAACAAGTTGCCCACGACCTTGACGCAGCCGTCCTCCGGGAAGGGGGCCTCCGTGTCCACCACGACCTCCTTCTCCTCCTCCTCCTCGGGCGTCTCTTCTTGTTGTTTCTTCTTCTTGGAGAGCATGGCCGCTAAAGCTAAATCGGCTAATTCGTCGTCGTCAATAGTGCCTAAGGTAGCCTGGGGGTGCGCCTCCAGCACGGCGCACGCCTTGGTCAACTGCGCGTGGCACGCCCGCCACGTGGGCACGTCCATGTAGTCGTCGATGGTCCGGTTCGCGTCGAACTGCGCCGCGATGAGGTGCATGACGCACTGCAGTTCTCTATGATAGCCGTACTTGGCGTGCGCGGCTTTAGCTAAGGCCTCCAAGGCCGCTCTTAATTCCCGGGGGTCCGTGCCCTTCTTGCCGCGGGCGGCCACGCACTCGATGAGCTTCTTGTCGAAGTCCGCGCCCGTCTGCATCGTGTCCAGGCGCAGGGACGTGATCAATCCTTTCGCGTTCTTCTTCGCTTCTTTGGGATCTTCGATCTTCTTCTCCTTCTTCTTGTCGATGACGCGCTCCTTCTTAGCTCTCTTAGTAGTAACAACGGTAGTCTTCAGCCAGCGCGCCCGGCCCTTGAGCTCGCCCTTGTGCTCCTCGTCCTCGGAGGAGTCGTCCTCGGACTCGTCCGAAGAAGACGCCCAGTCGTCCGAGTCCATGTCCTCCAAGTTCTTCTGGGCCTTCGGGGCCTTCTTGGGCTTCTCCACCTCGGCTTCCGACTCGGACTCGCTCTCGGACTCATCCGACGATTCTTCTTCGCTGGACGAGGAGGCCGAAGAAGCTTCTTCCGCATCCGGGGCTTTTTTATAAGCGGCGATCTTCGCTTCGAATTCCTTGTTGTGCCTTCGCAGCTGCAGCTTCATGCGGTTCAACGCCCGGCCGTTGGCCTTGGACATCTTCTTCTGGGCCTCCTTGTCCTTCAACCCCGCGTCGAGGGCGTCCTCCAGCTCGGCCAGCGTCCGAATGTAGAAGCGCGGCAGGCCCGTCTGCGCGATGTGCATCTTGGCCTTGTCCACCTGCTTGTTCAATAAATCGAACTGGGTCTGCATCTCGTGCCAGTCGTTGATCTTGCGCGCGTTGCTGATCTTGCTAACGACGGCCTTCATGCCCTCCCAGGCCTTGTCCTTGGCCGACCGGACGACGCGCTCGCCCTCGTCGCTACTATCGGAGTCCGAGACGGCGGCCCAGCGGTTCGTGGCCACCTTCTTCTCGACCTCGGATTCCGAACCCGAGTCGCTGCCCTCGGAGGAGCTGCCGGAGTCATCCCCGGCCCAGAAGCGCGACATGGTTTATCTGCCGCGTCCCACGCACAATCCGGATGGAGCTAGAAGCTCGCCGCCGGACAGGCGTATACGCGGGTGCTGGAGATGCTGTCTCTAGAGAGAGACGGCGAGGCTCCGGCGGTGCGCGGTGTGTGCGTGTGCTCTTCGCGACAGCTGCTGAACGGCTGTCTTTAGAGCGTCTGATGCAGCTCACTTGCGTCGCGCGGTGATAGCGACGGAGCAACTGGGCTTAAATCAATTCGCGCTTCGCTCGCCGTGTTTCAAAGGTGCGGGTATTTCTACGATTTAAGCGTCGCGGGGTTGAGGCCTCCCCAGTTGGCCAGCCGATTCCTGCAGAGAGCCTTAAGGGAGGTCATCGCCGCGAAGAGCCGAGCAAGTAGTATGGAGAGCTGCTGAGCGGCGCCGTCGATTACGACCGAGGAGCCATCCAAGCGGTGCACGTTTTCAGCTGCGATACGCATTGATTACTCTTTGACGAGCTGTCGTGAGCGAAAACTCTCCGCGATTCCATTTGTGCGCAAAAAACAGCACTGCAGCACAGCACAGTCAGCACAGCACAGCACGGCACGGCACAGACACAGCAGAGGTGCACACCAGGAAAGATGTCGTTTGCGAACAGTTTCTCGTCCTTCCCGCCGCCGGGGACCGCGCAAGCCGACGACGCGACGAGGCCGCCGACGCCGCGGCCGATCGCACCGGAGGCCACGGTCCCAGCGGTCGCCCGAGCGCGACTCGGCCTTACGGGGGACAATCGTGCGCTCCCGTCGCCCATCGGCGCGGCCGCCGCACTAAGCGAGCAGCAGGACGTGCGCGACCTCGAGATTGTCAATGCTCGACTCCTCGACGCCATCGCGGCCGGCGACAAGCTGACGTACTCGGCGCTCGTCGACGATTCGGTAACGTGCTTTGAGCCCGAGGCTTGTGGTCATTTGGCGCGGGGCAAGACCTTCCACAAGTACTACTTCGAGCTGGACTCGAGCGCGGAAGCAGAACCCACAAACTCGACGATCGTCGAGCCGCTCTACCGCGTCTTCGGCGACTGCGCGGTGGTGACTTACGTGCGACTGTCGCAGCGGGGCCGCGCCACGACGCGCACGGAGGAGACGCGCGTCTGGCAGCGCTGCGCGCCCGGGTCCGACGCGGCCCTCGGGCGGTGGCGGCTCGTGCACTTCCACCGGTCCGCGCCACGGAATTCGTACGGGTAATCAGGGGTATTGTCTCTATTTCTGCGCAAAGGTGGCGTTCTCGGAGGTCCTTTGCTTCCTGATCACCGGGGCCCGGGTTTTTTTGTCATCACGATCACACCCAAAGCTAGCCCTGGCTGCCCGAATCTGTACGCTTGTGTGTCGACACAAAGGCAGCGTGCTGGCACAAGACCACATCGATCGCTACCAGCACGTGTGCTCTACGCAATCCGTACAGCAGCAGCACTCTCACAGCCTGTATTCTCTCCACAGTCGTGCCGGCACGCAACGTATGCCGTGGGGCGCAGCACACTGAGACTACATCACCCTCCACAAAAACAGAATGCGCCTCGCCCTACTCGCGGTGGCCGCCTTCGCTGACGACGGTATGGAGGAACCCCCACGCTGCAGCGCGTGCTGCTCCCTCGTCGCCGAACTCGAACGGAACCTGGAGACGGAGCCGCCGCGCATGAACGTGGACTTGCGGCGGACGCTGGCCGGGGCGGACAAAGGCAAAGTCGTGGACTGGAGCACTTCTGAATTACGCACTTTGGAGCTGCTCGAGGGCATTTGTCCAAATATGGCCCACTACGGCGTGACCGAGGTGGCGGCGGGGCGCTTCTACCAGCGCCACTCCGTGGCGGGGGGGTCGGTGCACGTGGCCGGGTCCATGACGATCGGCGGGGACCGGTACCAGCACGACCGGGTTTTTTTGCGGAGCTACTGCGACCGCGTCGTGGAGGAGCACGAGGATTCATTGAGTGAGGCGATCCGGGCCGCGGGCCTGGTGCAGCGGGCCCGGAAGCAGCGACCGGGCGTCGATGACATTACAGCTCGTAATGTGCTGGGCTTAGCGCCGGACGCGGGCGCGGCGGACGCAATCGACGCGTACAGGCGGTTGGCGACGCAACTGCACCCGGACAAGACTTCGGCGGGCCCCGAGCGCTTCCTGGCCGTCGTCGACGCGTACGAGGCGCTCACGGGAAAGGAGCACCGGCCCTACGGCGGCCTCTACCGGGCGGTCTGCGTGGACGTCGCCGGCGCCTGCGCGTCCGAGGCCGCGGTCGACGCGGCGAAGCGCTTCTTCCCGCGCTACGACGGGTCCGCGAAGTTCCCGCCAGCGCGCCGGGGGAAGCGGAAGCGGAAGGAGCTGTAAATGTGAACTGTTGACTATAATTTACACATCGACGGGTATGGCGCCGTCGTCGAACGCGAGGGCGACGCCGCCGCGCACGTCCCAGCGGAGGCGCCGCGCGAGTATGTTCACGCCTGCGGCCTTGGCCTCCTCGAGGTGCGCCGCGAAAGTCGGACAGCGCGCCGCGTGCGGGCAGAAGCTGTCCGCGTCGGCCCGCGCGACGACGAACAGCACCGCGGCGGCCGCGACGCCCTCCTTTTGAATCGCGGCGAGGGCGTCGACGTGCTTGATGGCCCGCGCGGACACGACCTTCTCGCCGCCGGGGCCCTTTTGGTTCTTCTTGCCCCACGGGAACAGGGCCGTGACGGGCCTGCCCGCCTCCCCGGCGTCGACGCCCTCGTCAATGGATGCGTCGACGACCGTCTTGACCTCTAGGACGGTCTCCTTGGCGGCCCCGCCGGAGACCACAAAGTCCGCCCGCATGTCCTGCGCCCGCGGTGCCATGACCTCGCGCCGGATCTCCGCGTCCGTTCGCGTTCCGGCCCAGACGTCCGCGAGCACCGATGATCTCTGGAGGAGCGCCACGGCCGCGGTCTCGCCGAGCGAGGGGTGCGCACCCACATAGCCGCCGCCCGGGAGCACGGCGAGCTGGCAGTGGAACTCGCACTTCGGCGTGCCGTATTTCGGACTCACCGCGTCGGGGCCCACTAATGCACCCTTGGCGTCGAGCGCCGGCTTCACGAGGAGCGCCGACCCGGCGACGCACTTGCCGCCCAGGTCGAAGGACGGCACGTGGCAGATGGCCTCGCGGCCGTCCGCCAGGCGGATATCCGCGACGTAGGGGCTGCGGTTCCGCGCGGACGGCCACCGCACGAGCTCCGCCCGGACCAGAGCGTGCGCCGCGTCGTCGCCGCCGATCGCGAAGAGCGCGTCGGTCGAGAGCGGCTCGCAGCGCAGCGGCGCCTTCTCTTTTTTTATTTTCTTCTTCGGGCTCTTCGTCGGCGTGAGCTCCGCGGCGCGCTTCGCCATGGCTCCGGCGCCCTTGGCCTGCTTCCTAGTTGGAATGAGGGTCGCCGTGCGCTTGGCCATTGCAAGCACGCAGATCAGGCGAGAGTGGCGAGCCGGCGCCGTCGTTCTGGTTGTTCGTAATCGCCTCCTGCAGC
>Ga0302122_10000764_pt1 | contig 19919 bp, 15 predicted proteins | sample CB21_SCM_MG_FD_203115 | JGI IMG/M metagenome (GOLD analysis project Ga0302122, IMG submission 203115) | Marine microbial communities from Western Arctic Ocean, Canada - CB21_SCM | ecosystem: Environmental > Aquatic > Marine > Oceanic | place: Canada: Western Arctic Ocean | collected 2017-09-28
GCGGCCGGCGCCGTCGCCGCCGCGGCGACGGCCGCGCGCCGCGCCGCGCCGAGCTCCGCGCGCAACGTGGCGATGGTGGCCGACTTCTTCTCCGCGTCCGCCCGGAGTGCGACGTTCTCCTGCTCGAGCAGGGAGCGCTTCATCTCCGAGGCCGCGAGGCGCGCCTGGAGCTGGAGCGCGTCGACTGGCGCCGCATGCTTGGCCGGCGGCGAGGGGCGGCGCCGCGGCGGCGGCGAGCGCGACTTGGGCGGTGCTGCGGTGGCGACGTTTGGAGTTTTTGGGGTGAGCGGCTTGCGTCTGAGGCCCGACATCGTGGAGGCGTCTGTTATAACAGTTTCGCGGCCTCCGACGAGGTGCGCAGCGAGCTACAAGCCGCCACGGTCGTAGGAACGCTGTGAGATGCGGCCTCCGCCCGCCGGCTGGCCGAGGGTAGCTTGCTCGAGCGTCAACAGACTTTTGCTCGTGATCCCAAATGAAAACCCGTCGCTAAAAAAAAACACCCTGCACTCGTCCGTGGCAGCTCTGAAAGCACTTGATGGCACGAAAGAGGACTGCTTGCCGCGAGTGATTCAAATGCCGTGTGAATTTCATGATGCCAATAATTTTGTGTTGGCCAAGCATGATAGTAATGCCCCAAGAACACCATGCTGCCCCATTCATGTGCGCAGCAGTAGTGATGCACCCCAAATGAGCTAGCATCCATGCGCTTCGCACTCCTGCTGCTGGCCGCCGCCGCCGCCGCCGAGCAGACCCATGTGGTGGTGGCCGGCAGCGGCTCGCACGCCCTGGGCGTGGTGGCCTGCGCCCGGTCCGTCTTTCTGCGGGCGGCGGGGCCGGTCCGGGTCCATGTCGTCGTGCATGCGCGAGACACGAATGATTTTAAGGAAGCGTTACAATGCGCGCTACCTTCCCAGGACTGGCGCGTGGTCGAGTGGGAGGGCTCGGGCGCATCCCAACGGGTATCACGTCTAGTAAGCGTGCGCCACGGCAAGAAGGGCTACCTGGCCCACTCGCTGAACTACGCGCGGTTCTACTTAAGAGAAGTGTTGAAAGACGCCTCCATCCGAAAGGTGCTGTGGCTCGACAGCGACACGGTCGTGGTCGGGGACATCACGCGCATGCTTCAAAAGGCGTTGGCGACGGGCACGCATGCAATAAGTGCCGTGTCGCGCGCGAAGCCGGTGTGCGGCACTCACTTTCTGAACTGCTCGGACCCGGACGCGCTGGAGCTGCTGTGGGAGACGCGCGTGGATGTCGATGCGCTGGATGCGTTCAACGCGGGCGTTGTGGTGTATCACTTGGAACGGTGGCGCGAACAGAAGCTCACGGAGAAAGTGGAGAAATGGCTCGAATTGAACTTGCGGAGCCCGGCCTTTACGTTAGGTACAAATCCGCCGCTCGTACTAGCCACGGGCGGCAGGTTCGAGCAGTTGGACCAAACCTACAACTGCCAGGTGGGCGGCGGCCACGGCTGCGCCCAGGGCTTGGCCAACGGGTCCGCACTGAGTGGTGTATTACACTGGTCCGGCGAGCGCAAGCCCTGGTGGGCCGCGGGGCTGTCCAGCGCCGCGGGCGTGCGAAGCGCCTGGAGCCACGCCCTCGGCGTGGACGGGGCGCGCTGCGCGTTACGAGCGCTCCCGCCCGACGCCGCCCCGAACGCCACCGTCGTGATCCCGGTGAACGTGCGGGTCCCGGACTTCTTCGCATTCAGAAAAGGCGGGCCGGTGTTTGATGGCTCTAACGTGTCGGCGTTGATGGAGGAGCATACGGAGGCGTTGCGGAGTTCCACAATCAGCGGCTCCAAAGCAGCGGCATCAGCGTTGCGCCACCGGCTGAGCGGAAGGGACCCCTGCGGCGTCCTCATTGTGATTTTACGAGGCCGATTGTACGTCTCCCTGCCGAAGTGCGCGCGCCAACTCACAGTCGCGGAGCAAGGCGCGTTGCAGACGCTGCACCGGGCGGTCGCCGGCTTCGACAGTGTGCCGCCGCCGCTGGTGCTCCAGTTCGCCGCGCCGGGCGCCACGCCTCTTTCCATAGAAGCCGTGGACCGCTTCGCGTATCATTCGGCTCCCGCGGTCGCTTGTGATGCGTTCGAGTGCGCCGCCAAGCTCGCCCGGAACGCGTTATTTGCGCTGGCCGAAGCGACGGGCCCTTTGCAGGAACGGGACATCCTCACGGTCTGCGCCGACTGTTCATTACGGCCCGTGCGCTTCGACGACGCCCTGCGGCGCGCGCCAAAAGCGGGCGCGCGCAAGGGCCTCAAGGGCTACTTCGCGGCGCGCGCGCCCGTGCAGATCTCGCACCGGGAGGAAAACGTGCTCGACCTGCGGGTGCCCGAGCAGCGCGCGCGGCGGCGCCGGCGCCGGCGGACGCCGCTGCCGCCGCCGGTCGGGTAAGGTATGAGTGTGGTTTTCTTACGCTTCGCGGGCGCGGAGTGCCGCTCGCGCATCTCGCAGGCGAATCCCAAGATCCTCTACGTTTGGGTGCGCGGCGCCAAGAACGCGGCGCGCGATCCGATCCGTGTCCTCGAGCGTCGTCACAGCCTCGCAGAGATCGCCGAGCGTGGTGCCGGCGTCCTCGTGGAGCGCGAGAGCGTAACTCTTTCTCATCCTGAGCGTGAGTTCATGACTCTCCCCGAGAACACGTCGCGCCACAGGCATCGTTTTGCGCATTAGTGCCTTGACTTCTTTGTAGCGACTGGATTGTCTTAAAGATACCGCGTAGTTGTAGGCTGCTCCGAGGGTATGTAAATGTTCTTCGCCAGTGAGCTTCAAACGTCCGGAGTATACGTCTCGTCGAATAAGTAGGGCCGATTCAAGCCTTTGAATCTTAGCATACGTGTTCGAAATATTGGTCTGCACGTTGAGCATCATTTCTTCTGCTGCGCCAACGCGCAGCAGCATAGACAATTCAGCCTCTTGCACGGACAACGCGTCAAGGAAGTGCTTTGCATCGCTTAACCCGGCCCCAAGCATTATCATCGAGTTGATTCGAGTCCAGTTCGCCTCCGGCCGCCCCACATAAGTCTTCCAGCAGGTCCATCCGAGCGCGCCATAAACAACGCCGTGGTAATTTTGCTCGCAGAGGCCGCAGGTCAGCCACGGCGTCCACCTCGGTTCTACATCCAAATTGTTCTCCTCGGCCTCCGCGACCAAAACCTTCGCCTGCTCCGCCAAGCACGACACGTGCGCGAAGCCCGAGGTCCCGCGGCACGAGCACCCGCGCACGAGGCCCTCCTTCGTTTTCCAGTGGACGGCCTCCGTGCAAATGTAGCACGTCTGGCCTTTCGTGTCGGTGCATTTCTCGACCGCGGCCGCGACGGCCTCCTTATATTTTTGTCCGCATTGTGCTGCTCGGCACCGCCACCTTTCCTGATCTTCTTGCAGAGCTTGTCATGGCCGCCCTCTTTCCAGTGCTGCTCCTGGCAGGCCGACCCGCAGTAGCGCGTCTTGCAGCGACTGCATTGCTTGGCCGACAGTGGGGGGAGCGGGGCAGCGCAGGCGGCGCAATGCGTGAGGATCATTGTGCTTGTCCAAGTGTGGCGCCTTGTGTTTTGGCCCTGGAAACCCGCGCTGGAAGGCCCGGCACCAGCTGCCCGCTGAAGAGTGGTGAGTGAGCTTTCGGTAGAGCACTTAAAGGAAAGCGGAGCATTCCAAAAACTTGCGGGTTTTTGGCCGTATGACGAGGACAACTTGATTCCCAGTTTTATCAGTGCAATCTCACCGTGCAACCGAGTTAGACAACGCAGCACCTCCTCGAAAGGTTCTTTGAACGACTCCGCAACGAATATCGCCGCAACGATGCGCCTCGCGCTGCTCAGCACCCTTGCCGCCGGCACCTGCAGTGCGTACCAGCTCCCCTCACGCCGGTCCCTCGTCGTGCCGCGCCGCTCGACGCCCGACGACGCACCGGACGAGGCGACCGCAGAGCCCGAGGCGCCCGCGAAGCCCGCGAAGTACGACGTCAACAAGCTCGTGGACAGCTCGGGCCCGGGCTTCAACCAGTTTGATCCCGTCCTGAGCACGACGCGGGAATTGAGCCGGCGCTTCGGGCTCGCGGGCGGCCTGGCCATCTTTGGCATCTTATTAGCTGTGGAGGGCAGCGAGATCGTCAAGGGCATTAGCACTGCGGAGCCCGTGGCAGGCACGAACGAGGTCGTTACTTTAGCCAGTGGCTTGAAGTACACGGAATCCTTAGTGGGTCGGGCGGGCGACGCCATCGGCCTGCCGGGCCCCGTCATCGGTCTGGCCATTCGCGTGTCGATCGGCAACACCGAAAAAGTGATCTTCGACAATCAACAAGAAAAACCCGTGGCCTTCAAGCTGGGCCAGCGGCCCTTCCAGAACGTGCTCTGCGAGGGCGTCGAGCAGGGCATCAAGGGCATGCGGACCGGCGGGAAGCGGCGGTTATTGGTACCCGCGAACCTGGCCCCGCCGGGCATCGACCTGCCCCCCGGCGTGGGCCTCGTCTACGACGTCGAGGTCAAGGAGGTGCTGCCCGGGTACTTCTAGTGTAACTCGTTTACTGTGTTCACAACACTTACGCTCGACGCCGCCCGCCGCGCCGGCGCCGTTCAGGGCCGGGATGGCGTTCGTCGAGGCCCCGGGGGGCGCGCCGACGCGGGCCCGCTTCGCGGCCGGCGCCGCGGCGGACGGCGCGGGGGGGGCTCGTTGCGCCTGCGTCAGCCGCAGCCCGGTCATGCGGGCCGTCGGCGGGCGCAGCCCCGCCGACCCGTTGGCGGCCGCGGGGCGCGCACCGAGTAGCACGGGCCGCTCCCCGGCGTGCGGCGGCGGGAGCGCCGCGGGCGACGTGTACTGGTTCGGCTGCACGCGGGGCGACCGCGGGCGCCCCCGCGGGGCGGGCGCCGGCTTGGGCAGCAAGACCGTGGCCCGCGACCCAACCTTGCCGCCGCCCTCCAGCTTGCCCAGGCAGTCCACCAAGGCCGCCTCCAGCCGGTCCAGGTCGTCTCTAGCGGTTGCCACCCTGCGAGCGTGGCTCCGGTATACGCGCGCCCAGTGACTATCGACCGCGTCCAAGACCTCCTTCCCTCCAGGTAAATCAACGCGCGTCTGCGCCAGAATCAACTCCGCCTTCTGGCACTGGTGGGCCCCGTCGCAGGCGTCTTGCGCTCGTTTTAACTGACGCACGGCCTCCTCCCTTCGCTGGATCAACGCCCGGCCATCTTTCGCAAGATCGTTCAAAGCACCGTCCAGTCGAATCAAGACCGTAGCTAACTCATTGGCATCCGCGTCCGTCGCACGCGTCGGCTTCGATACATCAAACGCGCCGCTCGCCACGTCCAAGCCCGCCTGTAAGACCGCGTCGACCCCGGGCGGCCGGTAGACCGGCGGCGCCGGCCGCGGCGCCGCAGCCGGCGGATGCCGCACGCCCCGGGAGCCGGAGGCCCCCGCTTGCTGCCCCGTCGCTTTCGTGGAGAAGCTGGACCGCCAGCGCTGCTCGACCTGGTTGGCCGGTCTATTGGTCCCCAAGCGCAGCGCGATGAGGCCCCAGGACCCCAGACCCAGCTCGCCCACCAGGTGCTTCATCTGCGTCTCCTCGTCACTCGACCAGACCCGTTCTGTCCTACCCGAACTCGCCGGGGGTCGGGACACCGGCGTCGCCCGCACCACGACGCGCGGCGGCGGCACGCCATGACTTCCAGCGGGCGCCAGGCGCAGCACAACCCGCGGCGCCGGCGGCAGGGAGCCGTGCGTGCCCATCGTCTGCCAGTGGGTCTCGACCGCTACGGGCGACCGGTGCGTGCCCAGGGCCCGGGCGACCGCGGGCCAGCCCTGGTCTACGGCCGCTCGCCCTTGCGTCCGCAGCTGGGTCACTACTGTTCGCAATCTGGCCTCCTCGTCGGCGGTCCAGCGCGGGGCCGAGGGGTGCGCGTCGCGCCACCGCTGCTCCACCGCTCGGGCGGTCCGATGCGTGCCCAGCCTTTCAGCGACCGTGGCCCACGCGTTCCGCTCGAGCTCGCCCACCAGCTGGTTCAATAAAGCCTCCTCGGACCCGCTCCAGAGGCCGCCGCGACCATGGCCCACGCTGTAGACCGGCGGCGCGGCGGAGGCCGCGAAGGCCGCGGCCGTGGGCGGGAAGCCCGCACCCGCTTCCAGCGCGGCGCGCTGCGGGTCGCCGCTCGGCCGCGGCTGGCCGAGCGGCTGGTGGCGCACGACGACGCGCGGCGGGGGCGGCGCCTGCGGCCACAATGCGCCCGTGAGGTTGGGCGGCCGGCCGTACTGCTGCCACATCTGGTGCGGCGGGAAGCCGGGCGGGCGCGGCGGGTCCGCCATTGTCTTTGCGCTCGACGTCGATGCTGCCAATGTGAGACCGCTCTCCCAACGCTTTGTGTGGGTTTGGCTGGCCGAGCGCGCTATTATCTGCGTTGCACTGGGAATATGCTGTGCCGGCGCGAGCTCTCGCCCTTGGCTATAATGGCTACTTGCTCGCTGTTGCTCGCTGATATCTAAAGCAAGTTGAGCTTAAAACCCGCACGCATGGAAAACCCGATTTAATCCCGAATTGACTGTAGTTATTCGCGGCACCCACTCCGCTCCGCACACTCTGCACGCCGCACGAAAACGGAGGGCTAGCCGAAGACGCACACGACCCCTCAACGCCTCCGCCGCGAAGATCCTTGATGAATTGATGCCCCTTACGCGCCTCAGAGGCAGAGCGCCACGACGCCCGCGACGATGGCCGCAATGGGGAAGCCGCGCCCCGCCAAGGGCTCCTTGAAGAAGAACATGCTCGCCACCGACGCGAGTAACACGCCGCCGCCCCGCTTGATGGCCGTCACGTACACCGGCGAGATGCACGCGAACGCCTGGTAGAGCGCGAGCATGTACACGGCTTCCGCCGCGCACGTGGCCAGGACGAGCGGCGCGACCTTCGATTGCGTGAGTTCTTTAAAAGCTTGTTTCCCGGGTCGGACCCCGATGAAGCACGTCGAGGCCATGATGACGCGGCCGTAGGCGTAGTATAAAGTTTTGCCCGCCGCTAACACCGCGAGTTTGTCTAAGCGTGAAGTAATCGAATATATAGCACAGTTCCCTAAAATCATCCAGGCCCCGATCGGCAGGCCGTTCCACGTCTTCGAGACTTTTGCCTTCGAGTCGATCTTCTTCGCCGCGGCGGCGGCCTTCGCGGCGACCGAAGCGAGTAAGTACGCACCGGTGCCGACGCAGAACACCGCGAGCGGGTGGTAGGGCGGGAAGTTCGTGGTGATGCCACAACCAATGCCGAAGGCTTTGCAGGCGAGAGGGGCGAACAAAGCTGGTAATAAGAACTGCATGACCGGATCGAAGGCTAAGAAAGGAGCACACAAGGAGACGTCTGTGATGGCGTAGGCTTTTGTTTCTAACGTCTTCGTGAAGGCGTTCAAAACGGCGCTCCCGACCGCCGGCACTAGGAACGCGGACGTGACGGCCGTACTAAAAAGGCCCTGCTGGTAGCAGTAGAGGCACGCCACGATGCCCTGGAGGGCCGTCGCGAGGCCCACTTGCTCGGCCGGTTTCACTTTCGAAGATCGGGAGACCTGCTTCCTTAATAAGGACGCGGCAGTGTTGCCGCACAACGCGGCGAAGGAGAAGGCTAAACCTTCGGCCATGCGCGGGTTCGCCACTGAAGCCACGGCGGTGGCCGTCAGCTTGGCGTGGAGGTAGACGCCGCCCGTCGCCACTAGCGCCGCGCTCGTCGCGAGCGTTGCGGGCTGCGGGATGCGAAGGCCGGTGGCGCCGCCGGAGGCACTCATCCTGAGGCCGCTCCGCAGCTTCATGTTCGACGACGAGGCGGTCGCCCGGGGAATGGCAAACGCGGAGACGCAGCGGGCGACCAGCACCAGCAACGCGCAGGTCCGGGCGGTTGCCATTCACCGTAGCACCGGCCTCCTTGCACAGCGGTCACTGGTCACGCAGCTGGCTGAGAAGACGGCTCGTGTGACGCGACGTTGTTCGCTTGAACGGCTCACGATTGCGCGCGTAGCCAACAAGCAAATCCAGGACATATGCGGCCAATGCCCGCGAGAAATACCTGCGCCTGAAAAAAAAGCCCGACGCGTGGTCTTTGAAATTACAGCCACATTAACCTCTGCGTCCAGCGAGTGTGCAGCGGAATTCGTGTTGCGAGCCTACCTGTCGGTCGACGCCTAGCTCGGAAGAACGTCCGCGGCAACGCAGCACACAAAGCTCCCGGCCCAGGGTGCTCCAGCCTTTTAAACACGCGGCGTGGCAAGGCCGCATTCATCAGCGCTGCGCTGCGCTACGCACGGCACCATGCGCGCCCGCCCCCTCGCCTTCCTGCTCGCCCTCTGCGTCCACGCCAACGGCCCCAGGCACCCCGGCGACACGAAAACGGACTACTATAAACTGTTGAAGCTCAAGAAGGGCTTCTCCGCCAAGGAGCTCAAGACGGCTTATCGAAATGCGGCCAAGAAGTACCACCCGGACAAAAACCCGGGCGATGAAAAAGCCGCCAAAAAGTTTTCTTTAGTCGCCGAAGCGAACGAAGTCCTCAGCGACCCGACCAAAAAGCGCCAGTACGACCAGACCTTCGGCCGACCGCAACGACCGCAACATTTCGGAAACGGTTTCGGCGGGGGCTTCCAGGGCTTCCAGAGTAGAGGACGACAACCTGTAAGAAGGCGGCCACCACCTAGAGCGCCGCCGCCCTTGCCGCCCAACGTCCTGAAGGCCCAAAGATTAGTAGGAAGGATCTCGTCCTTATCACGTTTACGAAAGGCCGCGCTAAACCCGGACACGGGAAAAGCCACAAAGCACGTGTTCCACGCGTTCTACACGTCCGGCGCCTGCGAGGACCGCCTCGACCGGGAGCTGCGCTTCCCGCACCCCATGGTCGACCTCGACGATGCGAAGACGGGCGACCGGCGCTGGGATTCGCACGTGCGCTACTTCAAGACGGACGTTTCCCCCGGGCAGTTCACGGACGACGCCCTGAAACTGGCGACGAAGTTGGGGGCCCAAGGAGCGCTTGACCCGAACCAGTGCCCGACCTTCATTTCGATACGGCGGGGCGCGGGGCTCCGGGCCAAGGACGTCACGTCGCACTACTTTCGGCGGCGGACGCCTTCATCGTACGAAACTTGGGCCACTGAGCAGTTGAAGGTGAACGTTGTTTTTAAAAATGCCAAGAGCAACCCGGAGGTCGTCCTGTACTGGCACGACCCCCACGACGACGGCTACGGGAAAGTTATTTCACACTTAAAGCCTGGAGGAGAGTTTAGATCCGGAACGTTCCCGACGCACCGCTTCTCCTTTTGTTTAGCGACGGCTCATGAAAGACTAGATGCTCGGGACAAGGCGTCCGGCGATAGGGTGGCGCTGCCTTCAGGTGTTTTGTTGCGGAGCCACATCGTCACTTCAGAAAGGGACGTGGTCGTGGACGCATGGACGTGGGACGTGAGGTGGCTGGACGACCACGTGTCCTGCCGGCGGTCGCAGTGCCGGTCGTCGGCCGACCGGGCGCGGTGCCCGCGGTCGTGCCCGGCGCGCGCGTCGCGGTGGGGGCGGGCGCCGCCGCCGCCGTCCGAGGAGGACCTGTTCTCGCGGGGGCGGGAACTGTAATTGGATTGATTAACCAGCCTCATCAAGTTAATATAGTCAACTCGGGGTTTGTAGGCGCACGCCTGTAGGCAATCGTCCAGACGGGTTTTCGCAGCTCATTCTGAACTCTCTAACTCGTGGCACCGCACGCGCGGCAGCCTAAAGTTACGCGACAGCGCGCTATCACAGTGCTTGTTTCGCAGCCCGACCGCTTCGCGCCGCGTAACCTCCACCCAGAGAGCTCTACGACCGCAGTCCGGAGAGCGCTCTGCGTTCTTCCAGCAGTCCATGGCGTCTCTAGCGTCCGCCATCGACGTCGATGCCGCGGAGCCCGCCCAGGTCTCTCTCCCAGCAACGCCGCGCGTCAAAAGTGGTACCGGCAAGGCCGAGGCGCCGCTCGAAATCGCCTCGTCGGACTCGGAGGACGAAACCACTGCGAAACGGCGCCGCTCCGACAACGGCGAGGCGGTGGCTGGCGGCGGCGCCTGCGCCATCTGTTTGTGCGACGTCGACGCCGCGGACGGTATCAAACTGCGCGCCTGCGGTCACGAGGTGCATAGGGAGTGCGCCGAGCGCTTAGTGAAGGCGAGCGACCGCGACGGCTGCCTGTGCCCCGAGATTGGGTGTCGCACGCCGCTGGCGTTAGTTGACGTCCGGGCGATCGCCGGGCCGCGCGCCGCAGACCGCGCGGCGCGCCTGTCGCTCGACAAAGCGGTCGACGCCGTCCCTGACCTCTACCGGTGCCCGGCGCCGGATTGTGGGTTTGTGGTGTCGTGGACGGCGGCCGATGGGCCACCGCGGTTAGCGTGCAGCCGCTGCGGTCTCGTGTCGTGTCTCTGCTGCGGTAAGCCCTGGCACCAGGGGCCGTGCGACGTCCGGGAGGACATGGACGAGGCCTCGCGGAAATATCTGAAGGACGCCGGCGTGCGGCGGTGCGACCGATGTGGTTCGGGAGTCGTGAAAGCGAGCGGCTGCGACAAGATGAAGTGTCGCTGCGGGTATCAGTTTTGTTACCAATGCGGGACGAAAGACGCTAGGTGCGGCTGCACGCCGTCACATCACGTCTTCTACGATAACATCAACGAGCAGCCTGACGGCATACCCGACTTCGTCGATTTTATGAGACGGTACGGAGGCGGGGGCGGTGGGTTGAAGCGGCCACGTGGGGCGTTGGGGTGAGGGGGTGTGTGTATAGTATAATTCAGTGTCGTTACATAGCACTCACAACACACCGCCCTTACTCAAAACTCCACGTCCTTCCCGTCCTCGGGGTGCTTCCCCGGCGCGTAAGCGTGCCCGGACGCCACGCGCTGCGCATAGTCTTTCAGCGCCTCATCGCCTTCCATTAACTCGTCCTCGGCCACGCTCGTCGGCCGCTTCTTGGGGACTCGCGGCGGCGCGACGCGCGTCTCGCCAAGTTTGGATTTCGTCGACTTAGCAGAGAAGAAGCCCCCGGCGAGTTTTGAAGGCTTCGTCACTACCACTTTCGCCGGCACGGGCGGCGCCTCCCGCATCCACGCCACCTCCGCCACGCCCAGTTCAGTCAGCGCCTTGGCGCGGCGCCGCACGGCGAGCCGCCACTCTTTCGTAGGACACGTCTTTGAGGTTAGCACGTGCTCCGCGGCCGCTTGCGCCAAAACCCAGTCCTTACGTTTTAAAGAAACAGCACACACGTTCACGTGCAACGATCGCAGTAACGTATTCTTCTCATCTAAACCATCGGCGCGTTCCCCGAGGAACGGGGCCGCGTCCTGGCCGCACGGCACGCGCTTGTCGCAGGGCGGCATGCTGTCGAAGGTTGGTAAAGCCCGCAATAACCAGAGCGTCTCGAGGTACGCCCGCAAAGCTTTGTCCGCGTCGCCCGCTTGGAAGGCGTCGTTGCCTCTTTGTTTCCGCGTCGCGGCCGCCTCTAATCTTTTTGACGCCGACTTGCGCATGAGGCTCTGCAGCTCCTCGAGGACGCCGAGGTCCGCGAGTAACGGATCGTCCCCGGCGCGCTTCCGCGCCGCGCGCTGCGCCAGCTTGTCATACGACAAGGGGTCCTCGCGTTGGATGGCCTCCAGGCGCGCGTTCTCGGCCTGCAGCGCCTCGAGGGAGCTCATGGGTTCCTGGGGCAGCGATGGCGTGGCGCCGGGCAGAGCTGGAGACGGCTTCTAATGCCGTCGCGGTTGCTTTGCGTGTGTGCCCGACGGCTCGGCCGGGAGATAGCGTAGGAGAGGAGGCAGCCCTGCAAAAGAGTTGGCCAAAATTTAAAGTTTGAAAGCAATGGAGCCGGGCGAGCCGTATCTTGCGCGTCCCACGCGTCCGAGGATGCGCGGGGACCCCCGGGCCGCCTCACTCGGCGCCGCTATTCTTGGAATCACGAGTTTCTTCGGCAGTTCGGCGCAGGCCGCGCAGCGCGTCGATCGGTACGGTGGATAGCGTGCAGTAGCGCTGCCCGCGCTAGCGTACGACGCACCGCACCGCTGCGCCGCACGGCAAGCGAAAGACGGGCGAAGAACGGGCTGCTGTCCCATAGGATGGCCAAGGCGCCCCGGGACCCCCTCGACGCCGCCGCCGCCCTCCTGGCGGCCGGCGATGCGACGGGCGCCGCGCCTCTGCTCCGCACGCTCGACGCCGACCCCCACGCCTGCCTCGGCCTCGGGACGGCGACGGACGACGCGTCGGTCAAAAGGGCGTACCGGAGTCGAGCCCGACGCTTCCACCCCGACAAGAACGCCTGGGACTCGACGGCCCTGTTCCAGGCGCTGGGCTGGGCCTTCGAGCGGCTCGAGACGGTGGAAACGCGGCGAGCCTTCGCGGCCGAGAAGGCGGCGCCACCCGCGCGCGTTCCGACGGAGGACCGCAAGGCCCGACAGCGCAAAGCGAACGCCGCCAAGCGGGCCTGGCAGCGGGCCGTGGGGGATACGCTCGACGTCTGCGCGAAGAACGACCGCAAAACCGCCGCGGCCCTCACTACACAAAGCGAAGCAAGGCAGCGGCGGTTGCGGTCCGCGGCGGCGGCCCGGAACCGCCACGCGGACCAGGCCTCCTCGCGGCGCACGAGCGACTTCGCCGCGCACCGCCGCGTGTTAAGAGAGCGGGCTTTGAGGAGAGGCGAAGCCGCGCCCCGGCAGTCCTTCTTCGAGGCGAAGAAGGCCGCGGCGCCTCCGGCCGCGAAGCGCGACCCCACGCGCGTCGTGGCGACCTTTGGCAAGGGGCCCATGGGGCTGGAGCTCGAGGCGAAGACGGCGCCGGACGGCGACGAGGCGTGCGTGGTGGCGTCAGTGGCCGGCGCCGCCGCCAAATTGAATGTGAGGAAGGGCGACACGCTGGTCAAAGTGAACGGGGACGACGTCCGCGGGTATGCATTTGCCAAGTGCGTGGCCTTCGTGCGAACGGCGACGGAGGCCGGCGGGCCGCGCGTGCTCGCGTTTTTTAGGCCGCGGGTGCGCCGCGCGCCGGCGGGCGTAATTTTGTAGTGTATTTTCTCTACTCGCCCCCTTCGCGGTGGGCTTTCCTAACCCCCACCCGTGCGAATAATCGATAGCGTGGAGGGGAGTGCCCATGTGGAGTACAATCACGCGCGTCGGCGCGCGACCGCCGACCGGAACTCAAGCGCCCACGACGATGCACTCGTCCCAGCAGCCCTGGCTCCCCGGTTGCCGGGAGACACCGGGCGGCCGCAGCACGCGCCTTTTTTTTGGCGCGTCTCTCCTTCAAAATATCTTGGCTTTCGCAGAGCTGGCGCGCAAAATCCGGCCTCTTGGCCTCGCCTTCGGCCAATAGGGCTGTCACAACCGCCTCGTGTGGTCGCTCGGATCCCGGTGCGACACGCCTGCATCCCGAGCACCGGCGGCGCGCGCAGCAGGGGCGCAGACAGAGGCTGCCCCCAGAGAAGGCAAATCTCCACACACGTGCAGGACGCCGTCCACTCGGCCAGCGGCGCAGGAAGCCCTCGCGACCGCCCCTACAATGGCCCACCACGTGCTGCGCCGGCCCACGGCCGTCTACCGCGTGGTCGACTTACGGGACCTACCCGTCCTCGCCTCGGGCCACGCCAACGCGGACCTCGCGGACTTGCGAAACGACGCGCGGCTGCAGGCCACGGCGGACGAGGTCCACCGCGCGCTCGACGTCCGGCGGTCCGAGGCGGTGCCCTGCGCCTCGCCGACCTCGGTGTGCGACGCACTCTCCGATAGCAGCGACTCGTCCGGGTGCACACGCAAGCGCGTCACGGACTCGCCACTACGAAAGAAATCTAGAAGTCGCACGGCCTCCTTTGCCCGAAGTCTATTACCGACGACGCCCGCGCTCCACGACGCGCCGTTGTCGGAGGTCGCTTCGAATAGTAATGTCGCGGCGGAGCACCTGCCGCTCTTAGTGCGCACGGCCAAATGCGCCGTGGCCCGCAACGCGGCCTCGGCGGGGGCCCGGCGCGAGCTCCACGCACTCGTCTGCAGCGGTGAAAAGTTGAGCGTGGTGCGTTCCTTAAGTGCGTGCGCCAACGCGGGACTCGCGCCGCGCTTCTGGGCCGGGGGCGCTCCGGCGGAGGGTCTGGCCGAGGCTCTCCAAAACCACGCGCCCCACGTGATGCGGGGCCGCGCGCGGCTCGACGACGCCTTCGGCGCGGCTGTGCGGTCCCTCGGGCACGACTCGACCCTGACCAAGGTGGCGCTGTCGGCTGTCGTGGACGCGCGCGAACACGCCATCGAGCTCAGAGATTGTGGGCGGCTCTTCGCCCCGCAGACGCGGGCCCTGAGCCTCGAGGCAGTCCTGGCGGCGCGCGACCGGTACGTGGCGTCCGCGTCGTGCGAAGCTCTCGGTGAGGCGGCGGTCGCTTTGGCCAATACGGCGCCCGCGCTCGAGCTGGGCGCCCCAGTTTCGACGGAGCTGCGGCTCTACCCGTCGCACGGGACAGAGCCGCCCTGGAGGGACCTGCGGGAGCTGGTCGTCGTGTGCTGCGCGGGGTCGTTTTCGTTGCGGTGCGCGCCGCCCGCCGCCGCGAAGGAGTTGCCGCAACCGTGGGAGGCGGCTTGCGCGTCGACGTCGACGCCGATGCGAACGCGCTGGCGCCGCTGGACGGGGCGCGCCATGCCGTCGATTATCATGTGGACGCGGGCGACGTGACGTACATCCCAGCCGGGTACTACCGCGGCCTCCGCGCCTCGGCGGACCGCGCGACGCTCTTAATCTACGGCTTCGCGCCGGCGCCGCGGAAGGCGCGCGACGACGACACAGATGCCATCGCGCCGCCGGCTCCGCGCCCGGACGACCTGCTCGAGGACGACTCCTCGTCCTCTGACTAGCTGGCCTCTGACTAGCTGACATCTCCCGTTGACGTATGACATCTCCCGTCGACATAATTTGACATCATGATACTTTTCATTTTTTATGTCGACGACCGGGGGCGGGGTCTTGGGGGAACTAGTCTTCACAATAGTTCTCCGCCTGCTTCGAGCGCCGGGGTAGCTCGGCGCCAAACGCGACGAGCTGGTACCCGAGCCACGTGATCTCGTGGCCGCGCCACGCGCCCGCGTCGCGGTAGCTCAGGGTGTAGAACTCGCCCGCGGCGGCCACGACTTCCAGGGCGCTGTGCGGCTTCTCGATCTCGGCGACGACGCTGCCCACGGCGAACTTGGACCGCGGGTGGCGTGGGGGCGCGGGCACCGCCGGCGGCGGCCGCTTGCGTGCGACCGGCTTATGCCCGACTGGTGCGCGGCGGGCGGTTTGCGCCGGCCGCGGCTTTTTCGTCGTGCGCGTGATCTCGTCCGCGCGGATCTTCTCGTAGGCCGAGGTCTTCGCCGCGGCCGCTTCCTGCCGAGCCGTCGCGCGGCCCGTCAGGAGGCTGGGCGTCGGCGCAGGTGCGCGCTTGGGCACCCACGGTCGCGCCGCGCGGTCGGCCCGCGACTCAGCCGAAGGTGCGGGTCCCGGCTTCCAGCCGAAGCCTGTGACCCAATGGCGGTCGGGTGCAGGATTGGAAGGCGTTGGCATGACGGTCGGCGCGCGCCGTTTTGATTTTTTCACGAGGGTCGCTGGCGTCCGCGGCGGGACGCGGTGGACGCGGGCGAGGTGGGCCTTGTACGGTGACGGAGACGGGGGGCGGGTGTGCCCTTCGCGGGGTCGATTCTTCATTCTCATTATTGTGGGATCACTTGAGGTGAGCAGGCCAAATAGTGTCGCGTCTGGATCGCGAATGCGCAACCCGCATAGAGACAGAGCCCCACTCCCCAAACGACGACGGCGATGCCGAAGACAACGAGCGAGGGACCTAATCCGTAGGCCATGATGTCAATTGTCAAAAGTGACCTGGGTCACTCAAATAAGCAGCGGCAGAAAGTTTAGTCGCCTCGGACCGGCAGTACTAGTCCGAGTGGCCGTGGAAACTAGCTCGCTACAGGCGATGCGAGGCATGTCGAGTCGCGCGGGTTTTATGCCGCGGGTTTTATAAAAGCGCGGGAGACGCGTCAAAAGCGCGCATAAATCGCTGCAGGACGCATCTAACCTTGAACCGACGCTGGAGCAGACATAGTGCAGAGAAGCATCCGCTGCGCGCCGTCGCCGCGCAGCGCTACAGACTGTACAGTGCACAGCACCTCACAGCTCGGCGCAACGCGGCGCAGCGATTGCATCGCTCCAGAAATGGCCGCCAACCTGCGAGACGACCTCAACGAGGGCCCGCCCTACGCATGTCCGACCTGCAAGACCCAAGGCTTCCCGAGCCTGGAGGCGCTAGGCGACCACGCCGCCGCCTGCATTCCAGCGGAGCCCGTCGACGAGCGCTGGAAGGCGGGCGCGCGCGTCAAGGTCGTCGGATTAAAGGCGGCGAAGCAGCACAACGGCAAGCTCGGGACGCTCGGGGACCGAACGGATGGGAGGTATGCCGTGACGCTCGACGGGAGCGGCCGCAAACTCGCGGTCAAACGGGGCAACGTCCAGCTCATCGAGGAAGCGCAACCGGAGCCCAAAACTTTAGAAAGGCACCACCAGCTCTTGGCCGAGTTCGACGGGAGCCGCGACCCGGACACGTTGGCGCTCTACTACCATAGTAGAGACGCGTCCTTCGACGCGTACAACGCGGCGGAGTACACGGCGCAAATGTTTCGGTACTACGCGCACGGTTTGAAAGTAGTTTGCGTCTCGCCGCGCAAAATTCGGGGCAACGACTATGCGCTCGTGCAGCTGCGGCACGACGACGCCGACAAGAACTCGCTCTGCGAACTCGCCTTCCAGTGCCAGCGGTCCTTCTGCGGCGTGTCTATCCTCGTGAAGCGGCAGTGCTTCGCGTGCGGCCGGCCCGGGGCGCCCGCGTGCGTGTGCGCGTGCGCGTTCTTCTGCAGCGAGCGGTGTAGCGCGGAGGCGTCTGCGTCGCACTCCGACCTGTGCCGGCGGGTCCGCGCGTTCCCCTTCCCGGTCGAGGAGGAGGTCGTAACCATATTCTAAGACATACCGGAGGCGTGGTAGGAGGACCACCGTCGTCACGGCGTCGTGGACGCCCTACCAGCGACGGGCCAACGCACCGACCCCCCGAGGCTCGCGGTGTGCAACTGACGCCATGGACGCGGCTACTACTACGTGCTTACGCCTTGACCCCCGTGATCATGCCGTAGGCCATCAGCTTGCGGTCGAAGGCCCGGTGCATCCGCTCCAGGCAGATGCCGTCCCGGAGGCACTTCCACCACATCTTGGGCCCCGCCCGCACGACGGGCCACGGGTCGAAGACGCCGACCCAGATTGAGTGGCGCCAGGACGCGATGGTGTTCTTCCACCAGTCCGCCGTTTTCACTTCCTTCATGCCATTCGCGTTCAGCAAGTCTGAGTAGTCCTTGATGGAGATGAAGTACGGGTGCGTCCACTCCGAATACAAGAAGTCCAGGGACTGCTCCTCCTCCGCCGTGAAGGACTGGGTAGAGTTGTCCCGCTGGCACCAGGTCGCGATGACCATGCGGCCGCCCGGTTTTAACACGCGGGACATCTCCTGGACGTACTTCTTTTTGTCCGGCATGTGCTCCCCGCTCTCGCAGCCCCAGACGGCGTCAAACGAATTGTCGGGGAAGTCCATGACCAACGCGTTCATCACTTGGAAGTTCGCGTTCGGCACGTCGCGCTCTTTCGCCAAGGCCGTGGCCCTTTTAGCCTGCTCCGGGCTTAGTGTAATGCCGGTGATGTTCGAACCGGGCAGCAAATTGGCCATGTACCTCGTAGTGCCGCCGATACCGCAGCCCACGTCCAGGATCTTCGGTTGGACCATGGGCGTGATCTCCCCCCAGTCCAGCATGCGCTGCGTGAAGTTGTACTTGGCCTCCACGAAGTTCTTCCGGAGGAATCCTAACCTTCTAGAACCGTACCACCGCCGCGCCAACTCCTCGTCCGTGTACCAGCCCAGGTGGATGTGCTCGCCCCAGTAGTACTCCAGAATGCCCTCCTTCGTCCAGGCGTCGTACTCGCGTCCGACAGACCCGCGCTTGTCGTCGCCCGGCGCGGCGTAAGGTCGGGACGGGCGGTCCAGGCGCTGCTTGATGAGCACGCCGGCGAACACCGCGACGACCGTGGGGATGCCGACGCGCACGACTTGCGCCGCCGCCGGCGCCAGCACCATAGTGGGCGCCGCGCGCTTGGCGCGGACGGAGCGCAGCGCCGGGCGGGCCACGAAGGCGGATCCGCTGCCGAGCAGGAGTGTCAGGCGTCGCAGCATTGTGGTTGTTTGCGAGGGCGGAAGCGCTGAAATCGATGCGCAGTCGGAGCGCTGCGGCGTTTAGGAGTGCGCGTGCTAAACGAAACGAATGCTAATGCAGCGTGGCTGGCGTACGGCGGTATTTATGGCAAACCTCGTCACCCAACTTGCCAGAGGTGGTCGAAATTCGAACTGTCCCTAGGACCCAGGGCGCCTTAGGAGTCCTCCGAGGAGCTCTCTGGACCGGTATGTACGCCGAATGGCCCGGCCCGCACCGCAACTTTTTGCAATTTGGACATGCCAACGCTTGAGCAGCGCGCGTGCCCGCCGGACGCACGCGTTACGCCGGGCAGGCAGCCATGCTTGCATCGCACACCAGCACCTAGACCTACGGCGGGGCACCGCTTTCGCAGTCACACTCGACCGAGACACACTTTGGGCTGCCCAAAGCATCGACCGAGCTCCCGTCCGATTGCGAGGCGGGCGCCTCTAGCACGACAGCGTCAAAAGCATCGATGGCGCGCGCGGTCCTGTTGTTGCTGTGGGCAGCATCCGCCTACTGGACGGGCCCCACGAAGATCCAGCGCCGCGAGCCCTGGGTCGTGGCGGAGCGTTTCTGTTTCGAAGGGACCGCGTCCTTCGACTACGACATAAAAACCAGAGGCGCCACTTCTATATATGTGTACGGCCACCGGGACCCCCAGGAGTTCCGGGAAGACGTGGACAAGAAGGCGATGTCCCTCCAGCAGCGGTTCGAACGGGCGGACACGGAAGTGAAACTGCTCCAAGGCGAGACTACTGGAACTTTGAAACTGAAAGCCGAACACTCGACCTTTGTGCACGTCGTCTTCACGAATTTCAACGCCTCGTGCAACGCTGTGTGCGAAGACGTGTATTCCTGCGACGCGGAAGTGAACGGAAGATGCTACGGGCCCGTCGACGCCAAGTACGAGTTCTCGTTCTTAGACGGTGCCAGGGAGCACGGCCGCGACGACCGGGGCGCCCCGTCCTTGTATGGTGTGCTGGCCGCCTTATATGTCTTGTTCGTCGGCCTAGCGGGCGCCGTGGAGGGAGTGCTCATCAGGGAGGATAAGAGGCATTTGACCTGTACAATGTTGTTTAGGAGCGTCTGGATTTCTGCGTTAGCGGTGTGGTTGCGCATGCTCCACCACGCGGTGTATACGAATGACGGCCGGGGGGCGCCCAAGTTATTAAAAGTGGCGCAGAGCTTGGAACTGGTCGCAGATGCCGGCGTTTTACTAACCCTGACCTTGTGCGCGGAGGGCTGGCGCATCGTCCGGCGGAAGATTGCTGTACATGGCCGGATGCGCGTGGCCGTGCTCGTGGTGACGTACGTTTTGGGGGCAGCGTGTGCGTATGCGTGGTACCTTTCCGCAAACGACCGCGCGACATCGCCAGCCTTACGGGAGACGCCGAGTGGATACGCTCTCGTCGTGCTACGGGTCGTGGCGGGCGGTATCGTGGCGCTCCGACTGCGCCAGCAGCAGGACCGCTTCTTGACCTCGAAGCGCGACTTCTACGGGGCGCTCTTTTTCTTATTGGGCGTCTGGACTTGTACCTGGCCCCTCGCCTTCGGGGCGGCGGCGATCGCCAAGCCGGCGGACCGATGTTTAGCCTTCGACGGTGTACTAGGAGTGGCGAGCCTCCTCATACAGATTGGTCTCGTCTACTGCTTCAAACCGGAT
>Ga0302122_10000766_pt1 | contig 19861 bp, 10 predicted proteins | sample CB21_SCM_MG_FD_203115 | JGI IMG/M metagenome (GOLD analysis project Ga0302122, IMG submission 203115) | Marine microbial communities from Western Arctic Ocean, Canada - CB21_SCM | ecosystem: Environmental > Aquatic > Marine > Oceanic | place: Canada: Western Arctic Ocean | collected 2017-09-28
GCGGCGGGCCCGACGGCATCTGCGGCGGCGCGACGCCCGGCGGCGGGCCGTAGTTCCCGCCGCCGCCACCACCGGGCCCGTAATTGCCCCCGCCACCGCTGGGCCCGTAGCTCCCCCCGCCGCTAGCGCCGCCGCCGGGGCCGTAGTTCGACCCGCCGCTAGCGCCGCCGCCGGGGCTGTAGTTCCCTCCGCCGCCACCGCCGCGGCCGGCCCTGCGGCCGCCGCCGTAGCTCCCGCCGCCACCCGAGAACTGCATCGACGAGCCCATGCCGCCGCCGCGGCACATGCTTCGCAGCTCGTCCGGCACCGGTTGCTTCGCGTCCTCGAGCAGTTTGATGAGGGGCCCGGCCTTCCGGTCGTCGCGCTGGGTAAAGAAGGTATACGCGTTGCCCTTGGCCCCGGCGCGGCCCGTCCGCCCGATGCGGTGCACGTAGTCCTCGACGTTGCCCGGGAAGTCGTAGTTGATGACCGCCCGCACGTCCTTCACATCTAAACCGCGCGCGGCCACGTCCGTCGCAATGAGCACGGGACAGATGCCCAATTTAAAAGCTTCCAACGTTTGCGTTCGCTGGAACTGGTCCTTGTCGCCGTGCATGGCCGCGCACCGCAACTGCAGCAGCCGCGGCATGCTCCGTTCTAATTGATCACATAATCTCTTCGAGTTGGCGAAAACGATGACCCTACAAACACCGCCGTTCGCGGCCTGCACCTCCTTTCTCACGCACTCCTGGAGCAACCTATCTTTAACTTGGGGTCCTCTTGTAACATACACTGCTTGGGTCACGTCCGTGTTGCACTTTAGAGCACCTGAAGTATCTCCGACGTAAATCACGACAGGCTCACTTAAAAATTCCGAGGCCAACGCGCGCACCTCCTTGGGCCACGTCGCCGTGAAGAATAAGGTCTGGCGTGTCCCAGGACACCTCGCGACGATCCGCCGGATTTGCGGTTCAAAGCCCATGTCGAGCATGCGGTCCGCCTCGTCAAACACCAAATATTCGACTGCGTGCGCGCCCATCATGTTGCCTTCGAGGAAATCATTGAGTCGTCCGGGCGTCGCGATACAGATGTGGGCGCCCTGCCGTAACGCGCTTAGTTGGGGGCCTTTTGGCGCTCCTCCATAACAACACACGGACTTGATGCCTAGAGCGGCCCCAAATTTTCTTGCTTCGACCTCGATCTGCGTCGCTAACTCTCGAGTCGGCGCCAAGACCAAAACCTTCGGCGCGCAGGACTGGCACGGCCGCGGGAAGCCGCTCCCGCACAGGCGCTTGAACGCGGGAACGAGGAAGCCCAGGGTCTTGCCGCTCCCGGTCTTGGCCACGCCGATCACGTCCCTTCCTTCTAATGCCGGAGGCCAGGCCTGCCCTTGAATTGGGGACGGCGTGGGAAAGCCCGCACCTTTTAATGAAATATGCAGTTGAGCCGGTAGAGGCGCGTCCTCGAACTTGGGATAACAAGTATCGCAGCCGCCGGCGACCGTGATTTCTCTTTCTTGACGCCACTTCAACACGTCGGGCGGGCTCTCTAAATCTTTCTTCAGAATGGAGAGGTCTCCGCCCCTTCTTTTGGGCGCGCCCGCCTGGTTGAACGTCGATGTAGTAGTCTGCGTGAACTGGGGCGGCGGCTGGCCGGATCTAGAAGCGGCGATGTGCGCCTGCACGGCGGCCCAGGCGTCCTGGGCCTCGGCCGGCGCCGCTTGGGCCGAGTACCCCTCGTGGTTCGCGGGCGGCGGCAGCGCCGTCACCGCGACCGGCGCGGGCGCCGTCCAGCTCACCTTGCCGCTGGCGTGCTCGTAGAAGTAGGTGTTGCCCGTCGTCGGGCAGCGCGCCGGCGACCAGCCCGGCGCTAAACCCGGCATCGCGGGCGGCGGCGCCACTTGTTGCTGCGGCGGCTGCTGCGCGTGGGCCGCCTGCTGCTGGCCGTAGCTGTAGCCGTTCGCCGGCGGGCTGCCGTAGCCGCCGTACATCGTATCACTGTTTAGGAGGCACTGTACCGGAGTCTTTATAATTGCTCACTAAACAAACAACGCTGAGTTGCGTGTCGTCAGCGTTACACAACAATAGCTGCCACTGCGCTTTTGCGTTAACGTTGCAGCGATGCGTGATTGCGTGCGCGTGTCGCCCGCGTCTCGACATCCATTGTGGCCATGCAAAACCCGGCGCGAATTTTGAAGCTGCGCCAAGCGTCAGGAACTGACGAACGACTGATCCGGAATCGGCTGAGCCCTCCTTCGGGATGTTTCGGTCGAGCTCGCCGTCGACATATCACAAAAACACTCTCAAAAACGCGATAAACTCATTGCAATACGCATTGCAACGAGAACAACTGCACCTCAAGCAATGTTGCGTTCACCCATGCAGCGCGCCGCACGCGCCGCGTTGCAACAGAAGCGCAGCGCCTCGCTCACCAAGCTGGTCGCCACCATCGGCCCCGCCAGCGAGGAGGCCGAGCCGCTCCAGAAGTGCGTCACGTCTGGAATGCACGTCATGCGCCTGAACTTCAGCCACGCGACGCCCGAGGAGTTCTTTCTGCGCGTGAACAACCTGGCCGCGTGTAAGGGCGGCGAGTACGTGGCCCAATTACTCGACACGCGCGGCCCGGAGGTGCGCCTGGGTGGTTTAGCAATCTGCAAGGACAACCGCAAAGCGAAAGTGCTCCTTGAACAAGGGAAGGAGCTCACGCTGACCACGGACCCGGCTATGGACGGCCAGGGCGACGCCAAGACGATGTACGTGAACTATGAGAAGCTCGCCGCGAAAGTGAAGAAGGGCGACCAGGTTTTGTTAGATGACGGTTTGGTAACGTTGGACGTGGTCGCGACGGACGGGAATAGCATGGTCACTACTGTAATTGCGAACACAAACGAGATCGGAGAAAGAAAAGGTGTCAACTTACCCGGCGTGGCTCTGGACTTGCCCGCCTTATCGGCAAAAGATGAAAAGGACGTGGCCTTCGGCATCGCGAACGGCATCGACATTGTTGCGGCCTCTTTCGTTAGAGACGGTGCCGGTGTGGACGCCATCAGAAAATTCGTCGACCAGGAGGTGGCCAAGCACCCGGAGACCTACCCGCTCGGCGATTCCGTGCATATCGTCTCGAAGGTGGAGTCCCTGGACGCCTTGCAGAACATCGACGACATTATTGAGAGATCTGATGGGGTCATGGTCGCTAGAGGTGATCTAGGTGTCGAAATCCCGTTGGCCCAAATCGCCACGTGGCAGAAGACGGTGGTAGCCAAATGCCGGGACGCGGGCAAGCCCGTTATCGTCGCGACGCAGATGCTGGAAAGCATGCAAAAAAACCCGCGCCCGACCAGGGCGGAAGTCAGCGACGTGACGAACGCCGCTCTCGATCTAGCGGACGCCGTCATGCTGAGCGGCGAGTCGGCGAACGGCGACTACCCCGATTTAGCTATTAGAACGCAGCAGGACATTTTAGAAGCCGCGGAGCAGTGGGACGACGAGCTCTACGAGCCCGACTTAGATGAACTGGATCCCGCCTATGCTTTAGCGCGCGCGTGCGTCGAGGCGCAGCGCGTCGCGGATGCCGACGCGATCGTCGTTGTTGACAGCGAGCGGGGCGACATGGCGCGGCGCGTGTCTGCTTTAGCGCCGGACGTGCCGGTCGTCGCGCTCGTGGATTCGTTGCGCCACGCCCGGCAGCTGAATTTGTCACGGGGCATCGCGCCGCAGCAGGTTTCGGACCTGTCGCTGGACGCGGCGACGGCGGCGCAGTACGCGTCGGGGGCCGTGGTCGTCTACCGCGCGGACGGCGTGTCGCTGCACGAGTAAGTTTAGCTATAGTTATCCCGGGCCACCGCCTATCGAGCGCAGCTGCCCGCGATTACCCGAAAATTGACTTTTTGGGACGCCCCGCGGACATAGTAATAAGAACATATTAGCGGGGTGTCTAACACCACGTGCCCGTCAGAAACGAACATTGTTTTGAAATTCCCGCGGCCGCCCGAAGGCCCAAAATTGGACTTTTGTACCTTCCCGGGTAGGTAGTATGAAATAAATGAGCTCCCAAATTAAATTGGAACCATAGTCGGTCAGCGATTCCAACTGTTCACTCGAAACGGCCGGGGAACATATGCTCGCGGCTCCCGGAAATCTTGGGACATTCGCTGATGAGTCTTACGGGTAGCCAAAGTACACCAGCGATTAACGCCGCCATCCACCGTCCAGTTAGTACAATATAAGTACTCCGGCCCAGTTTTCATCCATATCCGACGGAACTGGAGCCGATAGCCCGCGCTCGGAGGGCGGGAAAAGAATTTTACTAGACACTTCCCTTCGTTAGGTGTGTTTACATCCCTTTGCTAGTGGTTGAGTCCATCCAGCCCACCAGAACGATTACTGAGCATCATCATATACTCCGCTCCGCGCGGTTCGCCGACTCCGCGACCCCACGTTTGTATACAAAGACGGGCACTGAAGCTGGACCTGCGAGTATCAGCGACTCCACTACCCCGAGGGACCGTGCCGCCGTGGTTCTATTCACAATCGACCGACTTGCCCGTTCTCCGTGGACGACGGTACGTAGGCGGACCTCCAAAAAGGCCCCAGACCCGTGAGTTATGAAATAAATTTGCGTTTGAGGCGCTTCGGTACTTGGGTGATCCATCCGAAGCACCTGAACGACTAGTACATTCGATTAAATGTTCCGTATGCTCCGCGCGGCTGCCGGACTCCGCGACTCCTCGATCTCGTTAATTCGGGGCACAAGACCTAGACCTGCGACTATCAGCGCTTGTACCATCACCATGGACCTTGGCGCGATCATTTGTTCCATGACCGACCGACTTGCGCGAGGTCCAGATTAATAATATCGTGCCCGAGCGTGGGCAGCCCAAAGTACCCTTCTCGTGGTGTAGATGGCATATACTTGATTTCCACTATAGGTGAGGTAGTATGGGGCCCAACGAGACCGCTAGTACGATTCCTGGGGGCCCTCGAATAATTGTCATATTTGACGTTCACGGGTGACATCGAGCCCAAATAAAACACTTTTTTGGGATGCAGACCGGCTCTCGGACTCCCTATGGATTCGGGCTGAAGTTGGTTAGGCGCCTACACCGCATACACAGGAGCTTGGGGCAACCCATAGCTCTCAAAGCTCTGAATCTCCAATACTGCCTGACCATGCTTCACTGAGCTGGACTGCTGAGAGAATTGGTAGAGATGACCCAAGCGCCAGCATATGCGGTGTAGGCGATTGCACGCGTCTAATCCCGGCCCTAAGCGACCCCGGGGAGACCTCCGGACCACGAATTGACAGCATTCCATCGGCGCGACTGACCACTTCAGCACCGCGAATCAAGAAATAATTTTTTTCGCCCCCCAGGAATGGTTTTATGGATCTCTTAAGACCAGTACCCAACCAAACGATACTCAAGCAACTGCTGGCGCGTGTCACATAAGTTCAATTGCTCAGCACGGGTTTCTCAGTTTATAAATTTTATTGGCCAAGAGCTCCGTTAAACAGCACCGGAGCGGCGCGCAGTGTGTGAAGCTAGCTGTAATTGTTTTAATGTTTAAAACACGCAACGTCGAGTTTTGCTGGTAACCGACGCGTAGCACAGCAGCACCGAGCTACTGCACCGAGCTACAGCGGTACTGGTAACCGCGCTATCAGTTGTGCGGGCTGGCCAGAGCACCGGGCTGCAGCAGCACTAATAATTTGTACACACCGATGCGGCCCTTCACGCGCAAGGGGAAGAAGCCCAAGGACGCGGCGGAGACGGCCCTGGTGGCCGCCTTTGCACGATTATGTACGGTGGAGGCCGCGAGGAACGAGCGCAAGCCGCGGTCATTATTTGACCTGTCCACGGACGAGCCGCGCCTGAGCGCGGACCAGTTCGCGAGTTGTGTGTTGGGCGAGTTCGACGGCGGCCTGCCGAAGGCTTTGGCCCAAGTTGTCATAAGGGCGTGCGACCGCGACCGGGACGGCCTGATCTCGAAATCGGAGTTCGCGAAGGCGGTCAAGATTAGTAGACGGGGCGACCGCCGGGCCCGCCTCGCTTTAGTATTTGACGGCGCCAAAGATAAGGACGCGGGCGAGCTCGTCGCATTGGCCCGACAAATTGTGGCACGGGGCGCCAACGACAAGGAGCTGGGAGATAGAATAGCACTCCACCTCAAGGAGGCGCTGAGCTCAGCCTCCAAGGTCTCAAGAAAAAAGTTCGAGGACGCGTGCGAGGAGTTGAGTGAAGAGGACGCCGAGCGGGCCGCGCAGGCCTGCGCGCGCGTCCTGTGCCCGGCCACGCGGGGCGACGGCGTCGTGCTCAGCGTGCGGAAGCGCGCGAACACCTTTGAAGGATCGCGCTTCCCGGTGGCCCCCGATCCGGAGACGGCCCGCTACCGGCCGGAGCGGGCCGCCGCGGACCGGCTGTGGCGCGTGCTCCGGCGGAAGTCGGCGTCCGGGGCCGTGGACGCGGCGGTGGTATCAAAGGCGCTCCGCGTGCGGGACGTCACGCGCCTCTTCGGGGAAAGCGACGTGCTGCACCGGCGGGACTTCGTGGACGCGCTGGCGCCGCTCTTAAAGCTGTCCTCTTCATCATCATTGCGAGGGGCGGCCCGGCGCGCGGCGTTCGTGGCGCCCGGCGACGCGCGGCCCGGGAGCGCACAATTGGAGAGGGACGTCTTCCGGTCGCTCGCGGCGGAAGAGAAGCCCCGGGCGGGAGACGCGCGCTACGTGATTTCACGGCGGTGGCTCGACGACTGGGAGGCCTACGCGGGCGTCGCGCAACCGGTTACTGGTCCAGTCACGCTGAGCTTCCCCGCCCGGACGCTGGGCTTTACGTTGGGTCTGTCGAGCGGGGCGTTAGTCGTGCGGTCCGTGAAAAGCGCCTGCGCGCACGCCCACCGCTTGCGGGTCGGCGCCTCGCTCACGCACCTGAACGCCACGCGCGTGGCCTGTGCCGACGAGGCGGAGTTCGCTTCGTTGCTAAAGTCGCTCAAGACAGCGCCGCGACCGTTGCAGCTCACGTTCGCATCGGGCGACGACGTCACGTCCCCGCGCCAGAGGCGCCACGACCGGCCCTTCACGATCCGGAACAGCGACCTCCTGGAGCCCAAGGACGAGGAGGGCGCGCCCGCGCGGCTCCTCCGCCATTTACAACAGGGGCGGGACTACGAACTCCTCAGCGCGAACGCGTGGCAAGCGCTCCAAGGCTGGTACGGCGCGGACGCGACGCTCGAGCGGTCCTACGTGGACGACGGCGCGGCGCCGTTCCTGGAGCTGTACCCCTGTTTCGTGGACGTGGTCGACGGCGACGACGAGACCGTGATCCAAACCTTGCAGTGCTCGCTGAGAGACCCGTTGCGACGCGTCGCGCGGAAGGTGCGCGAGGCCGTGGAGGCGCACCGTACCGTGGGCCACGCGCCCGTCTACCTGCGGACGGCCCAGCTCACCGACGAACGGCGGGTGGACGACGATACGGGGCGAGCGGACTCGCCCGCGCGGCTGGAGGATACGCTCGAAACCATCGTGGAGGGGGAGGACCGGGCCTGGGCGCGCGTCGAGGACGCGGAACAACAAAAATCACCTCGAAAGAGCCGGCGGCGGTACCGGTTCTGGCCCTCGAAGAAGGACGAAGGGGAGGCGCGCGGTTTGGCCAATTTGGGCAACACGTGCTACATGAACGCTACCTTACAAGCCCTGGCGGCGGCGCCGCCGGTGCGGACGTACTTTGCGTCGGGCGAGTACGCGCACGACCTCAACACGGCGTCGAGCTGCTCCCCGCAAGGTATGTTAGCGGCATCCTTCGGAGATCTTGTGGGGTCCCTGCAGGAGAAGAAGGGCAAGGCCGTGGCGCCGCATCGCTTCCGGCGAGTTGTCGGGAGATATGATTCTACGTTCGCGGGGTACCGCCAGCAGGACGCCTTTGAGTTCCTGTCGAAGTTGATGGAAGGTCTAGGCGACGATCTGAGCGGCCGCGGAATGGACGAGAAGCCCTACTTCGAGAACCCGCAGCTCGTGAACGCCCAATGTGACGTGGAGGGCGTCATCGACCCGAGCGACCCCGCGTCAAGAGTCGCCGACACTATAGATGCGACGGAGGCGTTGATCGCAGCCAAATGTCTCGACCACGAGCGGAAACGGCACGACCACTTCGCCTCGTACACGTTCTTGGGGCAAACGCGCTACGAGCTCGAATGCGCCAAGACGAAGGAATCGCTCGTGTGCTACGAGCAGTGGACCGCGCTCACCCTACCGCTGCCGCACGGCGCCCCCCGCTTAGACGTCTTTTGCCGCGTCTCCTTCGCGGCGAACCGCGCGTGGCCCATCAACGTGCGCGTGGAGCTCGCGGCCCAGAAGAAGGACGGGCCGTTCGTCATTAGTGACGTGCTGGACGCGTTGGCGGCGTTCGACGACCTGGTGGAAGGTCCTAAGCTGGACCGGAGCGCTCTGATCGCGTGCCGCGTCGACGATCAGGACGCGGCGTTGATCGAGGCGGCGCTCGACGACGGCGACACGCTCGACGCCGCGTTGCGACGGGGCGCGCCCGGCGTGCGCCTCGTCGTGTACGAGGTGGTGGACGTGGCGGACGCGGTGCCGGCGCGGCTCGCGGGCTTGGGACGGGCACCGTCGCCCGCGACGTCCGAGGACCTGACTGCTCGACATTCGTCTGAAGATCTAGAGGCGGTCGTGGACCCGGACGCGCGCTGCGTCGTGCGCATCTCGTTGCGCGCGCTCGTGGACGTGAACGAGGAGGACGGGTTGTACTTCCTGTCGAGCGCGACGCCCGAGCTGTTGGGGGCGCCCTTCGCCGTGCGCTGCTCGCGCCGCGTGTCAACAAAGGCGCTGTACGGCGTCGTCTGGGATCAGATCCGGAGATACCTCGCGGACGTCCCGGAAGATGTGGCGGGCCGGCGGCGGTACCCTTTTTTGTTGAGGCGCTGTGTGGCATCTAATGCGGACCCGGTCGTGCCCCCGCGCCGCGACCGGCGGTGCGGGGATATCGTGCCCGAGGAGGACGCGGACGTGGAGCTTTCCTTGCCCGATTTGAGGGACGGCGAGCTCTTCGTGGCGGACCTGGCGGACGCGGCGCGCGACCGCTTCGCGAAAGGCGATCGCGTGGTCGCGTACGCGCGGACGCACCCGACGCGGGACGGCGAGGACGCGGGCTCGGCGCTCAGAGACGACGCGGACCGCGGGCGGGCCTCTTCTTTAAAGGAGTGCTTCCGCGCGGCGCTTGCCGCGCAGGACGTGCAGCGCCGGTCGGGGAAGACCGCGAAAGACGAGACGTGGCGCGGGTCGAGGACGCTGTGTGCGTTGCCTCCCGTGCTCGTCGTGCACCTCAAGCGCTTCGGCGAGACGGGCGGCGGGCGGCGCGTGAAGCGTACAGCCCGCGTCGACTTTCCGCTGGACGACCTGGACCTGGGGCCCTTCGCCGCCTCTGCTCTCCAAGATGAAGAGGCCTGCGTCTACGACCTGGTCGCGACCGTGGACCACGTGGGCGGGCTGGGCGGCGGCCACTACACGGCGGCGTGCCGGGTGACGAGGGACGGCCTGTGCACGCGGGGCGACGCGTGGCTGCGGTGCGACGACCGCTGCGTGGCCGCGCTGGACGCGGCCGCGGTCGTCTCGCCGGCGGCCTACGTCCTCGTGTATCTACGGCGGCGGGCGTCCCCCGACTTGATCCGTGCGGCCCTGCCGCGGCGCAACGAGGACGCCGTGGACATCGCGGCCCTCCTCGCGGGCGTCACGAAGTCGCGGCGGTCGCGCTCGACGTCCGCGCGGCCCGTGAAACCCGAGGAGGAGGGACCCGCCGACGCGCCGGATGATGACGTCAAGAAGCTGACGCTGCGGCGGCGGCTGCTGAACGCGATAGGCGTGGCCAAGACGCTGCCGCCGCCGCCGCCGCCTTCGGAGGAGGACTCTTCGACGCGGTCCGAGCTGACGAAGGGCGGGGACACTGTGCCGTAAATATTTTGTATACATAAAATAAGCATACTAGAGAGAGAGTATAGTTAAGCGGGCACGCACGCTAGATTGCGGTGAAAAAGGCGAAACTTGCCTAGATGAATTCAAGCGACGCGCTGGTGGGGTCGGGGATGAGTCAGTTCGGCGATGGACCAGTTTGACGGTGTACTGCCTCGTTGTTCCGCGAAACCCGCACGCTGTCGACATTTTGGCTGTGCAGCGACACGTACGCTACACGGGACGTCGCGGTGCATGCCATCCACACGCCTCGCAGCGAGGAGCTGTGCAGCCGTGCGCGCCATACAAGGCGTAATCTCTGCGCTACTGGCGAGGAGAGAGAGGCAGCGATGGCCGGCCTTCAAGAGGTCCTGACCGCCAGTGGCAGCGGCGACAAGCAAATATGGACATTGCTTCCCGAGGGCGGCGCCACCGCGCCGCCCGAGACGCGCGTCTCGGACAGCGTAGACTCGCTACTTGAATCGGTGGCCTCATGCCTCAACTGCGCGCCGACGGCGATGCTGCCCCACGTGCTGCTGCCCGGCGGCGAGGGCGCCGGCACGGTCGCGGGCGCGGACGCCGTCGTGCTCTTCTGCGGCAAGGAGGGCGCGCCGAACGTCAAGGCGACGGCGCTGCTCGTCGCCGCCGGCGTGCAGGACGCGGCGGCAACAAGCGTCCGGGGCGCGGTCTGCGTCGCGCGCTTCCAGCACGACCTCGCGAACCCGCTCGCCGTCCAGCTCGGCAAGGAGACGGCGCCGGCCTTCCTCGCGGAGCGGTGCTGGCTCCAGCGGGCCCGGGGCGACACGCAGCCGGAGACGCAGTCGCCCTTCCCGCGCGAATCGCGCCAGCTGGTCCTCGCCCAACTTTTACAAGCGCGCGCCTCCGAAATAGAAAGAAGGAAAACCAACCCGGGCATGGAGGTGAGGAACATGGGCGGCCGTGTCCGCTGGGTGAACGAGAAGGACAATATTCACGTCGCGGCGCAGCTCCCGGCGGGCACGAATCGCGGTCACTGCCGCGTCGCGATCGAGGCCACCAAGTTAACGATCAAGGTCGGCGAGGTCGATGCGGGGGGGACTTTTCGCTTAGCTTCATTGATAGACGGGACGCTCTTCCAGGAGGTCGACGTCATCCGCTGCGGCTGGGACTTCGTGGAGACGACGGCCCTGGGGACCGCGGAGCTCCAGGTGACGCTGCGCAAGAAGGAGCCCATGCGCTGGCTCATGCTCGTCCGGTAGTGCGTTTCGCGGCGTCCGTATTTCATTTTGATCGCGTTCCTCGAAGCCGTGGAGGGCGCTTCCGCCGCCCTCTGCCGGTCAATAGGGGCGCCAGAGCCACGGACCCAAAAGGGGCCACGGCGCGCATATGGGTGTGAGGCGCCTGGGGCGTTCCAACCCCCGCCTCCTAATTTTGTGACGCACAGGCACCGCGGAAGTTGGTGATCGCGGCGGCGGCGTGCTCGACGGACGCCATAGGCGGAATGTAGTAAGGTATGTACTAATAAAAATGAATTACAAAACAACTACAGCTTGCAGCGCCGGCCCTCGGGCGGGTCCGTGAGCTTGGGCGAGGACGAGTCCAGCACCGTCAGCTCGCAGGTGCCGCCGCCCGGGAGCTGGACCTCCTTCTTCATGACGTACCGCAAATCCGGCGGCGCCCAGCCCAGGCACAAAATACGCTTCTGGCGCGTCGGCCACGGCTGGTCCGGCGGCATGTGCCTGCGTGAGGACTGTGAGAGACATAAAAGGGAGCGGGGAACCCATGACAAGCATCTAACGGGCCTCGGCGAATGTAGGTAGTGTGTTCCTCACAAGGGTTAGGAATTCAAGTTTCTTTTTCAATCGTCATCAGCCTCTCATATAAAGTAAAGACACCGGCGCATACCCGAGCATGGGGCCACTGAGGTGCCGGTCGATGATCGGGCGCACCGTCTCCAGCGCCTCCGGTAGCAAATACATGACCAGGAGCGTCGCGTCGTCTAAAAGCTTGAGAGCTTCGGCGGACGGTCGCGAGCAGTCGCACTGCAGAAACGTCGTGCGGTGCCCCACGCCCCGCCTTCGAGCCAGATCCGCGGCGCGCTCCACTAATGCAGCATCGATCTCCAGCCCCGAGGCGTACTGCGCTCCGAGGCAGGTCACGGCCATGGTGGAAAACCGCCCGTCGCCGCACCCGACGTCGCACACCACGTCCAGGGGCGTCAGCCAGGCGAAGGCCAGGGCCTCTACTAGTAATGATGAGTCCGAGCCCACGTAGGGCGCGAGGGAGTCGCCCTCGACCCAGCCCGGCAGCCCCGTGTCCTCGTCCTCGTCGTCCGGCCAGGCTGGGCAGTACTCCTGGGCCGCAATCCTCAATCGCAGATTGCGCTGGGCGAACGGGCCCTGGTCCGGTGCTGGTTGAGGCGGTAAGGGGGCGGGCGGCGTGGGTCCGGGTCGCGGCTCGTACACGACAACGTCGATGACCTCGTTCTGCGCGAAGGATGTCACCACGTTCCAGCCCCGGGCCTCCGCCACGCAGGCTAGCGAAGGCCCGCCGACGCCCTCGATCCTATTGCACGAGATCACGATTAACAACCCGCCCGGCGCGAGCAGGCGGCGCACCTTGGCGAAGTACCTGCGTTGGTGTACCGTCGCCGACTGACCGATACGTGATTCGAACACGTAACCTTCAGGTCTGGAATCTGACGCGCTACCGTTGCGCCAATCGGTCCATTGCGGAAGGAGTGTGATGATGGTGGGGTTCGAACCCACGCCCGAAGACTGGTGCCTAAAACCAGCGCCTGGGGTCCCTCGGAGGAGGTTAGACCACTCGGCCACATCATCAAGGTGCGATAGTGACAGGGTTCGAACGCGCACCAATGTGTTAGCATTGATCCTGCGACCCTTACAGGAGTAGATTTCAAGTCTACCGCCTTAACCACTCGGCCACACTATCCGTCCAATCCGCGGTGAGACCGATATGGGAGTCGAACCCATAACCTTCAGATTCCAAGCCCGTCCAGTAGTCGTGTCGACGGTGGTGTTGGGTCGCGGCGATGGCGTACTGGATCACCGCGACCGCATCACGCCGTCGAGCAAAACAACCCCGACGGTACTCTAACCTGCAACCCCCAGATTCGAAGCCTGATACGCTATCCATTGCGCCACGGATTTGTTTTGAAGGTGGAGGAGCAGGGGTTTGAACCCTGGGCTTTCCGCATGCAAAGCGGATGCTCTACCACTGAGCTACACCCCCTCTCGTGAAATGGGACGCGGCGCGGTACGCGTCGATGGCCGTCCGGTTCTCGTGCCTGGCCCGCAGCACCTCGTCGGAGCACCCGACGTCGACCACGGCGTCCACCACGCGCACCGTCTGTCTCTCGTGAGGCGCGAAGAGCTTCCCGACCTCCTCGGCGTCGAACGCCGAGACCTCCTGGCCCTCCTCGTCCACGATCTCGAGCTTGCGGTCGCGCTGCGAGTCGAAGGCCGGCCAGCGGCACCGGATGGACACGGTGTCCGCGGCGGCGTTGGCCGCGGCCGCGACGCCGCACGTCGCGCCGTTTGCCAGCTCCAGGATCCTCGACGCGTCCATTAGGATAGGCGCGAGGCGTGGATAGCAGTCGCCCGCCCCCCGCAGCGTCAGAAAGTCCTGGCACTTGGCCGGCGCCCCGTAGTTGATTGGGAGCCACTTCATGGAGGGGCTCGACTTGTTGGCGTCGCCCTCCTCGTAGGGGAAGGCGAGGCGCGGCAGGCCCTCCCCGACCAGAGGTTTGAAGGAGCTTTGCATGTTTTTGCAGCGGGGCCGGCGTGGATCGCCGGTGCTACGTTGCTTTGGCTAAGCTGCAGCTCAGTGAAGTGCAGAGCTTGAGCGATGCGCCGCGTCGGAAAGATGCGGCGCGTCTCGCTGCGAGTGATTCTCGTCCGAGGGCACACTGCTGCGGCGTTTGCTTGGCGCTAGCGCCGTGGCGCGACTGCGATTCACTCGCTGCAAGCTGGGGTGCGGGTCTTTGCCGGCATTGCCAAAGTAAAAAAAGCTCTCACGCTGCAATCGATCGTCCTGCGTTTGATTGCACACGCTCACGTATCACCAGCATCACTGCGAACAGCTGCGGAAGTGATTCTAGCGGTTGCAGCCTCCCAAACGCACCAACAAGCACACCATGCCGATGCATCTATCCTGGCTGCTGCTTGGCGCGGCCGCTGCGTTGCGACCGCAGGTGACGCGCCGCAGCGTCGTCGGCGCGGCGCCCGCACTCGTCCCGGCACTCCTGGCGCCGACCGCGTCGCGCGCGGCGGACGGCCCGAGCGAGCCCCTCTTCCCCGAGGCGGTCTACGCGGGCAGCGATTGGATCGCGGACCGCAAGCTCACGATCATCGAGGGCGACGCCGCCGCGGCGGAGACCGCGTGGCGCGCGCTGGGCGGGTCGGGCGCGTTCGAGGTGCTCCGCAAGGAGAAGTACACCGCCGGCTTCAAGGCGACGCCCGTGGACATGAAATTCAACTCCGAGAAGTTCCCGCCGTGGGCGTCGCCGTCGACGGGGGCCGTCGCCGTCGACCGGAGCATTGAATTAGCGTCGCGCGGCGGCAAGAGCGTCGCGCTCAAGAGCGCGGGCGCGCAGCAGGAGGACATCGGCCGGGGCCAAATCGGCACGAAGGAATTATTTATTGTGGACGACGTGGCCTTCTCCGTCGCGCGGGCCTACGAGCCGGCGCCGCTCGCGAAGATGTTCGGCGTCAAAGAGGTCGTGACGACGTTCGCCGTATCGGGCGGCGTGGTGGGGACGCAGTCGACCTCCATGACCAAATCGAGACTCCACTACGAGAAGCCGTCGGTGAAGGCGCAGCGGACGGAGGGGATTTGCAAGTAGGTCTTAGTTACTAGCGAGCTCACATCTTCTTGGCTCCCTTCTTCTGGGGCTGCACCTCGGCGCCGAGGACGGTGGCCGGCGCGGCAGCAGCCTTCTTCGTCTTGGACTTGGGCGCCGCGGCAGCAGGCGTCGCCGCGGGCTTGGACGCCGTCTTTTTGGGCACCGCCTTCTTTGCGGCCTTTTTGACCTGTGGGATAAGAGATGAGCCCCTCAACGCGTGCGGTCGTTATCGCTCTCGTCTCCGGCGGCGTCGAGGGGAGAGACGCCATCGAGCAGACACTGGTGCGCACCGGGGCCTTCTTGGCTTTCTTGGCCGCCGGGGCCTTCTTAGGAGCCTGTGTTAATCAACCAGTGAGTCGGGAGAGAGCGTCGAGGCCGCGCGAACCGCATTGCAAGCGGCCGGTGCTCTCAAACGTCATCGGGACACTGTGGCGTACCGCCTTCTTCTTCTGGACAGTCTTCTTCTTGGGGGCCGCCTTCTTCTTGGGGGCCGCCTGCGAGTAATACAATCAGCGAATGGGGTCAACGAGACGTTTACGTACCTTCTTCGGGGCGCTCTTCTTCGCCGCCGGTTTGGCATTCTGCGCGGCAGGCGCAGCAGCGGGCTTGGCCTTCGAGGCCTTGGCCGGTTTCGACGCCTTCGCCTTGACCTGGTTCGACTGGCGGCACACTTCGCTCGTCGGTGCGGCGGCACAGATGCCCGTGGCCTCCGTCTTAGCAAAGGCGGCCTCGGGCGTCAACGTGGCGCCAATGAGGGCGAGCGACGTCGCTAATGCAGCGGCAGCCTTCATGGGCGCAGCATTAGCCTGCATCACAGTGGCCGGGCGAGGCGCCACAACGGGCGCGAACGCCACAGCGTTGCCAGCAAGAGCCGCGAGAGCAAGAATGATGCGGTTCATGGTTGCTGCTGCAATTCTTAGCCTTGATATTGGTGATGTCGATCGGCAAATCTACGACTCCCAAAAAGCACGAGTTTTTTTTAGTCAATTCAATGCGACCCGCCGTCGCAATACAGGCTTCTGCTGGTCGCACAGCACTCCTCAAGACAAGTGGGCACTTTCCGGCAGCCCGCAGAGCAGATTCCGGCACACTAACCGCGCGCGGGAACGCGCCGGTGGCCCCGGAACATAGTATCGTGAAGTCTCGGACTAAAACGGGGCTAGAATTGGACCCGCGGAGTAGAACAAGGAAAACTCTTACAGACCCTTCAGGATAGGCCCGTCCCGCGCCAGCGACGCCGGCATGCCCGGAGCCACGAACTGCTTGCACGTCCGCTTGTGGAACTGCCAGTCGTACTTTTGGCACGCCACGGAGCAGTAGTGGGCAGCCTTGCACCGGCTGCACTTCCGGAACTTGCCCTCTTTTGTGCCGCACGCTCTGCAGACGACGACGACCACTTTCTCGGCCGGCAAAGGCACGTCCTCCACCGGATGCGCTCGGGCGTCCCTCAAGGCTTGCACAATACGAGGAGCCATACGGATCGTCGCCGCGACCTGAGACAGGGACGCCGCCATGGTGGCGTCGAAGAAGAGGAACGAGCGGTGCGGGTCCGCGCCCAATTCCAGCAGAGCGTTGACCGTGACCAGATCGTCCGAGAAGCAGGGGGCAAACAGCGGGTTCATGCCTGCCCGGTCCACCGTGTTGATGTCCGCGCCGCGCGCGACGAGTTTGCCGATCAAATCCAAGGCCTTCGGCTCGATTGCCGCGCTCGACGGCGACCGCGCGAGGCAGAAGAGCGGTGACCGGCCCAGGACGTCCCGCGCGTTCGGGTCGGCGCCCGCGTCGCACAGCGCGGCGATGACCGCGGCGTAGTCCGCCTCGTCTGGTTGTAACAGGACGGCGCCCGCGCACACGGCGTGGAGGCTCATCCGTCGCAAGTCGCCTTCTCTCCTAGAGACGAGGAACGCGCGCTGAAATTCGTCGACCTGGCGCAGCTGCGCCTTGACCGCGTCGGGCGCGCCGGCCGCACAGGCCTGGGCGAACGGCGACAAGAAGCTTGGTGTGGTGAAGTAGTCGCCGCCCGCGTTCCAGTAGAGCTCGGCGGCGGCGTACTCGGAGCTCCGTCCCTTCAGCGGCGCCTGGTCGCCGTCCGCGCACTCGTCCGCGGCGTTGGAAAAGCAGTCCTTGACGATGCCCCGGACCGCGGCGTGCGGCGCACTTATGCGCTCGCGGCACCGCGCGAGGTGCAGAGCGCGCAGGGGGCTGGCCTGCGCCTCTTTGGGCAAGGCGGAAAAGTCGCGCCAGTCCGTCGTCGTGGAGTCCCAGGTGAGCTCCGTGTTCTTTTCTAAGTCCCGCGCGGCCACGAAGTCCACGCCGTCCGCCACGACCCGCGCGAGCAGCGTCGCGTCCGCGCCGCACAGCCGGAGGCGGCCGGGGAGCCGGCGGCACCGCAGGTGCTCGTGCTCCTCGATCTGGACCGTGTCCTCGCGCGGCAGGGCGAAGACGCTCTTGGGCGTGCGCCGGTAGCGGAGCACGACCAGCCCCTCCTCGACAGGTTGCGTCACGGTCCGGCCCCGGCCGTCGAGCGCCGCCGCGCTGTACTCGACGTCCGCGAAGGCCTCATTGATCGTTTCCAGGCGCTCCGTCACGGTCGCGTGCTGCTCTTTGGTGCGGAAGAAGATCTGGGGCGCCATCGATCACCGCTTTTTGTGCTGTTTTGGCTGTTTTGGCAGATCGGCTGGTGAGCGCGGATGCCGCTGTTGGAAAAGCTGCCGCAACGGCGGCGAGCGGTCAGAGATGACGTCGTCTATGTGTGTCTTCGTGTGCACAGCGTGCTCAGAGACGCGTTAGGCGTACACAATACTCGAGGTCTAACGAAAACCCGCACACCAAAATCGTGCCTACGGGTTTTCAAAGCCGCCAAAACCGAGCGCAAACACGCACGCTTGCAGCAAAACTGCGCCAGACGAGAGCTGGCATCCGTGTGACAACCAGTAAATCGCTGGCGCAAACCCGGGCGAGTGCTAGGCCGTGTGCTGTGCCAGCAGTGTGAGAGCACCCGAGGTGAGCAGCCTACACTGTGCTCCGGAGCTCTTCGCCATAACTTGCTAGTTGACAAGCGCGCTCGCAAGTGACGGGCCACCGCAAAACGCATCGATGATGCTCGAAGAAGTAACCGCGCCGGACCCGCGCCTCGCCGGCTGGCGCGACGACGCCACGCCCATCGCAATGCGCTGCCTCGCGGCGGTCGTGGAACCGAAGCGGGCCTCGGGCCTCATACGCGCGCTCCACGACGCCCTCCCGGCGAGCCGCGGCGGCGTCGACCACGTCAAGCGCGTGAAGCGGGGTGGGGACGGCGCGCTGCGCGTCGTGCTCGCGACCGTCGAGGCGTTCGAGGCCGCGAGCGATTCGAACGACTACCGGGCGCTCGTACAACAGCGCCCGGAGCTCCACCGGGACGCCCTCACGGTCGTCGACATCCCGGCCCAGCCGCCGGTGACGCGCGCGCATTTTGAAAGGGGCGCGGCGCTCTGGCCCCTCGCGCGGCCGCCGGCCCAGGGGCCATGTGCGACGCCCGATGATGTCGGAGAGACGGTGCCCCGGCGCCTCGCGGACGCGGACGCCGACCGGCGGGCGCTCCTCAGGATACGGCCCCCATCCACGACGGGCTGCTCCCGCGGCGGCGCGGTTCTCTACGACCCCCTCACCGGGTGCGTGCCGTTGACCGCCGCCGCGGAACTCGCGGAACTAGTGAAGGAGGGCGCGCCCGGGGACCACCCGCTCCTCCACGCGCCGATGTTAGTGGTAAGGGCGCAGGCGCGGCGCCAGCGAGATAAGCGCGCCGAGGGCGCGCCGCCGTCGGAGGCCTATTTGTGCACTGGGATGGACGTCGCGCTCACGCACGAGCCGTGCATCATGTGCGCCATGGCCCTGCTGCACAGCCGCGTCCGGCGCGTCGTGTACGGGCGGCGGGACCCGGCCCACGGGGGGCTCGGGTCGGTGGAATCCGTGCACACGTTGGAATCGACGAACCACCGGTTCCGCGCGTGGCGCCACGATCCAGATTGGCGCCTCGTCGACGGCGACTAAGGATGTGTGTTGTAGAGGGAAGGCGTCGATGGCGCCACTGGCTACTGAGGCGCGCGCTCTCGAAGCCGCGCCGCCGCCGCGGAGACGCCGGAGATCGACCGCGCGTCGTTCGCGTTTCGTGTCTATCAATACTATTTGTTGTTAACCTAGGCCGGTCAACATGCGCGCGGGTTGGTGCCATGCAGCGCAGCGCGCTGCGCTCTCCGGCAGAGTTGGGCCGTCGCGAGCCGGGCACGGGCTCCTGCGCCTACGCTCCAGCAGTCATATCACTTGTGCTGCCACCGATCAATTGAGGCTGCCCCGTTCTCGCCACGCGCGAGCAGCACACAACCACACAATGTACGCCCGGCCCGTCCCCGCGGCCCGCGATACGAAGGACGACGCCACGGAGAAAGAGACGCGCAGCCAAAACGCCGCGCGGCAGAAGGCGTGGCTCGGGAAGGCCAGCGCGCCCTTGGCCCATCGCGTGTCGCGCGGGACGCTCAGCCGCAAACAGCTCCAGGACGTCCTCCTGTTTCCCAAGCCCAACGCGGCGCAGCGGGCGCGGTCGGGCGACGTGAGGAACGCGCTCCGCGACACGGAACGCGCCCGCACGCGCCACGAGGAGCGCGCGCGCCTCAACAACTGGCAGGCCGTCCTGGACGCGGAGCAGCGCGCGCAGGACAACCAGCGCATCCTCCAGGCCCAGGAGCGCGCCTCCCGCGACGATCTGGGGGAGAAGAAGCGGTCCTTGCTCAACCAGTGGCGGAGCTACCAGACGGCGAGTCCCTCGGTGGACCCGGACCGCGCGGCGCTACGGAATGACGCCCACCGCGCGTTTACCCACGCGGACACGACGGCGGCGGCCAGGGCGGCCGCGACCGCCCGGTCCGCATTAGACGCCGCGGAGGCGCAGCGGGTCCACAACGAGTGGGAGCGGACGCGGTTCAAGCACCTCTTGACCAGCGACGGACGGGCCCCCGGGCCGCTGCAGTTAAGCCTGCGGGACGCGTTCGAGAACGACACGGTGCCGAAGCTCCCCTCGCTCGCTCACGAGGCCGCGGGCGGCTTGGAACAGCG
>Ga0302122_10000768_pt1 | contig 19852 bp, 12 predicted proteins | sample CB21_SCM_MG_FD_203115 | JGI IMG/M metagenome (GOLD analysis project Ga0302122, IMG submission 203115) | Marine microbial communities from Western Arctic Ocean, Canada - CB21_SCM | ecosystem: Environmental > Aquatic > Marine > Oceanic | place: Canada: Western Arctic Ocean | collected 2017-09-28
CTTCTTCAAGAAGATAATAGGTATGGCTATTGGCTGGATTTGTATATTCAGCAAGCACATTGAGAGTTGCAGTGGAGTTGTTTTCTTCCGAACCTCCACCTTCTTCTGCCCCTACAGTCATAGCAAAAGGAGCAAGTAACATCATCAAAATTAAGCCAAAGGGTAAAATTCCGCCAAAGCGAGGGCTGTTATGCATGCTGTTGGCTGAAATCGCTCGATAAATAAGGTTCCGCATTAATGACATATGACCTATGGTCATAATATCAGCGCATTTTTTTGCCGCCAATTCTGATACTAGTCTTCAGCGGTAGTTGATGCTCCCAAGCGAATTCCTTGACGATACGCCATCCAGACTCCTCTCCAACGAAATCTGTGACGTCGATGACCTTGTCTCTTGTGTTGGCCTTGAAGGCGGCAACTGGTTCAGCATTTCTAAACACCAAATAGGCCGAGCCAAAGCCGAACCTTTGGCGTAAAATATCGGAAAAGTACGGTGCTAGGTAATCAGAAGGAGGGAGAACGAAATCTCGGATCGGTGCAATGTTGGATGATTCTTCCAATAAGCCCTTTCTTCCCCAACAAACTTCGTGTAAATCATGAATCAAAAATCCCTTGATGAGTGTCCCATCTTCCTCAAATTCAGCCAGAATTGACATAACTTCTTCAGGCTTGAAGGCAGTGCCTGCAATTCGCTGTAACTGTTTCAATGTCAAGACCGGGAATGCTTTGACTAATTTACGAAGATATTCCTTTCGCAGCACCGGCCTATCGGTATTTGGTAATGGGTCAACTGTCTTGAATCCAGAACGGTAATCTTGGACCAAATGTCCAGTGCGAAGTAGAGGTTGAATCAACTTCCTGAATGCTGCTCTCTTCATCGCCGCTCTTTCCATGAATAATTTAGGATCTGAATTATTCTCAAAGAAGTCAAGCACATCCCATAATTCCTCATCGGGCTCCATTCCTCGGATAGTTACTAATTCACGGAAATGATCCAAAGATGCCCATACTTGATGTCCTCTCAAGTTGATCCCCATGTGTAGTTGATTTGCTGTGGCCATACTCTTGAGATTGACTCGATATAATTCACAGCGTCCACGCAAAGCAAAGTCATCCCTTGTTTCAGTCATGTGTTTGAGAGCCATCGTCTCATTTTCAAGTCTTGAATGCTGGTGTAAGTTATGTTGATGGAAGAGTGCTCTCTCCGCTAATTCACGCGGTTGGGGGTCGATGATGCCCCCGCGAATCAGACGCTCTCCTGCCTTCTTGAAGCCGATTCCTTCCAATACCTTCAGGGAAGTCTCGTCGAGGTCTGATACTGGTTCACCGTTAAATGCGGTCATTACAGCTACGTCAATTAATTGATCAGACCAATTATCGAGAAGCACTTCAAATGCTGTACAAAATTCATCTAAGTATGCATATGGCACATGCAAATCCTTGACCTCAAGATAATCATTAACTCTATACATCAGGATTTTACCAACTGGGTCAACTCCCTTGAATACAGGCAAATACCATCCGCCCTTCAACTTAGAACGTACTTCCCAAATAAACCTTGAACAATATGGGTCGGATTGGGTGAGGATTCTCAAAGTACGGTCTTCTCTGTGCGGAGTTCTAAGGAATTCTGCTTCCTCCGGAGTACAATAGAAATCAGTAGGTTCAGGTTGTAATGCTACAACTCTAGTGATGCGGCCTTCTGTTTCTAGGTTGCGCAGCGCCATCGACAAAACTTCTGCTGCTCTTGTGACATAGAAGCGCAAGGTGTGCAGTTTTACTGGACCCATCCTGCGAATTAATTCAAGTAAGGAATCTTCAAATTCCATTGGCTTTTCTACCACTCTGCGGAAATAAGTAACTCGGCGGCGGCGGCCTTCTTGGTCTTCGAACTGCTTGACTACGACCAATTGTCTCTCAAGATTTGAAAGGCTATTTTTGAGGTCTCTTTTGAGGGCCTTATATTCATCACCTTTTGGATAATCCCGTAGTATCTCTTGCCTGGTAATTAGGTCCCCAGGTTGTATTTTATTGAGCAATTCCATGTCTAATTCATTTAGCCATGGTTCTGGTCTTAATCCAAGTAGCATTGGCAGATTTGCCAGCGTAGTATAGCCAATTCTATTGTGTAATAGCCTGCCCATTACGACGTCAGAATCTAACTGAAGGTCCTTCCAATCTGCAAATCTGAAATCTTTGACGCGATAAAGTAATTCCTGTTGCTTCTGGAACAATATATGGTCATCAAATGATGCAAAAATATCGTCGTGGGCTTTGAATGATTTCTTTAGAACTAAATTTTGTAAAGTTCGGTATTCTACAACATCATCTTCTCCACCAGTGATTCTGTGTTCGTCGACCTTGAGGATGTATTCAGCCTCGGTGGTTTGCCTGAAGAAGCCCACAGAAAGGACATTTCTAATCTCCAATTCATGGAGAATTGTTTCGATTTGTTTTTTAGGGAAAGGTAGTCTTCCGGTCATCAAATCTGATTCCAGTGGCCCTTCACTCCCCAACATCTCAACGACCTTAACTCGCAATGCCTCGTGTGCATCTCCAATATGTTGGTCCTTCCATTTTGTCGGAGTTGTACCATTAAATTCTGTTGCTACCTTGAAAGTTAGACCGCCGGCATATAGGTCGCGTAAGTCGTCTATTTCACTGCCGCCATTAGTGGCTAATACACCTAAAGTACCATGGATTTCCGCCATATATTTGCTGAACCACTTGCCATCAACTTCGGAGTTACCTGTACCATCAATCTTGGTTATTAGGCCAGTTTGGCATAGCTCCTCTACCCAACCTTTGATGTCTTCATTATCGATATCCCTTAATTTTTCTTTATAGAGCGGGTTACTCATACTGCGTGAAAGTCCTCCTCCGTGCTCCATCAAATGAAGCAAACTCTTGGGCCCTGTGGGGAGTGGAACTTTATTGAGATAATACCCATCTAATTCTTCCTTGGTTAATTCTGTAGCCAAAGAACGCCGTCCTAGAAGCTTCATCAGAATCTTCGGGTCCATGTCGTTAATCAGATAAGCACGAGTTCGCATACTCATCAAATCTTCAAATGAAGACATGAATAAACTCATTCCAATCTTCGAAGGAATCGATACCTTGGTATGGACTAAACGAACATTTTCATCCTTGGAACGCTGCAGGAATTCTTCCAGTCCTTTAATATCGATATCTTGCCAAAAGATTTCGTTTTTCGCTTCTCTAATTAAAAGGCTATCTTCCATGGTTCGATGCTTGACTAATAATGCATCTGCTTTTTGTTGAAATTGTTGCGGACTAACTTCTTCGGCCCCGATTCTGCGGGGGATAATCATCGAACGTCCGGCAACTTCCTTGAACCGCTTGGTGAATAATTGAGTTGTTATGATATAATGCTCAATAACCTCCATGTGGCTTTGGGTTTGAAATAACTCGTACAGGTCTTGAGGATCTATTTCATGACTAGTTTTGAATAGAATTCCATTTTCATCAAAGGATAATTCGATGACATTGATTTCTTTTGATTGGGCTAAGCCTGCAAGGAAATAACCCAATGCTTGGTTGAAGCCTCGACCACGACAAGTTGTGAAAAGATAAGTTGGCAAGCCACCAATGATTTGCTCAACCAATAATCGGTTAGGGTCAGGGACTTGGAATGTATCCATAACATGTTCTCGTAAATGACGAGCAATTGCAACAGACACTATCTCTGAAAGACCATATGCTTCGGTAAGAATTCTCTTTGGGTCTTCACCGCGTCTTAAACAAACTACGATATTCTCGATTAACTGTAAGAGATGCCCTGATAATTCAGGTGAACGTGAACGGGCCTCACCGCTCCATGAAGGAACGGTTGGACGATGTCCAGTTACCGGGTTGACATTAACTCTACTGCCTTGTATAGAATTAACACGATATGTGGAACCGCCTAGCAGTATAACGTCCGAAGGGCGGAGGTTAGCAACGAAGGAGGAGGAGAGTTGACCCAAAATACTGCCATCTTGATTGAATACTAAGAAATTGTTATCAGGTGCGATTGTACCTACATTTGTGTAGTAAATCATTCTTGAATAGCCGCGCTTCCCATAGAGATTTTCTTCCCAATCAATCCACACTCGACGCTCATCTTCCAACATATCCAGAACTTCGATGAAGTCATCATAAGGCAGGGTTCTGTATGACCATGTTCGCCTGACAATCTCATAAATTTCATCGATATCTCGGTCTTCAATGATTACTTGACCAATAACGAATTGTGCTAGAACATCTAAACAATTCTGAGGGAAATTCAACTTATCCATATCGCCGATTTGAATGGCCGCTTGTAGGGCTGCCAACTCAAGTAAGTCATCAACACTTTGAGGTAAGAAACGAGCTCTTGGGATACCATCAACTTGGTGGCCCGCACGTCCAATCCTCTGGAGTGCTGTTGCGATATCGCCAGGCGAGCCAATCTGAATAACCAAGTCAACACTACCGATGTCAATTCCCATTTCCAATGAACTGGAAGTAACAACTGCCCTCAATTCTCCCCTCTTCAATTGGTTTTCCACCCCTAATCGAATCTGCTTATCCATCGAACCATGGTGTCCTGCAACTAAATCCCCCATTCCAAGGACCTTTAGACGCTGTACTAATTCCTCGGTCATCTTTCTAGTATTTGCAAAGACGATAGTAGTATTATGAGCCTCTATTAAATCCTTGGCTAACTCAACATTGTTGTCGAGAATATCTTTAATCGGCAAGTCACTAAAGCGCTTTGAGGATAGTAAAATATCCAAATCTAATTCTCTTGCCCCGCTGACTTTGGCGATGTTAATCAGTGATTCTTGGCCGTCAGTTTCTCCAGATGAAACAAGGTATTCCGCCACCATTTCTAATGGTTCCATCGTTGCAGAAATCCCAATCCTTTGTACAGGTGTCGTCAGTATTGTGTCTAGATGAGAAACTGTCAGGGCTAGATGCGTTCCGCGCTTTGTGGGTACAAGGCTGTGCATCTCGTCTATGATTAGCCATTCACAACTATCGACGATTGGTTGAAACCGTTTGCTTGAAATTGCAATGGCCATACTTTCAGGAGTAGTTATTAGAATGTGAGGTGGTTTACGAAGCATCTTTTGGCGCTCGGATTGAGGAGTATCTCCAGTTCGAAGTCCTACCCTGATTTCTTGAGTGCCCTCTGGTAAATATTTGGCTTTGATTTCCTTTAATGGTTTAATCAAGTTCTTTTGAATATCATTTGCTAAGGCCTTGATTGGGGATATGTAAAGGCAGTAGACTTTCTCTTCTAATTCCTTATTCATGGCTTTTCGCACCAATTGGTCAATAATTGTCAGGAATGCTGTTAGGGTTTTTCCAGAGCCGGTTGGAGAACAAAGGAGCAGATGAGATTTGTCTATTATGGCTGGAATTGCCAACTTCTGAGGCTCAGTGAAATCAGCGAATGTATCCTTAAACCAGTTTCTGACTGGAGGGCTCAGACATTCCAATAGATCCTCTGTGGAAGAAGGTTCAGTCAGATATCTAATCTCTGTAATACAAATCCCCCCTTGATGGTGATTGTCAGCGGAGCGATGTCATATATCAATAGTTGTATTAGAGTGGCTGTTTTTGGCAAAGTTGTGCTTATTTTTTCGGAATTGGCCAATATAACCCTTCCTTGGAAAATCGTTCAACAGTTTCAGTCAGAGATTGTGAACTAGGATTCATTAGTGGAGAGGCTTTGGAATTAATCGGTATCGATACTTCAAATAAAGCTCCAGTTGGGCATGAACCAATACAGGAAAGGCAACCTACACAGCTTTCTTCTACGACAATCACGGGTCGCTTTCCCCTTTCGCGGGTATTTTCTGCCAATGGCAATAAGGCCTCAAAGGGACAGAACGGAATGCACAAGTCACAACCAGTGCAGTCCTCCTCAGTGATAGCCACCATCGCCTGTCCCATGCTTGGCCCAAGCCTGTCATTGTCATCAACTCTTGCTCAACTCAGGTCATATTCATAGGCGGGCAGTTATGCGCTCATTTCGGTCTTCATGGATGATGCAGTAGGCGAGAGGCTTGAGCGTCTCAATTCTATGCTCAAAAGGAGAGGTATTATTCTCCCCGCTTTTGAGATTCATGGTGGTGCAGCCGGCCTTTACGATTTTGGACCGCTTGGGGGAAGATTACGAAATAGAGTTCAGCAAGTATGGTTAGACCATTGGCTCTCTCAAGGTGATATAACCGAATTGAGTTGCCCCACAATAACCCCGTATTCTGTACTTGAGGCGAGTGGACACGTCGGTGAATTCAGCGATTTCATGACTACTTGTGATGCTTGTGAAGAAGGCTTCAGGGCAGATACTCTACTCGAAGAATATCACTCCAATCCAGACTCATTATCAAAAGAGGAGTTAGCACAGGAATTGGCAAAATATTCTCCACCTTGCCCTAATTGTAAGGAAAGTGAATGGGGAGACGTTAGTGCTCAAAATCTAATGTTTAATACCCGCATAGGTTCAGGTAAAAGTGGAAGAGATGGTTTCATTCGCCCTGAAACTGCACAAGGAATGTTTACTAATTTTCAATCTCTTTACCGACACTTTAGGCAACGCTTACCATTTGGAGCAGTTCAAGTTGGCAAGGGATACCGCAATGAAATCAGCCCACGCCAAGGTATGATTAGACTGCGCGAGTTCAACATGGCTGAATTGGAATATTTCATTGACCCTGAGGTTGAGATAAAACATGATTTTTCCCCTTGGAAAGGCAAGGAAATACGATTAGTCCCTGATAATAGTGAAGAAGTCATGATGAGCATACCGGCCGCATTAGAGTCAGGAATCATTCGCCATGCTACTGTTGCATGGTATATGGCAAGGACTGCAGACTTATTGGAAAACCTTGGTATCGACCTCGAACGATTACGCTTCCGCCAGCATGAAGGGACGGAAATGGCTCATTATGCAAGCGACTGCTGGGATGCAGAAGTTCACGCTTCATATGGCTGGGTAGAATGTGTTGGGATTGCGCATCGAGGTTGCTATGACTTGTCTGCCCATGAACAATATACTGGTCAGCGACTGAAAGCATGGCGAGCATGGAGTACTCCAAAAGAAATTGATGTAGAAATTACAACCATCAATGCCGCAGTAGCAGGCCCAGCCTTCCGAGCGCAGGCTGGAGCCGTCAAACAAGCCTTGGAGACACTCGATGCAACACCAAACGAATTCCCGTTCATTCTCCACCTAGAGGATGGAAGTGAAGTTGAAATTGAGGAACAACATGTCAAATTTGAGCGCCGATGTGAAACCATCAACGGCGAATGGTTCACTCCTCACGTGGTTGAACCAGCATTTGGAATTGACAGAATTATCTGGCATATTCTTGACCATGCTTGGACTGAAACCGAGAAAAAGGGCGAGCCATATTCATTACTAAAACTAAGTCCAATTATCGCCCCACTAGACGTAGCAGTGATGCCATTATTCGAAAAAGGCGGTATGGAGATAATAGCAGCAGAATTACATTCCAGTCTGTGTAAGACAGCAGGAATCCTCTCATCTTATGACGCCTCAGGTAGCATCGGAAGGCGCTATGCAAGAGCCGATGAAGTCGGAATCCCTTGGGCAATTACAATCGACCACCAAAGCCTTGAGGACAAAACTGCAACTGTCCGAAATAGGGACACACAACAACAAATCCGTGTTAAAATTGAAGAAATTACAAATCTTATTCATTCATCTTCAATGATTGATTTATTCTAGGCTGCAACGTCACCTTCAAGGAGCCTCGCTAACAAGGACTCATCATGGCACCGGCTCAACCTGCTGACTGGTGCGAACGTTATCGCCCAGCAAGTGAGACTCACCTGATTGGAAATACCGGACCAAGGAGGAGAATCAATACTTGGTTGAAGGCTTGGGAACATGGGCGACCTTCTAAGCGCGGCATCTTGCTAGTTGGCCCGCCTGGAATTGGAAAAACAACAATTGCCCGAGCCATCGCTAAGGATAGAGGCTGGGATATTATCGAATTGAACGCAAGTGATGCTAGAAATGCCGCATCCATACGCAAAGCAGCAAGCCAAGGAGCAATGCATCAATCACTCTTCAATATCGGCAAGGAAAAAGCCAAAACTTTGATTCTCGTGGATGAAGTTGATCATATCCAAGGTGGACTTGGAGTCATGGGTGAAGAAAAAATCAGAAAAATAATCAGCGGTGATGATGAAAATACTGTTATCTCTTCTTCAGGAGATAGAGGTGGTAAGGCCGAACTTATACGGATGCTTACAGATACAAAAAACCCCGTTATATTGGCCTGTAATGATGAAATGGGTCTATGGGGTAGAGGTTCAAATTGGTCAGAAACGAGAACGAGGTTCGAAAAAGTGGTTGATGTCATCAAGATGGCGAGAGTTCGGAAACAAGAGATGAGGGATATTGCTCGCCGCGTCTTGCAATCCGAAGGCCTAACTATTGACCCAGAGGGGATGGATCTTCTTGTGAGTACTAATCCAGGTGATTTGCGGGCTTTGATTAGAGATATTCAAGCCATTGCTGCGGGGGATGGCTTGCACATTCACATCACCTCTGTAAGATCCCATATGAGGGACGGGAAAAGGGATCAGCAACTGGGTAGTTTCCCAGGACTCGATAAATTATATGCCATGAGAAATGCCCGTGATGCAAGGGACATGGCTGTTAATCTCGACCAAGCTCCTGATGATTTGGTGAATTGGATTACTTGGAATAACTCATCCTTGTTCAGTAATCCAAATGACATTTCAAGAGGCAGTAAGGCCCTAGCAGCGGCAGACCTTGCCTTGCCAGTTCGCTTCACAAATAGAGCCTATCGCAGTTGGTATTGGGGTGGCCAACTTGGAATATTGGCTGCTGTTTGTTCCCGTTCTACAGCATTAGAGAAACCGTTTATCTCATACCCTAACTTTTTGCGAAGAGGTAGCGAAGTATGGCGTCGCCAAGGAGTTATCAAAACCCTAAGCCAAACTTGCGGTTCATCTGATAAAGCAGCACAAAGGGAATTGCTACCATTGCTTTCTGCAATCCATGCACCTGGGCATCCCGATAATGACTGTAATAATTTCAGCATCAGTCAAGCCCTTGGCTTTTCAGGAGATGAGCATGCGTTGATTTGTGGCCTAGTGGCAAACCGCAATACAACCAAAGAACTAGTTAAAAAATATAATTCCTCTATCTCAAAAGGTGAGCAAAAATTGAAGGAATTAGTCGAAGTGAAAGAAGAACCTGATGTGAAAGAACAGACGGTTTCAGATTCCGGACAGATGAAATTATTCTAGTCTTCTTTCTGAAACAATTCTTTGAATGCCTTCATGGCTCTTCGAGTCAACTTCTCCTCAGATTTCCCTTCCCCTTTCCAAGTACGGGGACTTATCAAAATCAAAGCAGTCAATAACTCAAGACGACCAAACCACATTAGAACAGAAGTCCATAATAATGAGATTGTAGACATCGAGGCCCAAGTTTGAGTTGGGCCATAACTTCCCATCGCTGGACCAGTATTACCAAGCGAAGATGCAACAACTGAGACGATTGTCTCAAAGTCACTATCAGGCATAAAAATCCCCAAAAAGAGGGTGGAGAAGATGAATAACCCTACCCACACAATCAACATTCCAATTATCAGTGCTAATTTATCCGACTCAATGACCTGTCCATTCATCCTGACATTTTTGACTTGCTTTGGGGTTGCAATCCTTTCCAATTCTCGCCCTGCAATCTTCAGTGAAAGGTTCATTCGCAAAATCTTCAATCCACCACCAGTTGAGCCTGCGCAGGCTCCAATAACCATCAAGAAGAATAACAGAATATGTGTAAATACCGGCCAAGGAACATAATCAGCGGATGCATAGCCAGTAGAAGTCCCAATCGAAACCACCTGGAAGAGCGAGTCTCGAACCGCTCTTGCGTTGCTCATTCCTCCCTCCACTGAAAGCACAATTGCACAAACAACCATTGAGAGGAAAATAACCACTACATACCATTTGAATTCCTCGTCATCAAATACCTTAGACCAATTTCTTTGGGTGAGGAAGTAGAGTAAACTGAAATTTACCCCTGCTAGAAACATGAATACGATGATGATAGATTCCACTGCCAAGGAGTCATAGTAGCCAACATTGGCATCTCTAGTTGAAAATCCTCCCGTTGGCAAGGTCGTTAGGCCATGGTTAAGAGCATCAAAAAAAGACATTTCACCTATAGTGAAAAGTAGAACCATCTCAAGAAGTGTCAATCCAGCATATGTTGCCCACAATACTAATGCTGTTTCCTTTAAGCGAGGCCGTAGGCGAGACAATGAAGGACCGGTTAATTCTGCTCTTGCAAGGCTCATTCCTCCTCCTAGTATCCTGGCTAATAGGAGCATTCCAAGCATAATAATACCCATCCCTCCAAGCCATTGAGTTAAACTACGCCAGAGAAGTAAACCTCTTGGTTGAGCATTGATACAATCAGGTACACCACCTGCAACCATGCAAGTAGGGCTCATTGAGGGATCTATTACCGTGGCACCAGTGGTTGTGAAACCAGACATTGATTCAAACCAACTATTGATTGCCCCTCGGATGATGTCCATGAACTGAGCATCAGTGGTAAATGGCCCAATGAATACATCTGAAAACCAAAATGGCAAGGCACCTATTGCTACAACTGCTGGCCAACATAATGCAACTGCAGCAAATGCCTCTTTGTCACGAAGTCGTTCGGGAGTATCACTTCTAACCCAACCTCGTAATAATAATCCACCACAAGCCCCAGAAATTAGCAGCGAAGGTAAAAATGCTTTCAAAGCCAATACCCAATCATCGAGAAAAATTGTTGCAAGAAGGACGATGATTAGAGGTAAGCATAGAGCCACCAAGGTCCAACCGACGATGAGTGCTAGCACATCACGACGCATTTCAACCCTCCAGTCTTCTTTCCAATTCTTCTACCTCAGCCGGAGGAAGGAAAATAATCAATCTATCCCCTGCCTGAAGTACCTTTTCACCACTAGGCCCCAGAGTTAGCATTCGACCATCCTCGGATGGGCGTTGAATGAAACAAGTGATTGCGTGTGAGGAAAGTGGCATATCATCAAGAGTTTTGCCAACATAATCTGAACCGGCTCTGATTGGGAAACAAATTCCTACGATTTCGGGTATCGTAGAAAGCACTCCATAAATACCTGTTAATTCCTCATGAATTGCTGCCAAAATTAAATCAACAGCCACTCTCTTTCGGTCTACTGCAAAGGTAATTCCCATTCTCTTAACGACGCCAACCATATCTGAGGCTGAAAGAATTAACCCCGTTCTCGGCACCCCTAATTCGCTCGCCATCAAGGCCGCAGCAATACTCGCATGGTCATTATCCAAGGCTGCTATGGCAATATCATGACTGGCTAATTCGATCTCTCTGAGCAATTCCGGATCATCATGGTCACCATTGATAATATCGAGAAGACTATTGGCACCAAGACTCGTTCCAGAAAGTGCATTTGCCATGGTCAGGTTTGATTCAATAACCGTAACACGACAACCATCAGCCAAATAAGAACGAGCGACGCGTTGGCTGACTAGACCTGCTCCAAAAATAGCAACTCTTGGAACTGATGTAAAGTCGACCTCATCATGTCCAAATAATCTTACAATTCGCGGAAATGATTCAATACCAATTGCGGCAACAGCGACCTTGTCCTTCGGCAATATCTGGGTGTGCTTGGTTGGTATTACTGAGGCTTCATCTTGCCTTTTTAATCCAACAATAATCGGCATATCACTGATTCTTTCAGCGACTTCCTCAAGCGATGTAAATGTCAAGTCACCGGCATCCTTTGTAACTTCCATCTCTAGGATGAACGCCCCATCTCCAAAAGGAATTACCTCATCAAAGCAGGTCATTTTCAAACCCGTCTTCAATCTTCGAACCGAACCATCAACTGGGTGGATAACCTTGTCAACTCCTGCCCAGTTTCGTAAATGACCTTCTCTTCCCTCTCGAAGGTACTTGGGGTCTCTTACCCTACAAATTGTCAATAAACGAGGGCTACCCTTTTCTGATTCTTTTTCATGGGTATGTCTTGCCAAAGCACAGGCTATGATGTTCTTTTCATCCGAACTTGTAGCTGCAATGAACACCCCTGCTTCATTGATTCCTGCTTCTTTTAAAATTGCCCGCTGACATGTATCTCCATGTACTACCAAAGCATCTACATTTTGAGCCATCTTGATAGCACGGGCTGCATTATCAATGATTGCAACTTGCTTGTCCTCACCCACCAAGGCTCTGGCCAACTCAAGACCAACTCTTCCCGCGCCAGCAATTAATATTCGCAAAAGCATCACTCCGATTCGACGGTATTATTAGCCCACTGTGAAAGTACCACTGGGCATGGAAGGCCCAGAGACAGTTGCCCAGTGAACATTTCTTGTAAGGGCATTGGGAGTCCACTGACCTGATAATGAAAGATAGTAATCATTGATGAAAGAACCTTGATTACTTGGCATTTCGATATAATTCGTGAAGGCAGTAGGGGTATGGAGCAACCACTTGGAATTCACCACATCAACAGATGCCATGACGAAACAATAATCCAATGAAACTTGCTTCTCTTCGCACCACTCATCGTTATATGGAATCATCACATTTGCCCAAGCGTGGGATTCCCATACCTCGTAAGTAATACCGGTCAAGGCACCGAACTCATACCATGTTGGAACTTTCGCAGTTCGCAAAATACTCATGAATGCACTAGACTGTTCATCGCAATCTCCTAATCTATCTTTCAGGCAAAGTGGACCATTTCGTGAACCATCCACTGGCGCATTGACGTCATAAGGTACATTTTCCCTTAACCAGTCGAAAGTTGCTTTGGCAAAGGTGAATACATTATCCTGCTTATTTGAAGCAATGCTCGCTCGAATAGCATTTGCAGTGGGTCTAACTTCCTCATTATCTGTTCCATCAATTGCCCAAGTACCATACTTTTGGGCGGCCGGTCCGGACCTGGCATTCCACTTTTCATGATTTCCAAAGTTGTTGGCTAATACACCTCCACCTCTTTTATCGAGATCTGAGAAGGTTCCGCTATTGGACTCTGAAATTGCAAACGACTTCCCAGATACTTTGCTTGGAATATCGCCGGTTGACCACCATGTGAAAGAGCGACCCCAAATCTCATATTCGATTCTCAAAATCTTGGTCTCTCCACCCGATAAGTTCGACTCCCAGCGCAGACAAGCACCAAATGTACAACTATCTTCTCCACTGCCTTGAGCAGGCCAATAGAGAATATCATCGCTACCAATCGGAATTGCATCTGCTTTGGAACGAGATGTGCCATCTAGTGGAACATCTACTTCTTGGCCCCCAAGGTAGGCCGTCATTGACCGCACTTCTTGCAAAGGCATAGAAGACATCGGATCTTTACCTGACCCCGTTTGATATTCGAAATGTGTGCCCATTGTCTGAGCGCTTGTTCTTTGAGGAGGTAAGGAAACATGTTGCGTAAAACTCGCCGTGCTTCCAGCTGCTGCATTGACAACCTCTATATTCTGTTCAAGGGTGTATTCTACCTCGATAGGATATTCAAAAGAACGGAATATGTTCTTCATAATCTCATCCTGTACATCATGCCAGAAGCCCATTAAATGTTCTTGAGCCGGCGTGAACATGAAGACGCAAGCAACAGCAATTACTAGTACGACATTCTTTTTCTTACCCTTCTTTCGGCGTTTCATCTTGGCCTGAGAACGACGCATCTTGGGGGATAATCCATCACGAGCACCAGTTGTTGCTCCACGCGTGAATTCTCCTCTGGTCCGCTGCACCATTCCTCCAGAACCGGAGATGACACGTCCACATGAGTAGCAGATGACATCGGCAGGGAGTGTACTTGCCATGCAGAATGGACATCTACTCATAACCCTCTGCCCGACGTGGTGAACCATAACGCTTGCGCGGGTTTCCCTTTACCGACCTTTATATGGGGAAGCATCAGTAATTGCCAAAATATTGCATTTGAATGTCTTCATCGGGGATTTTACTCTTCTGAGGAATCCGGAGAATCTTGCCACCGCCGCTGTCGTTGCTGGTGCAACCTCTCGCGCTTAGCGGATTGGGCGATAACTCGTCGGTATCGGCGCTGTGCTTCGGGGGTTAGCGAATCCATCATCCACTTCTTTTCAGCCCTGCTTATACCAACCATTAATGGAGGAATCAAGAAAAGCCACCAAATTGGAGAGATCAGAGCAACAACGATGAACATATAGCCAAAGAAGCGCCAAAGAGTTGCCCAAAACAATGCTAACCAACGTTCACCTCTCTGGCCTCGTGAACCTTGTCCGCAACAGATTGTAGCCTCGAATTGCGGCATATAGAAAATTAGGATTCCAATTGTTACAACTACCCCGATGCTGAAGGTATCATAAGCACGTAAAATTTGGAATCCAAGTCTAACTGAAATCATTGCTCCAAGCATTAATCCAAAAGCCCAACCAGATGTTGGTGCTGATTTATTCAACCTCACACTTCGTCTACTGAGCATGAACATTGTCAGTAATGATGCTATATTTGCTACAAAGAATGTGATAATCAATGCTGGCCATGAACGGAAATCACCGCCTCCTTCGGTTGCTAAGAAAAATGAAGGTTGGAAAATCAACTCATCAATCGCATATGCAAGAAATGAACCTAAGACCAAACCATAGAGGACTAAACGAATGGCTGGTACTATGTCATAGAATCCATGCAGCCGGCGCATCCCTCCCTGCCAACCGAAACCCATGCCGATAAGACCGACGAATAGCATCAGGTTAACCTGAGCCAGCTCGTTCAGCATGTTGGCTGCGTCAAGGCACTTGCTCAAATAATGGACTATGTGCATTGAACAGATTGAAAGGTATTGCCGAGGAGCCATCACCATGGCACGGCTATGGCTGTTTGGCGGCAAAGGAGGAGTTGGCAAAACCACAACCTCTGCTGCAACCGCATTATGGTTAGCAAATGCAGGTTTTCGGACCTTAGTAGTTAGCAGCGACCCTGCCCACAGCACCAGCGATTCTCTTGAATATCCACTCGGCCCAGAACCTACACCGGTTGCCGATATCGAAAACCTATGGGGGATGGAACTTGACCCCGAGAGAACAATTAACGAAGTATTGCCAAAATTTAGTAATGCAATGACTGGCAGTATGGGGGGCGCCCTAACTGGCATGTTCAGTGGCATAGATTCTGACGCAGTGCAAAAAGAAATGGATTCTGTTGATGCATCGCAAATGATGATTCCAGGTCTGGATGAGGCTTTGGCTTTTGACCAACTACTGCGTTATGTTGAAGACCCTCGTTTTGATGTCATAATCTTTGATACTGCCCCTACTGGGCATACTCTACGTTTCCTTTCTCTACCTGAAGTCCTTGAAACATGGATGAGTCGAATCCTACGCTACTACCGAATGACTGGCGGCATCCGTATGATGCTATTTGGCGGCAAGAAACAAGATGCAATGAAAGAGGAATTAGAAAAGTTTCAACGCCGCGTGGCGCATGTTCGCAGAGTATTATCGGACCCGGAATTAGCCAGTTTCACACTAGTAACTATTCCCGAGCAAATGGCCGTATCTGAAACTGAACGGGCTGCTCTAGCCTTAGATGAATATGGGATCACCGTCAACGGTGTTATTGTAAATCGCTTAACTCCTGACTTAGATCATCCATTCCTATTAGCCCGCAGAAAAACTGAGCAATCCTATCTGGCAAATCTGAAGGAATTATTTGGTGGCTTACCAGTTGCTGAATTAGCGCTTGGAGAGAGCGACGTTCATGGTTTGGAGGCACTCGAAGCCATCGCCTCCCAATTACATGGTGAACTACCAGAATTACCCGAGGGAATGGAATCCATCGAAGTATCTCAAGGCATTCCGATCAGCATAAAGCGAGGCCTATCAATTGTTGATGATGGCTCAAAGTTAGTCGTGGAAATCCACCTCCCAGCCGCTAATAAAGAAGAATTGGACCTGCGCTCTGAAGATGAAAATATTATCATTTCAGTAAATGGTCGTGAAGCAGCCATCCCAGTGGGGCGTAAAATCAATGTAAAGGATGCAAATGCAAAATTTGAAAATGATATCTTGCGCTTAGAGGTAGAGAATTAAGTTAAGTCATCTCATCGTTGGATTGACATATGAGGCAGAGGTGGGAGAAATATGGCACTCGATGGCTTGGCTAGTGGTATCTTCAATGCCTTAGGTCGTCTAAAGGGCCGCCGCCGCCTCGACGAAGAAGAATTGAAAGACATGCTGAAGAGCCTTCGAAGGGCTCTTCAAGAAGCGGATTTCAACGTTCGTCAAACTAAGGAGATTACAAATCGCCTTGAAGAGCGGATGCGCGAAGAAGAGCCAAGCCCAGGAGTAACGATTCAAACTCATGCACTGAATATACTCTACACTGAATTGGTCCGCATGCTGGGCCCAGCCAGAGAAATTAGACCGCATGGATCCACCATCATGATGGTTGGATTATATGGTCAAGGAAAGACTACTACTACTGCAAAGTTAGCAGAATGGTACCGACGACGACATGGGGTACGAGTGGCGGTTATCGAAGCAGACGTACACCGACCAGGTGCATATTCGCAATTACAGCAATTGCTCGAAGATAGTAGTGTCGAAGTTTATGGCGAGCCCGATGAAAAAGATGCTGCAGCGATCGTGCGTCGAGGACTGGCTGCCCATTCCTCTGCCGATGTTGTCATCGTCGATACTGCAGGCCGCCATCAATTAGACAAAGAATTGGTTGTTGAATTACAAGACATGGCTACCTTGATGAATGCCACAGAAAGATTCCTTGTTATTGATGCTCAAGTCGGTCAGGCTGCGGGACCTGTGGCCGCTTCATTCAATGAATTAGTCGATATTAGTGGAGTTATTGTCACCAAGTTAGATGGTACTGCCAGAGGTGGTGGGGCACTTTCTGCAGTAGCCACAACCGGCGCTCCAATCGTCTATGTCGGAGTAGGAGAAAAAGTAAGCGACTTAGAGCACTTCGAATCAGACCGATTCATTTCCCGCTTACTTGGAATGGGGGATATTCGCGGCCTAATCGACCTTGCTCCTGATGACCTCGATGAAGAAGAAGCAATGCGTTTGACCGAGCGTATGATGTCGGGGAGATTCACTCTTAATGACATGTACAAACAGATGGAAATGATGGCGAAGGTTGGTACAGTAGACCGACTCCTATCTTTCCTACCTGCCAACATGTTTGGAGGAATGGGGGCAATGGGAAAAGCCCAAAAAGAAGCCATGCAGCATAATCTTGAGAGCTATCAAGTCATCATGGATAGCATGACTAATTCTGAAAAGGATGAACCGATGTCCCTGAAGGCTGAAAGAATACGCCGAGTTGCTCGCGGCAGTGGTGTCAAGGAAAAGGAAGTGCGAGAATTAATCGCCCAATGGAATCGTAGCCGGAAAATGATGAAGGGAATGTCAGGTAACCGCAAACTGTCCAAACAGATGCGTGCCATGATGAAGTCTGGAGATTTCGACGATATGCAAGACATGGGGATGTGAGGGTGCAACGCCGTTTCGCAATCATTGGCCACCGTGCTCAATCAAATGGTAAATTAAACCTCAACGATTTAGCAGGTGCAGCAGGAAGAATGGATGTTCTCGTTAGAGCAGTTTCGTCAGCATTATTTATTTCACATGGAATGCGAAAGGATTGCCATATCACCTTACACCTAATGGGTGGACCTGGTGTTCCAAGAAGAATATGGTTTGATTCACGTAATTTGATTGGCTTACATGTCGATGATAGAGCGATTGCTGGTAGGATTTCTAAGATACTGCAAGAACCATCTCCACCTAGAGGGCAATTTGTAGAATTTAGCCCCGGGCTTTGGCATTCGGGCGGAGATATAGAAACTACCTTAGAAGAATGGAGGGAAGAGGATGTACAGTTGCTTGTTCTTGATGCAGATGCACCCCCGCTTTCTCAAATTGAAACAAAAAAAGTAGGCTTTGTTTTGAGCGATGATTTGCCATTTTCAACTGAAGAGTCAAACTTACTTGCGAAGTTGGAGAAGAAGTCTATTGGCCAAACATGGCTTCAAGGACATTCGGCAATAACTGTCGTTCATCACATATTGGACCAGTCTTGAGTAAGGTGTTGCTCCAATACTGACGATGGTGGATGTTGAGGGTGCTGTGAAGGGTGGCTTGGCAGCAGGCTAATAGAAGCAAAACCGGCATCTGTAGCCTCTGTATCGCCCTTTGGAGAGGCTTTGTTGAAAATGTCCTTGGCACCGATTTGAATAGTTGTACCGTCAAATGTCAATGGTTCAAGGTAGTACCTGCGCCCAAGTTTTGTAGATTTATATTGACCATTCCATTTAGGTGGAATATTAAGGTTGAAAAATGAATCTCCCACAAAGAATGAATCTAGGGCATCATTTGGAGTTTTCATATCAATATCTCTAGGGAAATTAAGAGGAGTCTCTGGAATCAGCTTCATAATCACATTAATGAAATTCTTAGTTGCATCTAAGGCAAAAGGCATATCATCAGATTCAAAACTTGTCAATGATGAAGCAATAGATGGAAGCCCATACAATCCTGCCTCTCTGGCTGCAGCAACTGTGCCACTATGGAGAATATCAATTGACATATTAGATCCTAAATTAACTCCGCTTATCAGAAGTTTTGGCATGAAATCAATACCCATTTTTTGTAGCATTCCCCCGCACACCGCAATGGCACAATCAACCGGTGTTCCATCTAAGGAATATGCATGAATATTCGGCATTTCATATTCCTTATGATTTTTCAATTCTAAATCCTTCCTAAGAGTTAGAGCCATGCCGCAGGCACTCATGTTTTCCTTTGGTGCAACAATAACGACTTCTTCGCCCATTGAAGCCAACCACTTAGCTAATTCATGAATCGGCTGTGCATCAATACCATCATCATTACATAATATAATACAAGATTTCATTCTTCCTCATCCCCTTTAGCCATTTCAAAAGTTACCAATAAGGCACCACAAATCATCAAGGGCCCACCTAACCAAGTGTAAAAACCGGGCAGTGAATCTAGACCTAAAGACCAGCCAATAATCGAGCCAATCAAAGGCTCCATGACCAAAGCCACAGAGATGACAAGAGGAGGAATCCATTTCAGAACCCCATTTATCCCAGTATGTCCAACTAGTCCTGGACCGATTGCTAGGTAGGCGACATAGGGTAGCCAAGCCAACATTGCCCAACCAAATAAACCACCGCTGACTAATGAAGGGGATGCACCTTCAATAATCCATGCCCAAATAGAAAGGCCAATTGCGCAAATCAAGGTAACTGGAAAGGCATAAAGGAATAATGGCATCCACTTTCTCAAGACTCGACCTGCCATCAAATATCCGACAACAGTAACTGCTCCGATAAAGGCCAAGAAATCACCGAAAACGGAAACATCACTGTCAACTCCTGCATCAAGAATTGCAATAGCGGCACCCGTAAATCCGATGACTGCGCCTATGACCTCTCTTTTGTTTGCCCCTTTTCCTAATAACCACAAACCGACAATAATGACAAGAGGATGAGAAGTTACAAAGAGCAGGCTATGTGTCAATGTAGTTTCATCAAGTGACCAAACCCATGAGCCAAAATGCAAGGTGAGAAAGAGACCTGAAAGGGCTATTATTGACAAAGTCTCTTTCTTTTTGAAACGCTGCTTTAATTCTAAATCAGCATTCTTCCATTGAACGATAAATCCCGGAACTAAGACCAGTGCCGTCGCTTGTAATCTCCAAGATGCCTTCAATAATGGCCCCGGTCCTTGCATCATCTCGAAT
>Ga0302122_10000769_pt1 | contig 19816 bp, 15 predicted proteins | sample CB21_SCM_MG_FD_203115 | JGI IMG/M metagenome (GOLD analysis project Ga0302122, IMG submission 203115) | Marine microbial communities from Western Arctic Ocean, Canada - CB21_SCM | ecosystem: Environmental > Aquatic > Marine > Oceanic | place: Canada: Western Arctic Ocean | collected 2017-09-28
TCACCCGCGACTAGAGGTCATACAGGCCAGATCAAGAAAGCGATCAAGTTACTCGCGAAGTGTGAGCGGCCGATGATTTATGCGGGTGGGGGCGTTGTTCAGGGAGACGCTTCCAGCCAACTCATCGAATTAACAAGGCTGCTGGGTTTCCCGATTACCAATACTTTAATGGGTTTGGGTGCGTTTCCCGGCACAGACAAACAGTTTCTGGGAATGCTTGGTATGCATGGCACCTTTGAAGCAAACAACGCCATGCACCATAGCGATCTGGTGTTTGCCATTGGTGCCCGCTTTGATGACCGGATAACGAATACTGTTTCCAAGTTTTGCCCTTATGCTGAAATTATCCATCTCGATATCGATCCCACATCGATCTCCAAGACTGTTAATGCTGATGTCCCTATTGTTGGGCCCGTAGATACAGTCCTGGATGAAATGATCAGTCTACTGGAACCTGAAGTTGCTAAGCGTTCTGAGAAACAGCAACAAATGTTGAAGGAATGGTGGGAACAGATCGAAGGGTGGCGGAAACAGGATTGCCTGGCGGTTATCAGGGATGAAAGTGAGGATATTATTAAGCCGCAGGAAGCGGTGCAGGCTGTCTATAAGGCAACCGGCGGAAAGGCTTACGTGACGTCCGACGTCGGCCAGCACCAGATGTTTGCAGCGCAATATTACCCATTTGATGAGCCTCGAAAGTGGATTAACTCGGGTGGACTTGGGACGATGGGTTTTGGGCTGCCAGCGGCCATGGGCGTGCAGGTTGCCTTCCCTGATGAGCAGGTCGTTTGTATCACGGGTGAAGGCAGTATCCAGATGAATATCCAGGAGCTTTCAACCTGCTCGCAGTACGGATTGCCCATTAAGATTATCAACGTTAACAACCAGTCACTGGGTATGGTGAAGCAGTGGCAAGATATGCAGTATGAAGGTCGCCATTCACATAGTTATATGGACTCGCTGCCAGATTTTGTAAAACTGGTTGAGTCCTACGGGCACGTGGGATTCAAGATCGAATCGCGGGACGACCTGGAGCCCGTATTGGCAGAGGCGATGGCGATCAAAAACAAGCTTGTGTTTGTCGACATCATGGTTGACCCTTCAGAGCATGTTTATCCGATGCTGATTGCCCCGAACGGATCGTTGCGCGATATGTGGCTCAGTAAGGGGGTACGAACCTGATGAGAAGAATTATTTCCGTGCTGATGGAAAACGAGCCTGGTGCTTTATCGCGAGTGATTGGTTTGTTCGCCCAGCGAAACTACAACATCGAAACACTCACGGTCGCACCTACCGAAGATTCGACTCTATCCCGTCTGACCCTGTCTACTCTTGCGGGTGACGAACAGGTAGAGCAGATCACCAAGCAGCTCAACAAACTGATTGAGGTCGTAAAGCTGGTTGACCTGACCGAGGGTGAACACATCGAGCGTGAACTGATGTTAATCAAGCTGAAGGCAACCGGTGCCCAGCGTGCAGAAGTAAAGCGCACTTCGGATATCTTCCGCGGTCAGGTTGTTGATGTGACGCAGAGCACGTACACAATCCAGTTGACCGGTACGACTGAAAAACTCGATGCTTTCCTTCGGGCGTTCCCTGAATCCAGTGTGATGGAAGTCGTGAGATCAGGTGTATCCGGACTCTCCCGGGGCGAGAAAGTGCTTACACCGTAGTTGTAATGGTGGGTTTAACGGTGGAATAATGAATAATTGGGTACCCCACCATTGCCACCATTGAGGCGAGACAATGACAGACCAGGAACCGGTAAGCCCAGAGCAGGGAACCGTAACGCAGCTACCAGAACGCAAAGGCCTTAAAAAAGGCGTCTACCTGCTACCTAATCTCATCACAACCGGCGCACTTTTTTCGGGGTTCTATGCGATTGTCGCTGCAATGACCGGCGCATTCGAAACTGCGTGTATCGCGATCGTGATTGCTGGGTTCCTTGATGCGCTGGACGGGCGAATCGCCAGGTTAACAAATACCACCAGCCAGTTTGGAGTGCAGTACGACAGCATGGCAGACCTGGTTGCCTTTGGTGTTGCGCCGGCGATTTTATTGTTTAGTTGGGCCCTGCAGGATCTTGGTAAGATCGGCTGGATTATTGCCTTCCTGTATATGTGTTGCGCGGCCCTGCGTTTGGCGCGTTTCAATATTGCCCCTGACACTAAGGTATTTTACGGCCTTGCGAGCCCGGGTGCTGCAGGTACGATGTCCACCTTGGTCTGGATCTGGGTTGATAACTTCCCACCAATGGAGAGTATGGAGGTTTCTGTGTTGGTCGGCTTTTTTACAACGGTCGTCGCGTTCTTGATGGTAAGCAACATTCGGTACTTCAGCCCAAAGAACATCAAGGGCAGGGTACCATTTCCTATTATGGTGGGGGCGGTATTGCTGTTCATTGTGGTCGCCATCTACCCGCCAGGTATGTTGTTCTGCGTTGGTCTTGCCTATGGTGTGTCTGGACCAATCCAGGCTCTGTTGAGGTTGGTCCGCGAAAAGGATAAAGCGCCTGAGGTGTAACATAGTCTGGTTTGGCCAGTCTGTTACCTCAGTAGAAAAGCGACAAACCGGAGTCAGTTATGTTGATCAAACGAGCGCAAGCAGGTGACATTCGGTCATCAGAAATCACCAGCGAAACCGTCTTTCACGAACGAAGGCAAATTTTAAAGGCGATGGGCCTTGGTGCTGTTGCGCTGGGTACACCTGTTGTCGGTGGTGCAACATCAGGAGAGCGCCAGGTCTATACCACCCAGGCACCGTTATCGGGGCCAGCCTGGCTCCAAAACAAACTAAATACACTGACGCCAGGTCAGTATTCAACACGGGAATCAGCAACACCGTTTGAGTATGTCAGTACTTACAATAATTTCTACGAGTTTGGGACAGGGAAAACGGATCCTGCGGATAACTCGCAGAACTTCGTCACCGACCCTTGGAAGGTGGAGGTGGCTGGTGAGGCAGAGCTGACGGGGACGTATAACCTCGAAGATATTGTCAATCCTTATGCGCTTGAAGAGCGGGTTTACCGTCTTCGATGTGTAGAAGCCTGGTCAATGGTCGTACCCTGGGTTGGTTTTTCGCTTGCTAATCTTTTAAAGCGGTTTAAACCAAACTCAAATGCAAAGTACGTTCGATTTGAAACACTTCATGACCCGGAACAGATGCCGGCCCAGGGATCTCGCTTTGCCGCAATTGACTATCCCTACATAGAAGGGCTCCGTATCGATGAGGCAATGAATGAACTCGCGTTTCTGGCCGTGGGGGTCTATGGCAACGCAATGCCTAACCAGAATGGCGCGCCGATCAGGTTGGTTGTCCCCTGGAAATACGGCTTTAAGAGTATTAAGTCCATCGTCAAGATAGAATTCACGAAACGTCGTCCGAAGACGACATGGGAAATTTCTAATAGTCGCGAGTACGGCTTCTATGCCAACGTAAACCCGGATGTTGACCATCCACGCTGGAGTCAGGCGCGCGAACGCAGATTACCCACTTCTATCTTTAACCAGAATTACGTTGAGACCCTCAAGTTCAATGGCTATGCGCCCTTGGTAGCGCACCTTTATAAAGGGATGGACTTGCGAAAGCATTACTAGTGGTTGGATCCCCGATATTGAATTTCTGTCGTGTTTAAGTTTTCGATGTTTAAGCTCCTGACTTTCTTGCTGTGTCTCCTGCCCCTTGAGTATTCGATTTACCAGGTCTATCAGCTGCAAACGGGTGGGGCTAATGTTTTAGGGGCCGACCCGGCGAAGGCGCTGGTGCTGCTCCAGGGTGAGTGGGCTATACGGTTTCTTCTACTCACCCTTCTGGTAACGCCGGTAAGAAGGCTTACTGGATGGCGTCAGGCCCAGAAGATCAGGAGGATGCTTGGCTTGTTTACCTTCGCCTATGCCTCGATACATCTGCTGGCCTATCTGTTCCTGTTGCTTGAGCTTGATTTCCGCAATCTGGGCGCTGACATACTAAAACGGCCCTATATTACTATTGGGTTTACCGCTTACTTGCTGCTAGTACCCCTGGCACTTACCTCTAATAGCTTTGCTATACGGCTACTGCGAAATCGCTGGGCGCTGCTGCACCGACTTGTTTACGGTGTCGCTATCCTGGTTGTGGTGCACGTGACGTGGTTAGCCAAGTCCAGTTATTCAGAGGCCATAGCCTATGGCGTAATAGTGGCAGTTTTACTGCTTTCCCGTGTATTTAAGGATAAGTTCGCGTTATTCCAAGAGGCGCTTAAACGACGCGTTTAAATACTCGCCAGTTTTAATAGACATTCCAGAAAACGCTGCTACAATGCGCGCCTCCTCGCCCTCGGGCGGGGAAAGAATCAAGGCTCCATCACCGGTAAATAAGTAGTTCGAAAATATTTATCGATTATCCACGAAGGTGGTTGTAATGGGGCTTCTAAGGCGTATAATGCGCCTCCTCGATCAGCGGATCGGGGCTGAATTACAGGCCGTAATTCAGGGCTTTTTACCCAAGGGTAGTTAAGCCATTCGGACCACCAGGATTAAATTTCACCCGTTGAAATAAACGTCAACGCGGGGTTTTTTGCGCAGAAAGTTCTGCCCCCCACGTGTATGACACAGTGGGTAAGTTGGTGCCGAAGTTGTTCTTTAACATGGTTGGAAACAAACAATAGGTGTGGGTGCTTGTTGATTGAATGCGAAAAATATTCAGCAACAAGTTACTGACACTATATTTGAGAAGCGAAAGACAGCTCTTGTACATGGCTTGCCGTAAGGCAAACATATACAGCCGCTAGGCAAAGAGGTGTTGACGCAATACTTACTAAGTAACAGTAATTCTGTTGTGCCAGTTCATTGATGGAAACATCGTTGGACCGACGCAGCGGATGATAGAACATCCTAGGATGTTCGATTCTTGTTTGACTGAGCATAGTAACGGAAACGATCCTCCTCGGAAGATCAAAGCCGTTGCCATGAAAAGATTGGTGGCTTATACCACTACTAATGTCCTGAGGGAGCCTCAAAAGGGTGTAACAAGGGAGGTTAGAGAAATACTCTTAAATTGAAGAGTTTGATCATGGCTCAGATTGAACGTTGGCGGCAGGCTTAAGACATGCAAGTCGAGCGGTAACAGATCGCTAGGATCCCTTCGGGGTGACTTTGATGCTGACGAGCGGCGGACGGGTGAGTAACGCGTAGGAATCTACCCAGTAGCGGGGGATAGCCCGGGGAAACCCGGATTAATACCGCATACGCCCTACGGGGGAAAGGGGGGGCTCTCTTCGGAGACCTCTCACTATTGGAGGAGCCTGCGTTGGATTAGCTTGTTGGTGAGGTAAAGGCTCACCAAGGCTACGATCCATAGCTGGTCTGAGAGGACGATCAGCCACACTGGAACTGAGACACGGTCCAGACTCCTACGGGAGGCAGCAGTCGGGAATATTGTGCAATGGGCGAAAGCCTGACACAGCCATGCCGCGTGTGTGAAGAAGGCCTTAGGGTTGTAAAGCACTTTCAGTAAGGAAGAAAAAGCCGAGCCAATAACTCGGTAATATGACATTACTTACAGAAGAAGCACCGGCTAACTCCGTGCCAGCAGCCGCGGTAATACGGAGGGTGCAAACGTTAATCGGAATTACTGGGCGTAAAGCGCGCGTAGGTGGTTTGTTAAGTGGGATGTGAAAGCCCTAGGCTCAACCTAGGAATTGCATTCCAAACTGACAGACTAGAGTACGATAGAGGGAGGTAGAATTCAGAGTGTAGCGGTGAAATGCGTAGATATTCTGAGGAATACCGGTGGCGAAGGCGGCCTCCTGGATTGATACTGACACTGAGGTGCGAAAGCGTGGGGAGCAAACAGGATTAGATACCCTGGTAGTCCACGCCGTAAACGATGTCTACTAGCCGTTGGGGGGCTTGACCCCTTAGTGGCGAAGCTAACGCGATAAGTAGACCGCCTGGGGAGTACGGTCGCAAGATTAAAACTCAAATGAATTGACGGGGGCCCGCACAAGCGGTGGAGCATGTGGTTTAATTCGATGCAACGCGAAAAACCTTACCAGGCCTTGACATCCTGAGAATTCGGTAGAGATACCTTAGTGCCTTCGGGAACTCAGTGACAGGTGTTGCATGGCTGTCGTCAGCTCGTGTCGTGAGATGTTGGGTTAAGTCCCGTAACGAGCGCAACCCTTATCCTTATTTGCCAGCACGTAATGGTGGGAACTCTAAGGAGACTGCCGGTGACAAACCGGAGGAAGGAGAGGATGACGTCAAGTCATCATGGCCCTTACGGCCTGGGCTACACACGTGCTACAATGGAAAGTACAGAGGGCCGCAATGCCGCGAGGTGGAGCAAATCCCAGAAAACTTTTCGTAGTCCGGATCGGAGTCTGCAACTCGACTCCGTGAAGTCGGAATCGCTAGTAATCGCGAATCAGCATGTCGCGGTGAATACGTTCCCGGGCCTTGTACACACCGCCCGTCACATCATGGGAGTGGGTTGCACCAGAAGTAGCTAGTTTAACCTTCGGGAGAACGGTTACCACGGTGTGATTCATGACTGGGATGAAGTCGTAACAAGGTAGCCGTAGGGGAACCTGCGGCTGGATCACCTCCTTAACCTAAAGCATCTACTGCAAGCACTCACAACCTATTGTTTGATTCCACGTCATTAGCGACTCGTTAGTTGCTGTTGGCGCCTGTGCATAGACATCAGAAGTCAGAAGACCCTGAGATTGAGGTTAAGTAGTACTCAAGTTGTTCTCAATAGTCTTCTGACTTCTGGCGCTCTAGCCAGAGAAACTCTGTTGGTAGACCCAACAGATGTTCTTTAAAAAAGTGTATAAGTGATAAAGCAAATTTCCTGCGGAAATTTGCCCCGATCGAAGTCGAGGGGCCTCTACCAAGAGAAACCAGGACCCGTTCGAAGGCAATAACCAAGGGGAATTTAGTAAAGTCTGTAATCAGAAGATGTTGTGATGACATCAGCTGTTTACAAAAATTGACATCCGCAAATGAGTCAGCGAACGCAAGTTCAATGACCAGGATAAGACCTTTTGCCAGGTCGAGTCTTGTTAAGAGATGTTCTTTAATATCAGTAGTGTTAATTCAAACGCGCACTGGTGGTATTTAAAAGGGAACTGATCTTCATTTGTTTTTTTAAATTCAAGATCACGTTGAAGACAAGAAACTTCGGTTTCCGGTCAGAAAAGTGGTCGAGAGTTCGTATATTTCAAGCGTATTATCCGGTGATAAACCAATAGCTTTGAGCAGTCTCTGCTTCACAAAAGGTGAGAGGCATTTAGTTTCCTGAATAACACTCCGTTATCCAGGTCGTTCAAGTTATATGGTCAAGCGAATAAGCGTATATGGTGGATGCCTAGGCAGTTAGAGGCGATGAAGGACGTTGTAGTCTGCGATAAGCTCGGGCGAGCTGACAAACAAGCATTTGTAACCCGAGATTTCCGAATGGGGAAACCCGGCCCTTTGGGTCATCTTGCACTGAATACATAGGTGCACGAAGCGAACCCGGTGAACTGAACCATCTAAGTAACCGGAGGAAAAGAAATCAACCGAGATTCCCTTAGTAGCGGCGAGCGAAAGGGGAACAGCCAGCAATCTTTATGTTTTATGTTAGGGGAACGGTCTGGAAAGTCCGGCGATAGAAGGTGATAGCCCTGTACCCGAAAACATTTAACAAGAACTAAGTTTGCAACAAGTAGGTCGGAGCACGAGAAACTCTGACTGAACATGGGGGGACCATCCTCCAAGGCTAAATACTCCTAACTGACCGATAGTGAACTAGTACCGTGAGGGAAAGGCGAAAAGAACCCCGGAGAGGGGAGTGAAATAGATCCTGAAACCGTATACGTACAAGCAGTAGGAGCAGACTTGTTCTGTGACTGCGTACCTTTTGTATAATGGGTCAGCGACTTAAGTTCAGTAGCAAGCTTAACCGTTTAGGGGAGGCGTAGGGAAACCGAGTCTTAATAGGGCGATTTAGTTGCTGGGCTTAGACCCGAAACCAGGCGATCTATCCATGGCCAGTGTGAAGGTTGAGTAACATCAACTGGAGGCGCGAACCCACCTATGTTGAAAAATGGGGGGATGAGCTGTGGATCGGAGTGAAAGGCTAATCAAGCCTGGAGATAGCTGGTTCTCCGCGAAATCTATTTAGGTAGAGCGTCATGTATCACCATAGGGGGTAGAGCACTGTCTCGGCTAGGGGCCCATCCCGGGTTACCAACCCGATGCAAACTCCGAATACCTATGAGTGCAATCATGGCAGACACACGGCGGGTGCTAACGTCCGTCGTGGAGAGGGAAACAACCCAGACCGCCAGCTAAGGTCCCCAAATCACAGTTAAGTGGGAAACGATGTGGGAAGGCACAGACAGCTAGGAGGTTGGCTTAGAAGCAGCCATCCTTTAAAGAAAGCGTAATAGCTCACTAGTCGAGTCGGCCTGCGCGGAAGATTTAACGGGGCTTAAACTGTGTACCGAAGCTGCGGGTGCTCCTTTTCTTCGGAAAGGGGGCGCGGTAGCGGAGCGTTCTGTAAGCTGTTGAAGGTGTGCCGTAAGGCATGCTGGAGGTATCAGAAGTGCGAATGCTGACATGAGTAACGATAAGGGGGGTGAAAAACCCCCCCGCCGGAAGACCAAGGTTTCCTGCGCAACGCTAATCGGCGCAGGGTTAGTCGACCCCTAAGGCGAGGGCGAAAGCCGTAGTCGATGGGAAGCTGGTTAATATTCCAGCACTTGTAATTATTGCGATGGAGGGACGGAGAAGGCTAGGCTAGCGCGGCGATGGTTGTCCGCGTGAGAAGGTGTAGGCTGAGATCTTAGGTAAATCCGGGATCTCTTAAGGCTGAGGCCGAGGACGAACCGAGTCTTTGTACTCGGGAAGTAGCTAATGCCATGCTTCCAGGAAAAGCTTCTAAGCTTCAGATAATTATGAATCGTACCCCAAACCGACACAGGTGGTCAGGTAGAGAATACCAAGGCGCTTGAGAGAACTCGGGTGAAGGAACTAGGCAAAATGGTACCGTAACTTCGGGAGAAGGTACGCCGCTTTTGGTGATGGGACTTGCTCCCTAAGCCGAGGGCGGTCGAAGATACCAGGTGGCTGCGACTGTTTACTAAAAACACAGCACTCTGCAAACTCGTAAGAGGACGTATAGGGTGTGACGCCTGCCCGGTGCTTGAAGGTTAATTGATGGGGTTATCTTCGGAGAAGCTCTTGATCGAAGCCCAAGTAAACGGCGGCCGTAACTATAACGGTCCTAAGGTAGCGAAATTCCTTGTCGGGTAAGTTCCGACCTGCACGAATGGCGTAACGATGGCCACACTGTCTCCACCCGAGACTCAGTGAAATTGAATTTGCGGTTAAGATGCCGTATACCCGCGGCTAGACGGAAAGACCCCGTGCACCTTTACTACAGCTTTGCACTGGACTTTGATTTTACCTGTGTAGGATAGGTGGGAGACTTTGAAGCGCTGTCGCTAGATAGCGTGGAGTCGACCTTGAAATACCACCCTGGTAACGTTGAGGTTCTAACTTCGGTCCCTTATCGGGATTAAGGACAGTGTATGGTGGGTAGTTTGACTGGGGCGGTCTCCTCCCAAAGAGTAACGGAGGAGCGCGAAGGTACCCTCAGCATGGTCGGAAATCATGCAACGAGTGCAATAGCAGAAGGGTGCTTGACTGCGAGACAGACACGTCGAGCAGGTACGAAAGTAGGTTATAGTGATCCGGTGGTTCTGTATGGAAGGGCCATCGCTCAACGGATAAAAGGTACGCCGGGGATAACAGGCTGATACCGCCCAAGAGTTCACATCGACGGCGGTGTTTGGCACCTCGATGTCGGCTCATCACATCCTGGGGCTGAAGCCAGTCCCAAGGGTATGGCTGTTCGCCATTTAAAGTGGTACGCGAGCTGGGTTTAGAACGTCGTGAGACAGTTCGGTCCCTATCTGCCGTGGGCGTTTGAGAATTGAGAGGAGCTGCTCCTAGTACGAGAGGACCGGAGTGGACGAACCTCTGGTGTTCCGGTTGTCACGCCAGTGGCATTGCCGGGTAGCTACGTTCGGAAAGGATAACCGCTGAAAGCATCTAAGCGGGAAGCCCCCCTCAAGATTAATTCTCACTGGGACTTTAAGTCCCCTAAAGAGCCGTTGAAGACTACAACGTTGATAGGCTAGGTGTGTAAGCGCTGTGAGGCGTTGAGCTAACTAGTACTAATTGCTCGTGAGGCTTGATCATATAATTTGAGCGAGTGTGCTTTGCACACGAGTGAGACCCTGAGCGGAGCTGCTTGCAGCGAAGTCGAATGGGTCCATAGTTCAAGCTATATAGGATAAGACCTTGAAATAGAACGATTGTTTGAAAGACAAAAGATGTCAGACGGAAAAAGACTTGTCACTTGTATTACTTTTTAAGAATTAGTCACCCAGGATCTAATCCTGGTGTTGGCAACACGGACGAGGCTTATCGTACAAAACGATGACGCCACACCGGCTTGCCTGATGACCTTAGCGAGTAGGTACCACCTGATCCCATATCGAACTCAGAAGTGAAACTGCTTAGCGCCGATGGTAGTGTGGGAGTTCCCATGCGAGAGTAGGACATTGTCAGGCATTAATTAAGAAACCCCAGTCGCGAAAGCTGCTGGGGTTTTTTGGTTATGGCGTTGCTAAAAGAGTAAACAGGGCTATCAACAGAGTTCCCTCAGGGCTGCTGGAGGCTACCGCGGTCGAATTAAGTAGTACGGCACAAACAAGAGCAATCAGGTAGCGCATAGGGATTCCTTGTGCTGGCTAAATTAAGGCTAGTTTACCTGCTATTGACTGCCATTGGGTCTGATGAGTGGTAATGTCTGACGCACACCGTTGGGCGCGTACAGAATGAAAGTATTGATGAACGCCAGGGATCAGAATTCCTTAGGCATTGTGGCCCAGGCGGAAATGCACCATGCCTTATTGCTTGGATTACAGCTCATGATCTCGTCTAATCGAGATCGAAGTGAAGTTTATGATTGGATGTTCCGGCTGTTTCGCAGGCAACACAAAGACAAATTCTTGTCGAGTTTTGGTAAGTTGGGATTAGAGGGTTTGCCGGACGCAGTTGCGTGTGCCCAATACCATGTAATGGCCAATAGCATTGGTGGTGTCCCTGTTGAGTACCTTGCAGAAAGTGACACAAAGGCCTGGGTCAGGTTCCGCTATCCACGCTGGATGTATCTTGGCGCAACTATCTGCGGTATCCCTGTTGAGGTAAGCCGTGGCTTCCTTAACGGCTGGTATGCTGAAAATGGTGTTTCGCTGAACAATCCCAAGTTAGGGTTTGTGTGCGTCTCAGAAGACATGACAGGTGAGTTTGGGCTCTGTGGCTATTTTAAAGAGTTTGATCATAACCTTATGGATAGTGAACGATTGCAGTTTGCCAATGAACGGCCACCCGCGTTCAATCAGGAAGATCAGCCCAAGCTGCCCGCTGAGGGTTGGGGTGAAGAAAGGCTTCAGAAAGCGAACCGAAACTATGCAATGGAATTTGTACGAAACGGACTGATAGAACTTCATGGGGTTATTGGTGACCGCCAAACAAAAGCGCTGGGCGGTAGGGCAGCAAGGCTGATCGGGTTGCAGTACTGCTCCCAGACGCGAACGCTTATCGGGACAGAAGACGGCGACCTTGCCTCGGCGGGAAGCTATCTCTCCAGGATGTTTGCCGGACTGGGCGACGAATCGGTCGTGAAATTAAGCGGTAGTACGTTGCAGATTATTCACAGTGGCTTACGCATTACTCAAGGCCTGGAACCGGCAGATCGAGAGATTGTGCTAACGGTATGGAAAGAACTCTGGTTGGGTGCTCTCGCGTCTTTCCAGCGAATGAAACACGCAGAGGTTGAAATCAACGGAGACTCAATTGTGTGGACGATCACGGATGTTGCTTGAGAGATGCAACTAGCGAGAATGGTTCCATTAAGCGGCGTTTTCTAAGTTCCACCAATATCTCGGCATGTCTCTTCCTAAGGCAAACCAGAAAAGGGTCGCTACGAACAGGCTGACTAGATATGGTTCACCCATGCTAGCTCTGAATCGGGAACAAATTACCGCAGCCTTTGATGAAGGTGAAGTTCTGCATGTCCCTGATCTTGAAAATGTTCAGTGGCCGTCACTCGATTATTTTGGCTGGGTGCATCCTTCAGGACATGTCGGTTTCGTCGTTTTACAGTCACCCAACGATGGACGAAGTCGTGGTATTAGGATGAGTCGAGCGAAACGGTCTGCGAAAAAACCGCGGATGGAGATGTGTTCCTGGTGCCATCATGTTCACAAAGCAAATGGGACCGCGATGTTTACGGTGCCGGTAAGAGGCAGTGAGGGACGACACACATTGGGCAATATCGTTTGCAAGGATCTGGATTGCAGCCTGAGGATAAGGAACCTGGTACAGCCAGATAGTTTTATGCGCGAGACGTTATACCAGCCAGCCAAGGTCTGGCGCATGCAGACGACGATGCATAAGTGGCTCGGACGAGCCAACCAGCTCTAGCGATCAACCACCGTTAAAACACTGCACGGTTATTTGCCTGCGTTTTTTTAAACGGCGGTCAGGTTTCTCACAAGGTCGCCTTGTTCTATACAGTTAAGGATTTCTGTCGTCCGTTCACCCCCCTCTGCCTTGCCGAACAGATATCCCTGAATAGACTCACATCCCAGGTTTTTGAGGTACTCCAGTTGGGGATCAGTCTCAACGCCTTCGGCGATCAGGTTCAATTTCAATCCTTTCGCCATCGCCACGATAGCATCGACGATTGAAGTCGCTTCTTCACTTTCGTTAATTGAACTGACAAAACTCTTGTCGATCTTCAGCGTGTTGATGGGGAATTGTTGCAGGTAGCTGAGCGATGAGTAGCCGGTCCCGAAGTCATCAATGGCGATCTTCAGTGAACTGACACCTAGCCCGGTATCGACCAGTAGATACTTATCACGGCCGCGAAGGAGCCAGATATTGCACCTCAGGTACGGATGCACATGCGGTTAATAAATAAGTGTCAGCTCATTAGTGAGTTTTCTGGTGTCATACCAATGGTCGGCGACTCGCAACATGGCGTTTACCTGTCAAGGGTAGGGGCCTTAGTCTATGCTTCATTGTTTTGGTTAGGTAATGAAACATGCTCGGATACGAATTTCACGATCTGGTCGGTAATGTAGGCGTATTGTGTATTCTTGCAACTTATCTGCTTCTGCAAATTGAACGAATCGAACCGACAAGCCTGATTTTTCCGGGCTCAATGCGCTTGGGGCAGGGATGGTTCTGTTCTCACTGATGGATGAATTTAACCTGAGTGGTTTCATTATCGAGTCCGCGTGGTTGACGATCTCATTCTTTGGCATTGCGAGACAATTCTTCAAAGCCGACGCCGCCTGATTGATGTCGTGGTTCTTCTCCCGAATTGATGGTGTTATTCGCCCTGCAGGCCATGTGTTCTATGGCTGGTATATCGTCAGCGCGGCTGGTGGTTTGCAGCTTCTTTCCGGGCTGTTGTGGATGCACTCCTATGGCGCCTATGTTGTCCTGCTGCAGGATGAGTTCGGTTGGAGTAAAGCGCTCGTGGCCGGTGCCTTTGCGCTGACGCGAATCGAAAGCGGGATCCTTGGGCCTCTGCAGGGTTGGCTAACCGACAAGTATGGCCCCCGGATTGTGTTGGGTGTGGGTGTTGTGATCTTCGGGATTGGATTTATGGCGTTCAGCCAGATCACGACGCTTCTCGAGTTCTACCTGACTTTCGCGCTGATTGCGGTTGGCTCCAGCCTTGGCGGGTTCGCCACGGTGATGGTGTCTATCGTGAACTGGTTCAGCCGTCATAGAGCGAAGGCAGTTGCCCTGTCTCAAATGGGTTACTCTCTTGGTGGGCTCGCAGTCCCTGTTGTTATTATTTGTCTTGAAGCATTCGGCTGGAGGACAACAGCCTTCTATTCTGGAGTCATGGTTATCGTGGTTGGGTTTCCGCTGGTCTTCCTGGTGCGCCATCGTCCGCAGGACTATGGGGAGCTGGTCGATGGTGGTAGCCAGTTAAACAGCGACGGAACGCCAATGGTGTTTACGAGTGGTCGCGATTTCACGGCCCGACAGGCGGTGCGAACTGCTTCTTTCTGGCTGATCTCTATGGGGCACGCCTGCGCGTTGTTAACTGTGTCATCGATCATGGTCCACCTGGTTTCGCACCTAAGCGAAGGTCTCGATTATTCCCTGGGGCAGGCGGGCCTTGTGGTTGCGGCGCTGACAGGCTTCCAGATGCTGGGGCAGATAGGTGGTGGTTTCATCGGGGACAGGTTTAACAAACAGTTGATCTGTGTCGTCTGCATGGTGTTCCACACCGCGGCACTGTTCCTTCTCGCAAATGCTACAGAGCTCTGGATGGTCATACTGTTCACTGCGATGCACGGACTTGCCTGGGGAATTCGGGGCCCACTGATGGTCGCGCTGCGTGCGGACTATTTTGGCCCGTCATCTTTTGGCACGATCATGGGGTTCTCTTCCCTGATCGTGATGTTGGGCATGTCTATTGGGCCGATCTATGCCGGATATATGGCGGATACTCACGGCGATTATGTGACCGGGTTTAGCGTACTGGGTATTGGCGCGCTCCTTGGGTCGCTATGTTTTGTGTTTGCCCGGGCCCCGGTTCATCCTGATGATGATAAGCTGGCCAGTGAGAAGTGACGGCTTGTGTTAGGTAATGGTGTTAACGAAATGGGACTAACCAGAAGTGGCTACCTGAAGGCGATGGGTATTGATGTCTGGACATCGCGGTCAGCTGTTGCGCCCCAGGTGGATGCTGCAGTGGAAGCTTCGATCGAGCCCGCGAACCGCCCTACGGAAGTGTTCAGGCAGGCGCCGGCTAAGAAAGTTGACACAGATACGACAGTTCAGACCGGGGATGCTGCAACCGGCAAACAAATCCCTGAATTCATGTTGGCATTGTTTCACTATGAAACGATTGGTATTTGCCTTTCGCTGCGTGCTGAAAGTGAACTTCCCAGGAGGTTTTGTGACGATGTGGCGCGCGCCATGGGTGGCAGTATCGAATCCGTGCGTTACCAGTTACTCAAATGGCCAATGCTAAGCACATCGGGGATCGACCAATCCATTAACGCGGCGAGAGAGGTCGTTACCCAAAAATTCCGGCAAATGCCTGCCAGGGTATTGGTGTTTGGGGACGACGTTGGCGAGTACTACAATCCGCTGCGCGACTTGGCGCCCCTGTCGGTGGGAGCAGTTGGTGCGCAGACATTCCTTAAGGTGCCGTCCCTGAAAGGCCTTCTTGGGTCGGGTTCAGCTAAGCGGGAACTGATGCTGGCAATGCATCGTTGGCGCAGTAGCGAGATGTCTTGATGTCCAGCGAGGTCCGGCGTATGCAGCTGACCGATCTGCCTGATGTACTTCGAAACGAGCGCCGGGGTTACACGCATCCTTGGACCGAGGGGATTTTCAGGGATTGCCTCGGCAACGGCCAGGAATGCTGGTTGTTAATGTGTAGCGACCAGAATGTCGGTCATGGCATTCTGTCGGTTGCGGCTGGAGAGTCTCACCTGCTGAATGTTTGCGTGCATCCTGATTTCCAGGGTCATGGTTTTGGGTGCATCCTGGTCGAACACTTGCTGGAGCGGGCTCGGAAGGGAGAGGCGTCGACTATATTTCTTGAGGTGAGACCTTCGAATGTGGCGGCCCGTGAGCTTTACGATAAGCTCGGCTTTAACGAGGTCGGGATCCGGGAAAACTATTACCCATCTAACGTTGGACGGGAAGACGCACTGGTTCTGTCGAAAGAGCTGTTCTGAAGCCAGCCTGTACCTGCACGGTTTGCGTCTATATAATGCCGCGGCTTTCGCAATGACTCCGATAGATTCCCATGATTGAGCAAGAGGTCGACAAACGACGTACCTTTGCGATTATCTCGCACCCGGACGCGGGTAAGACCACCATTACAGAAAAGCTTTTGCTGTTCGGAAAAGCAATTCAGCTGGCGGGTACGGTTAAGTCCAAGAAGTCTGATCGCTATGCGGCCTCTGACTGGATGGAGATGGAGAAACAGCGGGGCATTAGTGTCACCACTTCCGTCATGCAGTTCCCCTATAAGGATCGAATCGTCAATCTGCTCGACACCCCGGGGCACGAAGACTTTTCTGAAGATACTTATAGAACATTAACGGCAGTGGATTCTGTGTTAATGGTGATCGATGCAGCAAAAGGTGTCGAAGGTCGAACAGTCAAACTGATGGAGGTCTGCCGACTTCGTGACACGCCGATTCTCACCTTCGTCAACAAGCTCGATAGAGAAGTCAGAGACCCCATCGATGTGATGGATGAAGTGGAATCCGTATTAAAGATTGCATGCGCACCTATCACCTGGCCCATTGGAATGGGCAATCGTTTTAAAGGTGTGTATCACCTCTATGACGATGAAATCCATGTGTTTGAACCAGGTCAGGGTGATGTCGCTTCAGACGCGCGAATTATCAAGGATCTCGGTTCCAGGGAAGCCGCGGAGTTTCTGGGTGATGACCTTGAAGAGTTCCAAGATGAAATCGAGCTGGTGAAAGGTGCCAGCCATGAGTTTGATGAAGCTGCCTATCTTACAGGTGAGCTGACTCCGGTCTATTTTGGCACGGCGCTTAGAAACTTTGGTGTGAACCAGATGCTCGACGGGTTTGTTGACTTTGCGCCCGCGCCCCTGCCAAGAGCGACAAACTCCGAAGTCGTCGATTCCAAAAGCGATGAGTTCTCCGGATTCGTATTCAAGATTCAGGCGAACATGGATCCCAAGCACAGGGACAGAATTGCTTTTATGAGAGTCTGTTCAGGGCAATACTTTCAGGGCATGAAAATGCGTCATGTGAGGATTGGTAAGGACGTCAGGGTCAGTGATGCTGTGACATTTCTTGCCGGTGAAAGGTCTGCTGCTGATGAAGCTTTCCCAGGAGACATCATCGGCCTGCATAACCACGGGACTATCCAGATCGGTGACACGTTTACCAGTGGTAAAGATCTTAAGTTTATTGGTGTTCCGCACTTTGCGCCGGAGCTATACCGCCGCGTGCGGCTCAAGGATCCCTTGAAGAGCAAACAACTCAGGCAAGGTTTAACGCAATTGTCAGAAGAGGGTGCGACCCAGTTATTCATGCCGTTGACTAACAATGATTTGATTGTTGGTGCCGTGGGCGTTCTGCAATTTGATGTGGTGGCATTTCGATTAAGGGATGAATACAAGGTCGATTGCGGCTACGAGTCGGTTACTATTTCGACGGCAAGATGGGTGTACTGCCCGGATGAAAAAATGCTGTCTGAATTCAAACGGAAGGCGGAAGGAAACCTGGCAGTTGATGGCGGCGGGCACCTGACCTATCTCGCGCCAACCTCAGTGAATATGTCGCTCACCCAGGAGCGGTGGCCGGATATCGAGTTCCGGGCGACTCGCGAAATCGACTGAGTTATTTTGTTACGGGAAAGTGCAGTCCCGCACTACCCCGCGGCCCGCTTGACCCATAGAAAAACACAGGATGTGTTTTGCTAATAAATTAAGTCATGTCGTCGTAGGGGTTTTCGACGTTCAGGCTTATTTCTTTATTCTGGCCCGGGATGGAAATGCCGTCAGAAGAGATCGTTAATTCTTCGCCTTCAATGACACCCACGCCAAAGTTGTAGATCGTGGAATTCTTACCGGCGATCATCGATTCGTCATAGGCTTCGATTTTTTCCTTGACTGACTCATTAAGGCCGGCATGTTTGGTGAGCGCAGCCTTGCCATGTTTTTTCCGCAGCATTTCTGTGACCACATGGGGGCCAAGTACGGCAGCCGTGGCATTGTTGCCCCCAAAGCCTTTGGAATTGATAAACACCGAATCTATGTCGGTTTTGCCGACCTGGCGATGTTTAAGGAGGAAGTCAAGATGGCTCCGGTGAACGTCATCTGCAATATTTTCTGAGGTGACTATCCCTGGGATGAACCCGTCGTTCCACACACCCAGAGAAGCCATAAGCTGGTCAGCAGACGCGCAGGCAAGAGAATGACCGATATAAGATTTGATCGCTGCGACCGGCAATTTTTCGATTCCAAATGCTGCTGCTAGTTCGTTAAAAATGTGGGATTCGGTAACCCTATTCTGTGGGGTGCTGGTGCCATGGGCCTGAATAAAGGATCGATGTCGCAACGACTCTTCGCCCAGGATGGAGCGGACTACACCCATTGCTTTGCCGACCGTCATATAATTTCCAATACCAGGGCCTGGAATTGATTTTTTGAATCCGTCTGCATTGATAAAAACGTCAGCGACAGCGCCGTAGATATTAACGCCAAGTTCCAGCGCTAACGCATCATCAAACAGGACAATGAACTGGGATCCTTCAGATAGGGTAAAGCCGCAGTTTTCTGCGAAAGGACGACATGCCCGGCGATGATCGGCTTCACCTTCGCTGATGCCATCAATTTTTTTCAGTGCTTCATCTTCCGCCAGGGCGCCCATAGTCCGATAGCCTTCGATGACATCCGGGGTTAGTGGTGCTTCACTTGCGCCGACAAGAACCGCGCGGGACTTGCCCGAGCGAATGTCCTGAATCCCTTGGCGCAGGTTGTACAGGAAGGTCGCGCAGGCACCGATGTTCGCTCCGGTAGTTCCCATATTCCCAAGAATATAGGCATTAACAAAATCCGCTGTCATCTCGGCGAGACCAAGTGGCAGGTTTTTCGAGCTTACGCGCTTGCCCATCAGTCCGGCCTGTAACAGCCCGCCAGAACCATTGGTATCTAATTGCCCCATCGCGCTGCTTGCATAGACCGAGATCTGGTCAGCGGGCACTCGCCGTCTAACTTCATCCCAGTGAATACCAAGAGAGTTTAGTGCATCAGATGCGCCGAATACCGTGAGCTGCAGCCCGCGCGGATGGTTGCGTGACTGATACAATTTTTCTGGTTCGAAACCTGAAGGCAATTGTCCGGCCGCCAGTACCCGTGATGATCGAGTGTCATTGAACAGTAAATCCAGATCACCCCTGACCGAGACGATCACGCCGTCGCCGGCTTCGTCAACGATCCAATCGTCCGGGATATTGTCAGGCAGGTGGTTTCTCTTGATGGAGAAACTAATGCCTTTGTCTGATGTGCTTTTTATGGTCGCCCTCTTGTGAAGAGGGATCGAATCCGCATCAAAAAGATTGGTTTCAAGGCGCCGGACTAAGGTGTGGTCCAGCATCGCTTTTCTGGCTTCTGCCGAAGTCGAATCCGTACGATTCATGAGCGCGGCTAGTGCTGCGAAGGTTTTGTCCTGTACAGAGGAGCTCAGCTCATCAATCACCATACGCCGGTAGCCATGATGAGATGAACTTCGACCGGCGGGGTTAACGCCGCCAAAGCCAACAATTACAGGCAGGCGTGACAAGGCATAAGCTCCTAAGTACCTAATTCAATTGAATAATGAAGATTATTGTACGTGGTTGAATGGTGCTTGTCGCTACACCATCTCGATAGCAACGGCAGTCGCTTCGCCGCCACCGATGCACAAAGAAGCAATGCCTCTTTTCTTACCAAGTTTTTTCAGCGCGTACATCAACGAGACGATGATTCTGGAGCCAGTAGAGCCAACAGGATGCCCCTGTGCGCAGGCGCCGCCGTGAATGTTCACTTTTTCAGGATCCAGCCCTAGTTCGCGGGTTGCTAAAATCGTTACCATCGCGAATGCTTCATTGATCTCGAACAGGTCAACATCGTCCTTTGACCACCCGGTTTTCTCGAGCAGTTTTTCGATAGCCCCGATAGGCGCGATAGTGAATTCTGACGGATG
>Ga0302122_10000770_pt1 | contig 19808 bp, 17 predicted proteins | sample CB21_SCM_MG_FD_203115 | JGI IMG/M metagenome (GOLD analysis project Ga0302122, IMG submission 203115) | Marine microbial communities from Western Arctic Ocean, Canada - CB21_SCM | ecosystem: Environmental > Aquatic > Marine > Oceanic | place: Canada: Western Arctic Ocean | collected 2017-09-28
TCCCCGACGAGGGCCCCGAGACGCAGCGGGCCTCGAACACAAGGGGTCGCGTCACCTTTGCGCACGCCGGGCCGAACTCGCGCTCGACCCAGCTCTTCATCAACTTCGGGGACAACTCCCGTTTAGATAGGGACAACTTCCCGCCCTTCGGGGAAGTGGTGGACATGGGCGTGGTGGACCGCCTGCACGTCACGGGCGAGGGCGGGCCCAAGGGCCCGGGGCCCGCCCAGGGCAAAATCCAGCAAAAAGGTGACGCGTATCTGCGCGCGGAGTTCCCCGGGCTCTCCCGCATCGTCTCGGCTGCGCGGCGCGAGGAGGTCATGCGGCCGCATAGAGAAGGCGACCTGGACGGCGACGGCAAGCTTGACGCGAAGGACGCGGCGATCGCGGCGATGGGACTGCGCGGCGCTCCGCCCATACCCGCCGCGGCGGCCCCGCCTCCGATGCCGCCGCCCGTCATTACCGCGCGGCCCTATCCCTGGCTCGCCTTCGCCGCGGCCACGGCGTTCTTCGTCATCGCCTCGGCGCGCCGCCGACGGACAGCGCCCAAAGTAAACTGAGCCATGTACCCTGTCGGAGCCCCCGTGTAGGCGAGGCGATGGCGTGTGTCTACGTGAATAAACGGACGTTGTTAAAGCGGGAGACACGGCCTAGCCGAAGTGCGAGACGGCGTAGCGGATCTTGATGAGCTCCGCCACCTCCTTGATCTTGCGCAGGGCGTCGTCCAGGTCCTCGCGCGAGTGCCCGGCCGACACGCAGAAGCGGGCGCGACTCTTCACCAACGTCGTCGCCGGGAAGCCCACGACGACGACCGCCAGGCCGCGGTCGAAGCACTCGCGCGAGAAGGCCGCGATCTTCGTGGGGTTGTACAATAACACGGGCACGATGGGCGAGTCCCAGTCGCCATACACGTGCAGCCCGAAGCCCTGGAGCTCGGAGCGGAAGTAGTTGCTATTTGCCTTGAGCTGGTCGATCTTCTGGCGGCCCAGGTCGCCCTTGACCGTGCCGCTCACAATGTCCAGGGCCCGCAACACCTGGGCGCACATGATGGGCGACATGGCGTCGTGCGCGAGGACGCCCGGGCAGGTCCTCCTCAAGTGGTCCACCACGGCCTTGCTTGAGGCCACGTAGCCGCCCATGCCCCCGAAGGACTTCGTGAAGGTGCCCATTAATATATCGACGTCCTTCGGGTCCACGCCGCAGTGCTCGCAGCAACCTCGGCCCGACAAACCCAACGCCCCGATGCTATGGGCCTCGTCCAAGTATAAGTAGGCCTTGTACTTCTTCGTGACTCGCGCCACCTCCTTCAAGTCGCAGATCTCGCCCTCCATGGAGTAGATGCCCTCGACCATCACTAGGATTTTGCGCCAGGGCCGGCGCGTACGCGGCCGGCCGTACGCGATCGCCTCCCGGAGCACGTTCTCCAGGGCCTTGGCGTCGTTGTGCTTGAAGGACCGGATCATGGCGCCCGAGGCTCTACAGCCAGCGACGATGGAACTATGGTTCAACTCGTCGGAAACGATCAGGTCGCCGCGCCCGACGAGCGCGGGCACCGTCGTGGAATTGGTCCCATAGCCCATGTTGAAGACCACGGCGTCCTCCTTGCCCACGAACTGTGCGACCTTGGCTTCCAAGCGACGGTGTAAGGGTGTCGTGCCCACGCCGGTCCGCGTGCCGCCCGTCGACGTGGGCCAGTCTTGGGCCGCCTGCAACACGGGCTCGCCGCAGGTGTTCATCCAGTCGTCCGCGAAGCCCAGGTAATTATACGAACCGAGGTTCATGCACCTTCTTTCGACGCCCGTCCTTATCAGTTCGGACGTCTCGGGGTGCGGCGCCCGCTCCTGCACCGTGATCCAGGCCGACGGGCTCGAGCAGATGGGCCGGTTGAACACGTCGATGATCCTGTCGTACAATCTTCTAGTATAGAAATTCTCCCACGACTTGAGTAAGGGCGCCAGCTTGGCGGCCTTTTGCTGCTTGAGCGTCTCGAAGCGCGTCCGCCCCGTCAATCGCCCCCAGAAGTCGCGGAGATGCCCGACGGCGATCAACAGCGTGTAGGCGAAGTACGTCGTGAACTCCGTGAAAAACGACATCTCGACGTCCTCGGCGAGAATGATCGCGGGGCGCTCCGCGGCGCCGTTCTGGCGCGGCGTGAAGGCGAAGCTCGCGGTCCGCCTCGCCTTGGTGGGCGTCAAGGGCGCCGCGCCGTTGGCGGGAGCCATGGTTTTGGTCGCCGTGCTTGAAACCGTTATTGTTGTCTGGACCGCGCGGGGGCTGGGGCGGCGGGTTGAGCCTTCAAGAGCAGGGCTGGGGCCTTCCAAGAAAGCGATGTGGCAGCTCTGGCAGGGCTGTGCGCTGAGCTGCGCCGGACCACGTTTAGAGGCACCGTTTGAGTGCGGGTTTCGGTAAAAATGCCTAAATCGTACAAAACGGGTTTCGAACCACTTTGGCTTGCAGCCTGGGCAGCCCAAATGCAGCAATAACAGCAGCATAAATGCACGTGTCATTGATGTGAATGGTGCGCTCCAATTAGAGGCGGTTGCCGCCGCGTGTAGGTCCGTGACGACGTCTGCCAGGACCTGTTGTGAATACGAATGGTGCGCCTGCGCCGCGTGTTTGCCGTCGGCGTGGCCGCGCTCGCGCTCCTGGGGCTCAGCCACCACTTCCTGCTGCCCGGCAACACGACCGTCGCGCCGCGGCGCGCGGGCAGCCCGGGGGATCTCCCGAGGTTGACGCGCAAGCAGCGCGACGCGTTCAGCCACCACCTCCTGGTCGATGACCACTACAAACTCGTGCTTTGCGCCGTGCCCAAGGTGGGCTCGACGGAGTTTGCCCGGCTCATCCTGCGCATGGGCAATTCCACGCACTGGCGCCGCGACCCGCAGCGGTCGGGGTTGGCGCAGGCGGACCGCGACCGCCACGTCGTGAGCAAGTTGAGCCTGCAACGGGCCCAGCGCCTAATAGACGACCGGCGCTACACGTGGGCCGTCTTCTTCCGCGACCCGGCCGAGCGCCTGGTGTCGGCGTACCGCGACCGCGTCCGGCCCCGATTGAACATATCCTTCGCGGCCTTCGTATCGACCCTGAAGGCGAACCGCGGCGCGGACCCGCACTGGCGGCCGCAGCGCTACCTGTGCAACAACGATATTTTACTAAAGAGGTACGACTTCGTGGGCGACTTCGCGCGGATCCAACCGGACGCGCGGCGCCTGCTGGAAGCCCTGGGCGCCTGGGATATCGTCGGCAAAAAGGGCTGGGGCGCCCACCGGTCGCGCGAGCCCGTCTTCTCCGGGGCGGCCGCGCGCGCCAGGGCCTCGCGGGAGGCCTCCGCGCGCTACTACACGCCGGAGCTGCTCGCCCGCGTGCGAAGGGCCTACGCGACGGACTACGCCATGCTCCGGGCGATCCGCCGCGGTGAAGTTGGCGGGTAATTGTTGTGTGTTGTAGCAATAATCGAACGATAACAGAATTACTCACAACACAGTCACAGTCAGAGCCGTGCGAGCGCGGCAGCGGGCGTCTCGAGGTCGTTTGCTATGCAGTACCGGAAGAGCGCGCTGGCGGCGTCGTCCGCGGCGTCCTCGTCGTCGCGTATGGCGTCGAGGAGCGTGGCGGTCGCGAAGGCGGCGTGTCTATTCCGCGCGGCGCCGGCGAGTGCGTCTATTGCTTCGCACCGGTCGGTCGCTGTGACCCCCTCGGCGACCTCGTCAGCCAACGCGGCGACCGCGGCGTCGACGAGAGCCGGGGATGCGGCATCCGCTTCTGACGCGAGCGCTGCGACGAGGAACGGCGCCCCGGGCGCGCGGCCCAGCGCGCCGGCCGCGTCTGTGAGCGCGTCCGCGAGCCCAGTTGCTCGCGCGCACGCGACGGTGAGCGGATTTCCGACCGACTCGCGCCACGCGGCGCCAGCGTCGCCCTCGCTCCGCGACGTGGCTGCGCGCGCAACGACTCGCCCGAGGATAGCGCGCGCGTCGTCGCCGGACCCCGCGAGCGCGCAAAAGTTGACCATGGCGGCCGCGGCCGCGACGAGCGGTCGCCGATGCGTCGCGATGTCGAGCAATCGGCCAGGTTCCGCGACGGCGCAGTAGACGACGAGCAGTGCTGCTTGGCGTGCGGCCTCGTCGATCGCATCGTCGTTGAGCGTGGCGGACGCGTACCACGCGTCGCACGCGTCGAGCGCGTCGGCCGCGACGGAGGCGACGAAGACCGTCTCCTCCGTCAAACGGCCGATACTGACCGCGGCCTCCAGCAGACCGAGCGCCGCTCGCCGCCGTGCCGGCGCGGGGCCGCCCGCCGGGTCGCGCGCGAGGCGCGACACGCTCGCGAGCAGCGTCTCCGCGGGCGCAGCGCCGCGCGCCGCCTCGAGTGCGTGAATCGTGATTGATGAATCACCGGGCGCGACGGCCCACGCGGCGACGGCCTCGAGCGCAGCGCGGTAAGCGGACGTCCGCGACGCGCCCGCGGTCTCGGCGAGCCTAAGGGCCTCGCCGAGAAGGCTCACGGCCGCTAACTCGCAATTCATGCGCGCGTGGACGTACGACGCGCCGCAGGCCCCCCGAGTGATGCCCACGACGTCGAAGACGGCCGCCGACGCGCCGATGCAGAGCAGACCGCGCGACGCGTCCAGTCCCGCGTACGCGGTGGGCGCGTCAAGGCCCGCTAAATTCGCGGCCGCGGCCGCGAGGGTCTGCCGGAGGCCCGCAAACGCGTGCATCGCCGCCGGTGGCGGCGTCGCCGGCAGCAGACCGAGCGTGCCCACGACGCGCGCGCAGACGGCGCGCCGGTCCTCGGTCCCGAGCGTCGACGCCTCGGACCGCGCCTTGGCAAGGAGCGCGGCCGCGCCGAATTCAGCCCACCGCCAGAGCTGCGCCTCGGACGCGCCGCCGCCGCCCCCGAGAGCGCCCTCGATGAGCCCGACGCCCTCGACCCATGCGCCGCCGGACGCCTGCCACGCGACGAGGCTCGCGTGGGCCGCCATGCGCGCCTCCAGCGCCGTCTCCGCCGCATAGAAAGTATCTATGCAGGCGCAAATTGGGCCGAGCGCAGCCATTGTATGTGAGGTGCACTGCGTTCTCTCTACGTCGCGTCAATGGCTGGTGCTTCACGCAGTGATGCGGCCGCGCGCTGGCTGCAACGAGACCAGCGTGTGATCGCGACTTGCAGTGCTGCGACTGCGTGCAGTACCAAATCCATATACGCACGGGTTTTATCAAACGGGTTTTCTCTCGTCTCGCAGCGTGGGCTGCGTTGGAATCGTAGGTCCGCCAAAGCTGCCCTCTATCGCGTTGTATCTGTTTGCCGCGTAGTCCCTCCTGGGCGCGCGAGGAGGCCGGCGTTGCACCGACTCCAAGCATCTCAGGTTCGCCTCCCACAGGAAACGATACGAAGGGACGCCGCCATGGCCGACGACGGCGGCTACGACCTCGAGGTGGGTCTGGGCACCTTCACCAACGACCTGACCTGGCACGTCACGCTCTGCGCCCTCGGACTCCTCATTATTCTCCTGGCGAGCTACTGGTACGAGCTCGCGCAGCAGCCCGACCGCGAGGACGCCGCGACGCTGCTGAAGAAGACCCCGGCCAAGACGAATGCCGACCGCGAGGCCCTGGCGCTCGCGCTGGGCATGTTTGGCTGGTCGGCGGCGATCGTCTACGTCAACGCGTACATTTTGGATGATTTGTGCCCGCTCCCGGCCACGCTGACGGCCGTGCAGCAGTTGGCCTGTTTTGTGGTGGCCTACGGCTGCGTCCACGGGCTCCACATGACACGACCCCTCGACATGTCGTGGCGGGTTTACATGAAATGGATCATACCACTAGCAGCGACGTTCGCCATCTACCTGTGGGCCGGGAACCTCGCCTACGTGTACTTGGCGCCGGGCTACATCCAGATGCTCAAGCCGGTCGCGGGGCCCGTCATCTACGGGCTCAGCGTCGCGCACGACCCCGCGCTCCTCTCGCGGTACCGGGTGCTCAACTTCCTCATCGTCTTCGGGAGCGTGGCGCTGACGGCGTCGTCGCAGTCGGACGACGCGTCGACGAACGCCCTGCGCGGTTGTCTCTGTATTCTGGCCGCGTCGATAGCGAACGGTGTCTACGCCGTCGGGCTCCAGGTGATCCAGGCGCGGGACTTCGAGGAGGTCCGCTTCAATCCCCTGACCACCATGCTCTACGTCATGCCGTGCTCCTCAGTTTTCCTCTTCGGCATCGCGGGCCTGACGGAGTGGAGCGATTCTGCGCTCGCGGACTGCGCGGCGGCCCTGCCCTGGTGGCTCCTTGTACTCGATTGCGCGTGCTCCCTGGGCTTCAACCTCACGATGCTCCGGTTCATCGGGACACTGAGCGCCGTGAACTACGCGCTCTACGGGCTCCTGAAGGACATCGGATTGGTCTTGTTCGCCTACCTCCTCTTCGCCGAGGAAATACCGCTCTCGCGGTTCGAGGGCTGGTGCGTCACTATTGCAGGCTGCGGCGTGTGGCAGCATAGGAAGCTGCGGGAGAGGCGTAACCTACAATAGAAATGTTAGGAGGGCGAGCCCCAGCGACGGGCTCGTCAGCAAACCGGGGTTGTCGTACCAGCCCTGGGCGTAGCCCGAAATCTGCGTCGAGTAGCGGTACACCTCGCACGCGGTACTCTTGGAGCGCACGACCGTCGCGACGGAGCGCGGCTCGGGCATGCACGTCTCTTCGATGGGCGGGCACGTGATGTCCTCGCAGAGCTTTTGATATTCTAGGGAGTTGGCGCACTGGATGGCCACCTGGACGCAAAAGGGCCGGCAGGGCGGCACCAGTATGACGCCCTTGCTCGCGCAGTCGTTCTCGTACGCCTTTTCCCAGGCCTCCGAGCCCCACCACAGGCAAATGTACTCGTGTACTAATGATTGGCAGAGGTCGTTATCCCTAAACGTCTTGCCCGGCCCGAACACGTCTAGAGCCGCCGTTCTCCGGTCGATGTCATCACAACTACCTGTTACAGACTGTTCGGACGGGTAGTACTTGTCCTCGACCAGGTACCCGGCCATGCGCCAGCACGTCTGCAAATCGTTCTTGCATAATGAACAACAAATATCCGACGCTTCGCACCTGTTTTCTTCTAATCTTCTCCGTGTACTATTGCTTCTCGCAAAGCGGGGGTCGTGGGCCTTGGGGTCGAACAGGCCGTCGTCGACCCAGCCGGGCTCCCAGAAGTATTTTTGGCCGTCCGCGCGCGACCCCCAGTGGGCGCCGCCGTAGGCGCTCGGCTTATGTTTGGTCGGCACGTAGCGCTGGAGCGCCTGGTGGAAGTTTAAGCGGAGGTGGTCCAGGTAGTGCCAGCGCACCGGGGGGCGGTAGCCGGGGACGCCCTGGCCATTCCGGATGTGGAAGCGCTGGGGGGCCTCTTCCTGGGCGCGGGCGGCGACCGCGAGGAGGAGGAGCATCGTGCGTCTCTAGGGCTGCCCCGATTTTGGTTGCGTGCGCAGCGGGGATCACGGTGGCGTCTATTTAGACTCCTTGGGTGTTTCAGTGGCCGTGTGGCGTCGTGAGCTTGTGTATAACACAGCGCCAGCGGATTTTTGCTAACGTGCGGGTATTGTGAGCGCGCTGCGCGCGGGCAGCGTGTAGCGGGCAGCGTGCAAGAGCGAAGCAAGCACCCGGTCTCAATCATCACTCGGCGCTGCATCTCTTGCCGCAGAGCTGAGCAGTGGCTGCCCGGCGGCAGCGCATGGCGCTGCCCGAGCCCGAGCTCGCAGCCCAACAACCGGCTGCCGAGTTCTCGCTCTTCGTCGACGGCGGCCCGCAGACGCGGCGCGCGCGGGGCCGCCGGCGGCCGCGCGAGCGCGCCGACGACTACGCCGCCCACTTCCACCACTACCCCTGGCGCGGGGCGGGACTCACGCTCCGGCCGCGGCTGCTGCGTCGGCTCGGCGTGGAGGTGACTAGTACTCACGACGACGAGAGCGACGAGGACGCGGAGCTGGAGCTGGCCGCTGCGGGGGAGCACTGGGTCGCGGCCGTGAAGCGGACCGCATGCTGCACGGTGCTATTGGACGCGCGAGGGGCTATAATAGAAGCGCTGAAGACGGACGTCAGCGAAGCGTGTCGCCTCGTCGCGCGGCTCCGGCGCATCTGCGCGGACGCGGGCCTCAACAAACTCGCGACGGACGCGCACTGGGAGGCCGATGAACTACGGTGCTCCTTCGGGCGGTGCGGCGTCGCGCTCGCGTTCTGCGCGAAAGTCATTGCGACAGCGGGCCCGGGCTGCCGCGCCGCGCTGCACTGGGGTAATGATGCGGTCGCGACGGAGGCGCCGTCGGGCCGGCCGTTTGGTGCGGCGTTCCGCATCCTGAGCGCCCTCTTGGAGGGCGTCCACGGGGGCGACGTGCCGCGGTGTCGCGTCACGGACGCCTGCCATCAAAAGTTGGCGGAGGAGGGCCTCGACGACGCCGGGGCCTGGACACAAATAAAGGGGGGGTACCTGCGGGCGCCCTGGCCCTCCACTATTCCCCTTGCCGCGTCCGAGGTCGCACCTTTAGTTCCGGTCGACCGGACCGTTGTCGTGGCGATGCTCGCCTTCGATGCGTCGGTCTCACATCTCGCGGGCTCGTGTCGAGTGTATGTCCAGCGGCGGCGGGCGCTCGAAGTCGTGGACGCGGCATTCACGTCCGGGGGCGGGCGCCGCGCGACCGGCTCGGAGACGGTTTACGTGTTCGAGTCGTGTGCGCAAGCGCTGGGGGCGGTGCTGGCGGCGCGATCGGCGCTGGAGCGCTTCGGGCGGGACACCGCGCTCCAAGTCAAGGCCACGGGCTTTGGCATCGCGCGGGGCCCGGTCTTCGACGGCGCCGTCGTGGCCGGCGCGCCGGTCGGCGCGGCCGCGCGCCTGTGCTACGACCTGTGCGGCCGCGCGGCGCCGGGCGGCGTCCTGCTCTCGGCGCGGGCGGCGGGGGCTTTGCGCGCGGAAGGGACCGACTTGAGGCTGGTCCCCGTGTTCCTCCAGGGCGACTCCGGAACTCTGGACGAGGTCTTTAACTATGTTGTGAATTTAGAGGTCGTGGGGCTGGACCGGGACGACGGGGTCCCACGTGATGACGAAGGCGAAGACGCACGCGATGATCGCGCAGGCCTTGATCGTGTTCGAGCGCTCGAAGGTCGAGATGCGCGCCTCCACCTCCGGGCCGCCCTCGTCGATGTACGCCTGGAGCAGCGGTGATCGCCGCTGCCCGAACCCGGCCTTCATGATGTCCGCGGGCTTCTTCGGTCGCGCCTCCGCGACGCCCTTGCTCGCCGCCGCCGCGTCCAGCACGAACTTGTCCGGGTCCATCAAGTACCGCGCGTACTCCAATTCCGCGTCGGGGAGGCTCAGGCGCTTCTGCGCTGCGTACGCGGCCACGGTCTTCTCGAAGTCGGCTTTGTTGGTGAACTTCTGGAGCGCGATCATGGCCTCGGGCGAGAGGGCGACGCCGAGGCGCGTCGAGCGGTGGCGGCGGCTGGGTGCGAGGAGCGCGGCGCCCAGGCAGGGCAGGAGGAGGAGCGCGGCGCGAGCCATGGCTGCGAAGCGATGCGTTGTGACGCTGTGAATTTTTTTCTATATCGCGATTACTGCTGAATCAGATCTGGTGCGATGTACAAGCTTTGCACTCCTCAATAATTTTACAGAAGAAAACCCGTGCATAAAACCCGCATGTCGAATCGCCCGGTTCGTGGGGAAACCGTGCGTCGTGTCGTCGCCGCCGTCGTTGGATGCATTATATATACACAAATTAGATTTCTTCCCACAACTAGATAAGACGCGGTCGACCGTCACCGCGACGGCGGGCGGCAGCCGACGGCGGCGCCCGCGCCGGCGTCGCCGCCCGCGCTCGCAGCTTTCTCCGTCGCCGTCTCGGCGACGACGTCGCCCCCGTCCGACGCCTCGTCATCCGGCCTCGCCAGCGCCAGCGTCATTCCGGCCTCGTCGACGACGGCCGGGGCCGGCGCGGCGGCCTCATCCGTAGCGTCACCGCCCACGCCAGCGGTTTTCTCCTGCCAGTTCCACAGCAAGACGGAATAAATGGGCGCGTCCGGCGGCGCCAACAACCACCCCGCCTTCCACATGAATACCAGGTACACGCCGATGAAAATGGCTTCGACAAAGCCGTAATACAGCGGGACTCCCACTGCTCTCGATGCCTGGTCGCCGTCGAACATGCTTAGGGCGACCACGGTCGCGATGCCCGGGTTCTGGTAGGCGCACTCCACGGCCACCGTGGCGCGCGCCGGGCGTTCCAACTTCGCCATCGCCGCGAGTAGTGTAGAAAGGCCCAGACCGACCGCGCAGGGCAGGGCAACCGCGACATAAAAGCCCGGAAATTTGTTCCAGATCGGCTCGTCGCGCGACGACACGAGTAGAGCAACCACGATCAGCGCCACGCCACTCAATTGCCCGAGGGCGTTGAAGAAGGCCCGCGCCTTGGCGCCGCGGCTCGTCGTCCGCTCCGCGCCGTCGTCGCCGAAGGCCACGCCCGCGGCCAGGCCACTGCCGATGGCCGCGAGCACGACGCCGATGGCGAGGAAGAGCCCGCTCCACTTCAGGTGCTGGTCGGCGCGCGTGCCGTACGCCGCCGTGACCCAAATAATTAAGTTGAGGGGCAACAAGCCCAGCGACAGGATCGTGGACGCCGTGGTCATGGCCACACTTAAAGCCAAATCGGCGTTCAGGAGCGAGCACCACCAGTTACTGTAGGACCCGCCCGGCGAGCTCGTGACGACTAATAACGTGACGCCGTAGACCTCGCCCAGATCGAAGATCTTGACCACGCAGAAGCCGAGGAACGGCAGCAGCATGAACTGGCACAGTAGTCCACAAACGACGCCGCGGCCGAACCGCGCGCGCTCCTGCCACGCCTGGCGCACGTCCACGCTCGCGCTGAGGCCGAAGACCAAGAGGAAGAGGGGCACGAAGTAGGCGACCTGCTGCATGCTGCTGCAAGGCGGCGTGCGCTCGCACGTTTCGTGCAGCGCAATCAGCCGCGCCCAGCGCACTTTAGAGATTGAACTTGCTGCCCAGGTGCTAATAGGCTTCTACTATGCTGCGTGCAGTGCGGTCGTTGCTAAAGGGCTCGCTCGCACTGATTGCGAATCCACGCCGTAGAGCAGCAATGTGAACAGCGCTGCGTTGCAGCGATCTGGCTGCCTTTTGAAAGCGGTTTCACGATTTTACGCGTACCTCGAAAAACCCGTCACTGCATGGCCAGATTTCACTTTACGTACAGGTACGGGGGGGTTTGCCAATGCGGCCCTTCTCCGGCGGAGGTATGCTACTACTAAGAAAGACGCGGCCCACGCAAGCCATCGAAGCTCCATCGATGCGCCGTCAGGATACACCATCGACGCGCCACCACTTGCGTCACCTCGATACCATTAACATCCCGTCGACCAGTTTTGTTACCATGTACTTACCGAGGCTAGTCGTAGGCAAACGGCGCGGGCCGCCGCTCGGGCGGCGCTTTGCTCGGTTTTAGCGGCCCTGCCCAGGGCGCGGGCGACGCCTCGGGCGCCCGATGGAACTGGGGCTTCGTCTCCCAGGAGATGTGGCACTCGTGCTGCTTGGCCGCGTTGCGCCCACGCGCGGCGTAGCTAGTACTGTAGGCGTCGTTCCGCGCGGCCGCTTGCGCCGGCACGGTGCGCTCGTACGACTCGGGTTCAAACGGCGGCTTCTGCACGGCTGCGAAGGGGTCGGGGCAGCGCTTCTTGGGCACGTTCGGATCTAGTTTCACGATCGTGTCGGGGTAGTGCGATTGCAAATGGCAGGACCGCCGCGACGGGTAGTGAATCGCCGTGGCGTGCTGCTCCGCGGCCGCCCTGTCGAACGCGTCCGTGTGCTTGTTTACTGCTTTGGCGCGAATTCCTAAATTGGAGGTGGACAATTGCGACGTACTGACACCAAACCCGTTCGTCGTGCGCTTCGTGAGCGGCCGGGCGCAGTCGGGGTAGGCAAAGGGCGTGTCGATAAAGGGCTTGAGCAGCGTGAAGGGTTCGGTGGGCGCGGGCGGCGGCGGGCCCCGTGATCTAGGCGTGTCCCCGATGCCGTCCGTACTGCGAGTCGTGCCCCAGGGGTCCCCGGAGTGGGCCATGGCGTGGCTGCCCCGTCTGTCTGCTGCGCCTCGCGCAAGGCAGCGTTCCTGGCGTTCGTTCGACCGTTCAAGGGCTGCCCAGGGCTTCTTGCACGCTGGCGGTGTTGGACTACTGTCTTTAGCAAGCGCGGTGCAGGCGCGGCGCTAGGGTGCGGGTTCTCTAGTCGCGCCTGCAGGTGAGCTTGATGTCCAGCTTGTGCATGCGTAGAGAGGGCGTGCACGACCGCTAGTGCAGGCCCACTTCGACGCTGCGACTTCAAGGAAGTGCAGCAAAGCTTTGCTGAGCATCCAGAGCCTCTATCATCTGCGCACGCGTTTGATTGCGCGCTATCGGCACTTGTACTGTCACATATACGACCTACAGTCGGCGCTGTTCCGTAACTCTGTAGAAACAGGGAGTAGAGCAGTTAGAGCTCTGAAGTGTGCGAGATCGCGAGGGCATACGCGTCCAATTCAACGATGCACGCTATCCTACGACGCGCACCACTGATCGCACGCGCTGCCGTCGGCGTGACGCGTCGCGTCGCCGCGCCGCGCGGCCTGGCCACCTTCGACGAGAGCGGCCTCGACAAGCCGACCAAAGAGGCCGGCGAGACCTGGGTCCGGACGCCGTTCATCGGCGACGGCTACTTCCCCCACGAGATGGGCGAGCTCTTCGAGTACACCGTCAAGGTGGGCGACGTGGTCGCGGCGGACGACACCGTCGGGGTCATTGACACCGACAAGGCATCCGTGGACATCCGGACGCCGGTGGCGGGCACCGTGATGCGCCTATTGAACAAACCGGGGGACCACATGTGGGAGGTCCAGCCGATCATGACGCTGAAATCTGACGTGCCGAACTCGTCGCCGCGCGTCCGGATGAAGAAGTAGGCGTGTGCCTAAGTTGCAACATCGTCGCTAGCCGCTATCCGGGCTCTCGTTGGACGAACCACTCGCCGGGGCGCGGGGCGAGGGGTCAAGTCATAAAAACGGGTTTCTCGGCTTGCTCGATCTTTTTTGGCTGCACTCAAACTGGACGGACTAAGTAGGACATACGCACAAGCGAGCTGTGTATTTCGTCACCTCTTGCTAGCAGTACTGTGGCTATAACACGCACGATGCTCAAAGCACTTGCCTTGGTAGCAAGCGCCGCAGCGCTCGTCGCGCCGCCGACCGCCAGGCGGGCCACGCTGCTGCGGGCCACCGTGGCCGAAGCCACGGGCGGCGCGAACGCCGCATTGATCGACGACCTCGCCGCGCGGACCAAGGACGCGCGCCTGCTCGCCGAGGAGTTACTCCCCTGTGACGATGAGACCGACGTGAGGACGTGGCTCGCGCGGTTTCTCGGCGACGACGGCGACGTCGACGCGGCCGAGGCCAAAGTAAGGGAATCATTGGAGTGGCGCACGGGGAGCGGCCGCGCCATCTGCGAGGCGGCGCGCGACGCCGTCGCGGGGGCCACCGCCAACGGCGCATGGTCGAACGCGCCGGTCCAGGATAGGGCACCCCACGGCGCGAAGATCAACGCGTTCTTCGCCGGCGGCAAGGTCATGAACCTGCGGAATAAAGAGGGAGACGGCTTGATCTACGCGATCCGCGCGGGCGACATCGACGACAAGGCTTTGATGGCCTCGGTGAGCGTGGAAGAAGTGGCCGAGTTCTTTTTGTACGCGAAAGCGATCAATGAAAGAGCGTGTGCCGCCCTCTCCAAACAAACAGGCACGCTGGCGACGGTGACGACGGCCAACGACCTGGCGGGCGTGGACCTGTTCGGCGATGCGTCCTTCCGCAATGCTTTGTCCTCAGGATCCAAACAGGGTGACCTCTACTTCCCGGGCCTCAGCGGCCCGACGCTTTTGTTGAACTTGCCGCGGCTTCTGGGCGTGTTGGTCAAGCTCTTCACGCCGCTGTTTCCGCCCGCGGTGCGCGCCAAGCTGCGCTTCGAGCGCCACGACCTGGGCGCGGCCGATTCGCTGTCCGCGGCCGCCGGGCGGACGAGCCTCGTGGCGTACGTGTCGGAGCTGCTCGGCTAGGCGTGGCGCGTAAAAGGTCGTTGCATCAGACGTTGACCTTCGCCCCCAAAAAGTCGCATGGGCGTTCTACGTTTGCACAATATATACAGCTACCCCCCCCCGTCCCCCCCCGCGGCCTTTCGCGCCCGCGCCAGAAGTGCCTTCGTCTCCTCGTCCGGCTCCGGCCGCGTCGCGATCCAGTAGAGCAGCGACGCCTTCGACGCGCCGCCCTCGACGGTCTGCAGGGCCATCATCTCATCCCATGCGCGCTCCGGATCTAAAACGGCGCGCTCGCAGACGATGAGCGACGACCATGCCGCGTCCACCGCGGCGTCGTCCTGCAGGGCCGCATCGAGGAAGGCCAGGTCGTCGGCAATGAATGCTGGTGGCTCTAACAGATCCTCGGTCGCCGGCGTCATCGGCAGGATCTGGATGCCGTGCGCGTAGATAGGACTGGCGCCGAACCAGGTCTGCGAGCCGGTCGAGAGCGCGCCGAGCACGCCGACCATGCGGTTCTTGTCCGCGAAGCGCGCCGGGTAGACCTTGCCGCCCGCAGGCATGTGGTAGTAGAATTTCGCCGCGCGCACCTCCATCGCCAGGAGCGTGCGGCACCAGTCCGCCAACGCGACATCACCCAGGCTCGTCGCGAGGAGGTACGCGCCGTAATAGGCGTTGGCCGCCTCGCTCGAACTCTCTTGCGCCTTGCCCTGCCCCATGAAGAAGATGCCGCTCGCCCACGAGTGCCCAGCGTAGAAGTCTTCATGCCGCGCTTTCGGGAAGGCCTCCGGACCCACGTCGACGGCGTCGAGCGACCGCGGCGCAGCGGGGCCCGGCGACGCGATGTCGTAGAGCAGCGCGAAGAGCGCCCGCCGGTGCGTCCCCGCGAACTCCGCGTCGTTCTTGACCGCGACCGCCGCGGCGTGGAGTAGGTAGCCATAGTGGAAGTGATGATCGTTGTAGTAGCCTGCGTGACGGAACTATAAAAAAGCGTGGGTCGACGGCGTCGATTCCACGCTGACTGCACCGTTTCCGAAGTCGGCATCATGATCGTACAACCCCTTTTTCGTGCAGAGGCCACCGTACGTCGCGTCATAAATCAAGGGGTCCCCGTTCGTGCCCTCGAGCCACAACTCGAGAATGCTACGCATCTGGGCGAGCGCGCTCTGGAAGCTCACGTCGTCGCCGACCTCCTGCGCCACCATGGCCAGCCCCGCCAGCCGCGCGGCCGCCTTGCCGTTCCAGTAGGCGTTGCCGAACCTGTGTGGATATCAACCAGCGAGTCAGGGTACCGCGTCGATGGCGTGGGGCGCCTGAATTTGATTTCCGCACAGTTCCGAACCAGTTGTCGAAGGCGATCGCGGCCGCGTCCTCATCACTCTCGCCCGCCGGCCGCATGACGTCAGATTTAACCTGGGCCTTTACGGCGTCGATTTTCTTCTGATCGGTCATGTACCGCGGCGCCGCGAAGCCGATCTTCGTGAGCGGCTCGGCGACGCGCCACGCGCTGCCTAAGATTGCTCTGCACATCCCCTTGAGCCCGCCACGGTACGCCAAGAGCTCCTCCGGCAGGAAACTCATCGTGTCGTCGGCCACGAGCGCGGCGACGTGGTGGGGGAGCGCAAGCATCAAGAGCGCCGGCTCGATGTCGTCGCGCTCAACGGACGAGCGCATGTAGGAGACCTGCCAATCGAACGCCACGATCCCAACGTCCGGGTCTTTGGCCCGGTCCACTGTCACGCGGACCTCGCCGGCCGTCGCGTAGGCCTCGGCATGCGCGTCGAGCATGCGCGCGTCCCGGGTGCGCTGTTTTTTAGTGGCGGACGGCACGACGGCGATGCGGACGACGCCCGAGAAGGGTTGCGCCGTTGCCGCGCCGCCCGTCGAGTCCCACTTCAGCGTGACGGCCGACGAGAAGTAGATGCGCCACTGTTGGCCGTTCGACAGCTGCGCCGAAAAGACCGAATCGCGCTGCTCGGCCAGCGACCCGGCGCAGCACGGGTGGTCGACGCCGGTCGGCTGGGGGCAGCAGTCCCCGTGAAGGCTCGCGAGGGTGCAGCCCGGATACGCTTTGCACTCCCGCGGCGCCGCGCCGTCCGCGGCCGGGACGGCGGCGATGTCGAAAAATAAAGCGGCGGACTTGAACGTCGGGACCGCGTTATTCACGCGGAACGTCACGTAGGGGCTGCCCCGCGCGAAGAGCGCGTCGAGGGCCGCCCCGTCCTTGGTCTCGAGCCGCATCGTCATCGTCAAGTCGTCCCAGGCCTCCACGTACCGCCTCGCGACGCCGCCCGCCAGGCTGACGCTGAGGTCGTCGCCCGCCGCGAGCGTGATCGAGTCGTTGAACGGGCCGACCAGCACCTCGCCGTAGCTCAGCGCGACGCCCTTGTCCGGCAGGACCGACACGGCGTAGGGCGTGGCGAAGGCCGGGCCCAGGCCGTCACCCGCGCTCGACGGCCCGCACACGACCAAGTTCGTCCACCAGGCGCCCGTCGGGTAGGGCTTCTTGACGTTGCCCCAGAGCGCCGTGGGCGGCGTCGGGTGCGTCCGGGCCTCGAACGGCACCCACGCCGCGTGCGCGCCCTTTGAGCCGCGCGCTCACGGCCTCGGCTCGCTTCCTGAAGACGTCGCCGTAGCCCACGGCCGGCGCGCGGCCCTCCCAGCGGTTCCTCGCGAGCACCTTGGCGTAGACGCCGGCCGCTAATAGGAGCAGCGGCGCGACGACCAAGACACCCTTCCGCAGCAGGCGTTTCGCTCTCGGTGGCGGGTCGTCCTGCTCTCCGCGCCACCAATCGGACATGCTTGCTTCTTCTCTTTACTGGCTGGCAGCCAAGCAAGTTAGATGGTTCCGCTGCTGCTGCAATCCGCTGCGCGTTGCAATGGATGACCGGATGTGAACGGATGCTTAGAGTAGTTGTTAGCAGTTGTAGTAGTTGCCTAGCAAAACTTAGCAGTTGACGAATTCGTCTGACGTTTTGATCACAAACTAAAATTTTATAATTCGTGCGGGTATTGACGCGCGGGTTTTAACTTGAAAGGCAGCTCATTAGCTGCAAACTAACCTGTGCACACTGCACGCGGCGAAATGCTGCGATGAAATAGTGGAAGCTACGCATTGCTGCTGCGCTTGACACAGTTAGAGAGCCGTGTGGCGGCCGTCTGTGGTCGCCATACAGAGATCCTCTCTAGTGAAACAATACGCGAAGCGTGAGCGTGCGCGCGGTTGATCCTCTCTGACGGAGCCACGATGCGCGTCCTCAACGCGCTATGCGTCGCGGCGTGCGCAAACGCCGGCTGGATCGACACCGACACGCCAAACGACGCACGAACCATCACGGGCTACGGCGACGGCGCCGCGCACGCGCTCGTCATGAGCGACGAGTTCGACGTGCCGGGCCGGTCCTTCCGGGACGGCCAGGACCCGCGCTGGACGGCCGTGCACAAGAACGACTACACGAACAAGGCCTTGCAGTTCTACCACGAGGCGCACGCCACGACGTCTAACGGCAGCCTCAAACTGACGACGACCCACGAAGACACGGAGTTCCTGAGCCACCAGGTCAAGAACAAGAAAAGGGTCACGGTCAAAGTCCGGAAGCACTACCGCTCGGCCATGCTCCAGGGCTGGAACAAGTTCTGCTTCCGGGGCGGGGTCCTGGAAATCAGGGCCAAGCTGCCCGGGCGCTACAACGTCGGCGGCCTGTGGCCGGGCCTGTGGATGATGGGCAACTTGGCCCGGGCGACCTACGTCGCCTCCTCCCAGAACATGTGGCCCTTCTCCTACGAACCGTGCGCGCGGAGCACTCAGCGGCAGCAGGAGGTGAGCGGCTGCGCCATACGCCCGCACTTCGGGCTGAATGCGAAGCAGGGCCGGGGCGCCCCGGAGATCGATCTCCTGGAGGTCATGCCCGGCGACGGCGTCATGGGCATGCCCATTCCGCCCTACATTATGAAGAAGCCGTTTTATTCCACTTCACTACAACTGGCGCCGGCGGCGAAGGTGCGGCCGTTTAATGGCGGACCCACAGCACCGGGCGCGTGGTACGAGGGCATGACCTACGGGCCCAACACGTCGCAGAACGTCTTCTTCTACGGCATGGAGCTGGAGTCCGCCGTGGATCCCGAAGCTACCTACTGGGCCGACGCCGTGAGCGCGAACACGCCCATCGGGGCCTCGGAGTTCGAGGACTTCCACACGTATAGACTGGAGTGGACCCCGAAAAAAAGGTTGGCGTGGTACAAGGACGGGGAGTTTCTGTACGAGATCCACCAGGACTCCCTTACAAACCTAACGACGAGTCTGCAAATCCCGGACGAGCCGACCTACTTGCTCCTGAACACGGCCATGTCCAGTACGTGGGGCTTCCCGGCGCCCTGCCCCAAGGGCTGCGCCTGCGAGTGCTTCGACTGCAAGCGGCCGCGGTGCGCCTGCGCCATAAACAAGGGCTTCTGCGATTCGTTACCCGCGTCGTTCCTGATCGATCATGTCCGGCTCTACCAGCATAGCGAGCACAGCGTGGGCTGCGACCCTCAAAGTCACCCGACATCAAAATTCATCGACGCGCACCTGGAGCGGTACCTGGACCCCGACGCGCCGTCTAAACGGAGAGCGCTGGACCCGGTGCCCCGCGGCGGCGGAAAATGCGCGTCGGCGAAGGAGTGCGGCCTGGATGGTGAGTGTCTACGGAAAAAGTGCAGGTGCGGTGCTTCCCGAACGGGCCCGCGGTGCCAGGCGCCGCGGGGCTTCGACGACCACGCGGGCGAGAGCGGATCGCCGCGGCTCGAGCCGGCGGGGTTCATGATGCCGCCGCAGCTCGCCGTCGCGCTGGCGTGCGTGGTCCTCGCCCATATTGTCTTCTGCCGGCGGTCGCTCGCGGCCATCCGGCGCGAGCGGCGCCTCGTGCGCGAGCGCGCGAGTTAATTAACCTCCTATTCTTAGTCAGGGCGGTCTCAGGGTTCCGCGGCCGCACAGGGGTTGATCTCCTCGAGCGCGTGGCTCACTACTAGATGGGGGTTCGGCAGCCGGATCGGGAAGCCGGGACTCGCCGCGATGTCGCAGTAGATGTGGTCGTACAGCATCGCCCGGACGCTTTAGAACTTGAACTTGAATCGAGCGCTCACGAACTCGTCGGAAAAAAAGGCGTGGCTTATCGCGCAGGACGGCGCGACCCAGTCGTTGACGTCGTGCATTAGAGTGCTGTCGTCCGCGTTGGCGGCGAGCGTCTGGAGGAGCATAGAGTCAGCCATGGCAAAAGCCTGCTGGATGCGCAGCGGCACCGCGCTCTTGCACGAGCTTTGGATCTGCACATAAATCTCATTATACGTGTTCACGGTCTTGCCACTAAGCGCACCCTTCTCTAGTTCGTCCGTGATGTTCGACGTCGAAGCACCAGTCGCAGGCTTTGGAGCACCAGTCGCGAGCATCGGGTCGGCCCCGGAGTGGCGCAAAACCTACTAGGGTCTGTGTGCCCCGTACCGTTAACGATAAGGGGCACTTGTCGTTGGCGGCCTCTGACCCGGGCGCGAAGACGAAGCTGTAGGCGGCGGCCAACGCTACCGCCGCGACGGCAAGCTTCAAGCGCGTATCCGGTAGATGTGTAGCCACGACCCGCGCGGGAGATTATTTCGGCTGCCCGACGCCCTCGACGTGCAGACACCGCAAGCCGCGGCCCTGGGTCAGAGCCCAGTGGTTACCACGCAGCGCAGACACGGCATGGCCGAGCAGGAGC
>Ga0302122_10000772_pt1 | contig 19799 bp, 14 predicted proteins | sample CB21_SCM_MG_FD_203115 | JGI IMG/M metagenome (GOLD analysis project Ga0302122, IMG submission 203115) | Marine microbial communities from Western Arctic Ocean, Canada - CB21_SCM | ecosystem: Environmental > Aquatic > Marine > Oceanic | place: Canada: Western Arctic Ocean | collected 2017-09-28
CGTCGCTCGACGAGGCGGTCGCGGCGGCGCTCGGCACCGCGGACGGCGCCGCGGCCGACGCCGGCGCGACCGGCGACGCCGGCGCGGCGGGCGACGCGCGGGGGGGGGGCGAGGCGAGTTCGGGCCTCCAGTACTCCATGCTGCGGACGCCGGCGGCGGCCTACTTCCCCGAGGCCCTCTTCGAAGAATTTTGCAGCGACCTCTCGGCCTTCGGCCAGCGCCACCTCGCCTGCGACGCGTTCACGCCGCCCTGGCTCGCGCTCTACACGGACGGCCACGAGATGGACTGGCACACGGACGCGCCGCACGGGCCCTTTGCGTTCGTCGTGAACCTGACGCCCGACGGCTGCCACGCGCGGGCGGAGGCGGACACGCCGGGGTTCTTTGAGGGCGGCGAGACGGTGTTGTTGAGGCCCGAGGTCCTGGACTACTGGCGCGGGTTTGATGGGTCGCGCGGCCTCGAGGGCGGGTCCGTCGTGGAAAAAGTGGACCCGGTGCCCTTCGGGCGCGTTATTTGTTTTGACGGGCGCGTGCCCCACGCCGTAAGCGCCGTGAAGGGCACGCGGGACCCGCGCCGCGGGCGCCTCGTGCTGACAGGCTGGTTCTCGGCGCCCCGCCCGGGCGCCGCGGGGGGGCTTGCCCTCGACGGCGCGCCGTCGGAGGCGGCGGCGGCGGTTCTCGATAAGGCGCTCGCCGTGGCCTACGACGCCATGGACGAGCTCGAGCTCGCGCGCGTCACAGGTTTCCTCGGGGTGCGCATATCCGTGACCGCGGCCGGGGCCGTGGCGGGCGTCGACGCGCTCTGCGACACGCTGCGGGTGGACACCGCGGAGCAGCGGCCGCTCGACGCGGGGGAGGTCCCCGACGACGTCTCGGCGCGGGAACTGCTCGCCGCGGCGCTCGGCGAGGCGCGGTTTCCCCCCGCGGCCGAGGCGACCACGTTCACGCTCCCGCTCGCGTTCGACTAAATTTATATGTGCGAATACGGGGCTGCTGCGTTCTCTCCTCACGCGTGCAGCGCTGTGCGGTGCTGTGGTACCCGCACGGTCTTGGTTTTGCTAGTTTTGACTCGAGCCTCGACGGCGTCGACGCTGCCCCGACCAATGGACGAGTACGCCAGCGACGAGCAGCCGTCGACGCCGCGGCCGGCGTGCGAGCTGGCGCGCGAGGACGAACCATCGATCGAGGAGGCGCTCTGGCGCATCTTCACGCGGTACGCGGACCCGCGGCGCCCGGACCGCCTGCCGTCCCAGCAGTTCCAGGCCCTCGCGCGCGACTGCCAGCTGTTCGGATCGAAGGCGGACCGCGCGGCCGCCGAGGTCTTAGTAAGAAGACGCCTGCAGGGACGCCACCTGCACCTGCAGAGCCAGAACCACCTGCGCTTTGTGGACTTCGTGGAGATCCTCGCGGCGCTTTCGCAAATGCTCCGACCGCAGTCGAGCGACGCCTTCCGGGACGTGCTGCTCGAAAATGTATTGCCACTGGCCAAGCGGCGGACCGTTACACATGTGGACATGGCCGGCGCCGTCGCGGCGCTCCTCGTGAACATGCGGCGGCCGCTGGATGGCGCGTTCGCGAAGCTGGATGGGAGCCTCGAAGGCTTCCTCGGCTTCTGCCGCGCGAAGCGCCTCCACGAGGCGACGGGCCCCGGCGCCGCCTCGCCGTTATCGGTCCGCGCCGCCGGCGAGTGCTACCTGGACGCGACGCGGCCCGGGTCCCGGAACCTGACGCGGCCGATGTTCGACGAGGCCCTGGTCCGGCTCGCGCGGGCGGCGTATCCGTCACACATAGCGCCGGCCGACAGGGTCCGCGCGCTGCTCGTGCAGCTCTGGCGCGCGGACGGCGCGCCCCAGCCGGGCTCGCCGCGGAAACGCGACGACCTCGCGCGCGCCGTCGTGGACATGTGGCGCGCCGACGGGTACCGGGACTACCTCGCCGTGGCCGTGGCACCGGTCGTCCATGATGTCCCGGCGTTGGAGCGCCTGTCGCCGGCACGAAGGAGTCCGGGTGTAAGGTGAATCTCTACAGGCACGGTAAGCGCCCACAAAGACCCCGTATGCGTTGGAACGGATCCGTGGACGGGTTTTCCAATCCGGCGGGTTTTCTTGGCGTATAAGCCTAAGAAAGCGGGCTCGCATAGCGCGGTGACGTCGCTAAGACCAAGCACAGTTCTTCAGGCAGTCCACTAGACCCAACGCTTCAAGCGCAGCAGAAGACACAGCACAACAAGCTGTACCGGGGGCGTCAAACGGAGGCAGGTGCTCTTTGCTGCAACCAGCCCTCGCGCCGCGCATCGACGCCGTGCGCGGCAGGATGATGCGTCTCGCAGCTTTCCTGCTCCTGCTGCATCACGCGCTGAGCCTGTGGCCGGCGCCGAGCCCCCAGCGCCGCGTGACGCGGCGCCGCTCGACCGTCGAGGACGAGCAAGCCACTCGCAGCGGCTTCGCGGGCGCGCACGGCCCCGCCGACAGCGAGGCGTGGCTCGCGCAGCAGGGCCTGGTGCAGCCCGGCGCGTCGCCCGAGATCCACGCGATCGCGCGCGCGGCGCGGCGCAAGAAGCAAAAGGGCACGCATGACGGCGAGGCGCGCAACAAGCAATTGGCGCTGCGGCCGAAGAAGGCGCGCTGGGGCGACGCCAACAAGATCCGGGACCTCCCCGTGGAGGGCGGCTGGTCCCAGAACATCGCAAGGGGGGCGTCCACGCGGGCCACGGACGCCGTCGCCGGCGAGAAGGCGCGGCGGTGCTCGCAGATTTTGGTGGCGACGCAGGGCGTCGCGGTTGAATTAAGGGACGCCCTGGCGCTGGCCAAGGCCGACTTCGGCCACATGGCCGAGGCCATGTCTCTTTGTACCGTCACGAAAGCCAAACGAGGCGACGTGGGCTGGCTCGACGCTAGCGATGGGATGGACGACGCGACGGAGGCCCTCATCCCGTTAGCGGCCCGGTTGGAGCTGATGGCCAAACCCCTGAAGCCGGGCGACGTTGCCGTCGTCCAGTCGCACTTGGGCTACCACGTGATCAAAATCGACGACGTGATGCGGGACTTGTCCTTAAAAACGACACGCTACGCGTCGGCGAACTATTCTCCCGTGACACGTAGTCAAGGAGGGACTTTGGAAGAAGCGTGTGCAGGGAAGACCTACGCCATGGTGACCATGGGCTGCCAGATGAACGCCGCGGACTCTGAGAGATTAGAAGGCGGGCTCATTGACTTAGGATTGACCGAAGCATCGAGTGAGAAGGACGCGGACTTGATCGTACTGAACACGTGCTCCATCCGAGAGCACGCCGAGGCCAAGGTCTACTCCTTCGTGGGGCCGCAGGCCAAAAGAAAGAGGAACGGGGAGGACGTGACGATCATCGTGGCCGGGTGCGTCGCGCAGCAGGAAGGCGCTCGTCTCCTAAGACGAGCGCCGGAGGTGGACGTCGTCATGGGGCCCCAGTACGCGAACCGGCTCGCGGACGTCTTGGAGGGCGTGATGTTACGCGGCGAGCAGGTCGAGGCGACGTCGGCCTCGTACGGCGCGCTGGACCACGGCGGCTCCACGACCAGTCGGCGGTCCTCCGACGTGGTGGCATGGGTGAACGTGGCCCACGGGTGTAATGAAAGGTGCACGTACTGCGTCGTGCCCAACACGCGCGGCGTGGAACAATCTAGAACACCTGAAGACATCCTCGCGGAGATCGACGATCTCGGGGCGAGGAGCTACCGGGAAGTGACGCTGTTGGGCCAGAACGTCGACGCGTACGGGCGGGACATGAGACCAAGACGGACGTTCGCCGACTTACTAAGTGCAGTAGCGGATATGGCACGAAAACATAATAATATGCGCGTCCGCTTCGTGACGTCGCACCCGCGCTACATTACAGAATCAGTGATCGACACCGTCGCTCATAACAGCGACGTCCTGATGCCCGTCTTCCACATGCCGGCCCAGTCCGGGGACGACGAGGTGCTACGGCTCATGGGCCGGGGCTATGATGCGCGACGCTACCTGCGGGTCGTGCGCATGATCCGCGACGCGATGCCGGACGCGACCGTTTCGGGCGACTTTATTGTGGGGTGCCCCGGCGAGTCCGACGAGGCCTTCGAGCGGACGCTGGACCTGATGGACGCCGTTGTGTTCGACGCGTGCATGACGGCGGCCTTTTCCCCGCGGCCCGGCACGCCCATGGCCCACTGGGACGGGGCCTCCGAGGCCTTCGGGGTCCTCGGCGTGGACCTGTGGCGGCTGAAGAGCGTGGATGAGGCGCGGACCGCGGTGCATGCGCAGTTCAAGGCGCTCGCCAAGTCCCAACTCACCGTAATGCATAACGGGGTGCACGACGAGACGTGGGACGACGTCGTCGTCGCGAAGCGCGCCGCGCTAGATGCGTTGGACCGGGCCGACGCGGCGCCGCCCTCCGCCTTCCACCCGCTGTCCGGCGTCGGGCCGGCCCAGGTCCCCGACGACGTCAAGGAGAAGCGCTTATATCGCATGAAGGACCGGGCCGACGCGCACGCGTTAGCACGGTCGCAGCGCTACGCGGGCCGGACGGAGGCCGTCTTGGTCGAGTCGCGGAACACGCGGGTGCCGACGCAAGTCGTCGGCCGCACGCGCGGCAACAAGCTCGTCTTCTTCGAGGGCGCCGCGGAGGAATTGGTCGGGCGGACGGTGGACGTGCGCATTCTCAACGCGAGCACCTTCTCGTTGATCGGGGAGCGAGTAAGCTAGGTCTTGTGTTATTTTGTGGTGGGCACAAAACCCGAATTAAGTTTACCGGCGCGGTAGGAGTAGCACGTGCCACGACCGCTGAGGACCGAGGCGAGGCGGTGTTGGGCCTAGAAGTACCAGGGGAACCAAGTTCAACCAACCCATAGACACAGAGAGCCCTCCTGTTTGCCCAGGTGTACTAACCCTTATAATTTCCAAAAAATGGTTTTGCCCGCGGCCAAGCGTCTGGCGTGTCTCGCCGCGCTCGCCGCGGCGCGCCCGCGGGTCCGCGTCCGCGCTTGCGGCGACTGGCGCGCGTCGCAGAACCGGACCGGCGTGCCGCGCGAGTGGACCGAGCTCATGATCTTGGGCGGCGAGCTCGGACCTACCGGCAAGACCGTCGACGATTATCTAACCCAGACCTATGGCAAGGCCTACGCTCCGGCGGATTCGAACGCCGCGGACCTTGATTATATTCCGTGGCGCTGCGTCGGCGAAGTAGCGTACGCGCTGTGTCCCAGCCGTCGCCCCGGGACTCGCCCCGCCGGCGCGGCCTCTAAGCTCGGGTCTTTCACGTTTGTCCCACACGTCTTCTCTGTGCCCCACGTCGGCACGTGGTGGCTCGCTGTCGCGAGGGCACGCCGGCGGCTCTGTCCGCGGGCGGGGCTGGCGCAGTTTTTCCTGAAGGAAACCGACCGCCGCTCGCGGTCCTCGGGATCGAATATTCCCGGGTCCAGAGCGTCTGGTGGGACCCCGTCCGGGACAAACAACTCCCGCGCCGCGCCGCCTTGGACCCCGTCCGTTACAAGCGCGCCGTGGACCTCCGGCTCGAGGCATGGCATAAAGCCAGCCATTGGTGAGCTACCAGACGCGAGGAGCAACGGCACCAAGACCGAAGGGCTACTCTCCGGGTTGCATAGGCACATGTGCGGCAAGAATAGCACACCCTACAACCATGTGTCCTCCATAATGTTATGGCGTACGAAAATGGAATTCGCAATCGCCGGCGCATCTCTCGTGATATTGCTCGCCGCGGGCCACTTTGTTCTCGAGCATTGCATGCGTCGAAACCGCCGCGTCCGCACCGTCGAGCTCCCATCTCGCTAGGATGCTCCGCACGCTGGTCGCATTCATCGCGGCGACGTGCGCTAGCGTTTCACGCAGAGGGGGACCAGTGTCGCATCTGCAACGTCCTCCTCTGGACGCTGCACATCTTTCACCGTCGTTGATTTATTAATCTCCCCCTCGTTATTATAGAGTATGGGGTTCTGTCGTGTTTGCGGCGATGGTGTGGTGCACGACGCAACTAACACATAATACTTACCAGCCGGCGGGGGTTTTCCGAAATGATTAGTTTCAAGTTAGTTTAGTTAAGCGTGCGGCTACACCGGCGGCCGCATGCCCCCGGGCGCGTGGCGCAGGTCGCCGTCGGGCTCCACGTATAAGGGACAGAGGTACATCTTGATCGACGCTAGCACGCGTTTCAGCGTCCGCACGCACGGGTTCTTGTGCGGCAGCATCATGCCGATGGTCGGGGCCAGGTTGTGCTCCACGGCGTAGCCCAGACATCCCAGCGCGGTGATCGGCGGCGTTAGGGCACCGGTATAGCACACCAAGAACCAGATCAGCGTCCGCGTGGATAGAGTAGGCCCCATGACGAACTTCGCGATCACTAACAAGGCCGGGAAGTAGACGAGGCCCACGATGGCACCGAGGCACAGGTGGCGCAGGGGCGCCCAGCGCCAGCATCGACCTGTCCCGAGGTACGGCAATATCAGGCGCCACCTTCCGCACGTTTCTAATTTAATAGGTTTGAACCAGCCCATCTCCACGGCCTCGGGCATGGCCACGGGCATCAACGCGAAGATTAGTAAAGGTGATAAGATCAGCGACCCCCACCCGACGCCCACGAGTTCCGGACCCAACGCCTGGTACGGGCCCTGGTCTAAGACCGCGAACATCAAGGCGAACATGATAATAGGGCCGACCACGGAGGCCACGACGTTGAACAGGACTTGGATGAGCACAAACTTCGAGGACAGCACCTCCCACACACTCGGGGCGTACTGGTCTTCATCAAACAGGTTCGTCGTCGACACGGTCCGCACACGTTGGGGCGGCCGTAACGGCGACAGCTCCAGGTGGACCTGACGAGGCGAGAGCGCGCCCTGCGGCAGATCGGAGCGCGACTGCCGTTTTGGAGCGGGCCGCCGCGGCGTCTCTAACTCCTTCGCCTCCGGCGCGCCCAGGTTCGCCTCTTCCAACGTCGCGAGCTCGTCGAGCGCCTCGTGGGATTCCTGGGCGCCCATTTTCAGCCTGCAGCAGAGAAGAGAACCAGCGCTAGACGCTGCCCTTGCGGCTCGTAGCGCTGCCCCGACGGCACATGTCCAACACTGCGGCGGTGGTCGACGGCTGCACAGCTGCTGGTTGCTTTGCAAGTGTGGTAAATGGCGGCGGCGCCGGCAGCCAAATTCGAGTTGTTTTTTGTAGCGCCGTTCTCAAACAATGTCTCGCTTCGCGCGCACGACACGTGTTTCGCGACCCGCGAGAGGTTCGTGCGCTACTTGTCGTTTCGTCGTGATTTGTGTGCGGGTTTTGTGAATATTTTTCAGGTAGGTCGGCAATCCCACGTCACAGACGGCCTCACGTGTGAGTGTATGCCAGGCAGCATCAATCAATGACGGCACTGATGCATAAATGCGGCTGCCAGTTGCCGAGGCAGCAGTAAGCAGTAAGCAGCACCACTTATCTGGGATCAGCGCTGGCGCTGCGGTCGAAGCAAGCCTCAGCGAGCTGCGCACACAAGGGACATCCCCACGCCAACACAGCGCTAAACGGGCAGGATGCAGGGCGACGACGCGCACAGCGACACAGCGATCTTTGCGCGCCGCCACGTCCACGGCCCGCGCGAGGCGCACGCCGACCCGCAATTCGCGCGGGAAGTGTCGAGCGACGCGAGCGACGCGGGCAGCCCGTCCGCGCTGCTGGTCGGCGGCGCGTACAACGAACCCCCCGCGGACGACGACCGCTGCTGCTGCCGCCGTCGAGCACGCTGCACGAACCACGCCAAGGTACTCGTCGTAGCGCTGGTCCTCTTCCTGTCCATCAGCTGCGCGCAGTTCGGCCTGGCGTTGCTCGCGCGGAGCGACACCTTACTGGTGGACTGCGCGTCCATGTTCGTCGACAGCGCGACGTACGCCGGGAATTTGTGGGCCGTGTGCCGCGATGCAGATGACCCCGCGGACGCCGCGAAGGGGGCGCTCATCACATCGGGCGTGTCCATAATAGTGCTCGCCGCGATCACGACCTGGGGCATGGCGGGCGCGGTCCGGCGGATACGGCAGAAACACCCGCCCGACCGCGTGAACGCGGAGATCGTGCTCGTCATGGGCGTGTTCGGCCTCGTCTTCGACGCGGCGACATTGCTCGCGTTTCGAGCGTGGGGCGGTAGTGAAGAGGACGACGATGAAACGGGTATTGAGCTCGTGGGCACGGGCGAGGAAGAGGACTTCGACGACGTTGAGAAGACCGCAGACGCGATGAACATGTGCTCCGCCCTGAGCCACGTCGGGGCGGACACGGTTCGAAGCGTGACGTCCGTGGGTCTGGGGTTCTTGATCCTGCTGCGGCCGGATTTGAACGGGGCGCGGTGGGACGCGTACGCCACGCTTATTGTGACGGCGACGGTGCTCCTGGGCTCGGTGCACCTCGCCGTGGAGTGGTGCCACGTCGCGCGGGGGCTGGCGCGCTCGCGGCGGCGGGCGGAGCTCTTGAAGAAGATGACGCCCCGGGCCGCCTTCGAGGACTCGAAGGAGGGCGACGAATGTGGTCTTGTGTAATTGTGATTTGTATTTTATACACATACTCTGCTAATTAGACAGTACACTACTCTTCGACGTACAGCTTCATGCCCGATGCGTTCAGCCGATCCACCAGCGCGCGGCCCATCGCCGCCGCCGGCGTGGAGACGCCGCCGGAAGCACACTTCCCGCGGTCGAGGGCCAGCGTCAGCGCGGCTTCCGTAGACATGCGTGCCGTGGCCTTGTACCCACCGTCGCCGGCGTCTCCACTCTCGACGCGGGCCACGGCGATGCCGGCCGGCCCCACCGCGTAGACCTCGCTCGCGAAGCTGCCGCCGTCCCGAGCCTCCCGCGCGGGCCCCTGGCCGGGCGTCGGTAGCACATACTGCTTCAACAACCAACGCGTCGGCGGGAACAAGACAAGACCGCCAAACGCGCCGAGAAGCACGTACTCGCCGAGCGCCGCCATGGCGCGCGAGTGGCCCGCGTTCTCCTCGTACGGAAGTACGTCCCTGCCTAATAACTCCATGGACCGCCGCACGACGGGCGCGTTCGCAGCAGCCATGATGAACGGCGAGGTCCAGACCTTTCGGTTGTCGTCGTAGGCCGGGTATGCCGTCGTGTCCCGCGTCTCCGGGCCACACACATCGTTTAAGGGGTACGAGCCCTTGTTCATCGTCGCCGCCACGAGGTCTTTCGCTTCCTGGGTCATGAGTTCGTCGGCGTAGCCCAATAAGGCCAGCCCCGTGTATATAGTTCCACCGCTTATACCGCCCTTTTCGAAGCCGCGCGTCAATAAACGCACGCGCTCGGGCTGCACCCGGAAGCGCTCCTGGTACGCGTCCGTCGCCATTAGGTAGCCCAGGTCCGACGGGATGCTGTCGTAGCCGCACGAGTGCACGATCAACGCGCCGGTCTCCTTCGCCTTGGCGTCGTGGCGGTCCAGGCTCGCGCGGTTCAGAGCCACTTCGCCCGTCACGTCGACGTAATGTACGCCGTGCCGCGCGCAGGCCTCGACGACCGGGAGCGCCTTGGTGATGTAAGGACTTCCGGCATAATTGAGCAGCACCTTCGTTTGCGACACCATCGCGTCGACGGATGCCGCGTCGGTGGCGTCCGCTATGATGATCGGCACCGATGCCTTTGTCTCCTGCACGACGGCGTCGAGGCGTGCTTGGGTACGGCCGGCGATCGCCCAGCGGAGGCCGCTGCTCGCGTAGCGGTCCACGAGGTACTCGACTGCGAGGCGGCCGGTAAACCCTGACGCACCGTAGACCACGACGTCGTACTGCGGCGTCGCCGCTTGCGCGGTGGTGGCCATGAGCAGCGTCGTGGCGGTGCGCCGCAGGAGGCGCATTTCCGAGACGCGTGAGCTGAATGTCGCCGAATGCAGCGCTCTCGTTCAGGGCAAGCGCTGTGTTGGTGGCTTGTCCACAGAGCTGTGAGATAGATGTGAGATCTAGGGTGTCGTCTAAATACCCGTGCAGAAAACCCGTCCGTTGAGCGAGTTTTATAGTGCAGTCGCAAGCGCAGCGCAGCGGTAGACGCAAGGACCGTCTCGGTCCGGCGGTGCTGCCACAGCGCCGCCTCGGCGGCCGGTGAAAAAATTCGCAGCGCCGGCACGCGCCGTCGCGGAGAGCTGCTTTGGCAGTGATTTTGGCAGTGCTTGCTGCAGCAATTAATGCGCGCAAACGACGCACGCTGACGGCGCAGCGCTCTGCGACCGCTGCACTTCTTACCGCGCGTCTTGACTGCGTACCCTCCGGCGTCCTGCAGCATCCGTCACACCTTCGGCGTCGATTTCTAGAGTCACGGTCCGCGGCCCACCCATGCCCGAGGCACGCGCTACTCGGCGCCCAGATGAACGACGAGCGGTCCGACTTGCGCCTGACGCCCCCCTGCGCTCGATGGGCCGGGACTGACGACATCCGCACAGGTCATGAGCGGCCTCGTCCAGCCCGGCCAAAAGAAGGCGCCGGTCGCCCCGCGCGCGCCCGACGCCATTGTGGACGCCGTGCTCGCCAGGGTCGCGGCGCTGCCGGGCCCGGCCACGACGCTGCCGCAGCGCTACCGCGCCGCGCACGGCGCGCCCCTCGACGCGCGCGCGCTCGGCTTCGCCAAGCTCGGCGCGCTGCTCGCCGTTGGCGAGCGCCGCGGCCTCTTCGCCTTGGAGCGCACGGCGCGGCGCGCCGACGGCACGTCGGGCAGCTGGTGCGTCCGGGGCGTCGGCGAGGGAGTGCCGAGCGGGTCCGACGACGAAGCCGTGGGCCTGCTCGGTTTCTACCACTACGCGCGGCCGCCCTGGAGCGCGGGCGCGCGGGACGCGACGGCCGCGTGGCTTGAGGCCTTGTGCCGCCGGCATGCCTTGGGAGGCCGCGTGCGCGTGGCCTGTGAGGGCGTCAACGCCGCCGTCTCCGGGCACACAAGCGAATTAGACGCGTTCCAAGCCACGCTGGCCACGGTCGACGGCTGGGACGGCGTCCTCTTCAAGCGCGAGGCCTGCATCCCGGCGCAGCGGTGGCCCGGGCTCTCCTGCTGGACCGCGGACGAGCTGTGCGGCTTCGGCGCGGACGCGGCCGCGCGCGCCGCGCTCGACGCCGTCGGGCCCGGCCGCGCCTTGGCCCCGCGCGCGTTCGCGGCCAAAGCGACCGGGAACGCGGTCCTCGTGGACGTGCGCAACGCGTACGAGACGGCAGTCGGTTCGTTTAGCGACGCCCTCGACCCCAAAACGCGCACCTTCGCCGACTTCCAGGCCTGGCTCGCGCGGCCCGCGACGCGGGCCGCGCTGGACGGCAAGGACGTGCTCATGTACTGCACGGGCGGCGTCCGCTGCGAACGCGCGACGGCCGCCTTACGGGCGTCATTACCCTCGGAGGAGCGGGACCGCGTCTTCCACCTGGAGGGCGGCATCGTCGCGTATTTGGACCAGGTCCCGGAGCAAAGGCTGTTCCGGGGCGCGAACTACGTGTTCGACCGGCGGAATCGCCACGGCTGCGCGCCGCGCGGGTCCGCGGAGGTCTTGGGGCGGTGCCTGACGTGCCGAGCGCCCTGGGACACGTACCGGGGCTCGGCCACGTGTGCGACATGCAAGGTGCGCGTGCTGCTGTGCGACGCGTGCCTGTCATCGCGCGAAGACGCGGCGCTCGTCTGCGAGTTGTGCTCGTGACCGTGCGTCCTCCCGCGTCTCTCAAAGATTCGGCGCCATTTTCTAGAGTCGCGGCCCGCGGCCCACCCATGCCCGAGGCACGCGCTAATTGGCGCCCAGAGCAACGACCCCCCTGCCCCGCTCCGGCGGCACAGGGCTCGGACCGGACCACGTGCGCCTGACGCCCCCGTGCGCACCGGGCCGGGACTGACTACACGCCCCGCGCAGGTACCCACGCGGCTTCCTTTCTTTGTATTCGTTGTTGTAAGACTGTTCTAGTTAATCCTTAATCTCATGATCCACTGCACGGGTTTTTCGCGGCCGGTGTGTCGGCTTTTTTAGACGATGCCGTTTGGAGCAGCCTGACGAGCACAGGCTGAAGACACGAGCACAGGCTGAAGAGTGACAGCAATATTCCACCGGCAGCACCGCGAAGCCACACACTGCACTTGTTGCTCACGGCCGCTGCGATTGGAGCCTTTGCCATAAATATACGATGCGCCGCGGCCGCGCGCCGAGCCGCGCCAGCCGCGCGGCGGCGAACGCCGACGACGCCGCCAAGACGAGTTCCAGGGGCGGCCTCCTCGTCGCCGCGCCGCTCCTCTTCCTGGCGGTGGGCGTCGTGTTCGTCGTCTCGACGCTCTACACTCCGCCGCCCCGCGCGATACTGCCGGCGAACACCATGGAACTGCGCGCGCTGGTCCGGGAGCAGAACGCGACGATCCGCGCCCTGGCGCGCCGCGTCGCCCACGCCTCGGAAGTACGTGACACGCACGCGCAGCGCGTCGACGCCCACGCGGACCGCGTCGAACGCGCCCTGGCCGCCAAAATCGTGGCCGAGATGGAGCTTGTAGTGGCCCGGGCCGACGCCGCCGCGGCGCGCAAGGACGCCCAGGAAGCGCGAGCACGGCTGCGCGAGGCGCACCGGGCGCCGGTCGCACCACATGCACCGAAACGGACGATCGCCACGCGGGCCGCGACGAAGTGCGACGACCTCTTCGGCGAAGGTTTAATAAGGAGCTACCGGGCTTCAAAACAGGTCTGGTGCAGTGGTGCCAGCGAGATCACGTGCTACGAGCACGCCTACGCGCACAACGGGCGCGTCGGCCACTTCTGCCGCGCCACCAATATCCTGGTGGACTTTGCGAAAGTTAAAGGGGCCGCCCACCACAAGAAGCCGCGGCGGGGGCCCGACATGTACCACGCCTTTGCGCCCGGCGTCCTCGCGGCCAAGTGCCAGAAGACGCCACATTGGCAAGTGAGGAAGGCCATGCCCCACGTCGGCCCCATGCTGCGCCAGCTGGAGGAGGTCCGGGCTTTTCCACAGGACGTCGAACGCGTCACGGCGCCGACGTACTTGTTAGCAAGGGACGAGGACTCGGAGAACATGTTCCACTCGACAGCAGATCATTTAAATGCGTTTTTGGTAAGTGAGGTCCTGGAGTCATCGCGCGACAATTGGCAGACCGTGCTCTTCGACCGCATGCCAGACGGACCCTTTGCGTCGCTGATCGAACGGACGTTCTCCCCGAAAAACAAACTGAAGCGAAGCCAAGACTACGCCGGTAAAAAGGTTGTGTTCGACGAGCTCATCTTCCATTTGGAGTCGCCGGCGGGCATCGTCTTCCCGAAAGTTGCCGGGCCCAAGGGCGTCATGACCTGCACCGCGTCGTCCCTGTGGCTAGGTTTTAGGGCAGCCGTGCTCCAGGGTTTTGGGTTACTGGACACGCCTGCCCTTCAGGTGCCCCACGCTGTTTTATCAGTTAGAAGGCGGACCGGGGGCAAGAACACGGGGCGGGTGTTTGCTGATGAAGCGGCGTTGACGCGAGTACTGAAAGAAGGTAGCGCGATGACGTCGGAGGTCGTGGACCTGGGCTCGTTGCCGTTTGACAGACAGATCGCGTTGATGCGGCGGACCAACATCTTGATCGGGGCGCACGGCGCGGGCCTCATGCACGTGTTGTTTTTGGCGGAGGAGGCCGTGCTACTAGAGATCCACCCCTCGTACCGTCTGGACCGCCACTTCCGCCTCGCGGCGCGCATGGCGGGCAAGCTCTATTTGCCCCTGCGGAGCACGGAGCCCGTGACGTGCCAAGGCACCTCGGACGCGATTCCCGTCAGCGAGCGGGACTTCCGGGCGGCGCTGGACGCGGCGGTGCGCCTCGCGCGGAGCTTCGACGACGGCGTCGCCGAGTGCGGTTTAATATGCGACGCGCGCGTGCTCGCGCTCGACGCGGGCAACGCCCGGTTCCTGCCGGCGGGGGCGCGGGCCATGTCGACGCGCTTCCCGTGCGGCGGCTAGGTTTTGTTTTTATCTTGATCTGCAATGCGTATGCCGGAGCAGCCCGAATCCGTTTGTTTTTGTTACGTTGCTAGGACTAGTGGGCGGGGCCCGGGGGGGGAGACACCGCGCGTCGCCGATTCATATCGGGTGTGTTTAGTTGTACGGGTTTTTGACGTGGTTTTCAAGTTTCAAGGTGTTTGAGGTGTGCTGCGTCGTGGAGCAGCAGCCAGTCATCATAGTAATGTGTTCTGCTTGTCTCACAGCGAAGACGTGCGACTGAACGCGTACACGACCACTACAGCTGCAATGCAGCGGCTCGTCTCCCTCGTCTCCTTTACTGCCCGAAGCGCTCGCGCGCGACCGGTGGGCTCGCGCTACGTGCTGTCGGATCTGGGCTGCAGGACGTTTGGTACAAGGGCCGAGACGACTGTCGAGAATAACTTCGCCGCGGCGCGCGTCGTGCCCTGCGCTGGCGGTAAAGCTCTCGTCGCGGCGGCGGCGTTCACGGCCGGCTCGGTGCTCTTCCGCTTCACCGGCGAGCTCAGCCCCGTCAACGTCGGCGACCGGTCGCTGCAGATCGGCCGCGACGCGCACCTCCTGTCGGCGCCTCCGGAGGAACCCTGGGTATTTCTTAATCACTCCTTCGCGCCGACGGTCTCGCTGCTGGTTGAACCCATGGTGCCTGCCATCACGGCGCGGGCGGAGGTCGACCTGGAGCCCAACGCGCCGCTGTCGATCGACTACACGCTCCACGAGTGGGACATGGACGGCTCGGGCTTCATTTGCGCGGAGAGCGGGTGGCGCGTGCGTGGCTTCAAGCACCTCACACCGAGCGAGCGGGAAGCCGCGCTGCTCCGCACTGCGCCGCACATCCGGGAGATGCACCTCGAGGAGCAAGACCTCGGGGTCTTCGAGAGGCTGGTCGAGTACCCGACGGACTTCACCATCAAGGTCATCGGTATTGATGACGCGACGTTCTCAAGCGATATGGTCGCCTACGTCGCGGGCGTCGTGAACAAGCCCGCGGCTTCCATTGAATTCTCGACGGCGGCGTCCAAAAAGAAGAAGTACACGTCCGTGACGATCTCGGCCCCCGTGGCGTCGGCGGAAGAGCTCCACCTGTGCTACGCGGTATTGAAGCAGGACCCGCGCGTGAAGATGGCGCTCTAGAGCGGCACGCGTGTCGCGAACAGAGTCGGGGTAATGTGTTTGGTGTTTGTCCCCGCCTACCAGCGACGCGGAGGAAACTAGGCCGGGGGGCCTTAGAAGAATCTTAAAAGTCTCCTACGAACTCATCCGTTTGCGAGCGCTGGTACCACTTCGCGCAGTTCAACAGAGTGGGCACGACGATGACGAGCGCCGCCGCGCCCGAGTGGGCGCCGTCGCCCGCGGCGCTCCAGCCGCTCACGACGCCGTCGGGGATCAGCGGTGGCGTATACTTCACAACATACGCGAGAAAGGCCGAGAGCGCCAGAAGCTTGCCCAGGAAAAAAACATCCGAGTCGAGCGCCCAGGCGTCTCCGAGGTCTTCCCAACCGAGTAATGACGCCGAGGTTGCCGGGGATGTTGTAGATGCGACCGCCACCGCTGGCGCCTCAACGGCAACCGCCTCGGTCTCGGCGCCGTCCACCAGTTTTGCATGCAGCGCCTCGACGTCGGCCCGACCGTCGCCCCAGGTCCAGCCCGACGCGACCGCCAGCCGGTACATGGCGAAGGCCAGCGTCGTGTTCCCCAGGCACGTGCAGCCGGCCTGCAGCGTCACGCACCAGCTCAGCTCCGGCGCGTTGTAGAAGAGGTGGTAGCAGCAGGCGACGATGCCCGAGGTGTGCAAGGGCAGCATGCCCCAGGTGACGCCCTTCCACTCCGGCCGGCCCGTGACGTCCGCGTACCGCCACGCCAGGCCCATGGCCACGAGCCTGCGGGGGGCGCCACCATTCACGCCATCGCGCAGACGCAACGACCGCAGCGTAGCGCCGACGGCGACGACACTGCGCCAGACCACTCAACGAGCGAGGAGGTGTGGATGATCCACGTCGGGACCGAGAGCGCGTTGGCGGGCTCGGCCCAGCCGGGCAGGTCCCCGGCGCCCCCCAACCAGGGCGCGTGCGCCGATAACGCCAGGTCGTTGGCTCCCACGACGACGAGGCAGGATATAGTCGCAAAGGCCGCCCAGGCCGTCCCCGCGGTTCGTAACCGCCCGGCGTCCTCCTTCCCCGCCAGGGCGTCGCGGAAGCCGAGCACGACGACGCAGTTCGTCGCCGCTAAGAGCGACTCGGCCGCGCCGTGGAGCCAGTCGGCGTCGGCGAGCGAGGCGCCGTACAGCGCGCCGGCGCCGATGGCCGCCGGGATGCTCCCGAACACGAACGCCAGCAAATAGGTCAAGCCGAATCCGACGCCGGCCGGCGCCTGGACCTTGGGGTGCTTGAGCCAGTAGAGCATCGCGAGCCACGGGAGCAGGCTCGCGCCGAACAAACTCCCGGCGAGCTCGTCCGCGGTTGACGTGAGCGCGCTATTCGCTGCTAGCGTATGCGTCGTTGTAAGTACGTCGATGGCGGACAAGGTGTGCGTCGTTGTCAATACGTCGATGGCGTCGGGCGGGAGCACGTGCTGCCTTGTGGGTTTGAGGCGGCGCATTGGCGCGATGAGGGCCTGTGCTGCTGCCAGCAGCAGAAGCTGGGTCGCTTTGGCCATGGTTCGGCAGTGATCGATGCCGGCCTGCGAGGAGCCCTGTGGGCGGTGACGGCTCGTCACGGCAATGCGGCCATGGATTGAATGCATGCGTGCGGGTTTCATGCGTAAAACGGGTTGCTGTCGTGTGATGCTATTGCAGCGATCTGTGAGGCCCGTAGACACTAAGTGAGCAGCCGTGATCGATGCAAGTGCAGCTATGCGTGCTCGCCGCGCTCCTCGCAAGCTGGGCGCGAGCGCTCGCGCCAGCGGCACTTGCGCCAGGAGCGCTCGCCCGCGAAGCGCTCGTGACCTACCGCGCCAACGAGGCCATCCCGCCGGACAAGGTGCTGGCACGCGTGCTGCGCGCCAACTCGTGCACGGACGCGGAACGCCGCGCGGCGGCCGACTCGTTCCTGGGCACCGCGACGCGGCTGCGGTGCTACGAGTGGCTCTGTAGAGACGTACGCGGCGACGCTGAAGAAGTCGCCGCGGCGCTGCTCAGAGCGAGGAACGAGGATTGGACCACGACGGATTGGCCTTCGGACGCGAACGAACGAATCAGCGTCGAGAGCGGCGTCCCTCTCTGGCTCTGCGCGCGCTGGCGGCGCGACCTCGGCGACGAGGCGGCGCGGGCCGTCGCATTTGCGTCAACGAGCCGCGGGCCCGTTACCTTGCGCGTGAGAGACGACGTTGCGATCGACGCCGTCGAGGCGTCGCTGGCCGCCGCGGGCGTGAAAACCGAACGTTCGCCGCGTTACGTTGGCGCGCCGCGCGCGCTCACTCTGACCGAGGGCCGGCCGCGCGGCGGGGTGTGGGCGCTGCCCGGTTGGGACGAGGCCTATTTCGAGGTGCAGGACGCGGGCTCCCAGGCCATCGTCGAGGCGTGCGGCGTAGGCTTCGACACGGCCCTAGACATGTGCGCGGGCAACGGCGGCAAGGCCATCCCGCTCGCGGCGCGGGCGGGGGAGGTCTGGTGCCACGACATCGATACGGAGCGCCTGAAACGCCTCCGCGCCCGGGCGCGGCGCGCGGGCGTGTCCGTTCAGTGCACGGACGGCGCGACCCTTCCCGATGCGACATTCGACTTGGTCCTTGTCGACGCGCCGTGTAGTGGCTCGGGCGTCCTGCGCCGGCTCGGCCGGACGATGAGCTTCGACGTGGCTGATGAAGAGGAGGAGGACGACCTCGTGGCGCGACGGCGCCGCCGCGACCGGGAGGTTCACGCGCGCGCGGACGAGGCGCTCGCAAGCTTCGCCGACTTGCAGCTCTCGCTGTTGCGCGACGCCGCGGCGCGGTCCCGCAATCGTCTAGTGTACGCGACCTGTTCCACGCTTCGCGAGGAAAACGAGGGCGTCGTGGCGGCATTCGACGACGCGGCGTTCGAGCCGTGGCCCTTCGAGTCCGGCGCCGGCCACACGCGGCGGCTGCTGCCCGGTATTCACCACGATGGTTTTTTTGTCGCGAGGTGGCGGCGGTGTTCTTAGAGAACATGTGTGTCTTGTGTTCCCCGTACTAATACGTTGTCTACGGCCTAGTTACACAGCCAGGGCGCAGCAGCACCGCCGGGGAGATATCGCCCTACAGTCTTTTGTGTTGCCTGGGGCGACCGATGGCGACGCAGCGTCACGCCGGATGCCTCTTCTAGGGGTACCATATTTTTTTGAGGATCACACGGACACTCTAGGAGGGATTTTTCGCCCTGCGTGTAGATCAGCCTTTTTGGGGCTCGTCTGACGGTGGAGTGTTCAGGAGGGAGCGGATCGGCTGTGGGGATCAATCGAGCAACGCGGCAAGGCGCTCCAAGCTTCAGCCGGGGGAGGGGGAAGATCACACGGGATCACTGGCAAGGTTCACTGACCATAGCAAGGTACACTGATCCGCTCCACGTAGCAAAGGCCGGTTCCATCAATATCGTCATCCATAGACTGAAAGCAAATCTTAATCTGAGCACCACTCCAGCCTGGAGTCCAGCTCTGGCAGAGGAAATAGTGGTACCAATTCGGATTCTCGTCGTCCGCGTCCGGATACTCGTTCGCCATGATGACGGGCGCGGGCGTCGGGCCGGGCGTCTCCTTGATGACGGGCGCGGGCGTCGGGCCGGGCGTCTCCTTGACGACCGGCGCGGGCGTCGGCCCGGGCGTCTCCTTGACGACGGGCGCGGGCGTCGGGCCGGGGCGTCTCCTTGGCGACGGGCGCGGGCGTCGGCCCGTCCGTCTCTTCTTTAATGGGCGCGGGCGTCGGCCCGTGCGTCGGTGTGGCAAAGGGCCCGAATTCCACGTGCCGGCCGTTCTCGCGGTGCGAGAGGCCGCGGAGGTTGCCCCGTACCGTTAACGGTACGGGGCACACGGGTCCTAGTAGGTTTTGCGCCACTAGCCCCTAGTGTGTTTTGCGCCGCTCGCCAGAACGCTGTTCTTCGCCGCTAGCCTCTTCGCCACACCTAAAAACGTTTCTCTCGGCCCCAGCGTTCCGATGAGCACTTTTCAGAACCATCCGAGCCCATGCTGCCGCGAAACTGCCGCCGACATAGATTTTTTATAAACTTCGTAAAAGTTTTTTAGTTGTTGGCTCACAAGCCGAGAAGCTAGGAACCCGTACCCTGGCACGCGCCATCGAGCCGAAGCACTAATATCACGAGTCAGTGGCGCCGGCTCACCGGTCGCGGCGCGATCACGAGGCATGTGCTAGCTACTTATGGTTCGAGGTCCCGGAAGGCGGCGAGGACCTCCTCCTCTACCGCCGGGCGCGCGACCGACGCGGCGGCGTCCCCGGGGGGTAGCTTCATTGTCAAACACCGTTAACCAAAGTCCTCCGCGTCAGGAAGGGGCGGCGGCCCACCCCGGTCGATCGCGGCCCGAATCACGTTGTTCAATTCCGCAGCAGTTGGCCGCTCGTCGAACTCCGCGTGCCGCGCGTAGGCGCCCCGGCCCACGTCCACGAAGACCTCGTAGGGCGCCGGGTAGCGCCGCGAGACGACGACGCGCACCGTGCCTCGCACGCCGGGCGTGTCCCCGCGGACCATCAGCGGCCGCAGGCAGTACGCCTCCGTCGCGTCCAGATACTCGTGGGGCGTCGCGGCCCCGCCGGGCTCGTCGTGCCGGTGGTTCAGGACGACGACCGGTAAATTCTTCATCGCCGCGGACCGGAAGACCCGCCGCGTCGCGACCTGTGTGGAAATCAAATTTCAGGCGCCCCCGTCACCGCGTCT
>Ga0302122_10000773_pt1 | contig 19777 bp, 13 predicted proteins | sample CB21_SCM_MG_FD_203115 | JGI IMG/M metagenome (GOLD analysis project Ga0302122, IMG submission 203115) | Marine microbial communities from Western Arctic Ocean, Canada - CB21_SCM | ecosystem: Environmental > Aquatic > Marine > Oceanic | place: Canada: Western Arctic Ocean | collected 2017-09-28
CATCAACAGCACATAAGCCGTTGCACAGCTCCTTAAAGCGCGTGTCGAGCATGACCTTCCGCCGACAAATGGCGCAGCGGCTCCCGTCCTTGGGCGGCACGGGGCAGTCCCGCTCCGACTCCTCAAGCTGGTTGAATTTCGTCCGGAAGGTCTCGAGCGACGCGGCGTCGCTGATGTCTAGGCGCTTGGCCCACTCGTTGGCGCCCATGGTGCTTTGGGGTGCTGGCGGTTCTTGCTTGCGTGGTGAGCGGCGCTGGGGTAGCGAGTCAATGTGGCTTCTCGCAGTGATAGCACCTCGTACAGGAGCCGGCAAGGGCGCACACGTTCAGCACGTGTCCACAGTGATGTTTCGCGGCAGCGAAATGCTTGACAGCGCTGGTGGTTAGCTGTGTGGCGCGCGCGGACCTCTTGATATGACGCTCTGTCAGCTGGAGCCTTGTGTTCGTGCGGGTTCGCGTGACATATTAACTCTTACCCATCATCAATCCCATCCTCATCGTCGAGATGAGTAAGCATCACCGCTGCCTGCTTTGGCTGCGCCGCCCCGCCCTCGCGCCGCGGCCGCTTCCGAAACCTCGGCGCCGCGTCGTCGGCGTCGTCGTCTACAGGCCCCTCGCCGCCGCCGCGCCGCGCCTGGAGCTCCCGCAGGAAATCCATCGCTGCGCCGCGCTCCGCCGCCGCGGACGCGGGCTGGCCGAGCGCTTCGACCTTGAACCCTGGTTTGGGGGGCGGCCGGCTCGCTTTCCGACGCGGCGAATTTGCCTTCCGGCGCGGCGCCTTTGGTGGTCGTCGTGATGGCGCGACTGGTGCCGGTGCCGGCATCTCTAGCGCATCCAGCGACGGCGGCGGCGGCGCGACGGCGCCGGAGAGTGTATGATTCAGCGCTCCGAAAACGTCGTCAAGTCGCTGCGCGTGCGTTTCCGCGCCGGACTTGCCAGCTTTTATTACCGTGTCGTCAGGCGCAATGTCATTGAATAGTTTAGTTAGTCGTGCATCGCACTTCCCGACCTTGCCACGCCGTGAGCTGCCGCACGCGTCCATCTGCCAGCGCAGACCGCTGTCGCGAGTAGAAGATTCGAGTTTTGGCTGTACACCGAAGAGCTATTCGTGCGCTGGAGACGCTCGACGGAGAGCTCGTATCGACGATCGCACGGGTTTTATTCGCGCCTCAAAACGGGTTCCACTCTGTTACGTAGGCCCGAAGACACACGCGTTGCGCCGCAAAAGGAGCACCGCACGGCTGCCCACGCATCAATTCCCACGCACGAAACACAGATGATGGCGTGACGACAATGCGAGCATTGCTTCTGCTGGCTGGGGCGGCCCAGGCTGCCTACCCCTCGGCCCGGACCATCATACGTAGCACCAATGGCACCTGCGCGGCGCTGGCCCGCCGCCTCGACGATAACTTGTGGCCGCGCCTCGAGACGGCCCTCCGCCACGCGAAGGCACCGGCGGTTCAGGTGTTTGCCAATGCCGCGCATAGCATCCTCCTCGAGAACTTCCTCTGCGGCCTGCCCGCGCAAAATTTAAGAGACCACGTCGTCGTCTGGGCCGCGGACGCGGAGACCAACGCCCGGATGCGCACGTACTTACCGGCGGCGCGCGTCGTCGACGTGTCAAACGCGTTCGGTGACAGCGTCGACGCGCCCTTCCGGTCGCAAGCCTACGCGGCCTTCGCGGCGGTCAAGGCGTTCATGCCTTACGCCGCCGCGGCGCTGGGCTATGCAGTTTTAACTCAGGACGCCGACGTCGTCTGGCTCGCCGACGTGCCGGCCTACCTCGAGCGCTTCGACGCCGCGGCGCTGGCCGACTCGCCGCGCGTCGACACGCGGACGCGGCCCTGCCGCCGGAAGGAAGCTGCATTGTTGCGGCCCTACCTCGTTTCAGATAGACAGCGGGCGGACCACGACGCGGCGCTACGCGCCAAGGGCAAATTCACGTACGACGCCCAGGCCTGTCGGCGGCACCGGTGCGTCGACAGCGTGAACGGCGGGTTCCTGTACTACGGGTCCGGTCGCGTGCGCGCCGCGTTGGAGCATTGGGCCGCGTCGTGTGGTGCCATCGTTGAAGAACGGAAGAACCAGCCTTCGTTGGTGGACGCGCTCAAACAGACCCTGGGCCGCGCCGGCTGCCGGTACGACGAGGACCCGCGCAACACGACCGCGGCGGTGTGGCCCGAAGCGCTCGCGGCGCCATTGGTCGTGCTCAACCAGGACCTCTTCGTGTCGGGCCGCCGCGCCGCCTTCGCGCGCGAGGCCAAGGCGAAGAACGCGCTGCTCGCCTTCCACGCGAACTTCCTCTTCGGCTGGCGCGCGAAGTGCGAGAAGCTGCGACGGCTCGGGCTGCTGTTTGTGGATGTGGCTGATGGGGATGTGTGCCGCGACCAGGGCGCGTCGGAGTCGCGGGTGGTGACTTGTAAGAGTAGGTGATTGTCTTAGTGAATAGTTAGGCCCCCGCGTGTAGACGGGCGAGCGTCGCTTTCGCTTCGACAAGATTTTTCTGGTTAAGGTATGTGTTTGGATGGGAGGTCCCAAAGACACGTCTCCCAATCCGGACGAGCTCCTCGAGCGTCGTGATGGCCTCGCACACTTCATCGCGAGTGGCGTCGTCGGCTTTGTGAAGGGCCAACGCCTGCACATTTTGTATCGACCAGGATGGATAAAAGGTTCAGAGCACTGTTGATAGATAACGCATGGTCGGGTCCGAGCTCTGCTATTGCGTTATCGTACGCCGCACGAAACATAGCTCGGGACGTGTCATGCTGTTTGAGAGAGTGATACGTTCCCGCAAGATTGCAAAGCGCGGCAAGAATGTGGGCTTCTGATCCGCCAATTCGCTGCAGCACAGACAACTCGGCCTCGTACACGGACAACGCGTCCTCGTGGTGCATTGACTCGGATAAACCATTCCCAAGCAGCGTCATCGATGAGCGCCGACCTGGGTCCTCCTCCGGCCGCCCCACGTACGTCTTCTAGCACGCCCAACCAAGCGCGCACCGCACGACGCCGTGGTAGTCTTGCTCGCACAAACTGCACGTGCTCCACCGCCTCCACCTTGAAGACTTCGTCTTGGCAGCCAAATTATTCTTCATGGCTTCTTCCATTAAAACCTTCGCCTGCTCCGCCAAGCACGACACGTGCGCGACGCCCGCCGTCCCGCGACACGCACACATGCGCACGAGGCCCTCCTTCGTTTTCCAGTGCACGGTCTCCGTGCAAATGTAGCACGTCTGCCCTTTCGTGTCGTCCGCGCACGCCTCGACCGCGACCGCCACCGCCTTCTTATATTTGTTGTCGGCGTGGTATTGCTCCGCGTTGCCGCCGCGGTGTATTCTCTTACAGATCTGCTTGCGCCCGCGGCGCCAGTGGTCGTGTTGGCACGTGGAATTGCAGTACCTGGTTTTGCACCGCACACAACGCGGGGCGTCGTGGGCCAGTGGCGCGGCGCAGGCGGCGCATTTTGTGAGGATCATTTTTAGTAGAGACGATAAATCGTTTGGGTCGCGCGCGTTTTTACGTCGTGTGGGTCGGTTATGGTCACAGTCGACACGGGTTTTCATACGGGTTTTCGCTGCACATCTAGTCAGGACCGCACAGCTCTACTCCAGCCTCCGCAACGCATCGCTGCGACATTTTCGACCCTATAACAAGCACGCGTGCGTGCACCACCCAGGGATAGCGTTTGCTACACGCTGCCGCGATGGCAAAACTGCAAAAAAAAGCACAACTCTGGGTGCTGGTGCTCGTCGTGCTGCTCGACCTGCTGGCGGTGTCACTGGTCGTGCCGCTACTGCCAGCCCGCTACCGCGAACTCGGTGTCGGCGCGAAGGCGCTCGGCTTTGCATCATCCGCCTACTCGATCGCACAAATCTTCGGCGGCGTAGCACTGGGAGCGTTGTCGGACCGGTCGCTCGGCCACCGCGGCCTGCTCCTGCTCTCCTTCGTCGGCGCGGCCACGGCCTACGCCATCGTCGGATGGCCCGGGGCGACCTTCTACACGCTCGTGGGTTCGCGCGTGGTCGTCGGTCTGTGCAAACAGACGATGACGGCGTCGACGGCGCTCGTCGTCGAATTGACCGCCCCCGGTCCTGAACGCGCGACCTGGATCGGGAGGATATCGTCCGTCGCCCAGGCGTCGTGGCTGGTCGGCCAGTCGCTGGGTGCGTACCTCAACCGCTTCGGGGACCCTAGAATCCCGTCGGCCGTGGCCGTGGGCCTCTACGCCGTGTGCTTCGTCGTTTCGGCGGCGACGCTCCCGACCGGCCGCGCGGCGCCCAAGAAGGCGCCGAAGCGGCAGACCACGTCCGTGCTTGTCGCGTCGCGCGCCGTCGCGGCGACGGCCGGAGCGCGGCTCGCGATCGCGTTCGCCATGCGGGCGGCGATGGTCACGCGGCAGGTCTATGAGTTAGAACGGTGGGACCTCTCGCGCGCCGACGCCGCCAGCTTCGGCCTCTTCAAGTCGGTGACGGGCATCGCCGCGTCGTGGGGCCTCGCCGGCCCGCTGGCGCGGCGGTTTTCTCAAGGCAGCGCCGCGGAACACCTCGTGAAGGGCGCCGCGGCCATTGCGGTGTTCGCGGCCCTCGCCGAGGCGGTACCGTGGCCGCGAGCACCGACTACGGAGGGGCTCCTGGCCAAGGCCGTCGCTGACCCATCGCTCCTCGTCTACGCCTGCGTGATCTTCCCCCTCAAGACCGCGGCGGGCCAGGTCACGGCGATCGCGCTGCGTTCGAGGTTTACGGAGGTCGTGCCCGCCAGCGAGACGGCCGGCGCGCTGGCGGCGCTGGACGTCGCGTCGTCCGCAATCGGCGTCGTGGCACCCGTGGTAGGAGGCTTCGCGTTCGACGGCGTGCCCGTGCCGCGGCAGCCGCTCGTGGCCGCGGTATTTTATACGGCGGCCCTCGCCGTCATCGTAGGGCTCTTCGCGTTCGAGAAACGGCCCGGGGATAAGGATAAAAAGGAATAGTATCTACACAACATCGTCCACCCGCACCTGGAGCCGGCCGCCCGCGAGCGCGACCGCCTCGCGCACGGAGCACCCCGCGAGGGAAACACCCCCCAGCGTGAAGAGTCCCGCGGCCCCCGCGGGCAGGGGGCGCCCGGCCTGCGCCGCGTAGCTCGGCCGAAACGCGTTGAGGAGCCGGACCGCCGGCGCCGCCGCCCACGCTGCGGGGATACATACGTCGAGGGCCGCGCGCGGTGCCTGCAGGTAGCAAATCTGCGCCCGGAGCGGCGCAGACCGCACAACAGGACCCTTCCGCTTCGCGGTGCGCTCTCTCGCCGCCAGGGCGCGCAGGGCCGCCGCCGCGGCCCCGGCCGCCGCGCGCCGGTCGCGCTTCCGGTCCGCGGCACTAATTGCGGCGACGGTGCGCTTCATAAAGCCCGCCGCGGCAACAACCGCGTCCACCGCGGCAACAACCGCGTCCACCGCGGCGCGCGCGACGAGCTCGGCCGTGGCCGCGCGCACGCGCCGCGCGTGCCGCGTGTCGTGGGCCGCCCGTTCGCTGTCCCGTCGCTTGGCGCGCTCGTGCTTCACGACGTCGTCCCCGATGTGGAGCCGGCGGCTCTTGGCCTTGTACTTCAAACATCGCGCCAGCCACGCGGAGTGGCCCTTCGCGTCCGCCGCTTGCTTCCGCGCCCGGTCCCGCCGCCGCCGCCGCACGCCCGCCTTCCGGCGCTTGTTGTCGAGCTTCATCCTTCTTAATTTCGCCTCGAGCTGCCGTTGCCGCGGGTCCAGGAGGCGTCGCGTGGAACGCCGCCTGCGCACACGCCGCGGCCGCGGCCCACGCGTCCTCGGCCCGCGCGGCCGCCCGTACCGATTTCCGCTCCGCCGCGCGCGACGGCTCCCGGTCCTCCTCCACAACAACGTCGGGCTGGTCCGCGCGCGCGGCGCGGCGCCGTAGCTTCGCGGCCACGCGCTCCGCCTGCCGCGCGCGCTGCGCGGCCTCGTCGGCGACGAGGAGCGCGCGGGCCAGCTCTGCTTCTAATTCAGCCCGCAGTCTCAGGTCGCGGGCCTCCGCCTCGCCCTCGGCCCGGGCCGCCTCCAGTGTCAAGGCTTCCGCTTGCTCCCAAGCCGCCTCGGCGTCGTCGAGGTTCACCGCTTCGCACGCGAGCCAGGTGCCAGCGTCATCCGCCGCCGGGTCCGCCATATGTTCGGCTGCCCTCATCACGCACGACGCAAGCAATGGCGGCATTGCAAGGCCCCATGTGACTGGCCCGTGGACGCCGCCCGCAGCAGTCCGAGTGACTGGCGCGTTACCTTGAGGCATGTCGCTACATAGACGCGTCGATGACCAACGCGCGGAACGTTACGGGTACTACAAGGTTGTCCACGACGCGTGCAGAACACCGATCACTATTTACGACGCCCTACGACGCGGGCGGCGGCGCGGCCGGGGCCTTCTTCTTGAAGAAGGACGTGAGCGTGCGCTGGCCGCCCTTGGGCTTGCGCTCGATGGCCACGGCGTCGACGCCCGCCGGCGGGTCCACGCGCTTGTGCTTCTTCGTGCCGCCGAGCGACACGTCGCGCTGGTCCCACTTGAAGAGGACCTCGTTCGGGCCGCGCGTGCCGTGCTGGCGGAAGGCCCCTGGCCACTTGTGGTGCAATAACTGAATCGCGTGCTGCTCGCGTTCGTCGTTCCTTACGTCGACCGCGCCCCCGGGGTTGTCGTAGTGCTCGAAGGAGCATAGGACGCGGTTCGACCGGCACACGCCGCCGTGCTCGTGCAGGTGCTGCGCCGTATAATCATAATCCTCCTTGAGCATCAATCGCTCGTCAAAGCGCAAGGACGTGCGGTCCACGTCAATGACCAAAAAGTCGCCCACGATGAACAAGTTATCCGCCACCGGCCTCGTTCCCGCCGCGAGCCCCGGGTTCGCGTTCGGGAAGCAGCCCGCCAATCTATGCTCCGTGGCCTTCAGTAAAGCGTGTAGTAGTGAGGCGGCCGCCACGGGCGTGATTTCAACCTTGTCGCCGCCCGCGGCGTTCGCGGCCTTGAGGTCCGCGGGCTTCGACCACAGCTCCTTGTCGTGGAAGTGCCCGATCGTCGCGCCGGCCCTTACCAATTCACACTTCTTCATGTCGTCCGACATCTGCACGCACGCCATCTTGCGCGACCGCGCCTCGTCCAAAGCCCGGTTCCGCGACTGGCACAGGCCGCCCCCCTCCACCACCGAACCGCTGCAGTTCGCCTCGTACTCCTCCTTCTCGCCCGTGCCCACCAACCACAGAATTTGCGCCGGCGGCAGGCCGCCGCCTAATAAACGCGCCTCGACGGTGCGCGCGTTGGCCCACCGGCCCTTGGAGATGATGCAGAACAGTAACGCGGACGCGTCGACGCCCTCTGTGCCCAGGACCGACGTGACGTAGGCGTCGCCCGCCGCGCAAGTCTCTTTCACGCTGGCGGTGGTCACCGGCACCTTGGGCTTCCGCTGCGTCTTGGGCTTCTTGGGCTGAGGCTTGCAGACGAGCTCGGCGCTGTCCTCGTCGCTCTCGGGCTTGGTTTCGCTCTGGGGGCGCTTATTGGTCGCCTCGGACATCATGTCGATGCGGTTGGAAGTTCTTTTGGGCGGCTGGCGTTTCGTGCGGTGTCTGGCGCTTGGTTATGCGCGTCTGGCAGCCAAATCCGCTGCAGGCGCTAAAACAGGCCGGGCGTGTTTTTAAGCTGGCAGTTTCGTTGGCCGGCGACAACGTGTGTGCAGTGCGATGCTCTGACAGTGCGGTGGCGCGGTGTAATACACTCGGGTCGCACGTTGGTCAATGCTCTCGATAGATTTAAATATTTTAGCAATTATTAGTAAAAACGGGTTTCAACAAACTAGTCACAATAAGTAGTCACACACCACAGACTGCATTCCCCAAGCTTCCCAAGGGCGACAGTTTCACTCTAGCTAGGGCATGGAGCCAGAAATTCGCGGCGGTGTCTACTCAATGATACACAAACTAATTTAGCCCATAAAGCTCCGAATACTTCGCCCGCAAGTAGTCGAGGAACGGCTTCGGGTCGATGCCGTCGCCCGTGACGGCGCGGAGCAGATCGTCCGGGCTCGCGTAGGTACTCCCGACCTCGTGGATCTCGGTGCGGAGCCACTCGCGGAGCGGCGCAAATTCACCTTTGCTGATCTGCTCGGAGAGGCCGGGGAGCTTGTCCGCGGCTGCCGTAAAGATCTGCGCGGCCATGATCGCGCCGAGCGTATAAGACGGGAAGTAGCCTACCGCGCCGAAGGACCAGTGGATGTCTTGCAGCACGCCCGACGCATCGTCCTCGACGTCGACATCGAGCCGTTCCTTCATAAACGAGTTCCACTTCTGCGGAATGGTCGCCACATCAAACTCGCCCGCAAATAGCGCGCGCTCAACGTCATATCGTAAAAAGACATGAAAGGGGTAGCTGAGTTCGTCCGCCTCGACGCGAATCAGGCCCGGCTGTACGCGGTTGACGGCCCGGTAGAAGTCCTCGGGCGACGCTTCGCGAGTGTGAGGGAACGCCTCGTGAAACAAGGGAGCTGCATACTCCCAGAAAGCCCTTGACTGCAGAACCATGCGCTCCCAGAGCAGACTTTGCGACTCGTGCGTGCCCATGGACAGCGCCTTGCTCACGGGCAGCCCGTCGCCGGCGGTGTCGCAGGCGCGGCCTTGCTCGTAGAGCGCGTGCCCCACCTCGTGGACCGTGCCGGCGAAGCCCTCCAGCCAATTGCCGTCGCTGTAGCGGGTAGTGATGCGCACGTCCGTGGGGCACGCGCCGCCGGTGAACGGGTGCGTAGAAACATCAAAACGGCCCTTGGCAAAGTCAAAGCCGAGGTCCGTAGCTACTCTCCTGGAGACCTCCGCTTGCTTCTCCACGGAGCCCTGCCAGCCCTCGTGATCGAACGCCAGAGCAGGATGCAATGCGTCGATGTCCGGTGAGGCGCGCTTCTTGGCGAGCACGGCTTTCAGCAAAGGATCGAGGCCTTCCCGCGTCGCCGCGAAGATCGAGTCCAAGCGTTGTGCGGTCATACCACGCTCGAAGGCATCCAGCGCGCCGTCGTAGGGCTCGCCGGCCGCACACACGTCGGGCCGCGTCGTGGCGGCCACCTCGCGTTTCAGGGCGAACATGTCCTGCAAGATCGGCGCGTAGGCCTCGAAATCGCTCGCCTCGCGCGCCTTCTTCCAGGCGACGTAGCACTCGCTCTCGAGGCGCGCCTCGCGCTCGGCCAAGTCCTTGCTCTTGCGGCTCTCGACGTCGAAGCCCTCGATGGCGTCGCGCACGTTCGCGCTCTCGCGCGCGTCCTCGAGCGTTAAGCCCCGCGCCGCGTCGATGACCTCGGCCATGCGAGCGCTTGTCCGCTTCTCGAAGATGACTCCAGCCAAGGCCTCCTTCTGCGAGGCCCGCGACGCCGCGCTGCCGTCGCTCATGAAGCATTGCTCGTCGTACGAGAGGATCCCGCTGACCTCTTCGAGGCGCGCGACCTCTCTCAACTCCTTCGTGAGTGCATCATAGGCTGCAGTCGATCGCAATGCGACGCCGCGGCGCCGTGCCAGGCGCTTGGCACCAAACGCTACGGCTTGCACGAGGTACATGTAGATCAGCGTGGCGCGCATTGGTCAAATTGCTGCTGAGGGTGTCAGTGACAAATCTCCGGCGCTGCGTCGAAGGCGGTCTTGCCGGCTCACGTGCGATCTATGCGATGCAAATATATGATCTGCAAGCGTCAAGCTGTGACGTGGTGCAGTGATACGCGTACCACCAGGCTGACGAGCGGGCAAACTATCGGGTTTATCTCACGGGTTTTTTGCTCTCCCCGCAAGCTGTTTTTCATCGCCAGCGAACGCATCGTCCAGGGAGAACAACTTAGCAGCGCTACAAGGCTGTAGGAGCAACAGCACAATGTCCTCCTTCGACGCCGCCGCGAAGCGCCTGCACTCGGCCAGCTACAAGCAGGAGGCACCGGTCGCGCAGCAGCCGAAGAAGAAGAAGCGGAAGACCGCGCCGATCGAGCTCAAGGTCGGCGACGTCATCGCCGCGCCGGGCCTGCGCAAGGGAAATGATGAAGACGCCACGGGCACGGTCACCAAGATCAAGCAGAAGGAGGGCGCCCGCGTCTACCGCGTCGAGCTCCAGGGCGGCGGGAGCCGCAAGACGCAGCTCACGTCATTGACCTGGCGTTTAGTAAGACGAAGTGTGGATTTTCTGGAGACCATGCGGAGCGGCGCCAAGATCGTCGCCCCGATGGTCGGCGGCTCGGAGCTCGCGTTCCGCCTCTTGTGCCGGCGGCACGGCGCGGACGTGGCCTACACGCCCATGCTCGAGGCCCAGAAGTTCGTCGAGGACGCCGATTTCAAGCGCAGTTTCTTCCAGACGCACGCGGAGGACCGGCCGCTCGTCGCGCACTTCTGCGGCAACGACCCGCGCGTAGTCGGACAGGCGTGCGCCGAGGCCGCTCGCCTGGGCGCGGACGCGGTCGATCTGAACCTAGGCTGCCCGCAGCGCGTGGCCTACGCCGGGCACTACGGGTCCTACCTCATGGGGAGCGAAGACCGGGAGCTCGTCAAGGCCATCGTGCGAGCCATGCGAAAAGAAACTCCAAAGACTGTCGCCGTCTGCGTGAAGATTCGACTCATGGACAACCAACGAGACACGCTGCAGTTGGTCGAAGATTTGAGGGACGCCGGCGCCCAGGTCGTCGCCCTACACGGGCGACGGAGAGCGACGTGGCACCGCGACGGCCCCGGTGCAAGGGACGGGCCCGCGGACCTCGAGGCCATCCGCCAAGTGAAGGAGAGCGTGGGCGACTCCGTGATCATCGTGACCAACGGCAACGTCCGGAACTATAACGAAGCGGAGGACGCCTTGAAGGAGACAAACGCGGGGGCCGTCATGTCCGCCGAAGGGTTGCTCAACAACCCTGCTCTTTTCGAGGACGCCGTCGAAGACGACGTCGGCGAAGAGCGCTTGCGGAAGCTTGGGTTGGCGCTCGAGTACCTGGACCTCGTCGAGGTCCATGGCAACCCGGCGGGCTTCCGGTCGGTCGCCTTCCACTGCCGCCGCATCGCGCGCGACGCGCTGGACGCCTACGACGCTCTAGATGAATTGGTGGACGGGCCCGACGCATCAGCCGCGCGCAAAGTGCTGGAGCGGTGCCGCGAATACTGCACAGGGGAAAAGAGTTACGAGGTCGATGCGGCGCGAAAGGCCGAAGCCAAGAAGCGGGCCGCCGACCGCCTCAAGACGCGCGAGGCCCGGAAGCGCTTCGTGGGGCGCATGGTCCGCAAAGCGAAGCGCGAGGGCCGGGCCCTAGACTTCTACGTGAAGCAGGGGCTGGACGCGCCGTCCGTTGCGGACCTGGCACGGCTCCGGGCCATCCCCGAGGACGCGGCGCGGCTCGAGGCGTGGAACGCGCGGCACCGCCAGCACTGCATCGCGTTCCACTTCAAGACGTGCCCGCGGGGCAACTCGTGCGCCTTCATCCACGGCGTGGCCGTGGAGGCGGCGGACCTGGTGAGCGGCTAAACTGTTTTGTATCAATTCGCCCCCCGCTCGATAGCGTGACGACTAGTAGTACAACGAGGTTTGGGTGGGAGTTGCCGCCGCCGGGGGCTGGGGATTAGACCAAAGGTTGGGTGTACAGGCTACGCCCCGAGTACAAAGAAACCCCTTACCGCGCGCACGTCGTCCCGTTCGCCACGAGCAACGCCGGGTCCAGGGGCATGCGCCTTTCCAAATCGCGCGCCAGCTCCCCGAAGCGGTCGAACTGGTGCACGACCGGGTACACCGCGCCGTACTCGTCCCGGACCTCGCCGAAGCGATCGTAGGCCACGTCCAGGGAATTGCAGATCATGCCGAAGACACTTCCAAACTCCGTCGTGGCCAGACTTACGGCGTGGTCCAGCCGGTCCAAATAGATGAGCTCCGTGAAGGTCCCCTGGTCGTAGCCCGCGCCGCACGCCTCGACGACGGCGTCGGACTTGCGCACGATCTCCAGCATGGTCTCAACGTCCGCGAGGAAGGCCCCGGAGTTTATTGGAGCGAATTCCTTGAACTGTTCCCAGCCCGTGGGGCAGTGCCGGGGGTAGTGGTCGGCGTGGATGTGCTTCCGGTCTTCGATCGTTAAAGAAGCCGTTTCTGTAGATGCACTTAAACCCACGCAGCTCGCGTGGGCGAAGGGGTCCCGCTGGAAGTAGAGGTCTCTGACGTCGGCGAACATGGCTCGGTCATACTTCGAACCAAACTCTAGCAAATAACAATACATGAAGGTGAACTTGTAGTTCTTGATGAGCGGCCCGGGGAAGGTCCGTTTCAACTCCCGCATGTGCGGCCGCGCCATTATCCCGGCCACCTGCTCGTTGTCCGTGAGGCTCGCGAAGTACTCCAGGACTCGGGCGCCGTATTTGCGCCCGACGCGTAACAGCGCGGCGTGGGCCCGGTGCGTGAACACGACGGCGTCGCTCGTGCTCCCGGCCTCCCTCAAACTACGCATGAACGCGTACAACGTCGTCGCGTCGTCGTAGTTGTAGACCGAGAAGATCACGTCCCGCGTGCGTTCGCAGCGTTTCGTGGCCGTGAACAACTTCGGTCTCAATGAGACCATGCGCTTGGCCATGTCCGTGCGACCGCTCCACCGCTCCCGGCCCAGACCCAGCGCGCTCCACTTCCTCTTGGTCTTGGGCGACGTGTTCCGCGCGCGGTTGCCGTTCTTCCTCAGTAAAAATCGGTCCCAGACGCGCTTGGCACGTACGCAGCCGGCGTCCGCCAGGCGCTTCGCGCCGAGCACGACGGGTAGCACTTTGTCGCCATGCACGGCGTCGCCGAACGCGTCCGCGCAGAACGCGTCGCACTCGGGAATGAATGACATATGCTTCGCGGCGCCGTGGGCGTACAAGGTCGCGCAGGGGCCCGCTACCCTCGCGCAGTCCAGCGATCCGCCGCGACCGCGCTCGAACGCGTCGCGCAGGGCGCCCTGGAAGACGACGCCGCGCACGGTGGAGACCACGCCGCGGCCGGCCTTCGCTTCCTTGATGGCGTCGGCCGCATCTCGCGTCAGGGCGCACCAGGGAAAGAGCGCCGCGACGCGCGCCACGGCGGCCGACGGCGGCGCGTCCAGGGCAATCAGTGCAGTTACGTCGGTGCGCGCAATGGTGTCGCCCTCAACTCCCACGGTGCCGTATGACGCTGAGCGTAAAAAGGCGTAGAGGTGCTGGGCCGCGTCCGGCGCCGCGGCGTCTCTGAGGCTGCCCACTATGTTCACGCGCTCCGCGGCGGCGTGCTGCAGCATTGCGACCAAGAGCCATGCTCGGCGCATGTGTAAAGGCATTTATGCTGCGTCCATCGATGGGCAGCCCCGGCCTGTTAAATTTTGTGAGGGCTTAAACCCGTACCTAAAACCCGCGTGAAGAACCGTAACCCGAACCCGTGCAAGTGCCAACGCACTCACTCGCGCTTGGCCCATTGAGCTCCGCGTGCGCACACACAGTAGTGAACAGCACTACTTGTCACCACCATGGCGACGGTCGACAAGAAGGTCTCGCCTGGCAAGACCGACCCCTTCGGCACGGGCCGCATCCTCGTGACGGACTGCCTGGACAAGTTCTCCAACGAGCGGACCGACCCCTTCCTGATGCTCCACCACTTCGGCCCCGCCCACATCACTGCGATGCCCCAGTTCGGCATGCACCCGCACCGCGGGTTCAACGAGTGCCCGTACCTCAAGCAGGGGCGGTGGCTCGCGACGGATCCGTGGAACATGGAGGCGGAGGGCCAGGACGCCGTCTTCGAGGAAGGGCAGTTGCAGTGGGGGAAGAGCGGCCGAGGCATCGAGCACGGCATGAAGTTTGATCCGTCATACGACGGGCCCGTGCAGGGCTTCCAACTATGGATCAATCTCAGAGCTGCGAACAAGCTGGACCCGCCCGAGTTCCAGAACGCGCGGGCGGACGCGATGCCGCTGATCGATGTGGGTCCCGGCGCCAAGGCGAAGCTTCTGCTGGGCGAATTGCATGGCAAGGCGTCGCCCGTGGAGACGCAGGGTATTTCGTGTCAATATATCGACTACGAGCTCGACGCGGGTGCCGAGGCGATACACCCCCGGGCGGCCGGCATGAGCACTCTTTTTATCTACGTCTACGAGGGCTCCGGCGCGTTTGGCGGCGTCACAGCAAAGAAGGGCGAGGTGCTCCGCATGTCGGCGACGGGCGACGTGCAGGTTCGGGCCTCCACAAAGCTGAGCTTCATGCTCCTCGCCGGCGCGCCCCTCCGGGAACCCATCGTGCAGCACGGCCCCTTCGTCATGTCATCGCAAGATCAGATCATGCAGGCGTTCCAGGATTACCACTCCGGCAACTTCCTCGCGCAGGAATGCACGTACAAGCTCCACACAAAGGGCAAGACCGTAACAACGAAGCGGCGCATCGAGGGGCGCCGATGATAGAGTAAATATGACCTAAGTTAAGGTTAAAGGCGAATCGCTCCGCCTACGTATCTCCTTGTCGAGCTGCTTGTGCGCCTGGCCGAAGGCGCGGTCGAGCTTCTCGAGGAACTCGGCGAGCTCCGCATCGCACGCGCCCAGCGCGCACGCCACGGTGAAATAGGGCATGGGGTAGGCGTCGCACGACGCGCCCCAGCCGACGAAGGCGTGCCCGCCGATGTCTTTTGGTGTCAGATCAAGCGCGACGACGCGCGTGCCGGACACGCAGCGCGTGAAGAGCATGGACCCGAACTTCGTGCATTTGTCGCGAATAGCCGCCTCGTCACTATGGATCCGCCGCGCTTTGGCCGCCAGCGTCGACAGCGTGACGCCGAAGGAAATGCGGTTGTGCGGCGTGTCCAGGACGCGCTCGCCGTGGCGCCGGGCCACGTCCGCCAAGCGTACCCGGAAGCCCTCCAACCGCGCCTCCCGGTCGTCCAGGAGTTGCCGCCACCCCGTCCGGCCCAGCCCGAGGAGCGTCGCCAACAAGTCGACGCAGGGTGACGCCGAGGCCCGCCCGGGGTAGGACTTGGCGATGCGGTCGACGACCGCGGCGTCCGGCCCGCCCACCACGGCCCCGCCCACGGGCACCAGGAAGTTCTTGTCCGTCGAGCACACGACGCAGTCGACGCGGCCGACGCGGCACGCGCGCGCGATTTGAGCGCAGGTGCGCGCGCACTGCACGCCGTAGGCGTTGTTGATGACGTGGTGGACGTTATATGTTTTGCACAGCCGCGCGACGCCCACGACGTCGTCCGGGCACCGCGGCGCGAAGCACGACGCGCAGGTGACCACGCAGAACACGTCATCATTTACAATGCGCTTTTCCAATGCGGCGAGGTCCGTCCTCAATTCGTCCCGGGACGGGGGCGGTTGACGTTTGCTCTTGTAGGCGTGGTCCGGGGCGCTCCCCTCGATCGAGGTCTCTATGACCTCGGCTTGTAACCCGGCGAGCAATATGCCCTTGAAGCAGGACTTCTGGTCCACCCGGCACCACAGGGCCTTGGACCGCCGGTGTCTCTCTGGTTCGGGCAAGGCGTTCCGCAGCGCCAACAGACACAGCGAGAGCGAGAGGCCCGTCGCGCAAGGGAGGACCAGCGCGCGCTGAAACTCGACGAGGCCGGCCTCGCGCAGCGCGTCCAGGGCCAGCGCGTTCGCCAGCTTCGCTAACAACGAGCTCCCGGCGGCCTTGGGCTGGACCGCCGCGACGTCGCCCGACCGGCCGACGCCGTGCGCCAGCCCAAAGTGCCGCCGTCGCACCACGCCGCTCACGACGCGCGCCTCGCGCTCGCCGACGCCCACGTTCTCCGCGAAGTTGTTGGAATCCATGGCCGCGCAGTCGCGTAATAACTTCTCGACCGCCTCGTCGCGCCAGCCCTGCTCCGGGAGCCTGCGCTGGTCCACGAGGGCCTGGACTGGCCGCTGCGCGGTCTTGGCGACCTGGCGCGCCTGGTCGATCACGTGCGCGTCCACGAGCTTGGCGGCCGCGTCGCAGAAGGCGGCGTCCGACGCCATTTGTGTCTGCTCGCGGTGTGCCCTATCTGTTCGAGCTATGCGAGCACGGACGTGTGCTGGCTGCCAAAACTTGCAGCAGTGAGGGTATTGCCCGTGGATCCTGTTGTTTTTGCCTCGAACCCGTTTTGACGCGTGCGGGTTTCAAACAAAAACGAGCTTAAGGCTTTAGCTAGCCCACCTGTGTCCTTCCACTGGTCTTCGCTGTCGCAGGAGTGGTTAGCGTCACTTCAGCAGCGCTCGCTAGGTCCAAGTCCGCGCAAGTAGTGCTGTACACAGCACAGGCCATAACAGTGCTCGACGCGCTACACGCCGCCGACGCGATGAGCGAGTTCGACGCCGAGTTCGACGGCGCCGCGCTCGAGGAGTACTGGCGGTCCGTGCCGCAGGAGGGCCTGCAGGTGCTCGTCGTGACGGCGCGCGACGGCGCCACGCTGCGGACGTTCGACCGGGGCGGCGGCGCCGGCGCGGCGCCGCCGGCGCGCCTTATTGCCACCATCGTGGCGCAGGCGCGCAAGATGCGGCTCGGCCGCCTCGAGTCGCTCGTGGCGCTCTACGACCGGCTCTGCCTCGTGGTCCTCGACGCCCCGCCCTTTTCCGCGACGGTCGTCGCGGCGCCCGGCGCGGACGTGGACGCGATCCTCGCGCTGCGGCCCGCGCTCGCGGAGGCGATGTGGCGTAACACTGTAAATTAGAACAATCAGAACTTCTCGCTACTGACAATGATGAATTTTGGGCTGCCATTCTTGCCCTCGAGCGCCCGCACGGACGTTGTCTGGTACTGGGGGTAGCCCGTCTTCGCCGTCGCCTTGCCGCCGACGGCCTTGGCCCACGACTTGTCCAAGTCCCCTTTTTTCAGGTAAACGTACACCTCGCCGGACGGGGCTGCCAGGCGTGGGTCGAAGAACAAGGGTAGGTCGTCCGGATCGGCGCTGGCGTTGGCGATCGCGCTGGCGTCTTCGCGTTCGCCTTTGCGCGCGGAGAAGCGGAACTCGCCGCCGAGCTCACTCGCGGGTTGGCGCTTAAGGTCCAGCGCTTCGTTCAGCGGTAAACTCATCACGACGGCGTCGTCGACGCCCTTTAATGATTTGAGTTTGTCTTCCGCATCGCGTCGCTCCGCGAAGAAGGATGCTCGCGTCCCCTCGGCGTCCGTGAAGAGCGGCGTGCTGCCGTCCGCGGTGGTGATGACGAAGAGCGGCACGCGGTCCGCCGACGGTAACGCGGCGGCTGCTGCGCGTCGTACCGGCATCGCAGCGGCCAGCAGTGCGCCGGAGGTCCACGCGCGAAGATTGCGTCGCGACACCGACATCGACGATGACGACCTCGACGGCGCAGGGCGCAGCGCACGTACTGACGTGACTGCTGCGATCGCTGTGAGCGTCAAGCGGTATGAATAGACCATGCGCTAGAGCACTGTGCTGCTGAGGAGCACAGTGCAGGAGCGCTTGCTGGGGCTTTAGAGCAGAAGTTGATTAGCGCTACGCACAGCGGTATTGCGCAGGTGTGTTGCGCGTAGCTGAGGCCGTGGCTCGGCGCGGCTCTGGCAGAGCTTGGCAGGTCGCAATCTCCCTGCTGCAGGCAGCCTTGCGGATGCTTCCGGAAGCCTCCTATATTCCTATGAACGAGCTCTCCAAAGAACGGTAGCCGCGGCGGGCGTTGGAATTCCTGCACGGGTTTACCAAGGTCGATGTTGTACCTCCCGTTTTGCCCGTCCCAGGCAGTCTCGTTTCGCTGGCATAAGCTGCTAGCGGAAGCCAGCGCACGTCGGCGACGTTGTCGCAGCGACGCAGCGCCTTGGAACGCGGCGTTTCAAGAGGTCGCGGACGCGCGAGCTTTGCCGGACGGCGGAGTAGAGCAGCGTTAGGCGCGCTCACCCCGGCGCCGCCATGTTCCGCAACACCTTCCAGTCCGGCTTCCTGTCGGTGCTGTACTCCATCGGCAGCAAGCCGCTCCAGATCTGGGACAAGAAGGTGCGCAACGGCCACATCAAGCGCATCACCGACCAGGACATCCAGTCGTCCGTGCTGGAGATCATGGGCACGAACGTGAGCACGAACTACATCACGTGCCCCGCCGACGCCAAGAAGACGCTGGGCATCAAGCTCCCCTTCCTCGTGATGATCATCAAGAACCTCAAGAAGTACTTCACCTTCGAGGTCCAGGTCCTCGACGACAAGAACGTGCGGCGCCGCTTCCGCGCGTCCAACTACCAGTCCACGACGCGCGTCAAGCCCTTCATCTGCACCATGCCCATGCGCCTCGACGAGGGCTGGAACCAGATCCAGTTCAACCTCTCGGACTTCACGCGCCGCGCCTACGGCACCAACTACATCGAGACGCTGCGCGTGCAGATCCACGCCAACTGCCGCATCCGCCGCATCTACTTCTCGGACCGCCTCTACTCGGAGGAGGAGCTGCCCCCGGAGTTCAAGCTCTTCCTGCCGATCCAGAAGGATGCGGCCGGAGCCGCTCCCCCGGTCGGCCCGTAGAGAGTTCTCTCTTCTGCAGCGCGCACCGCCCCCGGGTGGTGAAGGTCAATGACCGACGTGTGCCTGGTCCCAACCCCCGCCACGCATACGATGTGCTGCCGCGGCGCCCAAATCGCGTCGCCACCCTTTTTCCTCCGCGCCTCGGCGCACCGTGTATGCCCCAGCAAAGCGGGGCGCGCGTAACAGTTTTTATCGGCAAATTTCACGTTACAACACTATGCGCCGATGGCGCCACGAGACGCCGTCGACGCCGAGCTTCTTGGCAGTCCCAGGGCACGAGACGCCTTCGACGCCGAGCTTGGCGGCCGCGGGACGCGCCCACACGCGCAACACACGCCGCTGCGACGGCGTCGGGCGCTACGACGCTGGCCACGCGAACGCGGCCGCCGCGGCCGGCCCCGACTCCTTCGCGCACGCGTCCAGGAGCGGTCTGAGTTCGGGGCAGGTCGCGCCGTACCCCTCCGTTCGCCGGAACGGGTTCCGCGCCGTCCGCTTCGAGGCGAGCTCGCCCTCACAGCCGTATGGGTCCCGCTCAAACGCTTCTGCAGCCTTCGCCTCGCCCTTGGCCGCTGATGCAGCGTCGAAGCGGCCCGCCGGCTCTATACCCACAAAATGGATCGGTACGTGGAGGGCCGGCGCTAATAACTCGACGAAGCGCCGCCGCTTGAAGGCGTAGGACACCACGGTCACCCTCTTTGGATATCTTCCGACCACTTCCTTGAAGCGGCACGCCGCGAACAAAACGTTCTCGAGCGAGTCCCTGGCGTACTCCTCCGTCGTAGAACGAGCGCCGGCGCCCGTGCCCCACCAATCGAAGTGTTCTCCAACTAACCAGTAGCTCTGGGCCTCGCTCCGCGGCCCCGCGTCGCGGCGCGTCTGGCCCCCCGAGAAGACCAAAAGGGACTTCGGGTCTCTCGCGGTTATACGAACGCCCGCTTCAATATGCTTCGTCAGGGACGCCGGCACGTCCACCCGCCGCTGGTAGTCGAGCAAGTACCAGCTGCTATCTAACACGTCCACACCCTCTAAACTCTCGGCCATCGTCACCGCGTGACTGGCGACCACGACCAAGTGGTCGGCGTCCTTTCTCGGTGCTAATGCTGCCGAGCGCCGCTGCGGGAGCGTCTGCTTGTAGCGCGCCGAGCCTTTGACTGGAGTGATGACCTCTTCCCGGAGCGGCGTCGCGAGGCCCTTCAAGGCTAGCGCGAGGATGACCGCTTGCCCGATCCATTTGAGCACGCGCCGCGACGGCGACCGGCGTCGCACGGGCGAGGCCGGCTCTCCGAAGTGGAGCGGGAGGTCGTGGGAGGGACGGCGCTGCACCATGGCTGCAAGGCT